>Ga0302202_10004972_pt1 | contig 13732 bp, 13 predicted proteins | sample II_Bog_N3_3_FD_194579 | JGI IMG/M metagenome (GOLD analysis project Ga0302202, IMG submission 194579) | Peat permafrost microbial communities from Stordalen Mire near Abisko, Sweden - II_Bog_N3_3 | ecosystem: Environmental > Terrestrial > Soil > Wetlands > Peat | place: Sweden: Abisko...
CATCGACGGCCGGGCGGCTTCGGCGATCGATCCGAGAGTCTCGTTGGCCACCGGGAGGTCCCGCCAACCGAGGACGTCGAGGCCCTCTTCGGCGGCCAGCTTCCCGATCAGGTCCCGGGACCGGGAGGCCTCGTCCTCGTCTCGGGACAAGAAGGCGATCCCGGTGGCGTAGTGCCCCCGCCCGGGCAGGGGGAAGTCGACGACCTCCCGGTAGAAGGCATCGGGGAGCTGGATGAGGATCCCGGCTCCGTCGCCGCTGTCCTCTTCACTGCCGGTGGCCCCCCGGTGGGCCAGGTGTTCGAGCGCGCTGATGGCCTGGAGCACCAGGTGGTGGGACGGGCGACCCTCGAGATCGGCCACCAGGGCGACCCCGCAGGCATCGTGCTCGAACCGCGGATCGTAGAGTCCGGCGGTCGGGGCGGTCGGGATACGCCGGGGCGCGGCACCCAGGGTCACCGGGGTGGAACGCGACGGCTCCGCGGTGTCGCCGTCGGGTGCAGATGCAACTGTCGTCATCGGGTCGCTCCAATTGAGAAGTGGATCCACCCGCGCGGGACGACGTTGGCCCTTGCGTGGTCGCACGAGTGTACACGGTGACCCTGGGGGCCTGGCAAGGACGAGCGTGCGGTCCGAGGGGACAACAGCCAGGTCAGCCACCGTGCGGGTCGCACTCGGGCAGCGCCTCAGGGTGCGGCACCCGGTCAGGCCCCCGGGGCGGATCCAGGTCCACGACGACCGGACACCTCCGGGGGTTCCCACGTCGGGTCGTAGCATGGCCCCATGGGCCCGAGCGGACGCTACGACGTGGTGGTGGTGGGCGGCGGGATCATCGGGTTGGCCACGGCCTGGGAGTGCGCGGAGGCCGGCATGACCGTGGCGGTCGTCGACCCCCGACCCGGTCGGGGCTCGACCTGGGCTGCGGCCGGGATGCTCGCACCGGTGGGCGAGGCCCATTTCGGCGAGGAGACCCTGGCCTCCCTCAACGTGGCCGCCGTGCGGGCATGGCCCGGGTTCGCCACCCGGCTCGAGGCGGCGTCGGACACCCCGGTCCACTTCCGTGCGGACGGGACCCTGTTGGTGGCTGTCGACCCGTCCGATCGGACCTCCACCGACCGGGTACTCGCGTTCCACCAGACCATCGGCCTGTCGGCCACCCGGCTCGGGGCGAGGGCCACCCGGGCGTCCGAGCCCCTGCTCTCCCCCGCCATCGCCGGCGGGGTCGACCTGCCCGAGGACCATCAGGTCGACAACCGCGCCACGGTGGAGGCGCTGCTCGTGGCGTGTGGCCGGGCCGGGGTGGATCGGGTGTCCGACCTGGTCGACCGGGTCGATGTCGTCCACGACCGGGTGACCGGGGTGCAGCTCGCCGATGGCGGGCTGTTGACGGCCGGCACCGTGGTGGTGGCGGCAGGAAGTCGCTCCGGTGACCTCGGTGGGCTCCCCGACGCGGACCGCCCACCGGTACGACCGGTCCGGGGCGTCACCGTGCGGCTGGCCGCAGGTGCAGGTGTCCCCCGGCTCGAACGCACCGTGCGTGCGCTCGTCCACGGACGGAGTTGCTACCTGGTGCCACGCGATGACGGTGGCCTCGTCCTCGGGGCGACCATGGAGGAGCGGGGACCGGACCTGTCGGTGCCGCTCGGCGGATTGGCCGACCTGCTGGCGGACGCACGCCGGGTGGTGCCGGCCCTGGACGAGTACGCCGTCCTGGAGACGGCCTCGGGCCTCCGACCCGGCTCACCCGACAACGGGCCCCTCGTCGGGACCACCGGCACACCGGGACTGGTCGTCGCGACCGGCCACTTCCGCAACGGCGTCCTGCTCGCGCCGCTGACGGCCACCGAGGTGGTCCGGCTCGTGGCCACGCCCCCGGAGGGGGGCCACCCGGGCGGTGGACCCTTTGCCGCGTTCCGTCCCGACCGGTTCGGACCGGCGGGAGGGGTGCTCGGACCGGTGCCGTCGGTGGGGAGCCGGCCATGAGCCACCCGGACCCCACCGACACGACGGACCCCCCCGACACGACCGTCAACGGTGTCCCCTACGTGGCACCCGAAGGGATCACGGTGGCCGAGCTGGTGGCGGCATGGTGCCCCTCGCCGCGGGGCGTGGCTGTCGCCCTCGACGGTGAGGTGGTCCCCCGCAGTACCTGGGACGTCACGGTGGTGGCGGTGGGTGCATCGGTGGAGATCGTGTCCGCAGCAGCAGGGGGATGACCCGTCCACCGGCCCGTCACCGGGGGCGCCGGGGGTACCGTGGCGTGCGATGACCGCTGACGCCACACCGGACCCGTTCGTGATCGCCGGCACCGAGGTCGCCTCCCGTCTCGTCCTCGGCACCGGGGGGATGACCAGCCCCGAGTCGCTGTCCGGGGCGCTCCGGACATCGGGCACGGCGCTGGCCACGGTGGCCGTGCGACGGGTGGACCCCTCGACCCGGCACTCCCTGGTGGACCTCCTGGACGGACTCGGGATCCGCATCCTGCCCAACACGGCCGGGTGTTTCACCGCGGCCGACGCCGTCCTCACCGCCAAACTGGCCCGGGAGGCGTTCGCCACCGACTGGGTGAAGCTGGAGGTCATCGGCGATGACCGGACCCTCCTACCCGATCCGATCGAGCTGATCGACGCAGCCGAGCAGCTGGTCGACGACGGGTTCGTGGTCCTCCCCTACTGCGGCGACGACCCGGTGGTGGCCCGTCGCCTGGAGCAGGTCGGTTGCGCCGCGGTCATGCCGCTCGGCGCTCCGATCGGCAGCGGGCTCGGCATCCGCAATCCCCACAACATCGAACTCATCGTCGAACAGGCCGGCGTACCGGTGGTGCTCGATGCCGGGATCGGCACGGCATCGGATGCGTGCCTGGCCATGGAGCTCGGATGCAGTGCCGTCCTGGTCGCCTCCGCCGTGACCCGCGCCGCGGACCCCTCGCTGATGGCGGCGGCCATGCGGGACGCGGTGACCGCCGGGCGCGCTGCCCGCCTGGCCGGGCGGATCACCCGACGCTATGTCGCCGAGGCCTCATCGTCCTTCGAGGGCATGGTCGGCACGTGAGCGGCCAGGGGGTCACCCCCGGTCCACCGGTCGCCCTCACCATCGCCGGATCCGACTCGGGGGCAGGGGCGGGCCTGCAGGCCGATCTGAAGGCGATGAGCGCGCTCGGGGTGTTCGCCACCACCGTGGTCACCGCCGTCACCGCCCAGAACACCGCGGCGGTCACCGCCGTCCATCCGGTGCCCACTGACATCGTCGCCGCACAGCTGGATGCGGTGCTCGGCGACTTCGCCGTCGTCGCCGTCAAGACCGGCATGCTCGCCACCACCGGGACCGTCCAGCTGGTGGCCGACCGGGCGGCCGCCGGCGAACTCCCGTCGCTCGTCGTCGACCCGGTCATGGTGGCGTCCACCGGGCGGCGCCTGCTGGACGACGACGCGGTGGCCGCCTACCGCACCCGGTTGGTCCCCCACGCGCTGGTGGTCACCCCCAACCTGTACGAGGCGGCCATCCTGGCCGGGGTGGAACCGGTCGAGGGCGCCGACGTCGACGCCATGATCGAGCTCGGACGCCGGATCCACGACCACGGACCGACCTGGGTGCTGGTCAAAGGCGGCCACCTGCCCGGCGTGCACGACGGGGACGGCCCCGGCCCCGACCGGGTGGCGGACGTCCTGGTGGGACCGACGGGGATCGACGTGTTGGACGGGCCCCGGGTGACCACCCGAAACAACCACGGGACCGGGTGCAGCCTGGCATCCGCCACCGCGGCGCTCCTGGCCCGCGGCATGGATGTGCCCGATGCGGTCGCCGGTGCCAAGCAATTCGTGCACGGGGCACTGGTGGGGGCCGCCGGGTGGGAGCTCGGACGGGGGCACGGCCCGCTCGATCCGTTCGGATGGTCGCCCCGGTAGGTTCCGAGCCGGTGACGAGGTAGGTGCCGGCCGGGCACCTGTTCCGCCGGCCGGTCCAGGCGCGCCAGAGGCCGGGTCTTTCGACCCGGCCTCTGCCTCCCCCGGAATCCCCCGGACCTACAGGCACTGCCCGACCGTATGTGGTCGAGCGACCCCCTCCTCGTGACGACGGCAGATCGCCGTCATCGACCTGCGCATTGTGAGGGATCGCGGCCCCAATGTAAACATCTCGTAAACGATTTTCACTATTTGTGGTGGTGAGGGTGCCCAGCGTGACAATCGGCTGCTCAACACGCCATACGAGCTCGCCCGAACCGTTCCGGCCGACCGGGACGGATCGCCCGGTACCGTTGACCCATGACACCGACCGTGCCCCATCGGCTCGCCCAGTTGGTCGCGCTGGGCAGGATCGGGATCGGCTGCACCGCTCTGGTCGCACCCACGCTGATGACCCGCCCGTGGATCGGCGACGCCGCCGAGTCCCCCGACGCCCGGCTGCTGGCACGCACCATGGGCGGTCGGGACCTGGCGCTCGGGATCGGCACCCTGCGGGCGCTCGAGGTCTCCCCCGCCGAGGCCCGACCCTGGGTGGCACTGGCCGGGATGGCGGACGCCGTCGACGCCACGGTGACCGTCCTCGCCTTCCGACGACTGCCCCCGTTGACCCGCTGGGCCATCCTGGCGTCCACCGTGGGCGCCGCGGTGGTGTCGTTCCGGGTGGCGGTAGCCCTCGACCCCGATCCGCTCGGTGGCCAGGTCGGCCCAGTGGCCGGTACTCCCGTCGGCCCACGGGCGGGCGATCTCGGAGCCGGCTGACCGACCGGTCCCTGACCCGGAGGCTCCGACCGGGACCCGGCCGGGCCCGCCGGTAACATGCAGCCATGACGACGAGCCCGGGAACCATCGAGTCCGGGGGTCGCGGCTCGGCCGGCGACGAGCCCGTCCCGCATGGCGAGGACGTCAGCAGCACCGACGACACCGTCTCGTCCGGAGCGGGCTACGAGCCCATGTCGATCCGGGGTCCCGCGTTCATCGTGCTGGGACTGGCGGTGGTCATCCTGATCGGCGGCGTGGTGGCCTCCGCCATCAGCAGCGGGTCCGATCCGACCTTCGTCCTGCGCAAGGTCACCCTGTCCGACGGCACGCCCGTGGCCCTGGCTCCGGCGACCAGCAAGCTCCACGCCATCATCAGCAACGACGAGCCACCCGCCGACATCATCGGCAATCTGGGCATACTCAAGGCCTCCACGGTCACCGGTGTGCTCAACTCCGACCAGAACGCCTCCCAGTTCGACCGGACCGTCGATCTGCACAGCGAGTTGGCCCAGGGCCAGGTCAACGAGGCCTACGCCCTGATGCTCAAGCACGTCGGCTGGCAGGTCATCTACAACGGCCCCGCCCCCCAGGGGGTCTCCGGGACGACCGAGGTCCTGGCCAAGCGGGGTAGCGGCGACGGTTTCTACTGGGAGACCGGCATCGTCGTCTCCCCCACCACCCCGGCCGGGGTGACCCCGTACTCCGTCGAGGTGTTCGAGACACCGGACGGGAACTGACCGTCGCGTCCGGGCGGCTCCGCATCGTCATCGCCCTCGTCACCCGACGGCGGGACGGGGACGGCCGGGTCGTCTGAGCGCCGGAACATCCAGCTCCACACGAACAGGTTGATCGGGTAGAGCAGGTACCCCACCCGGGTGGCCGGTGCCAGCAGGATGGCCACCAGCATCACCCACCCGGTCAGCTGGGCGACGGCGGCCGCGTCCCTCGGGGGATGGCGCCGCAACCGCCAGGCCAGCACCGCCAGTCCCACGATCCCGACCACGATGACGTAGGGCCGGTGGATCCCCGGCGCCAGCGACACCAGGATGTGCCCGGGCAGTGCACTGGCGGCCGGCGATGCCACACCGGCCAGGCCCAGCGGGAACCGGACGACGTTGTCGACGAAGGCCGACGGGTTGTGGATGGCCACCGGGAACACCACGGGCACCACCAGCGCGGCCACGGCGATGACGTAGCGCCCGATGGCGCGCCGTTGCTCGCGGTCGGTGGCGGCGAACATGGCCAGGAACACGACCGGCCAGGCGGTGAACTTGAGGGTGCTGGCGGCCCCGAGTGCCAGGCCGGCCAGCACCGGTCGTCGTCGCTGCAGTGCCACCAGTCCGAGGAGCATGAGTGCCACCACCGGCATGTCGTCGCCGCCCGTGGCCAACGGCAGGGCGGCGGTGGGCAGGACCGTCAGCACCTGGAGGGACCGGGTCCGGGCATCGGTCGATGGTCGGACCCTGCTGAGGGCCAGGCAGGTCACGATCACGGTGAACAGCAGGAATTGGAGCCGGGCATCGGTCAGCTGGGCCTCGACCTTGCTGCCGCTCGAGAACCCGAACACCACCATCCCGGGCAGGTAGGGGTAGTAGAGCTCGTAGACGGGAATGGCACTCTGGCGGATCAGGATGCGGCCGTTGCGGTCCACCACCCGGTAGGGGTCCATCCCGTGGGCGGCGCGGATACCGGCCCGTTCCACCACCAGGACCTCGGGCTGCACGTGCAGGGCGGCGTTACCCTCCGATGCCCACACCACTTCGAGGGCGAGTGGCACCACGGTCGCCCCCAGCAGCACCACGGCGAACGCCACCAACCGGGCCGCTCGCCACCGGTGGGGACGGACGGTCGGAGCGCGGGGCGGATCGATGGCGGCTGCGTGCGCATCGCCGGCCGCCTCGACGGGGAGGTCGTCGCCTACCGGCGCCCGGAGCCGCCTGCGTCGGGCCAGGAGTACCACCACGAGCATGATCACCGTGGCCAGTGCGTAGGGCCCGACGGCCAACTGGCCCCACTGCCGGTAGAGCGGGATGCTCATGGCCAGGGCTGCGACCCCGGCGAAGACCGTCGACGACCCGTAGAGGAACAGGTCCCTGCCCTCGGGGGTGAGCGCCCGGAGCCACTCGACCCCGCTCGCCCATCCCGCCGTCAACCGCTCACCGGCCACCGGTGGCCTCCGGTGCGAACAGGTCCCGGTAGAAGTCGAGCTCCTCGGTCAGTGCCGCCTCGATGGTCGCGGCCCGGCGGAAGCCGTGCGACTCGCCGTCGAACACCACCAGTCGGCAGTCGGCGCCCCCTGCCCGCAGTTCGGCGGCGAACGACTCGGCCTGGCCCAGGGGGACGATCGGGTCGTCGGAGCCCTGCAGCAGCAGGACCCGACCCGACAGGTCGGCGGCGTGGTGGATGGGTGAACGGTCCCGGTAGACGGCGGCCGACTCGGGCAGCGGGCCGACCAGACCGTCGAGGTAGCGGGACTCGAAGTCGTGGGTGTCCACGGCCAGGGCACCCAGATCGGTCACCCCGTACCAGGACACCGCGCCCGCGAACACCCGGGCCCGGACCAGGGCGGCCAGGGCGGTGAGACCCCCCGCACTGGTCCCCCGGATGGCCATGCGGGAGCCGTCCACCCGGCCGGCGTCGGCCAGGGCCGAGGCGTAGGCCACGCAGTCGTCGACATCGGCGACCCCCCACTGACCACGCAGCGCGTCCCGGTACTCCCGTCCGTAGCCGCTGCTCCCCCGGTAGTCGACCGAGGCCACGGCGATCCCCCTGCTGGTCAGGAACTGCACCACCGGGTCGTAGCCGGGTGCCGCCGCCCCGGTGGGACCCCCGTGGCAGAAGACGACCAGGGGCGGTGGACCACCGGGCTCCACCACGTCCGGGTTGACCGGGGCGAAGAACACGCCGGGCACCGGGCGTCCGTCGACGGTGGCCGTCCAGGGATCCGACGGCGATGCCCGGTCGACCGGGACATCGACCACCGACGGCGTGCTGAGGCGGCAGGTACCCCCGCCGGACAGGTCGACGGCCAGGACCACATGGGCCTCGGTGGCCGTCGATCCGAGGACCGCCACGGTGTGGTCGTCCACCGCCGCGACGTCGGTGAGACCCACACAGGGCTGGTCCACCTCGGCCACGGTCCACCCGGGCGCGTCGAGCCCGTCTGCGGGCGGGGTCAGCACGACCAGCCCGTCCCGGCCGCCTGTCGTCCGTCGGGACACGATCCTGGCGTCGGGCAGCTGGTCGAGGGTGTGCTGGGCGAGACCCCAGTCAGGGCCGTGGTACTCGGCGCCGGGCCCCACCAGGGCTACCGCGTCGGACGGCCGGGGACCCGAGTCGGCGAACGCCCGGGCCGGCACCCGATAGGGCACCCACCACCCGGTCCGGTCGTCCACGAACAGCAACGCCCCATCCGCCGTCCACCGGGGCTGACCCACCGCGACGCCGCTCCCGCCAGCGATGGTGGAGCCCCGGTCGGCCACCAGGGAGCCGTCCTGCGCACGGAGACGGGCCACCCGGACCCGGGAGGCGTCCCACGACATGTCCGGATGGTCCCAGGACACCCAGGCCAGCCATCGCCCGTCGGGCGAGGGTCGGGGGGCGACCACGAAGTCGCCGTCCTCGACCACGACCGAGGTCGCCCCGGAGCCGTCGGTGGCCATGGCCACCACCGTATGGGTGGTCCTCGCCGGGCCGACGCGCTCTTCCACCGATACCAGCCACCGTCCGTCGGGTGTGACCGCACCGTCGCCGTGTCGGGGGGCATCACCGGGGTCGAAGCGCCCTCCGAGCCGCAGTGGCCGGGCCCCGTCCACCGGGTCCATCCGGTACCAGGCCTGGTCGTCCTGGTCGACGTAGAACAGGACGCCTCCGGCCACCGTGGCCGCGCCACCTCCGTATTCGTGGACCCGGCTGCGCACCCCCACCCCGGGGGGCGTCCGATCGACCGGGCGGTCGAGTGCTCGAGGTCGACCGCCGGACGGCCCGGCACCGCACACCTCGACCCCCACCACCACCTGGCGACCGCCCTGGTCGGGCCTCCCCTCGGTCCAGGACACCCGGGTCCCGTCCACCCCGAGACCGCTGCGCGACACCTTGCCCGCCGCCACCTGGGCCGCCGACCACGGTGAGGGCCACCAACCGGCCCGCGGACCCGGCGCGGGAGGTGTCGCGGAGGCCGGTCCCGTCCCGGTGTCGTCCTCGATCGTCATGGAATCTGTACCGTATCCGCAATGACTCCACCCCCTTCGTCCCCCCGGTCCGACACGTCGGACCCCGCCGAACCCGCGGTCCACGTCGCACCCGACCCGACAGCACCGTTTTCCGCCTTCGTGGTGGCCCGGGACGGGGACGACCTGCGATCGGGTCCCACGACCCTCACCCTCGACGACCTCCCGGACGGCGAGGTGGTCGTCGAGGTGGACTGGTCGGCGGTCAACTACAAGGACGGGATGGTCACCCGACCCGGCAACCGGGTGGCGCGCACGGACCCGCTCGTCCCCGGGGTGGACCTGGTGGGGACCGTGGTCGCATCGGTCGCACCCGAGGTCGCCGTCGGCTCCGAGGTCATCGTCCACGGCTACGACCTGGGAGTGGCCCGTCACGGGGGATTCGCCCGCTACGCCCGGGTCCCCGCGGCCTGGGTGGTCGACCTCCCCGGTGGCCTCACGGCCCGTCGGGCCGCCGCCCTCGGAACCGCAGGCTTCACCGCCGCCCTGTCACTCCACCGCCTGGAGCACCACGGCCTGACGCCCGGGGACGGTCCGGTGCTGGTGACCGGGGCCTCCGGCGGCGTGGGGGGGATGGCGGTGGCCCTGTGCGCCGCACGGGGCTACGAGGTGGTGGCCAGTACCGGTCGGACCTCCGAGCGGGACTACCTGGTCGCGCTGGGTGCCGCCGAGGTCATCGGCAGGGACGACCTGGTCGTGGCCCCGGACCGGACCCTCGGCCCCGAACGGTGGGCCGGGGCCGTCGACTGCGTAGGAGGGGCCACCCTGGTCGCCGTCCTGCGCACCCTCAACTACGGCGCAGCCGTGGCCGCGTCCGGGCTCACCGGCGGCACCACGGTGGAGACCTCGGTCTACCCCTTCATCGTGCGCAACGTCGCGCTGCTGGGGATCGACACGGTCCAGACGCCCATCGCCGAGCGGCGGTCGGTCTGGGTGGAGATGGCGGCATCGTTCCCGCCCGACGTGCTCGACACGCTGATCGAGGGCGAGGTCGGGCTCGACGACCTGGGCCCGGTGCTGGAATCGATCCTGGCCGGTCGGGTGCGGGGACGGATGCTGGTGCGTCCCCTGCGCTGACCTCTGGCATCCACAAGATCCTGCGGTGCGGCCGGTGCCGGCGGTGCAGCGGCTCCGTCCACCCACCTGCTCCTAGGAGGAGAAGTCCTCCGGGCGGATGCTGTCGAGGAAGCTGCGGAACTCCCCGACGATCTCCTCGGGGTTGCCCGCGTCGTCGGTCGACTCCTCGTCGTCGTCCTCGTCCTCTTCGTCCACGGCGAGCATGATCCCCTCGGCGTCCATCAGATCGTCGGCCACGAAGAGCGGGGCGCCGGTCCGCACCGCCACCGCCACCGCGTCGGACGGCCGGGACGACACCGGGACCTCCTGGCCGTCGTGGCCCAACACGATCTCGGCGTAGTAGGTGCTCGACCGCAGTTCGGTGACCACCACACGCAGTACCTCGGCGTCGAGTGCCTCCAGCAGGTCGCGGATCAGGTCGTGGGTCATCGGTCGCGGCGTGTCCATGCCCTGGAGTGCGAAGGCGATGGCCGTTGCCTCGGGGGCACCGATGAAGATGGGAAGGGTGCGACCGAGTCCCTCGGACTCCTGCAGCAGCAGGACCGGCGTGTTCGACTGCAGATCCACCCGAACCGCACGGAGCCGCACCTCGACCATGGCCTCAACCTACTAGGCGCCACCGACCACCGTGACGGCGCCCCGGGCCACGACAGGCCGTGCCGTCGTGCCCGACGGGTCCGGGCTCACCCGTTGAGCAGGTCGCGCAGGGCGGAGCGCAGCAAGGATCCCTTGAGCTGCTGCCCGAGCACCGAGAGGTCGTCGGCCGTCTGGTTGGCCCGGGCCCGGGCCTCCGGATTCCTCTGGCGGACCATGGGGATGACGATCTGCTCGATGAACCCCGCCTCGCGGTCGGCGGCGTTCTTGTAGAGCCTCAGATGCCGGGCTTCGATCCCGAAGGCGGCGAACTTGGCGGCCACATTGGCCACGGTCAGTGCCTCCTCGTCGTAGTACGGGGCGCCGCCCACCGTGGTGGCGCGGATCAGATGGAACTCCTCGAGCTGACGGACGTACTCCTCGCTCAGCCCACTGGCGGCGACGAGTTCCTCGAGCGACAGGCTGGCGCCGCCCATGGCGCCCACGGCGGCGGACCGGGGTCCGTCGGACTCCGCGTCTGTCGACCGGGCGGTGGCAGCCGCCCGGGTCGGGGCGGCGGCTGCGGAACCAGCAGCTGCGGTCCCACGCGGCGGACGCGGGGGCTTGCCGGGCGGGGAGGAGGCACGTGCCGGGGCCGTATGGCCGGATCCGTTGCCCGAACCGTTGGCCGGGGGTGCCGGGTCCGCCGCCCGGGTGTGGGGGGTGGCCAGGCTGGCCCGGTGCGCCCGCTCCACCGACGTGGGAGCGGTGTGCGACGAGCCGGGTTCGATGCCCGGGAGACCGGCGGTGTCGGCGTCGACCGGGGAGGACCCGCTGACGGCGGCGGACGATGCCGCCCGTTGGCCGACGAGCACCGGCTCGGCGACAGGCGCGGGCTGGGGGGTGGACGCGGCCACCGCCGGTTCGGGAACGGCTGCCGGGTCGGCGGCCGCCACCGGATCGACTCCCACGTCGGCCGCCGCTGGTTCGGCGACGACCGGGGCCTCGGCGTCGGGGTCCGCGGGTACGTCCGGTGACGCGGCAGTCGCCCGGGAGCCCTTGGCCACAGCCGTCGACGGGGTGCCGTTGCCGTTGCCGGTGGCGTCCTCGTCCAGTCGGTCCTTGATCACCTTGAGCGGCAGGAAGTGCTCGCGCTGCTGGCGGAGGACCCACCGCAGACGCTCGACGTCGTGCTCGTAGAACTTGCGGTAGCCCGAAGGGGTCCGCTCCGGATTGACCAGGCCCTGGCTCTCCAGGAACCGGATCTTGGAGATGGTGACGTCCGGGAACTCCTGTCGCAGCAGGGTCAGCACATCGCCGATCGAGAGATACGACCGTCCGCTCATCGCCGCCCGCCCGTCATTCGGCTGCCCGTCATTCGGCTGCCCGTCATTCGGCTGCCCCACGCAGGTAGACCAGCTTGAACTTGCCCACCTGCACCTCGTCGCCGCTGGCCAGCACCGCTTCGTCGATCCGCTCGCGGTTCACGTAGGTACCGTTGAGCGACCCCGCGTCCCGGACCGAGGTCACCTGGCCCTCGGTCACGAACACGGCGTGCTTGCGGGACACGGTGATGTCGTCCAGGAACACGTCGCTCTCGGGATGGCGACCCACGGTCGTCTCCGGCTGCTCGAGGGGGAACCGGGCACCCTCGTCGTTGCCCCGACGCACCACCAACAGGCCTACGCCACGGGGGAGCTCCATCTGCCCGACGGGGGTCGAGACCTCGCCGGACTCCACCAACTCGTCCACCGGGCTGACCGACACCGAGGTATCGGGCGCCGAGGTCACCATCGACGCGCCGCACGAGGAGCAGAAGTTGACACCCTCGGGGTTGCGATGGCCGCAGTTGTGGCAGAACACATCGTCCAACGTAGTCGCTCCGTACGTTCCGCTCCCGAGGGTCGCCCCGGTGGCGGAGCTCAACCTTCGGTCAGCTGGCGGTAGCCGGCCGCGTCGAGCAGTGCGTCGACAGCGGCGGCGTCGGAGAGCGCGATCTCACAGATCCAACCCTCTCCATAAGGGTCAGTGTTCAACAACTCGGGGGACTCGCCCAGCGCCGAGTTCACCGCGACGACCTCACCGGCGACCGGGGCGTAGATCTCCGAGACCGACTTGGTGGACTCGACCTCACCGAGGAGACCGCCGGGCTCGACGGTGGCACCGGTGCCCGGGAGGTCCACGAAGACCACGTCGCCGAGCGCGTCCTGGGCGAAGTCGGTGATCCCGACCCGGACCCGGTCGCCGGTTGTCCGGGCCCACTCGTGGTCGGTCGAGTAGCGGAGTTCCTCGGGCACGTTCATGGCTCCGGACCCTACCTGACACGGGCCGGGGGCGCCCGTCCGACGAGCGTGGCGACGGCGCCGCGCGTCAGTGGAGCAGCTGCTCCAGCCGGGTGGCGTACTCGCGGGCCCGGGCCTCGGCCTGCGAGGCGCTGGGGGCCTCGGCCCACACGTGGGTGAGGGGCTCCTCGGGGTCGGGCAGGACGAGCGCCCATCCGTCGTCCTCCAGCACCTTGACCCCGTCGACCAGCACCAGCTCGCGGCCCTGGGAGCGCTCCACCAGGGTCCGCATGAGCATCCCCTTCTGGTCCCACGGGGTGTGGACGGACTGGTGGGCGATGCGCACCGGCGGCATGGCCGCCACCAGCTCGGACAGCTTGCGACCGGTCGAGGTCAGCAGCGCGACGAGGTTGACCAGGGTGGCCGCCCCGTCGAAGGCGGGCAGGAACGCCGGGAAGATGAACCCTCCGGACTGGCTGGCGGCCAGGGTGACCTTCTCCGACCGAGCCACCTCCATCAGACTGGAGGCGGAGAGCTTGGTCCACACGATCTCGGCGCCCGCGTCGCGGCAGATCCGCTCGGCCGCCCCGCTGGCCGCCACCGGCAGGGCGATCCGGGCCCCGGGGACCGACTCGGTGACCAGGGTGACCAGCACCAGGAGCGCCTCGTCGTGACTGAGGGTGTGCCCGAGGTCGTCCACGATGTCCACGAACTCGCCACCGGGGTCGAGGACCGCCCCCAGGTGGGCGCCGGAGGCCCGCACCAGCTCGGAGACCCGCGCGGCCGCCGACGGGCGGTCGTAGGCGAGCACGTTGGCCGTGTTGGCGTAGGGGTTGACCGCCAGCACCTCGGC
>Ga0302202_10004986_pt1 | contig 13711 bp, 9 predicted proteins | sample II_Bog_N3_3_FD_194579 | JGI IMG/M metagenome (GOLD analysis project Ga0302202, IMG submission 194579) | Peat permafrost microbial communities from Stordalen Mire near Abisko, Sweden - II_Bog_N3_3 | ecosystem: Environmental > Terrestrial > Soil > Wetlands > Peat | place: Sweden: Abisko, Stordalen...
GTGGCCGTGCCCGGGATCCGGGAGGCCGTCAACGCTTCGAGTGCCCAGCGGGTCTACGTGTGCAACCTCCGTCCCCAGGACCCCGAGACCGGCTCGTTCGACGTGGCCATGCACGTCGAGGCCCTCCTGGCCCACGGGGTGGCGGTCGACCTGGTCGTCTGCGATTCGTCGGGGATCCCGGTGGGGGACCCGGCGGTTCCCGTGGTCGATGTGGCCCTGGCCCGGCCCAACGGGCTGGCCCACGACCCGACCAAACTGGCGGAGACCCTCGCCGATCTGCTCGGATGATGCCCGATGCGACCAGGATGCCCTAGCGTGGACGTGCTCCTCGTGTGCAGGGGCGACAGGACGCCCCCAGGGTGCGCGAGCCGGTGGCGGACCTCCAGGACGACGACTCGACGAAGGATTGGGGTACGAGAGCAATGACCGTACGGATCGGGATCAACGGCTTCGGGCGCATCGGTCGCAACTACCTGCGGGCGGCCCGCCTGTTGGGGGCCGACGTCGAAGTGGTCGGCATCAACGACCTCACCTCGCCGGAGACACTCGCCCACCTGCTGAAGTACGACTCGACGCACGGACGGTTCGGCTCGGACGTCCAGGTGGACGGGTCCAACCTGGTCCTCGACTCCGGCCCCATCGCCGTCCTGGCCGAACGTGACCCGAAGGCGCTGCCGTGGTCCGACCTCGGGGCCGATGTGATCATCGAGTCGACCGGACACTTCACCAGCAAGGAGTCGGCCTCCGCCCACCTGGACGCCGGCGCCAAGCGGGTCATCATCTCCGCCCCGGGAACGGGGGTCGACGCCACCTTCGTGGTCGGGGTGAACGACGACCAGTTCGACCCGGCGACCGACGTGGTGGTGTCCAACGCCTCCTGCACCACCAACTGTTTCGTGCCCATGGTCAAGGTCCTCGACGACGCCTTCGGAATCGACGTCGGCCTCATGACCACGGTCCACGCCTACACCAACGACCAGAACCTGCTGGACCTGCCCCACAAGGACCTGCGGCGGGCACGTGCCGCCGCCGCCAACATCGTGCCGGCCTCGAGCGGCGCCGCCCGGGCCACCAGCCTGGTGCTCGAATCCATGAAGGGTCGACTGGACGGGGCCGCCCTGCGGGTACCGGTACCCGACGGGTCGATCACCGACTTCACCGTCGTGGTGCCCGGCGAGGTGACGGTCGACCAGGTGAACGCGGCGTTCGCCGCCGCGGCGGCCTCGGGACCCCTGTCGAAGGTCCTCGTCTACACCGAGGACCCGATCGTCTCGAGCGACATCGTCGGCAGCCCGGCATCGTGCACCTTCGACGCCGGACTGACCATGGTGATGCCCTCGGCCTCCGGGATCACACTGGTGAAGGTCCAGGGCTGGTACGACAACGAGTGGGGCTACGCCAACCGACTGGTCGATCTCTCGCTCATCGTCGGCGCCGGGGCCTGAGCCGGACCGGACGGGACGTGGACGTGCACCGAGGGGAGACGAGGGCATGAGCGAGTCGGACGAGAACCCACTGCTGGACGGGTTGCCGCTTCTGGGCGACCTACCCGACCTGGACGGGGCCAGCGTCCTGGTCCGGGTCGACTTCAACGTCCCGCTCCGCCCGTGCGCGGGCGAGCCCTCCAAGGTCACCGACGATTTCCGGATCCGGGCGGCACTGCCGACCCTCGAGTACCTGCTGGCACGGGGTGCCACCGTCACGGCCTGCACCCACCTGGGTCGACCCAAGGGGGCCCCGGACGTCCGCTGGGAGCTCGGCCCCGTCCGCGAGGAGCTGGCCCGGCTGGCACCGCAGGTCGAGCTCCTGGAAAACCTGCGCTTCGACCCGGGTGAGACGGCCAATGACGCCACGTTCGTGGAGAAGCTCGTCAATTCCCACGATGCCTACGTCAACGATGCGTTCGGCGTCTCGCACCGTTCGCACGCCTCGGTCGTCGGTCCGCCCACGTTGCTCCCCAGCGCGGCCGGCCTCCTGCTGGAGAAGGAGATCGAATCGCTGGGTCGACTTCTCGGATCGCCGGACCGTCCGTTCGTCGCCGTCGTCGGGGGCGCCAAGGTGGCCGACAAGCTCGGTGTGCTGAAGGCGCTCGTGCACCACGTCGACGCCCTGGTGGTCGGCGGGGGCATGGCGTTCACGTTCCTGGCGGCCCAGGGCCACGACATCGGGGGCTCCCTGGTGGACCGCGACCGGATCGACGAGTGCCGACAGCTCCTGGCGTCGGGGACCCCGATCCTCCTGCCCACCGACAACGTGGCCCTCGAGCCCGGTGCCCCCTTCGGGTGTGACTGCACCGAGGGCGCCGTGCGCACGGTGGGCGCCGACATCCCCGACGGGTGGCAGGGCCTCGACATCGGTCCCGAGACGGTGGCCGCCTATGCCGCGTGCATCGCCGGGGCCGGCACCGTCCTGTGGAACGGACCGATGGGGGTGTTCGAGGACGCCCGGTTCAGCGCCGGCACCGCCGGGGTCGCCGAGGCGATGGCCGCATGCCCCGGCTACACCGTGGTGGGCGGTGGCGACAGCGCGGCGGCCGTCGACGAGCTGGGCCTGGAGCACGAGATCAGCTTCATCTCGACCGGTGGCGGTGCGTCGCTCGAACTGCTCGAGTTCGGTGACCTCCCCGGCCTGGCCGCGCTGCGGGGGGCCTCGAACGCCCCCGCCCGCCGAACGCCCCGGTGAGCCCCACGGGCGCCGGTCGGCGGCCGCTGGTGAGCGGCAACTGGAAGATGAACCTGGACCACCTCGAGGCCATCCATGCCGCCCGCGACCTGGGGCTGCGGCTGCAGCCGGCCGACGTGGCCCCCCTCGACGTCTCGGTCCACCCACCCTTCACCGACATCCGGTCGGTGCAGAGCGTCCTGGAGGGCGAGGGGATCCCGGTGGCGCTGGGAGCCCAGGACTGCGCGGTCGAGGACAGCGGGGCCTTCACCGGCGAGGTGAGCCCGGTCATGCTGGCCAAGCTCCACGTCGAGTACGTCATCGTCGGGCACTCGGAGCGCCGCGCCCACTTCGGTGAGACCGACGCGGTGGTGGCGGCCAAACTGCGCGCCGTGCTCCGCAACGGCATGGTGCCCGTGTTCTGCGTGGGTGAGACGGTCGACGAGCGGGACATCGGGCTGACCCAGGAGCGCCTGACCGCCCAGGTGACCGCCTCCCTCACCGGGCTGCCCGCCGAGGACGTGGCGTCGATGGTGGTGGCCTACGAGCCGGTGTGGGCCATCGGCACCGGCCAGGCGGCTACACCCGATGACGCCCAGGAGGCGTGCGCCTGGATCCGGGGCGTGGTGGCGTCGGTGGCCGGCGAGGATGCGGCGACCCGGGTGCGGATCCAGTACGGGGGGTCCGTCAATGCCGACAACACGGAATCGCTCATGGAATGCACCGATGTGGACGGCCTGCTGGTGGGGGGCGCCAGTCTGGATACCGCCCAGTTCACCGACATCGTCCGGGCCGCGTCCCGGGCGGGTCGTTGAGTTTGGTAGCGTCTCCGATGGCCCTGACCCCGAGGAGAGCCCCCCTGTGTTGACCGCCATCATCGTCGTGCTCCAGATCATCTGCTGCCTGGCGCTGATCTTCCTGATCCTCATGCACTCCGGCAAGGGCGGCGGGCTGTCCGACATGTTCGGCGGCTCGGTCGGGTCGGCGGCCGCGGGTTCGACGGTCGTGGAGAAGAACCTGGACCGGATCACGGTGGTCGTGGCCGTCGTCTTCGCCTTCACCAACATCATCCTCCTCCTGCGCCTGCAGTGAGCGATCCCGGCGCCGAGCCCGTCGAGCGCCGGCCCCGCATCTCGTCCATCTGGCGCGAGCACCGTGCGCGCTGGACGTTGCCGCTGGTGATCGTCGTGATCATCGGAGCGGTGGCCATCGTCGACCATCTCGGGAGCCGACAGATCAGTCAGGTCGATCAGCCGGCCTTCCCGGCCCTGGTGCAGGCCGCCGGCGGGTCCTCGGCCGTGCACGTCGGGAGTGCCTGGTCCGGGTTCAACCCCAACACCCCCGAGGGTGCCGCATCGTCGACGCCCACGCTGCTGGTGAAGGTGCTGCCGAGTGCCTATGTCATCAGCCCGAAACTGGTTCCCCAGGTCAACACCGACCTACTCCTGAGCGTGGAGGCGACGTCCACGTCACCGCTGACCATCCAGTACGTGATCAACCCCAAGGCCGTGTGGTCCGACGGGGTCCCGGTGACGGCCGACGACTTCATCTACGCCTGGGAGTCCCAACGTGGCGACGGCGTGGACATCGACGGACAGCCCGACCGGGTGGCCTCGACCCTCGGCTACCGGGACGTGGCGTCGGTCACCGGGTCGAACGGGGGGCGGACGGTGACCGTCGTCTTCGCCACGCCGTTCGCCGACTGGCGGATCATGTTCAACCACATGGTGCCCGCCCACATCGCCCGCAAGGTGGGGTGGAACACCGGGTTCGCCACGTTCAACCCGGCCGTGGACCTGTCGGCGGGACCGCTGTCCCTGCGGTCGGTGTCACCCGCGGGCACGGCGGTCCTGGTCCGGAACCCCTCGTGGTGGGGGACACCGTCGGCGCTGGCCACCGTGACCGTCTCCGACAGCCAGGACCCGGCCTCGTGGATCGCCCCCCTGGCCACGTCCGACACGGCGGTGTCGCAACCCGGGTCGTTCACCCTGGGATCCCTCAATTCGGTGTCCGCGCTACCTAATACCCAGAGTTCCATCCATCCCTCGCTGGCGCTCCAGTCCCTCGAGTTCGACGTGCGCTCGGCGGTCGGGAGCCACCTGGCGGCGCGTCAGGCCATCGCCCACGCCGTCGACCGCTCGGCGCTGCTGTCCAAGCTGTTCGGTGCCCTGGACCCGTCCCTGGTGGTCAACGACAGCCACCTGGCGCTGGCGTGGCAGAACTCGTACGCGGCATCGACGGCAGCGGGGGAGTACGACCAGGTCGATCCGGACTCGACGGACAAGCTGCTCGGGACCCTGGGCTTCACCAAGGGGGCAGCCGGGCTCTACGTGGACGCCGCCGGGAAGCCGCTGGTGGTGCGCATGGCCGTCGAGGAGGGCGATCCGTGGATCGACGGCACCGCGGCCGCGCTGGTCGCCGAGCTCAAGGACGGCGGGATCACCGTGACCACGCTGCCGGTGGCCGGCAGCGCCGGACTGGCTGCGGCGGCGGCCACCGATGCCTACGACATGGCGCTGGTCACCCGGGTGTCGGGACCGTTCCCCTCGGTCACCCAGGCCTGGTACTCCGACGGCACGGCGCGGCACGCCGCCGACGACGAGGACTGGAGCCGCTACGACGACCCCCAGGTGGACGAGCTGTTCGTCCAGGCGGCCCAGGCGCTCAACCCGGTGACGGGGGCGACCATCTACGGTCAGATCGACGACCAGCTGTGGGACCAGATGGTGGCCCTGCCCCTGTTCGGCGAGCCCGGCCTGGTGGCCAACGGGGTGCAGGTGGCCAACGCGGCGTACAACCCGTCGGTGGACGGGGTGCTGTGGAACGTCGACCAGTGGACCCGGATGCAGCCGGCGCCCTCGACGGGTCACACCTGAGCATCGCACGTCCCCCATCCGGTGCCGGGACGGACGGGGGACCCCCCGTGGGCGCGCTACCATGCCCTTCGCCCCGATGTCCGCATCGGTGTCACTTCGTCGGAGTGGCGGAATAGGCAGACGCGCTAGCTTGAGGGGCTAGTGTCCGAAAGGACGTGGGGGTTCAAGTCCCCCCTCCGACACCACCATAAGCCCAGGTCAATGATGTCTGACTTGTTGGAATGGGCGGAATGTTCCACCACCGTTCCACCAACGTCGTCACTCAGGCTCCGTTTCCGAAGATCATTGCTGCGACATTCTCAGCAGCGTTCGACGCCATGGCCTTGGTCACGTGGCTGTACGTATTGAGCGTGACGTTTGTCGAACTGTGTCCGAGGCGCTCAGCAACGACCTTTGGATGTTCTCCGGCCTTGAGCGCGAGGGTGGCCCACGTGTGGCGCAGATCGTGGAGGCGCAGCCGGGGGAGTGGTGCCGATGGGTGCAGCCGGTTGTAGGTGGCCTGCTTTCGTTCGAACTCCCGAGAGAACCGCTCCGGGTGGAAACCACGGCCATCGGGCAGACAGAACAAGAGGTTCTCATTCGAGTAGCCCTCGCCGACCAGCAGCCTCTCTTGGGCCTGCCGGGACCATTGCTGGCGCAAGATCGCCACGGTCATCCCGTCTAGCTCGATCTCCCGCGCCCGACCGCTCTTCGTCGCCCCGACCACAGGCTTGTGGTCGATGGCGATACTTGCTCGACGGATTGCGGCAGTGCCGCCCTCGAGGTCGAGATCATCCCACCTGAGGCCCAGCGCTTCGCCGCGTCGCATGCCGGTCGTTGCGAGAAACGCGAATGCAGGCCCGTATCTATCGTCCCTCAATCCGTCCCGTTCTCCCTCTGCTGCGCTGTCGGTTCCCCTACATCGCGGCTCGACGGGGATTGCAGCGCGCACCCGAAATCGCCGAACGGTACACGGTTAGCGAACAGATGGCGGCATTCCGGGTGCGCACGACGGGTGTGTTGCGACAGCTCGGAGCTAGCTGAATAGACACTCTTGCCGGCGCGCCACCGCCTACAGGCCGGCTTGCGAGACGAGATAGAGTCGCACCTGGCGATCGTACGGGCGGAGGTGGTGATGCATGGGGACCCACGATCGAAGAGGTGTACCCCCTGGCTTCTGGCGGCCTGAACACAAGAGCTCCGGATCAGCAGACAGAGGAGACGCTCCGGAGCGCGCGCCGCACGAGGTGGAGGGGATAGGTCCGGGGCATCGACGGAGTCGCTTCCTGGCCCGATCAGGATCGATCGTGTCAGCTCTGCTCCTGATCACAGCTGGTGCCATCGCCTGGCTCCCGGTCCAAGCGGCGGCGGCGTCCAACCCTCCGGTCCCGATCCAGGTGACCGTCGGCGCTACCCATACGTGTGCCCTGATGGATACTGGAGCCGTCGAGTGTTGGGGCGGTAACAGCCTGGGACAGCTCGGCGACGGCACCTTGGTCGATCGGTCTTCACCGACAAGAGTGCCCGATCTTCCTCCGGCAACGGAGATCGCGGCAGGTGACAACTTCACGTGCGCTCTCACGACCTCCGGGGCCGTCTGGTGCTGGGGCTTGGGGATTTCGTACGGCCCCGGGGATCGCACAACGAGCAACTGGTGGGACGTTCCCAATCCAATTCCCGGCGTGGGGTCCGGAGTTACATCGGTCAGCGCCGGGGGTGAGACTGCATGCGCAATCTTGGCCTCCGGTGCCGTTGAATGCTGGGGCGATAACACCTCCGGCCAGATCGGCGACGGAACCACGAACTATGCCAACGTTCCCGTGTCGGTCGTAGGCCTCCCCGCGGCCGCTGCGGAGATCAGTTCGGGGTACCAGCACACCTGCGTTGTGACCGTAAACGGTGCAGCGCTCTGCTGGGGCAACAACAGCTTCGGGCAGCTAGGTGACGGATCGGCAGCGAACAGCTCCACTCCGGTCGCGGTGGAGTCTCTGCAATCCGGTGTCACGTCCATCACCGCTAGCGGCGACAACACTTGTGCGATCACGACGACCGGAGGGGCGAAGTGCTGGGGGGGCTACAGCGGTGGCCAATTGGGATCGGCGCCTGATCCGCCGCTCACCTGTCCAATCTCGCCCTTGCAGGGCGCTCAAGCAACGCCGATTGATGTCCCAGGTGTCTCGAGTGTCGTGGCGTTGGCCGGGGGATTGGCGCACCAGGGCCTGGCCGTTCAGGTAGGAGTCGGTAGCAGTTCTCCTTGTGACGGAGAGGCGTACCCGGTCGTCGCCTCGTTCGAATGTGCGTTGGCCAGTGGCGGTTCGGTCATGTGCTGGGGCGACAATACGCCGTTCGGGCAGTTGGGTCGTTCGACTGGGTCGTCTGCTGACGGAGCTCCTGGTGTCGTGCCCGGTCTTGATGCTGGTGTGACGAGCATCGCGACCGGGTCCGGAGACCACGAGTGCGCCATTCAGGGCACATCGGTGTGGTGCTGGGGGAGAGATTCGAACGGACAGGTAGGAGTTTCACCAGAACTCTCCGCTCCGCCGACCTCAGTCAGTACGTCGTGGGCGACGACCCCCGATCCTCCAACTGGTGTTAGTGCCACCTCCAGCATCGGAGAAGCAACAGTCAGTTGGGTCCCGGCGGGTGCCGAGGGATCCGCGGTGATCAGTTATACCGCGACGGCACATGATCAAACGTCTCCTGGGGCCAACGGAGACGGAACAACATGCACCTACATCGTCACTACGCCTGAAGTCGATTCGTGTTCATTTTCTGGGCTAACCGCTGGTGACTCCTACACGTTCACCGTGTCCGCTACGAACTCAATAGGCACAGGTTCAGCGTCTGAACCCTCCAATCCTGCGGTGCCTCTTGGACCGCCGAGTGCTCCCACCCAGGTCATTGCGAGCGTTGGTCTGTCAGCAGTGCAACTCACTTGGGCTGGTCCGGCTTCTGACGGCGGGAGCCCCGTCACCGGTGCCGTCGTCCGGTATTCAAGCGACGGCGGCTTGAGTTGGACATCGCCAGACTCCTGCTCGAGCGCTTGGGAGAGTTGTTTGGTTACCGGCCTCACCGGGGGAACCACCTATACCTTCGAAGTGGCATTCGTGAACTCCGTCGGGACGGGATCGTTCTCCCCGGGCGTTTCCGCAACGCCACCAGGTCCTCCAAGTGCGCCCTCTGGGGTCAGCGCAGCCCCAGGGAACGGAACGGTGTCGCTCAGCTGGACCCCGCCCTCTTCCGACGGCGGTTCGGCGATCACCGGCTACGCCGTGCGCTACTCGTCCAACGGCGGGACCACCTGGTCGACTGCGACCTCCAGCACAGCCTCCACGTCGACCAGCTACATGGTCACGGGCCTGACTAACGGCACCGCGTACGTCTTCGACGTGGCCGCGATCAACGCCGCGGGCACCGGGAGCTACTCGACCACCTCTACGGCTGTCACCCCCTCGACCGTCCCGGGCGCCCCGACGGGCGCCACGGCCACGGCCGGAAGCTCGCAGGCCTCGGTCACCTGGACTGCACCCGCGTCGACCGGCGGCTCGGCGATCACCGGCTACACCGTGACCGCGGGGGACGCGACCACCCCGGCCAACGGCGGTGAGACCTGCACCACGGCCACCACTTCCTGCACCGTGACGGGGCTGAACCCCGGTGACGCATACACCTTCACCGTGACCGCGACCAACGTGGCGGGCACCGGCGCGGCCTCGTCGGCCTCGAGTTCGGTCACCCCCTCGACCGTCCCGGGCGCCCCGACGGACGCCACGGCAACGGCCGGAAGCTCGCAGGCCTCGGTCACCTGGACTGCACCCGCGTCGACCGGCGGCTCGGCGATCGTCGGCTACACGGTGACCTCGACGCCGGGCAGCCTGTCCTGCACCACGGCCACCACCGCCTGCACGGTGACCGGCCTGACCAACGGCACGGCCTACGCCTTCACGGTGGTGGCCACCAATGCTGATGGCACCGGCTTGGCGTCGGCCCCGTCAACCTCGATCATCGTCGGAGAGACCCCCGCTTTCACTTCGAGTTCCACGGCGTCCTTCACCACGGGCACAGCGGGCTCGTTTGCCGTGACCACTGCCGGCACCCCGGTTCCGGCCTTGAGTGAAGCCGGCACCCTTCCAGGGGGCCTCTCCTTCCACGACAACGGGAACGGAACGGCCACTTTGTCGGGGACGCCGGGTGTGGGTGGCACCTCATCGATCTCGATCACCGCCACGAACGGTGTCGGCGCCAACGCCACCCAGACGCTCTCAATTTCGGTCGTGACTCCCACTCCGACGTCGCTCACCATCACCACGGCCTCGCTACCTGCCGGGTCGCTCTACACGAAGACCCACAAGGTCCTGTACTCGGAGACCCTGGCAGCGGTGGCTGGCAACGCCCCCTACAAATGGACCCTCGGCTCCGGAGCCCTACCGACGGGGCTGAAGCTCAAGTCGACCGGAGTCATCTCCGGCAAAGCCACAGTGGCGGGCACCTTCACCTTTATCGTCCAGGTAATCGACACCAAGACCAAGACCAAGCCGCACGTCCAGCACACCGCGACGAAGGTCCTCTCGATCACGGTCTCGTAACGAGGCAGCAGGTGAAAGCTCACTACCCTCGCCGTTGTCGGTTCTGAGTCCGGGGAATCCGGCATTGGCGCACGGCTGCGACTAGCAGTCAAAGACCGTGTTCGGGAGGGAGGGTGGCTCACAGGTCGGCTGGGAGCCGACCGTGTCCATTGTCCGCGATCGGTGCCCGAATCCCTCAAGATTGCCCCTACGGGCGGCTGGGCCGGCCTTGACCGATCCCGCCCGTGCCGATCGGGCGCCGGTTTGTTTCGCCGTAGCGCCTCAGGTGGCACACTGGAGAGGTGACAAAGAGCGTCGCCGACGAGGAGATTCTGGCCCAAGAGGTCAGTGAGCAGGACGAGGACGCCCTCATTCGGACGCTCGCCACCGGTCGTCGAGAGGGACGTGACACCTCTCAAGAAGTCGAGGCACTTCTCGAGGTCACTGCCCGGCAGAACCGGGCAGCACTCGACCGACTCGCCAAATAGCGCCCTCCGTGGCTCCATCGGACGGATGGGAAGTCGTCTACCTCGAGCTGGACGACTTCCATCGCGCAGCGGCGAAGGCTTTGAATCTGGACCTGACCACCGTACGATCCATCACCAACGAAACCCTCGCCGGCTCTGCGCTCGCTGCTCCGGTTGCAGGATTCGGTGATTTCGAGCAGTACCCCGACTTCGCCACCAAAGTGGCCGTGCTCATTCAGGCCGTGGCCAGCAACCACCCACTCCCGGACGGAAACAAACGGACGGCGCTGCTCTGCGGTGCGCTCTTCTGCCAGATCAACGGATTCGCGTGGATTCCTCCTGAGGCCGACGACCCCGACGGTACCGAATCGGCAGAGGTCATCGAAGCCGTTTCGACAAGGTCCGTACCTCTCGGTGCGCTGACGGCGTGGGTCGGGGATCGTCTACTGGCTGTGCCGCCGGCACTTCCCGAGTCGCTAACTCAACGACCGCCGCCTGTCATCTATCCCGCCGAGTACGTCGGTGCACTTCCCTACTCCGATCACACGGTGACGATCGGCGACCTGGTCATCCATGATGTCCACGGCTACAACCCGGCTGGCGTATACGTCCGTAGGATCAGCGGCAAGACGGAAGGCATCTCGGTTGCCGAGGTCATCATCTCCGCGGTCGGCGATGGCTACGCCCAGGAGGAGCTCGACGCTGAGAACGCCGAGGCGCAACGGTATCCGCTGGGAGTGAAGGAGTTTTGGCGGGGCCGACTGGTTGGCAAGGCGACGTACGGGAAGGACGGCCATCCGATGACCGACGAAGAGTTTGAGTCAGACTGGGCAGAAGGGGAACGGAGCTAGCGGATTCAGGTGCACATGCTCGGACGCCGGCTTCGTTCTGCCTATCGCTGAATACCGTGGCCTCAACAATCGTCGGTCTATGTTGTGGGCACAGCACAAACAGGAGGTTCGACCTTGTACACGATCAAGTGGACAGGGCTGGAACCCAAGGAAGGCGGTTGGAGTCCCCCCTCCGACACGCATGTTCCCAGACCGATCACCCTTCGGGATCGACGGTAGCTGCCGGTAGATTGCAGCCTTCGGTGACCTCAATACGGGGTGCCGGACCGACCGGGTCCACATCCCTGGGGCGTGCTTCCGTGATGCAGGGGCCATTTCCCTTAACTGCGGCACCATCGACCGAACAGCAGCACCCGAGCGTGGATCTGCTGACATTGTCCCTGCAACCGGGTGCCAACACGTTCCGATCGCTTGACATCCGGACCGACCCTGCTGATGACGCCTGGTGTGCTGGCGGGCATCCACCGGCGCGAGCGGGTGGGGGTGTCATGGATCGATCCGGGTCATGCACGGCGGTCGGGCCACGCAGGAGCACCGCAACCGCCCGCCACCTGATCTCGGTACTGGCCGGCACCACCCTCGTCCTCGTCGTGCTCACCGGGGTCAGTGCCGTTCCAGCCGGTGCCGCGAGCATCAAGTACGCAGCCATCGTGGGCGACGCGGGAGGTACCGGGTACTGGTTGGTCCAGTCAGGAGGCTCGACCGTCGCACATGGTTCCGCCCCGGCCCCGTCGAACACCGACGGTGATCCACTGTTCACCGCGCCTGTCCTCGGCGCCGTGGCCACCCCCGACCACCTCGGGTTCTGGGAGTACAACGCCAATGGTGGACTCGCGTGTTTCGGCGACGCCACGGACTGGGGGTCGGGCGACCCGCACACGCTGCCCGACCCGATCGTCGGCATGGCGTCGACCTATGACGGACACGGGTACGTCATGGTGGATCGCATCGGTGACGTCATCTCCTGGGGTGACGCCTGCTACCTCGGCTCACCGCCCGCCCGCACGAAGCACAAGCCGATCGTCGCCGTGGCGAGCTACCCGTTCGGCTCGGCGTCGTGCCCCTCGACGGGCTACTGGGTGGTCGGCTCGACGGGGACCGTGTACCCCTTCGGGACGGCCGCCGCCTACGGGACCACGACCAGCCCGTCGCCCATCGTCACCCTGGTGAGCACACCCAGCGGTCTGGGGTACTGGGAGCTGGCCAAGAGCGGAGTGATCACCAACTTCGGGGACGCCGCGTCACTCGGCTGGACATCGGTTGTCGCGTCCAGGCGTATGGTGTCCATGGCCATCACTCCCAGCGGCGCGGGCTACTGGGAGCTCGGCCTCACCGGGTAGGTATGGCCCCACGGCACCGCGGTCTCCTACGGCAACGGCCCCTGACCGACCAGCGGACCCGCCCGGGCCGCTCAGCCCGCCAGTGCCCGCACCACGGCTGTGGCCGTCCGCTCCCCGCTGAACATCGCGCCCTGGAGCGACGCGGTGTCGCGGTGGTCGCCGCAGACGAACCGGCCGCCACCGAGCACCACCCGTCGCTTCGGCGCGAAAGGCGGCGACTGTCGGGGTTGGCCGTGGGGGATGACGTCGGTGCGCAGGAGCTCCCAGTCCTCGGTCCCGGTGTCGAACCAACGCGCCAGTTGCTCGACGACACGGTCCCGCAGCCCACTGTCGAGAGCGTCGGGTCCTGGCACGGCAGCGGCCACCAGGCTGCGACCGGCGGGAGCGTAGGTGGGCGCGACCTCATTCATGACCGCCAGGTTGCGCACGGGCCCCGCACCGGTGCCGTCGAGCGCGAGCGCCGTGCCCCGCAGTGGGGGTGCCGAGGTGGCGAACCAACAGCAGGCGGCCGCCCGTGACCCGGGATCGGGGACGTCGGTTCCGAGGAGCCGATGGGCCTCGGGACCCTCGGTGGCCACCACCACGGCACGGGCGTCGAGCACCTCGCCACCGTCCAGGTGCACCGCAGTGCCGTCGATCCTGTCCACCCGGGCGCCGAGGCGGATCATGCCCGCGGGAAGCCCGCGGGCCAACTGGTCCGGGATGGCGCCCATCCCCGCTGCGGGAACGGCGGTCGGGCCGGACGCCAGCATGCGGAGGATCACGTCGAATCGCCGTCGGGAGACTTCGAGATCCGGGTCGAGCTGGATCCCGGCGAAGAGCGGGCGCCAGAACGACTCGATCATCCGGTCACGGAAGCCGCAGTCGCGGAGTCGGACGAGGGTCGTGGTATCGGGTGCCCGCAACAGATCGCCCACCGGACCCGATCGGACCGACAGGACCAACCGGGCCAACCGGGCCTTGTCAGCCAGC
>Ga0302202_10005006_pt1 | contig 13674 bp, 7 predicted proteins | sample II_Bog_N3_3_FD_194579 | JGI IMG/M metagenome (GOLD analysis project Ga0302202, IMG submission 194579) | Peat permafrost microbial communities from Stordalen Mire near Abisko, Sweden - II_Bog_N3_3 | ecosystem: Environmental > Terrestrial > Soil > Wetlands > Peat | place: Sweden: Abisko, Stordalen...
CGGTGAATCCGTGCCTAAAGATGTCGCGCAAGCCATGGTCTGGTACCGCAAGGCAGCCGACCAAGGCGATGCTCTGGCCCAATTTAACATTGGCGATCTGTACGACGAAGGCATCGGTGTTCCACAGGATTATCGCCAAGCCGCAGATTGGTATCGCAAGGCCGCTGAACAGGGAGTTTCAAGAGCGTATGCCCGCCTTGGTGACCTGTACCACGCAGGGGAGGGTGTCCCAAAGGATGACGCGAAATCCGCGGAATGGTTTCGTAAGGCCGCAGAAAAAGGCTACCCAACGGCGCAATTCGATCTCGCCGCCAACTATACCCAGGGAACCGGTGTGAGCAGGGACTACGAGGAGGCCTACTTCTGGATGTCTCTCGCTGCCACCAGCCAGACGGATAACGAAATGAGACAACAGGCACTGAAAGAGCTTCAAGGCATTGCCACAGAGCTGAAAAAAGATGACATTAAGCGAGCAGAGAAGCGTGTGCAGGCTTGGCTGAAAGATCATCCTGGCATGGAACAGTAATCCTCGAACTGCCCGACGGACGCGACCAACTCCGGTAAACTGGGGGGATGGAAGTTCTTTACGGCCTGCACCCGGTCGAAGAGGCTGTACGGTCCGGTGCCCGGCGACTGGACTCCGTGATTCTGGCCCGCGAGCGCCGCGACGAAAAGCTGGACCGGCTGGGTGAGCTGTGCCGCGCCGCCGGCGTCCGCGTATCGATCCAGCCCCGCGACCAACTAACCCGGCTGGCCCGCACCGACGCCCACCAGGGCGTGCTGGCGCTGGTGCGCGAGCGCGAATTCCTGGGCATCGAAGACCTGCTGGGCACACCAGCCACGCCCCAGCCGGATGCGCCTGGGCACCGATTTTTCCTAGCGCTGGACGGCGTGGAGGACCCGCACAACCTGGGCGCCCTGCTGCGCACCGCCGACGGCGCAGGCGTCGATGGCGTCATCCTGCCCGAGCGCCGCTCCGCCCCTGTCTCCGCCACCGTGGCCAAGACCTCCGCCGGGGCATCGGAGCACGTCCGCATCGCCCGCGTCACCAACCTGGTCCGCTCGCTGGAGCAGATGAAGCAGGCCAACGTGTGGGTGCTGGGACTGGACGAGCGCGGCTCGCCCGACTACATGGACTTCGACTTCCGCACCGACTGCGTGCTGGTGCTGGGCCGCGAGGGCGCCGGCCTCCACGACCTGGTGAAGAAGACCTGCGACCACCTGCTGCGCATTCCGATGGCGGGCATGGTGTCTTCGCTGAACGTCTCCGTCGCCGGTGCGGTGGTGATGTACGAGGCCATGCGCCAGCGGCGGCAGCCACCGGTCCCCGCCGCGCCCAAGTCCGCCAAGCCGCGCAAGGGGCTGGGTTCGTGAGCAGACCTCTACGGTCGATGCTGGCGTTTGCCCTGGGGATTGGACTTGCATCCGGTGCAGAGCTGGTCCGCGCTCAGACGCCGGCAACGGCACTGGCCCCGAACACGGAGCAATCCGAGCCTACCGCCCCCGCGGGCAAAGTCCTGTTCTCCCGCGATGCCACCACACCACCTGACACCCAACCCGCCGACGCCCCCGCACCGCCCCCGCAATCTATCGGAGTCACCGACGCCGAACGCTCCGCCCTCGCCTTCACCGCGTACGACCTGGACGTCCACCTGACGCCGGCCACGGCTGGCATGGCCGTGCGCGCGGGGCTGACGGTGCGCAACGACGGCGCCGCGCCGCTCCGGCGGCTGGTGCTGGACATCTCCTCTTCGCTGCACTGGGACGCGGTCTCCAGCGCGGGCCAGCCGCTGCTCTTTGCCGTCCAGACACTGGACACCGACGCCGACCACACCGGCCAGACGCAGGAGGCGGTTGTCGCACTGCCGCAACCCCTGGCCCCCGGCGCCTCCATCGTCCTCGCAGCGCTGTACTCCGGCGCGATCCAGCCCTCCGCCGTGCGCCTGGAGCGCATTGGCGCGCCCGCCGACAAAGCGCTCGCCACCGACTGGGACGCCATCGCACCCGACGGCACCGCTCTGCGCGGATTCGGAAGCGTCCTCTGGTATCCCGTCTCCGCATCCCCCGTTTTCCTGGGCGATGGGGCTAAGCTGTTCCAGGCCGTGGGTGCGGCCAAACTCCGCGAGTCCTCGGCGACGGTGCGCCTGCGGCTGGCCATCGAATACATCGGCGACCCGCCCGACGCCGCCTTCTTTTGCGGGCAACGCCAGCCGCTGACCGCCATCAGCGACAACCGCGACCTGCCCGCCGCGGAGTCGCCCGGAGTCGCCACCGCCGTCTTCGACCGCCGGCCACTGGGCTTCCGCACGCTCGACTTGTTCGTCGCGGGCCATCCGCCTACCCAGGCCGGCACCACCTCCAACCCCGCACTGCTCTCCGTGGTCACTGACCACGAGGACGCGCTGCCCTCCTACGCCACCGCCACCGCGCTGGTGGAACCGCTGCTGACGGAGTGGTTCGGCGCGACGCCGCAGACCTCCCTCAGCATCCTGGACCACGCCGGCCAGCCGTTTCAGGACGATGCGCTGCTGGTCCTGCCGATGCGCGCCGCCGAGCCGTCTGCCCTGGCGCCGTCGTTGGTCCACTCGCTCACCCATGCGTGGATCCACTCCAACCGCGCCTGGATCGACGAAGGCCTGGCGCAGTTTGCCGGACTGCTGTGGACCGAGCGCAGCCAGAGCCGCGCCGACGCGCTGGCCGAGTTGCAGGACTCGGCCCGCTCGCTCGCGCTGGCGGAGCCGGAGGTACCGGCCGATTCGACCATTCCGATGGGCGCGTCCTCGTCGCAGTCGTCTAGTTCATCCAACTCGGCGGATTCTGCTGACGCTCCGGTCCCGTCAGTCAGTCCCGCCGGCCAAAGCCTGGCCGCGGCCACCGGCGATGTCTTCTTCCGCACCAAGGCCGCTGCGGTCTGGTGGATGTTGCGGGGTATTGTGGGCGATGCGGCGCTGCAGCAGGCGCTGCAGGCCTACCGGTCGGACCCGCGGCTGGACCTGGACCCCGGCGGCTTCGAGCGCACGCTGGAGAAGACCAGCCACAAGGACCTCCGATGGTTCTTTCAGGATTGGGTGGACCGCGATCGCGGCCTGCCCGACCTCAGCATCGTCGCCATCACACCCAGCCGACTGGACTCGCGCAACGGGCTGCCCGCCGGATGGCTGGTCGCGGTCGATGTTCGCAACGACGGATACGCCGCGGCGGAGGTTCCGGTGACGGTGCGGTCTGGCACTGCGACCCAGACGGTGCGGCTGCGCATCGCGGGCCGGTCGACCGCCTCCACCCGCATCGTCTTTGCCGGCTCACCGGAAGAGGTGGACGTGAACGACGGCAGCGTGCCGGAGACCCGCACCAGCGTCCACACCCGCGACCTGGTGCTCCCGCAACATTAGCTCTCCTCTGATTATCGGGCGTTGCATCGGCGGATCGGTTCGCGCTCAGTGCGGGCTGGTGACGATGGCAATTGGGGCGCTGACGCCGCCTCCGGTGAAGCCGCCGGAGGGCGAAAGCACTGAGCCTGCGCCGGAGATCTCCGTGACGCTGGAGTTGCCGCTATTGGTGATCCACACGTTGCCGAGGCCATCGATGGCGATGCTGCTGGGAGCACTCAATCCGCCGCCGGTATAGGCCGCGACGACGGGCACACCGGCACTCGTCAGTTCGGTGACGCTGTTGCCGCCCTGATTGGCGATCCAGGCGTCTCCCAGGGCATCGATGGCGATGGAGACGGGAATGTTGATGCCGCCTGCCGTGTAGGGTGTAGCGACCGGAGCGCCCAGCGGCGAGAGCTCCGTGATGCTGCCGGCGCCGTTGGTGGTGCAGTTGGCGCTGCCGCAGTTGGCGATCCAGGCGTTGCCCTGCGCATCGATGGCGATGGACCTGGGGTTGTTGAAGCCGCCGGCGGTGTACTGCACAGTGAGCGTCCAGTCCGTGGGGGCCGCGCCCAGCGCAGGCTGAAACGGCGGGCTGGCCTGAGCGAGCGCGAACAGCGAAGCCGGATGCAGCGTCGGGCTCTGCTCGATGCTCAGCGCTGCCGCGACGGTATCCTGCGGGGCTTGATTGCTGCCCTGTGTGGCTGCCGCGAAGAGGTTCCCGCAGGCGCTTCCGTCGCCGGCGGAGCCGCCATTGCTGTTGATGCAGGCGGCCAGGATGTCTGCCAGTGTATTGATCTTGCTGCTGGGCAGCACGGCTCCGGCGGGAAGCGCCAGGCCCGGCAGAGTTCCCGCAGAAGAGTTCGCCAGCTCGGATGCCGCCGCGAATGCGTTGACGATGCCATTGGGATTGTTGACGGAGGTCCCGATGTCGAACAGGTCGGTCATAAATGGGCCGAGGGCCCACACCGCAGCTACAGTGGTCAGCTCGTTGATGGAGATAAAGCTGGCGGAGGTGAGATTGCCGCACGGTCCCAGCGCCGCCATCATGGTCAGGTTGAAGTTGTAGGAGCTGCCGCCCAGTCCCGGATTCCCACCGACGGCTGCGGCGTAGACCTCCGTATTCGCCGTGGGGCAGGTGTAGTCGCCGGTGAGCGTGAAGTAGCCATTGCTGTCGGTCACAACATAGCCATCGCCATTCAAATCCGTAGAGACGCCGCTGGCAGCGGTGTTGAGCAGCGAAGTGGACGGCCCGTAGTTGCCGGTGGTGCCGGCCGCAAGCAGATAGACAGAGCCGGAGGTGACCGGCTGCTGTCCGCCATGCACGATACCGCTGAGAGTGGCGGGATGCTGGGGAACGGTGGCCACCGGAGCGGCCGTGGTGGCGGAGCCGGCCGGCGCAAGGCCGCACCCCGTAAGCGTGAGCGCAATGGCCGTCGCCATCGCTGCGCGGAGCAGGAATCCGTTGTTCATTACTCCTCCATGGCGGCTCATGGCTGGGACCCCAGTGTCAGGATGGATTGTGCGGTGGCCAGCGGTGTGGTGGTGGGCACGCCTCCGCCAAAGATCCGGGTCACGCTATTGTTGCCGGAGTTTGTGACCCAAACGGTGCCGGCGTTGTCTACCGCGACCGAGCTTGGCGCGCTCAAGCCGCCGCCCGTAAAGCCGGTGGAGGGCGAAAGCGGGACCCCGCTGTTGCTGAGCCAGGTCACGCTTCCATTGCTGTTGGACACCCAGACGGAGCTGACGCCATCGATCGCAATGCCAGTGGAGCTGCTGCCCGAAGCACCCAGGCCGCCGCCGGTGTAGCCAGAGCCGGAGAGAACATTCCCGGAGGAGTTGAATTCGGCGACCGACGCTGTGCCCGCAAGCCAGACGTCGCCGCTGGAGTCGATGGCCGCCGCGGTGGTGCCGCTGGTCAGTCCGCCGCCGGATGTAATCGGACTGATGCGCGGGTGGGCTGGTCCTATAGTTCTGGGGTGCCCGCTTCCGTCCAGCGTGCTGACCGTACCGTTGGCGTTCACGATCCACGCGAAGCTGGACAGCGTGCCGGTCAGGGTGAAGTTGGAGCTGGATGTGTTGTTGCTCGGATTCGGATCTCCGGTTGCGCTGGCGACCGAGACGTTGACGGGAAAGGTTCCGATTGCCAGCGGATTCAGAGTGAAATAGAGATGCAGCCTCTGGCCCTGGGAGAGTGCTGGGGTGGAACAGGTGACGGTGGCCGTCCCAAGGCCACTGTAGGTGCCATGGTCGCAGCCGCAGCACGGAGGGCCTCCACCTTCAGACGTCAATCCAGACCCGAGCGAGATGGTCACAACCACATTCTCGGCGGTGTTTGGCCCGAGGTTGTTGATGTCCACCGCGAAGATCGGGTGCAACGATCCTTTGTACTCGTTGGTGTACTCCGAGGGGGTTCTCGCCTGGAGGTCTGCTGAAGGGGGGAAGATGGAAATGCCGGCCGAGTTCGTATTGTTGGCCGAATTTGGATCGGGGGTGCTGCTGGAAACCGTGGCCGTGGCCGTGCCCGTAACCGCGCCGGTGTTTGCGGCGGTCATAATGCCGTACCACGTCACCGATTGGCCGGAAGGCAGGTCCTTCAGCTTGCAGGAGATACTGGTGGCATTCACCAGGCCGGGCGTGTAGGTGGGCGCATTCTCACAGAAGAAAGTCCCCAGACCGTTGTCCACCGTGTTGTACCCGAGTCCGGTGAGGCCGGAGTCCACCGAAAACGTGAAGTTCGGCGCGACGGCTGTCGCCGGCCCTGCGTTGGTCACCACAACCTCGGAGCCGAATTGAACTCCTCCAGCGATAAACGCAGGAAGACTGACGACGACTCCCAGGTCCGCCGTGTTGGCGACGGTCAGCGTACCGGAGGCAGTCACCTCATAGGAATCGGTCGCCTCCACATAGGATGAGTCCGTAAACACGCCCAGCACCGGCGCGGTTGGGGTCACGTTGACATACGCGCTGGAGCTGGGTGCCAGCGAGGGCATGGTGCAGGTGACCGCCGCTGGGCCCGGCGTGCAGGCGAAGCCGATGGTGGTCAGGTTGGAGAGGTTGGTCAGGCTGCCCGTCGCCGGAATCCAGGAGAACAGGACGTTGGTTGCGGTTACCGTGCTGCTGGTGTTCGTGATGTGGAACGCGTAAGTGGGCGTTCCGTTGGTCGCGACCAGCGACGGAGTAATGGTCTCCGTCAGCGTGAGCGCAGCGGCGTTGTTCGTCAGGTGAACGACGGTTCCGGAGGTGGTTCCAATGCCGCCGCTCGAGGTGCCGGTAGGCGGATTTGGATCGTCGAGCGGACGTGCGATCTCCGGCGATGCGATGCCTCCGCTCACGCTGGGGCGCACTCCGCTGTTGGTGGTGGGAAAGTTGGTGGCATCGGTAAATCCGCCCAGTACGGGCAGTCCAGACGAATCCAGCGCCATGCCCCAGAACTCCGAGTTGCCGATGCCGTCCAGGAAGGTGGAGAACAACAGGCCGCTGCCGTCGGGCTTGATCTGCGTAACAAACGCGGTCTCCGTCGGCGTTGTGGGGACGTACAAGTAGTTGTTGTAGGCCGGATCAATCGTAAGGAGCGTGGGGCTCGAATTGACGAACGGCGTCGCAGTGAACGTCGATCCGCCGTTGGTGGACTTGTAGATGGCCCAGTACGGCGCCTGGGTGCGTATCGCATAAATCGTATTGGAGTTGGATGGATCGACGATGATGCCGGTCGCGTAGAAGCTGAACTGCGAGTTGCCGGCGGTGAATGTGTTGCCGCCGTCGGTCGAGACATAGTAGCCACTAAAGACGGTGCCGGCGTACACGGTGGATGGATTCTCCGGGTCCAGCGACAGGGCAATCATCTGGCTGGGTAGAGTGGTGGAGGACGCCGTCCACGACGCGCCGCCGTTCGTTGTCCTGTAGACCTTGGTGCCGATGCCCGCCAGCACAGTGCCGGAGTTCTTCGGGTCGGCAATGAGGAAGCTGATATTCCCGCTCGCCGGCAGCCCCGTGCTGACGCTGGTCCAGGTGCTGCCGCCGTTGCTGCTGGAGAAGACAAACGGCTGGCCCACGGAAGCCTGGGAGAAATAAATCAGGCTGGCGTTTGCGGGATCGACCGCTACAGTGAGCGAGGTGCCCACCAGCGAGGGCAGACCCGTGCCCGCCTGCAGCGTCCACGCAACCCCGTTGTTGAGGCTGCGGAACAGGCCCGACGGAGTCATGGCATACAGCGTGGTCGAGCTGGAGATGGAGCGCTGCAGACTGGAGATGCTGGTGCTGGTCAGGCCGGTGGTGGCCACCGCCGTCCAGGTCTGCCCGCGATTGGTGCTGATGTAGAGGCCACCGTCGCTGACCAGCAGGGTTCCGGGGTTCGCCGGATCGAGCAGGATGGCTGTCGGAGTTCCCAGCAGCCCGCTATTGGAGACGCTGAAGGTCGTGCCGCCGTCGGCGCTGATGTCAAAGAGACCGCCGACCATCGATTGAATGGGAGATGCCGTGGGGAAGGTCGCAGTCTCGGTGAAGCCCGTAACCCACGCGTTCAGCGAGCCGTCCACCGCGATGGCCGTGCTGGCATCCAGGTTGGATGCGTTGTTGTTGCCGCCGATGTAGGTTGAGTAGGCGAATGCGGAGCCGTCCGCCAGCAGCTTGAATGCCCATATCTCCGACTTGGTGGAGGAGTACGCCCCAGTCGTAACCGGGAACGTGGTCGCCCCGCCCGTAACTCCGGTGACGTAGGCCGCCCCGCCGGAGTCCACGGCGATGGCCGTCCCTTTGCCTCCGGGCACAACGTCGGAATACACCAGCGATGCGCCATTGGCAGCCATCTTGGTGATGAAGGCGCCACTGGTGACCGACAGGTTCGACCCGTTGAAGAGGAGCTTGCTGGCCTGCGGGAAGTCGTAGTTCCCCTGCCCGGTGATGTAGATATTGTTGCTTCCATCCAGTGCAATGCCGTTGCCGATATTGTTGCCGGTGTTGCCCAGGAAAGTGGAGAACACCAGTGCGCCGGCGGGCGATAATTTGGTGACAAAGGCGTCTCCGCAACTGCCTGCGGAGCACGTGCCGCCTCCATCGAACGACGCCTGGTAGGCATTCAGTTTGGGGAAGCTCGGGGACTGTGCGGAGCCGGTCACGTAGGCGTCGCCGCTGCTGTCCGCGGCAATCGAGTTGACCTGGTCGTTGACGCTGCCGCCAAGGTAGGTCGAATAGATGAGCGCCGAGCCGTCCGCCTTGATTGCTGTGACGAAGCCGTTGTAGCAGGTGACGAACGAGCTATAGCAACTGGACACGCCAAGCGTGGCCTGCGCTGCAGCCATGGTTGGAAACGTGGTCGAGCTGGTCTTGCCCGCGATGTAGGCATTTCCATTGCCGTCGAGCGCGATGCCGTTGGCGGAGTCCACCTTGTTGCCGCCGATATAGGTTGAGAAGATCAGTCCCGAACCGTCGGCCTTGAGCTTCGCGATAAATGCGTTGTACGTTCCGGTGCCGGCCGTCAACACCGGATTTTTGGTGGTCAGTCCAAAGGCGGCATAGGCTTCGCCCGTGACATAAATCTCCCCGGCCGCGTCGAGGGCGACGCCGTTGATGACGTCGTTGAAACTCCCAATGTAAGTTGACAGCGAGAGCACGGGATCGATCACCAGCGGGCGTGTGCGGTCGTAGTTGCCGAGGGCGAAGGACACGTCGCCATTTGCCGCAAGCCGATACTGAACATCCACCGAATCTCTCTGCGACGACGTCTTCGCCGCCGGCTGATAGGCGACCGGCTTCAACAGGCGAATGCCGCCGCCGTCCTGCGCCAGCACCAGGTCTCCAGCGGAGTTGATGCTGGGTCGTTCCTGGGGAAAGCGCATCTGGATGCGTGCGGGGGCCGCGCCAGGCTGCACCACAAAATCATGCTCCAGGCGTCCGCCGTTGCCGTAGTACACAACGTCGATCCCGGGGTAGATCCCAGTGAAGCGAAGGCGCTGATACTGCGCGACTCCCATGCGCCAAGCGCTCGCATCGTTGCCCAGGATGTAGTTGCTCACTGATGTCGCCTTGTCCAGAGGCTCCGCGGTTGCGGACTCATTCGCTCCGAGGAGCGTCATCTTCAGTTGCAGGGCTTCGGGAGCGGCTCCGGCCCCGGTCCCGGCCTGGCCATGCACCAGCACCACGGAGACTCCCGCCGGCGTGAGCTCCATCCCGTACCCAGGGCCCGCTGCGCTGTATCGCTCGACGGCGCCGCTGGGCGGTAGCGCCTCAAAGTGGAAGGGCTGCTCGAGCAGTTGCGCCGACGCCCGATGAAGGCGCGCATCCTCTCCAGCGGACGCCCTGGTTGGCGATTGTCCGTTGGCCGCAAGCGCGGCGATCGTACTGAGAAGGGAGAAGGCAAGGAGCGAGCCGGACTTCATAGGGAGCCCTCAGAGCCATACGTGTCGGCAAACTGATTTCGGAACCTGGGCCTGGAAAAAACCTACTATAGCATTAGAATCTTTGGATTGTCGTGCATCCATTGCAAAAATCAAAGGCGGATTTGGCCGAAGGTATTTGGACCCGGAAGGGGGCTGCACATCCCCACTCCAGCCGCATCAATGGTAACTTGCCGGCTTTTGGCGTTGAATTCGGTATGGGCATGTAGTAATCATTAACCTATATCGAAAAAAACGCTGGATTGCAGTCGGCAAACCTGCCAAGAAGGGACCAAATGAAAGAACTTCTGAGCGATGAGTTTGCAAACAGGCTCATGGAACTGGCCAAAGAGAAGGCGGACGAGTACCAGAACAACAAGCCGTTCCCTTACATTTACTTTGACAACTTTCTTCCGATCGAGGCTGCCGAGGCTGCGCTGGAGGCCTTTCCCCAGCCCAAGAGTCTGACCTGGCAGAAGTTCGACAATCCGAATGAAAAGAAGCTGGCGTTCGATTCGGTGGAGCGGCTGCCGGCGGCGGACCGCGACGTGCTCTACTTCTTGAACAGCCGCCCCATGTTGCAGTTTTTGGAGACGCTCACCGGCATCCAGAGTGTGATTCCCGATCCCTACTTTGTTGGCGGGGGGCTGCACCAGATCAAGCCCGGGGGGAAGCTCGGGGTTCACGCAGACTTCAATTTCCACACCAAGCTCAAGCTGGACCGTCGCATCAACGTGCTGGTGTATCTGAATAAGGATTGGAAAGAGGAGTACGGCGGCCACTTCGAGCTGTGGAATCGAGACATGAGCGCGGCCGAGGCCAAGATCCTTCCGCTGTTCAATCGCTGCGCCATCTTCAGCACCAGTTCGTGGTCTTTTCATGGGCACCCAGAGCCCCTGGCATGTCCGCCGGATCGCACCCGCAAGTCCATCGCGACGTATTACTACACCAATGGGCGGCCGGAAGAGGAAGTTGCGGACGTGCATACGACGGTATTCAAGGCCCGTCCCGGTGAAGTCGAGCAACCTGCGCAGACCCGAACGTTCCACAAGGTCCTGCGTTCCGTCACGCCTCCGATTCTTGTCGACGCGTTCAAGAGCTTCCGCAAGTAGATGCAGCATCGGCAGGACGGTTCAGAGGGGCGCAACGTAGGCCGCTCCCTCTGAACCGCGGTGCGTGTGTGCGGGGAGAACTGGGGGCAGCTCACCTGCGCCAGCTCAAGTGAAAAGTGCTATTGGAAGCCTTGGACAAAGCCCCGCCAGGGGTCATCGACCGCCGGTCCTGGGCCTACTGGAATTCGAAAATGGGCCGCTATCCTGCTCCGCCGCTACCGACACGGCAGTTGGGATAATCGAAAGCTAGTTTTCAACTTTCGGCGCCGCTACGTGATACAGGGACCACGGAGGCGCAGCATTGTTTTGTATAGCCTCCCGGCGCGGTGCTCACCGCGACGCTGGAAGCTCAGAACTTGCCGACTCAGAACGGGAGGCGGTGACACGAGCGGCATGCGCGTCGATGAGGATACTGACCGAGGTCACGAGGCAGGCCGATACCCAAAGGAAGCAGACTGCCATCCACGGCCCAACCGGATGATAGAGAATCGAGTCCACCTGGTGGAGGGAGACCACCTCGGCACACCAGGTGAAGATCGAGAGCATCCCTCCGAGCACCGCCAGGAGTGCTGCGGGGCTCTTGCGGAATCGTCGCAGGGCGCGGAATGCAGCGAAGAACAGGAGCGCGACGAGCAGTGTGTCGACGACCACTTGCGGCGCCCTACGCGCGGCGTACTCATTGTGGTGCTGTGCCACGTCGACAAAGAACTGGTGCAACAGCCAACGGCCGTTGAAGGCCATATCGAGCAGCAATGCGGCCTCCAGAAGGGTGAGCCAGCCGGCGGGGCTGGACGTCTTCGGGAAGCTTCGGCTGCGTACCCATGCGATACCGCAACATAGAGTGGCGGCACCGTATGCAGCGAGGCCGCATGCGCGGGTGGGGTTCATCCAGTCACCGCTTGCTATCATGATTCATCCTCACAAACTCTGCGCCCTGGTAGTCGGAAGGCATAATGATTCCTCCATTGATAGCACTGTTTGCCTGGATACCGATCAGCCTTTTCATCTTTTGGCGTCGCCCTGCCCGGCAGGCCATCCTCATCAGCTTCCTTGGCGGCTGGGCGGTGCTGCCGTCTGCCAACTTTGTTCCGACCGGAGCCGCATTTCCTTACTGGATACTGGGCAACTCCCTGCCTTCAGACTACTTCTTCACGAAGGCCAGTATGACTGCGCTCGGCGCCCTGCTCGGTGTTCTGGTCTTCGACCGGCAGAGTCTTCGCAGGTTCAGGCCGGGCCTTTGGGACCTGCCGATGCTGGTGTGGTGCATCGTCCCGCTGCTGTCCGGGATTGCGAACGAGCTGGGCTTCCGTTCGATCCTTCGCACGGAGGTGTATCAGCTTCTGGCGTGGGGAACGCCATACCTGTTGGGGCGCATTTATTTCTCCAATGCAGACGCACTCAAACTTGCGGCCAGGGCATTCGTGATCGCCGGGCTCGCCTACCTCCCCGTTTGCCTGATCGAGATCTTTACCGGACCTCAGATCTACGCGCGCCTGTACGGCTATGAGCCGTATCGCTGGATCGGCGCGCAACGCTATCTGGGATTCCGCCCCATCGGCCTGCTGGAAGATGGCAATCAGTTGGGCATCTGGATGGCGACCTCGGCGCTGATTGCGATCTGGCTATGGCGGCGTAAGCTGGTCGCGAAGATCGCCGGCATTCCGATCGCCTGGGTAGGAATGATCTTGCTCGCCGCCACCATCCTCTGTCAGTCGGCTGGGAGCATCGTTCTGCTGCTGGGCCTGTTGCCCTTCCTCTGTTTCAGTCAGCGCGGCCTGATGCGAACGCTTGCGACGACGATCGTTCTGGGAATCGTCGCTCTGATGGGCGTTCGTCTGACCAATGTAGTGTCGCTGCGTTCGGTTATGAGCCATAGCTCGGCCGCCAGGGATGCGGCGTACGCTTTGCGAGACATTGGCCGCGGGTCGTTCGGCTGGCGCCTGGCGCAGGACGAGAAGAATGTGGGCACCGCCCTTGCCAAACCCATCCTGGGGTACGGCCGGTCGAACTGGTGGAAGGGAGGCACCTCGCGCCCCTGGGCGTTATGGCTGCTGGCCTTTGGGATGTATGGCATGGTGGGGTTGCTGGCGTTGGAGTGTCTGCAATTTGCTCCCCTGGCGATTGCAATCTGGTCTCCAAGCGCGCGCTCGGATGTTGCCGGCCACGATCTCCGCTTCGCTCTTGCGGTGGTGATTTTGATGTCGGCCATTGACAATCTGCTGAATGGGTCGATGATCCTTCCTCTGCTGCTCCTGGCCGGTGGACTGAGCAGCTCTCAACTGGTTCCGAGCAGAGAGCGGGAGGGAGTTCGAGATGCCGTCGAAGATCCCTGGGAGGCAGGTCGAACCGGCCGGCTCGTCAGAGAGCCAGTTTGAGATAGTGCAGCGCCACCACCAGCGACACAAAACCCGCCGTCATCTTCAGGTCCTGGCCCCACAGCCGCACCCCTTGCCGCATCAAGCCCCACTGGATCGACAGATAGAGTGGGAAGTCTCCACCGGCAACGACAGCGACTGCCCCCAACATGCCGAAGAAGTGAAATGCAATGGGTATGCCGGAGTACATGGCGACGCAGTACGTCGCGTAGCCGAAGGCGTTGTACTTCGCCTTGCCCAGCGAGAGCAGCACCGGATAGGTTGTCTGATACAGCAGGGTCTGCCACAGGCCAAGGGCAAGGATAGGAATCATCCAGGCCGCTTCCCAGTAGCGGTGATCGTAAAGATGCACGATCAGCAGACCGCCCCAGGTTGCCATGATGCTGAGGAGCACCCCGCCCGTGAGCAATGCGTAGAACCGGTAGCGCAGGAACTTCGCGCAAAA
>Ga0302202_10005014_pt1 | contig 13661 bp, 13 predicted proteins | sample II_Bog_N3_3_FD_194579 | JGI IMG/M metagenome (GOLD analysis project Ga0302202, IMG submission 194579) | Peat permafrost microbial communities from Stordalen Mire near Abisko, Sweden - II_Bog_N3_3 | ecosystem: Environmental > Terrestrial > Soil > Wetlands > Peat | place: Sweden: Abisko...
CAGCGTGACCCGTGGCAAGGATGAGGAGGTGGGCTATGCCCTGGCCGCCATCACCCTGCTGGGGATCGTCGCCATGCTGACGGAGCCTGCGGCCAGCCTGCTGCTGCATATGGCCCCCGGTCGGGCCGGAGTGTGGCTGGGTGCCTCGCTCCATGATGTGGCCCAGGTCGTGGCTGCCGCAAGCCAGTTGGGCGACGAGGCCACCCGCAATGCCACCATCGCCAAGATGGTCCGCATCCTGATGCTGGCCCCCATGGTCCTGGGGATGGCCGCCTATGAGCATCATCGTCATAAGGGCCAGAAGAACAGCGACGAGCCCCATGCCAAGATCCCCATGCCCTGGTTCGTCTTGGGCTTCCTGGCTCTGGCTGGCCTGAACAGCGGCGGCATGATCCCGGTCGAGGTGATCCGCATCACCGGCCTGACGGCGGGTATCATGCTGGCGGCGGCGGTGGGAGCCATGGGCTTCGCCATGGACCTGCGTGCTCTGCACCGCAAAGGCCTGCGCCCGCTGATCCTGGCGGTGGCCAGCTGGTTGCTGATCGCTGGGGTGAGCTTAGGGCTGACCTATCTCAGCTAACGAAGTCTTCCAGGCCATAGCCCTGGATGAACAGCAGGGCGGTCAGATCATTGTGATCGACCCTGGCCTGAGCCTCCGCCGCGACGATGGGCTTGGCGTGATAGGCGACGCCGATGCCGGCGGCCTTGATCATCTCAAGGTCGTTGGCCCCATCGCCCACCGCCATGGTGGCGGCCAGGGGCAGGGAGAATTCGGCGGCCGAGGCGATCAGGGTCTGCAGCTTGGTGCTGCGGTCCAAGATGGGCTCCACGACCTTTCCCGACAGCTTGCCATCCTCGAAGATCATCTCGTTGGCCAGATCGCGGTCGAAGCCGCAATGGGCGGCGACGCGGCTGGTGAAATATTTAAAGCCGCCCGAGACCAGCACTGCTTTCGCGCCATTGGCCTTCATGGTCCGCACCAGAACTTCCGCGCCGGGCATGAATTGCAGGTGGGCGTAGGTCGCCTCAAGGCAATCGGCGGACAGACCGGCCAGCAGGCCGACCCGCTCACGCAAGGCATCCTTGAAGTCCAGCTCGCCGTTCATGGCCCGCGCCGTGATGGCGGCGATATGCTCTTTCAGCCCGGCGAAGGCGGCCAGATCGTCCAGGGTCTCGCCCACCACCATGGTGCTGTCCATGTCGGCCACCAGCAGCTTTTTGCGTCGCCCCTGAGCCGCTTGGGCGATACAGTCCACCGGCAGATCGTTTAAGATCTGGCGGGCGGCGGCGTCGGCCTGACAGGCGGCCAGCATCTCGAAAGGAAGGTCGGCGGCGCGGCCCTTGGCCAGCCACGTGGGGGCAAGGGTGTCCGCTCCCAGGTCCTTCAGTGCGGACCGGACCCGGGCGAGCGTGCTATCGTTCAGCCCGTCGGGCGGCGCGATGAGGGTGAGGACGTTTTCCATAAGCCGCAGTTCTAAGGTCATGTCGGGTCAGTTGGCAAGTATGTGAGCGTTTGGCGTAGGAAGATGAAGAAAGCAATCATCGTGGCGGGACCGACGGCGTCGGGCAAATCGGCTTTGGCCTTGAGCTTGGCCGAGAGGTTGAACGGCGTCGTCATCAATGCCGATTCCATGCAGGTCTATTCCACCTTGCGCATCGTCACTGCCCGGCCTTCGATCGAGGACGAGGCAAGGGTGCCGCACCGTTTATATGGTGTGCTCCATCCTTTGGAGCTTTGCTCGGCGGGGCGCTGGCGGTCTTTGGCGGTGGCCGAGATGGAAGCGGCCTGGGCGGAAGGAAAGCTGCCGGTGGTCTGCGGCGGCACCGGCCTTTATATCCGCAGCCTGATGCAGGGGCTGTCGCCCATCCCCGATATTCCCGAAGACGTCCGCACGGCAGCGCGGGCTTTGTTCGAGCAGATGGGCAATCAGGCCTTCTACGAGATGCTGGCCATCCGCGATCCGGTGATCGCCGCCCGCCTGCATCCCGGCAACAGCCAGCGGCTCGTCCGCGCCTGGGAGGTGGTGCAGGCCACAGGGCGCACTTTGTCCGACTGGCAGGCCGAGCCGCCGACGGATGTCCTGGAGGCTGCCTTTTATGCCGTCTCCATCGCCCCTGAGCGGGATGCTTTGTACGAGGGCTGCGACCGCCGCTTCCGCTTGATGATGGAGCAAGGTGCTATGGACGAGGTCAAAACCATCCTGGCTATGAACCTCGATCCCGCCCTGCCAGCCATGAAGGCCTTGGGCGTGCCGGAACTGGCGGCCTATCTGGCCGGAAGCTGTACGCTGGAGGAGGCCATCCGCCGGGCCCAGCAGACGACACGAAATTACGCGAAGCGACAGCTGACTTGGTTCCGCCATCAGCTTCGGACTGATTTTTCCCTATTCACGCAATATTCGGAAAGTTTTTTTGGCGAAATCTTTGCTAATATTCGTCAATTCCTATTGACCGGCGACAGTTGAGCGTCTAGTTTGCCTCTTCGCGAAATCCGCCCCTACAGGCGGACTACGCCCATTGTTGTTTTGAAGAGTGTGAAAGGCGCAAGTCATGGTTCAGGAAGCGATGACCGGAGCGGAAATCGTCCTCAAGGCTCTGGTCGACCAGGGTGTCGAGGTAATTTTCGGATATCCCGGCGGCGCTGTACTGCCGCTCTATGACGAATTGTTCAAGCAGAACAAGCTGCGCCATATTCTGGTGCGTCACGAGCAGGCCGCTTTGCATGCCGCCGAAGGCTATGCCCGCTCCACCGGCAAGGTCGGTTGCGTGCTGGTGACATCCGGCCCCGGCGCCACCAATGCCGTCACCGGTTTGCTGGACGCCATGTGCGATTCGGTTCCGCTGGTCTGTCTCTGTGGTCAGGTGCCGACCCATCTGATCGGCAATGACGCCTTCCAGGAAGCCGACACCACCGGCATCACCCGGCCTTGCACCAAGCACAATTATCTGGTCAAGGACGTCAATAAGCTCGCCCGCGTCGTGCACGAGGCCTTTTATGTGGCCCGCACCGGTCGTCCGGGTCCGGTGGTCATCGATCTGCCCAAGGACGTGCTGGTCACCCGCGGCGAATATGTCGGCCCGGCTAAGGTCAAGCACAAGAGCTATAAGCCCCAGGTCAAGGCCGACCCCAAGCTGGTCGAGCAGATGGCCGAGATGCTGTCTCAGGCCAAGCGTCCGATTTTCTACATCGGCGGCGGCGTGGTGAATTCCGGCCCGGCGGCCTCGCAGCTGCTGACCCAGTTCATTCATACCACCGGCTATCCTTGCACTCAGACCCTGATGGGCCTGGGCGCTTTCCCCGGCTCTGACCCGCAGTCGCTGGGCATGGTTGGCATGCATGGCACCTACGAGTCGAACATGGCCATGCATGGCTCGGACCTGATGATCTGCATCGGCGCCCGTTTCGATGACCGGGTGACCGGGCGTTTGAACGCCTTTGCACCGAACTCGAAGAAGATCCACGTCGATATCGATCCCTCGTCCATCAATAAGAACGTGGCGGTGGATCTGGCGGTCATCGGCGATGTCGCCCATGTGCTGGAAGACCTGACCAAGATCTGGAAGGCCAAGCAGTATCGCGCCGACGAAAAGGCCTTGAAGGTCTGGTGGGCGCAGATCGAGCAGTGGCGCGCCAAGGATTGCCTGCGCTTCGTTCAAAGCAACAAGGTCATCAAGCCGCAGCATGCCATCAAGCGCATCTACGAAATGACCCTGGGCCACGACACCTACTTCACCACCGAAGTCGGTCAGCATCAGATGTGGGCCGCTCAGTTCCTGAAGTTCGAGGAGCCCAACCGCTGGATGACCTCGGGCGGCTTGGGCACCATGGGCTACGGCCTGCCCGCCGCCATGGGTGTGCAGCTGGCCCATCCGGATTCGCTGGTCATCGACATCTCGGGCGAAGCCTCGGTGCAGATGAACATCCAGGAACTGTCGACCCTTTGCCAGTATCAGCTGCCGGTGAAGATCTTCATCCTGAACAACCAGTACATGGGCATGGTCCGCCAGTGGCAGGAACTGCTGCATGGCGGTCGCTATTCCCAGAGCTATTCCGAGGCCCTGCCCGACTTCGTGAAGCTGGCCGACGCCTATGGCGCCGTGGGCTTCCGCATTGATCAGGTGGGCGATCTGGACGGCACCATCGAAGAGATGATCAAGCTGAAGCGCACCGTCATCGTCGATTGCCGCGTCGATGCCTCGGAGAACTGCTTCCCGATGATTCCGTCGGGTGCCGCCCATAACGAAATGCTTCTCGGCCCCAGCGACGAGGCGGATAAGCCCGTGTCCGAAGACGGCATGGTCCTGGTCTGAGACGGAGGGAAGAAATCGTGAGCAACTTTAACGAAGACACCGTCCGCCGCCATACCATCGCCATTCTGGTGGACAATGAAGCCGGCGTTCTGGCCCGCGTCATCGGCCTGTTCTCGGGCCGTGGCTACAACATCGAAAGCCTGACCGTGGCCGAGGTGGACCCGCGCGAGCAATTGTCGCGCATCACCATCGTCACCTCGGGCACGCCCATGGTGATCGAACAGATCAAGGCCCAGCTGCGCCGTCTGGTGCCCGTCCACAAGGTCTCGGACCTGACCGTGGAAGGCCCCTCGGTGTCGCGCGAACTAGCCCTGGTCAAGGTGTCGAGCACCGGCGAGAAGCGGGTGGAATCCTTGCGTATCGCCGACATTTTCCGGGCCCGTGTGGTGGACAGCACCAACGAGAGCTTTGTCTTCGAGATCGTGGGTGCTACCGAGAAATTGGACGCCTTCGTCAACCTGATGGAGCCTCTGGGTCTGGTCGATGTTTCGCGGACAGGCGTCGCGGCCATTGCGCGCGGACCGAATCCGATTTAAAGGAACACCGTGATTTTCGCCCGGCAGCACAGCGCCGGGCCTTTAGGCGTTTTCCGTGAGCAAGGCGGGCGCCTTGCTTTACAGGCGAAAGGAACTCTCATGCGCGTTTATTACGATCGGGATGCCGACGTTAATCTGATCAAGTCCAAGAAGGTTGTCGTGGTCGGTTACGGCAGCCAGGGCCATGCCCATGTGCTGAACCTGCGGGCGTCAAGGACGTCGTCGTGGCCCTGCGCCCCGGTTCGGCCACCATCAAGAAGGCCGAAGGCGAAGGCCTGAAGGTCATGAGCCCGGCTGAAGCCGCCGCTTGGGGCGACGTGGTGATGATCCTCACCCCCGACGAGCTGCAGGCCGACCTTTACACCAACGATCTGGTCAAGAACATGAAGCAGGGCGCTGCCCTGGTGTTCGCCCATGGCCTGAACGTTCACTTCAAGCTGATCGAGCCCCGCGCCGATCTGGACGTCTTCATGATCGCCCCCAAGGGCCCCGGCCACACCGTTCGCGGTGAATATCAGAAGGGTGGCGGCGTCCCCTGCCTGGTCGCCGTTCATCAGAACGCCTCGGGCAACGCCCTGGAGATCGCTCTGTCCTACGCTTCCGCCATCGGCGGCGGTCGTTCGGGCATCATCGAGACCACCTTCCGCGAGGAATGTGAGACCGATCTGTTCGGCGAGCAGGCCGTTCTTTGCGGCGGCGTCACCAAGCTGATCCAGAAGGGCTTCGAGACCCTGGTGGAAGCCGGCTATGCTCCCGAGATGGCCTATTTCGAGTGCCTGCATGAAGTGAAGCTGATCGTGGACCTGATCTACGAAGGCGGCATCGCCAACATGCGCTATTCGATCTCCAACACCGCCGAGTACGGCGACTATGTCACCGGCCCGCGTATCGTCACCGACGAGACCAAGGCCGAGATGAAGCGCGTTCTGGAAGACATCCAGTCCGGCCGCTTCGTCCGCGACTGGATGCTGGAATGCAAGGCCGGCCAGCCGTCCTTCAAGGCGACCCGCCGCATTCAGTCCGAGCATCAGATCGAAGCCGTTGGCGAAAAGCTGCGAGGCATGATGCCCTGGATCGCCAAGAACAAGCTGGTCGACAAGAGCCGCAACTAAGCTCTTTTCAACAGTTTAAGTGCCTGTGCAAGACCCCGGAGGGAAACCTCCGGGGTTTTTGCCAAGCTAAATGGGAGGCAGCCAGACGCGACTCGCATGCGGCAGATGCAGCATGATGGTTGACAAAGGCACCCCATCCATACTTCCTATTGCGCGGGCAGGTTCGCGGGTGCACAAAGTGGCGCTCGACCTCCCATTGCATGAACCCTCGATGACGACCGAGAGCATGGCCAACAACCGAATCACGATTTTCGACACCACCCTGCGCGATGGTGAACAAGCCCCCGGATGCTCCATGAACCTGGAGGAGAAACTCCGGGTTGCGGCTCTGCTCGAGGAAATGGGCGTCGATGTCATCGAAGCCGGCTTCCCCATCGCCTCCAATGGCGACTTCGAGTCGGTGCAAAAAATCGCCCAGCAGGCCAAGACCGCCATCATTTGTGGCCTGGCCCGCGCCACCAAGAACGACATCCAGCGTTGCGCCGATGCCGTCAAGCCGGCGCCGCGTCATCGCATCCATACCTTCATCTCCACCTCGCCCCTGCACATGAAGTTCAAACTGCAGATGGAGCCCGAAGCGGTGCTGCAGGCGGTGACCGACAGCGTCACCTTTGCCCGCTCGCTGGTGGATGATGTGGAATGGTCCGCCGAGGACGGCTCGCGCACCGAGCATGATTTTCTCTGCCGCACGGTCGAGGCGGCTATCGCCGCCGGTGCCCGTACCATCAATATTCCCGACACCGTCGGCTATGCGGTGCCGGACGAGTACGCCGCCCTGATCGCCATGCTGATCAACCGCGTGCCCAATATCGACAAGGCCATCCTGTCGGTGCATTGCCATAACGATCTGGGCCTGGCCGTGGCCAATTCGCTGGCCGCCGTCAGTTCCGGCGCTCGTCAGGTGGAATGCACCATCAACGGCCTGGGCGAGCGCGCCGGCAATGCCGCCATGGAAGAGATCGTCATGGGTCTGCGCACCCGCAACGATCGTTTGCCCTTCCAGACCGGCGTCAAGACCGAGCTGATCACCCGGGCCTCGCGGCTGGTGTCCTCCATCACCGGCATTACCGTCCAGCCGAATAAGGCTATCGTCGGCAAGAACGCCTTTGCCCACGAGTCCGGCATCCATCAGGACGGCATGCTGAAGAACGCCCAGACCTACGAGATCATGACCCCGGAATCCGTGGGTCTGAACAAATCGACCCTGGTGCTGGGCAAACATTCCGGCCGGGCCGCCTTCAAGGCCAAGCTGAAGGACCTGGGCTATGACCTGGGCGACAACGCCGTGCAGGAGGCTTTTGTCCGCTTCAAGGACCTGGCCGACCGCAAAAAGGATGTTTTCGAAGAGGATATCATCGCTCTGCTGGACGATGAGACCAGCAGTGGCGGACAGAAGATCCGCTTCGTGTCACTGGATCTGCACTGCGGTTCCAAGCAGCCGCCGTCGGCGGTGCTGGAGCTGGAGATTGACGGAGAGGTGAAGTCGGTCAAAGCCAGTGGCGATGGTCCGGTGGATGCTACCTTCAACGCCATCAAGGCCCTGTTTCCCCATGAAGTCCGCCTGCAGCTCTATCAGGTGCATGCGGTAACTCAAGGGACGGATGCCCAGGCCGAGGTGACGGTGCGCCTGGAAGAGAACGGCAAGACGGTCAACGGCCAGGGGGCTCATACCGACACCCTGGTGGCTTCGGCCCGCGCTTACGTTCATGCGCTAAATAAATTGTTGGTGAAGCGGGAAAAAACAGCCCCTGAAGGGCTTTCCGCCTGATATAACGGTCAGCGTGGCCTAAATCCCACGCGGGCCAGGTAAATCGCTGCTCGGGTCATCGGGACCCTTGGGCGCAACGAAACGCATGTGGTCGAGTGAGGTCTTATGTTTTCCAAGATGACGGGGATGTTTTCCGCCGACATGGCGATCGACCTGGGCACTGCCAATACCCTGGTGTATGTGAAGGGTCGAGGGATCGTCCTCAATGAGCCATCGGTGGTCGCCATCGCCGAAGAAAAGGGCAAGAAGAAAGTTCTGGCCGTTGGCGATGAAGCCAAGATGATGCTGGGACGCACTCCCGGATACATCCAGGCCATCCGTCCTTTGCGCGACGGCGTCATCGCCGACTTCGAAGTCGCCGAAGAGATGATCAAGCACTTCATCCGCAAGGTGCATAACCGCCGCAGCTTCGCCAGCCCGCTGGTGATCGTGTGCGTGCCCTCCGGCTCTACCGCCGTCGAGCGCCGCGCCATTCAGGAATCCGCCGAAAGCGCCGGCGCTCGCCGCGTCTTCCTGATCGAGGAACCCATGGCCGCAGCCATCGGCGCCGGCCTGCCGGTCACCGAGCCCACCGGCTCGATGGTCGTCGACATCGGCGGCGGCACCACCGAGGTGGCCGTGCTGTCCCTGGGCGGTATCGTTTACTCCCGTTCGGTCCGCGTCGGCGGCGACAAGATGGACGAAGCCATCATCGCCTATATCCGCCGCAACCATAACCTTCTGGTGGGCGAAGGCTCGGCCGAGCGCATCAAGAAGGAAATCGGCTCCGCTTGTCCCCCTGAGGACGGCGAAGGCCGGACCATGGAGATCAAGGGCCGCGACCTGATGAACGGCGTGCCCAAGGAACTGATCATCTCGGAACGCCAGATCGCCGAAAGCCTGGCCGAGCCCGTGGGCGCTATCATCGAGGCGGTGAAGGTCGCCCTCGAACATACCGCCCCTGAGCTGGCCGCCGACATCGTCGACAAGGGCATCGTGCTGACCGGCGGCGGCGCTTTGCTGTCGAACCTGGACTTCGTGTTGCGTCATGCCACCGGCCTGCCGGTGTCCATCGCCGACGACCCGCTGTCCTGCGTGGCTCTGGGCACCGGCCGTGCGCTGGAAGAGATGAACAAGCTGAAGAACGTCCTGACCAGCATGTATTGATTGGCATGTACTGATCGGTATCTGGCCGACGGGGAGGAATAGATCGTGAAGCCGCATTCGGGAGCGCTGGGACGTCTGGCGTCGCTCAAGCTGTTGGCGCAGCGCTTTGCCTTTCTGTCGCTGGTCTTCGCTTCTTTTGCCTTGATGATCCTTGGAAAGGCGGATGGTTTCCTGGTGGAACATATCCGCCTGACCGTGGTTGATACGGTTGCTCCCATCCTGGAGGTGGTCTTCCGCCCCGCCTCGACCATCGCCGAGGCGGTGAATGGCGTGCGGGAACTTGGCGCTTTGCGCGAAGACAATGCCCGCCTGAAGGAAGAGAACGCCCGGCTGATGCATTGGCAGACCGTGGCCCGTCACCTCGACACCGAGAACCGGGCTCTGCATACCCAGCTGAACTTCATCCCCGATCCTGATCCCTCCTTTATCACCACCCGCGTCATTGGCGACACCGGCGGCGCTTTCGTCCATTCCATGCTGATCAATTCCGGCAGCCAGGACGGCGTGCGCAAAGGCCAGGCGGTCATTGCCGGCGAGGTGATGGTGGGTCGTATCGCCGAGGTGGGCCTGCGCTCTGCCCGCTTCCTGTTGCTGACCGACATCAATTCCCATCTGCCGGTGATGCTGGAAGGTTCGCGGGCCAAGGCCATTCTGACCGGCGATAATTCCGATCGACCGCGCCTGAACTATCTGTCGCCCAGCTCCAACGCCTCGCCCGGCGATCGGGTGGTGACCTCGGGCCATGGCGGCGTCTTCCCGCCGGGCATGCCCATCGGCGTCATCTCCTCGGTGCAGGACGGCATCGCTCGCGTCGAGCCCTTCGTCCATCGCCACCAGCTGGAATATGTCACGGTGGTCGATTACGGCCTGGCCGGTATCTTGCCCTCCGACACAGTCGCCGAGGGGCGCGAACGTTGAAGACATCCTGGTTGCAGCGGATGGACCTTTGGGTTCGCCATCTGCTGCCGGCGGGGCTGACGTTGGTGCTGGTGATGTTCGGCGCCATGCCTACCCATCTTCCCGGATTCGCCGAGATATCGCCCCAGTTGCCCCTGATCGGGGTGTTTTACTGGGCCATCTATCGTCCTGACCTGCTGCCCGCCTCCATGGCCTTCGCCATCGGCCTGCTGAACGACATCCTGATGGGCACGCCCTTGGGTGTCTCGCCGCTGATCTATTTGCTGGTCCATGGCTTGACCCTGTCTCAGCGCCGCTTCTTTCTGGGCAAGCCCTTCATGGTCGCCTGGTGCTGTTTCGCCGTGGTGGCGGCGGTAGCCTTGTTGCTGGAATGGTCGCTGGTCTGCATGCTGGTGGATGGCATGGCGCCCATGAAGCCGGTGCTCTTCACCCTGTTGATGTGCGTTGCCGTCTATCCGCTGTTGAGCTGGCTGTTCGGCAAGACCCATGCCGCCATGCTGCGGGCGGAGTAGGGGCCATGGGCATCAATCTGAATTCCGGCAAGGAAGGCACCGAGCGCGGCAAGGTCATCAGCCGCCGGGCCATCATGCTGGGCGGCGGCAAGCTGGCCCTGCTGACCACCCTTGTCGGGCGCATGTATTACCTCCAGGTGGTCGAGAGCGATAAATATGCTGTTCTCGCTGACGAGAATCGCATCAATCTGCGGCTGCTGCCGCCGCCGCGCGGGCGTATTCTGGACCGCAACGGCGTGCCGATGGCGGTCAACCAGCAGAATTATCGGGTGCTGCTGGTCTCGGAAGAGACCGACGATCTGGACGACACCCTGGATTCCCTGTCCAACATCATCGCCATCAACGACCACGAGCGGGCCCGTATCCTGCGTGAGGCCAAGCGTCATCGCAGCTTCGTGCCGGTGACGGTGCGCGAGAATCTGAACTGGGAAGACGTTTCGCGCATCGAGATCAATTCCCCGGACCTGCCGGGCATCGAGATCGACGTGGGCCAGAGCCGCAATTATCCCCTGGAGGGATTGGGCGCTCATCTGTTGGGCTATGTGGCCGTGCCCTCCGAGCAAGACCTGCAAAGTTCCAACGATCCGTTGCTGGAGCTGCCGGGCTTTCGCATCGGCAAGGCCGGCATCGAAAAGGTCTATGATGCCGCCTTACGCGGTAAGGGCGGCACCAGTCAGGTGGAAGTCAACGCCGTGGGCCGCACCATCCGCGAGCTGAAGCGGGACGAGGGCGAGCCGGGTCTGGACCTGCATCTGACCATCGATCTGGAACTTCAGCAGTTCGCCGCCCAGCGTCTGGGCGATGAAAGTGCCGCCGCCGTGGTGATCGACATCCATAGCGGCGACATCCTGGTGATGGCTTCGACTCCTAGCTTCGACCCCAATGCCTTCAATCGCGGTCTGACCCCCGACGAATGGAAAGACCTGATCGCCAATCCGCGAGCCCCTCTGACCAACAAGGCCATCGCCGGGCAATATCCTCCCGGTTCCACCTTCAAGCTGGTCACCGCCCTGGCGGCGCTGGAAAGCGGCATCATCACGCCTGACATGCGGGTGCTCTGCCCCGGCCAGATGAGCCTGGGCAACATCACCTTCCATTGCTGGAAGAAAGGCGGCCATGGCTCTTTGGACATGGTCAACGGCATCAAGAATTCCTGCGACGTCTATTTCTATGAAATCGCCCGGCGCGTCGGCTTCGAGCGCATCGCCGAGATGGGCCGGCGTTTCGGCCTGGGCTCCATCGGCGGGCTGGACCTTCCGGGAGAGCGTCCGGGAACCATCCCGGATAAAGCCTGGAAGCGGGCCGCCATGAACCAGCCCTGGCATCCCGGCGAGACCCTGATCAATTCCATCGGCCAGGGCTATGTTTTGGCGACGCCGCTGCAATTGGCGGTGATGTGCGCCCGGGTGGCCAATGGCGGCCTTGCGGTCTCGCCTCATCTGGCCCGCGATCAGGTGGAAGGCATCCACGCCATTCCCCGTCAGGTTCCCGATTGGCCCGACATGGGCATCTCGCGGCAGAATTTGGCCATCGTTCACAAGGGCATGTTCGCCGTGGTCAACGAGCCTGGCGGCACCGCCTTTGGTGCGCGCATCAAGGACGAGGCCATGGCCATGGCCGGCAAGTCGGGCTCGGCCCAGGTGCGGCGCATCTCCATGCGCGAACGCGACACCGGGGTGAAGAAGAACGAGGACCTGCCGTGGAAGGAGCGCGACCATGCGCTGTTCGTGGCCTTCGCTCCGGTGAATAATCCGCGCTATGCCTGTTGCGTGACCGTCGAACATGGCGGCGGCGGCTCGGTGGTTTGCGCCCCCATGTGCCGCGACATCCTGGTCGAGGTACAAAAGCACGATCCTCAGCGCGCCGCCCTGCGCAGCGGCGAGGATGACAAGCATCAGGCGATGATGCAGCAATTCAGCGATTGGAAGTCTCAGGCCGGAGCCGGCGGTGCTACCGTCGCCCTGGCCGGCGAGATCGACCAGCGTTTAGGGGCGGGGGCTGCGGCGCGGATGTGCGGCTGCGGCGGCGACCATGACGACGGGACCTGCAACGGATGATCGGCGGACGGCACCTGCATTTCCGCTTCAGCGGCTCCGAGATGTCCCTGCGGGAAAAGCTGTGGCATGTCAGCTGGTCCTTCGTGGCCCTGATCACCCTGGTTTGCTGCATCGGCTTCTTTACCCTTTATTCCGCCGCCAACGGCTCCATGGAGCCTTGGGCCGACCGTCAGATGATGCGCTTCCTCATGGGCTTCGCGGTGATGCTGAGCGTCGCCATGGTCGATATCCGTTCCTGGATGCGCTGGTCCTATGGGCTTTACGCCCTGGCTCTGGTGCTGCTGATCGCCGTCGAGGCCCATGGCACCGTGGGCATGGGGGCGCAGCGTTGGATCGATCTGGGCTTCATCCAGATCCAACCCTCCGAGATCATGAAGATCGCCATGGTGCTGGCCCTGGCCCGCTATTTCCATGGCGCCAGCTATCAGGACGTGGGACGCCCGATGTTCCTGCTGCCGGCTTTGCTGATGGTCTTCCTGCCGGTGGCCCTGGTGCTGAAGCAGCCCGACCTGGGCACGGCCATGATGCTGACCCTGGCCAGCGGCGCCATTTTCTTTCTGGCGGGTGTTCGGCTGTGGAAATTCGGCCTGTTGATCGCCGCCACCGCCGGGGCTGTTCCCATCGCCTGGCGGTTCATGCGGGAATATCAGCGCCAACGTATCGTGACCTTTTTGAACCCCGAGAATGATCCCTTGGGGTCCGGCTATCACATCTTGCAGTCCAAGATCGCCTTGGGCTCGGGTGGGCTGTTCGGCAAGGGCTTCATGCTGGGAACCCAAAGCCATCTGAACTTCCTGCCGGAAAAGCAGACCGACTTCATCTTCACTATGCTGGCCGAGGAATGGGGAATGATGGGCGGCGTGGTGCTGCTTGGCCTCTATACCCTGATCCTGGTCTATGGCTATGCCCTGTCCATGCGCTCGCGCAATCAGTTCGGGCGGCTGGTGGGTTTGGGCATCACCTCGACCTTCTTCCTCTATGTCTTCATCAACATCGCCATGGTGATGGGGCTGGTGCCGGTGGTGGGCGTGCCGCTGCCACTGATTTCCTATGGCGGTACCGCCATGTTGACCCTGCTGTTCGGCTTCGGATTGGTCATGAGCGTCTATATCCACCGCGATGTGATCATCGGCCGCCGTGGGGCGTCCGATGATGTCTGATACCGGCTGTCGCCGGTCCCTCGCCGGGCGCGGCATCCGCCGCTAGGCCATTCCCTGCCGGGCTCTTTTCGATGGCCGCCGTGGGGCGTCCGATGATGTCTGATACCGGCTGTCGCCGTATGTCCCTCGCCGGGAGCCCCT
>Ga0302202_10005023_pt1 | contig 13646 bp, 9 predicted proteins | sample II_Bog_N3_3_FD_194579 | JGI IMG/M metagenome (GOLD analysis project Ga0302202, IMG submission 194579) | Peat permafrost microbial communities from Stordalen Mire near Abisko, Sweden - II_Bog_N3_3 | ecosystem: Environmental > Terrestrial > Soil > Wetlands > Peat | place: Sweden: Abisko, Stordalen...
GCCGTTGGCGAGCGCGTGGGGGACGTCCTCGCGCGACTGCTCGTGTGGCGTGGCGAGGAAGAGGAGATCGATTCCTTCCTCTTTGAGGAGCTTCCAGTCAAAGGGGAGGACGCTGAGGGAGTCGGCATGGGGCAGGCCTGAGAGCTGTGGCTGCAGGCTGGTGAGCGCGATGTTCTCCGCGCCGGAGCGGCCGAGCAGTAGCGGCGGCGTGTCTGCGAGGTGCGGATGGTCGAGCAGCAGACGCACGAGTTCGCCGCCGGCATATCCGCTGACGCCCGCGACCGCGGTGCGCAGCGAGTTGAGGGGCTTAGGCAATGCAGGCCTCAATTCGCGCCTTGAGCGTCTCGGCCTTGCGGCTGTCCGGGCAGATGATGAGGACGGTGTCGTCGCCGGCGATGGTGCCGACGACCTCCTGCCACTCTTCGTAGTCGAGCGAGGCGGCGACGGGCTGGGCCCCGCCCATGGTAGTGCGCAGGACGAGGAGGTTCTGCGCCTGGCGCACTTCCTGGCCGAAGTCCTTGAGGACGCCGGCGATCTCCGGCAGGTCGTCGTCCTCGTCAAAGTTGGCGGGAAGAGCGTAGCCGGTGGGGCCCTTCATCAGCTTGAGTTCACGGATGTCGCGCGAGAGCGTGGCCTGGGTTACATGAATGCCTTTGGCTGCGAGTTTGCGGCGCAGGTCGTCCTGATTGCTGATAGCAACCGAGGTCTTGACCAGCAGGTCGCGGATCGCAGTATGGCGGTGAGTTTTCATGCAGCGGCGATTTCTCCGGGCGTTCTGACAGCAGATTTTGAAACAGGAAAAAGCGCAACGCGAATTTGCGCCACGCTCCTGCATATAAATCCACTATTAATGTATAAATATACAAGCTCAATTTGTCAAATATGCACAGCGAAAGATCGCCGGAACCGGGCCACAGGTGTACCGATGGCGCGGAACAGAAGTATAGTGAACTATGGCCCTTGCTCAGGTTGGAGAAAAAGGGCGCGCTCTGCGAGCGCGCTCCACGGGAGAGCCGCACCAGCAGAGCGCGACGGGGGTCGCCAGCTCGCTGGTGGATGCGCGCTTTGATCATGACTCCTGCGGGGTGGGGTTCGTGGCCTCGGTGCTGGGCAAAGCAGACCACAAGATTGTTACGGACGCTTTAACAGCACTGGCGCGGCTGGAGCATCGCGGCGCGGTGGCGGCGGACGGAATCAGCAGCGACGGCATCGGGATCATGACCGGGGTGCCGCGCGAACTGCTGCTGGAGTCCACGGGTTTCAAGCTGGACGCGGAGCAGGCTCTGGGCGTGGGGATGGTGTTTCTGCCCGCAGAGGAGAAACGCGCGGAGGGCGTGCTGGAGAGCTCGCTGCGTGCGCAGGAGTTGAAGGTGCTGGGATGGCGCGATGTGCCGACTCGTCCCGAGGTGCTGGGCGAGATTGCGCTGAGCACGATGCCGAAGATTCGCCAGGTGCTGGTGGTGGATGCGGCGACGGGCGACGCGGATCCCATGGAGCGGCGGCTGTATCTGGCGCGCAAGCAGTTTGAGCGCGCGGTGGAAGAGGGCGAGGTGACCGGCTATGTCTGCTCGCTTTCGACGACGACGATTGTGTACAAGTCGATGTGCCTGGGGCGCCTGCTGCCGGAGTTCTATCCCGATCTGGCCTCGCTGAAGTATGTGTCGAACTTTGCGCTGTTCCATCAGCGCTATGCGACCAATACGCTGCCGGCGTGGCATCGCGCGCAGCCGGGACGGACGCTGGGACACAACGGAGAGATCAATACGGTTTGGGGCAACCGGTCGCGGATGGCGGCGCGGGACTCCACGCTGCCGGTGGAGTGCAAGCCGGTGCTGACAAAGGACGGAACCGACTCGACCAGCCTGGATGAGACGGTGGAGCTTCTGAGCCAGAACGGACGTACCATCGCGGAGAGTGTGCGGATGCTGCTGCCGCCGGCGGATGCTTCCGTGGGGCACCAGAGTCCGTTCCTGCACTACCACGCGGGTTGTAGCGAGCCGTGGGACGGGCCGGCGGCGATTGCGTTCAGTGACGGCATCGTGGTGGGAGCGGCGCTGGATCGCAACGGGCTGCGGCCTTGTCGTTACGCGATTACAAGCGATGGCCTGGTGGTGGCGGGCAGTGAGGCCGGGTTGGTGGACCTGGACCCGGAGATGGTGATTGAGAGCGGACGGCTGGGGCCGGGACAGATGCTGGCGCTCGACATGGTGGAGCACGCGATCTACCACAACCAGGAGATGCTCGAGGCGTTTGATGCCAAGGCGACCTACGCGAAGCTGGTGGAAGACACGCCTTTGCTGCCATTGTCCCCCGCTCACGACGATGAGACTGTCGTGAACGGGCCACCCGGTTCTTTGGTGGAGTTGCAGAAGGGCTTTGGGTATACCAAGGAAGACGTCAAGATGATTCTGCAGCCGATGGCTGCGACCGGCAAGGACGCCGTGTGGTCGATGGGCGATGACACGCCGCTGGCGTTTCTGGCGCGCAGCCCGCGGCCGCTGTACTCCTTTTTCCGGCAGCGTTTTGCGCAGGTGACGAACCCGGCGATCGATCCGCTGCGCGAGGCGATTGTGGTCTCGCTGCATACGCGGCTGGGGCCATGGGCGCACATGCTGGATAAGAATGCGCCGCTGCCGGGCATCGCGCTGGATTCGACGTTTCTTTCGCTGGGGCAGGTGGCTGCGTTGCGCGCGAGGAAGTATCCCCATGCGGACCAACTGCACCTGGAAGAGCTGCCGTGCGTGTTTTCGCCGGAGCGCTCGCTCGAAGAGGCGATTGAAGATCTGTGCGGTCATGCGGTGGAGCTGGTGCGCAACGGCGCGCGGTTGCTGCTGATGAGCGACCGGACGGCGAGCGCTGAAAGGCTGCCGGTGCCGATGGCGATGGCTACGGGAGCGGTCCATCAGGCGCTGGTTTCGGCCGGGTTGCGCACGCTGACGGGTATCGCGGTGGAGGCGGGTGACTGTCGCGACATACACCATGCGGCGGTGCTGATTGGCTATGGCGCGGGGGCGGTTTGTCCGTGGCTGGCGCTGGAGACGGCGAAGTCATTTGCAGGGGAGAAGGGATTTCCTGAGGATGTGGACGGCGAGAAGTTGATGCTGAAGGCGCTGGATGCGGGGCTGGCCAAGGTGATGTCGAAGATGGGCATCTCGGTGGCGGACAGTTACCGCGGAGCGCACCAGTTCGACATCCTGGGATTGCACGCGAGTGTGGTGGACCGGTGTTTCCCGAATACGCCGGCGCCGCTTTCGGGGATTGGGTTTGCTGAGTTGGATCGGAGGCTGCGGTTGTCGTGGCTAGCAAACAGTGTTCCTCCCGCTCATGACGGTGAGACTGTCATGAACGGGGCACCCAAAGCGGTTGAACTGCCGGACTTTGGGTTGATCCGCTTCCGCAACTCGGAGTCTGCCGAGCCGCACAAGTGGCAGCCAGCCAATGTGAAGGCGCTTCAGACGGTGGTGGGCAGCACCAAGGCGGGTGTTGCCAGTGAAGACCCGACGGCTGCGTTCCATATCTTCAGCCGCAATGTGGATGCGGGGGAGGCGGTGACGCTGCGCGACCTGCTGGAGGTCCGTCCAGCGGGGCCGGAGTTGAGTATCAGCGAAGTAGAGGCGCCGGAGAGCCTGTGCAAGCGGTTTGTCGCCAGCGCGATGAGCCTGGGCTCGCTGAGCCCCGAGGCGCACCAGACGATTACGGCGGCGATGAACTCGATGGGTGCGCGGTCGAACACGGGTGAGGGTGGTGAGGACCCGGATGTGTATAGGACCGAGGGTGCAGGGTCCAGGGCCCAGGGTCCAGAAGGCGCAGGGCCACGAGGCAGCTCGCAAACGCTAAGCGGACAGTCGCCAGTTTTCCAGTCGCCAGTTGCCAGTGGAAGCGGTGGTGTTGCCGTGGCGGAGATGGTTACCGCGCCTGCTGTGCATACGAATCTGAACAACAAGATTAAGCAGATTGCCTCTGGGCGGTTTGGCGTGACGGCTGAGTACCTCGCGCACGCTGAGGAGATTGAGATTAAGGTGGCGCAGGGCGCCAAGCCCGGCGAGGGTGGACAGTTGCCGGGGCATAAGGTCTCCGGGCTGATTGCGAGGCTGCGCCATGCGCAGCCGGGTGTGCCGCTGATCTCGCCGCCGCCGCACCATGACATTTATTCGATTGAGGACCTCGCGCAGTTGATCTATGACCTGAAGCGGGTGAATCCGCGCGCGGCGGTGGGCGTGAAGCTGGTCTCGGGTTGCGGCGTGGGTACGGTTGCGGCGGGCGTGGCCAAGGCCTATGCGGACTACATCGTAATCGCCGGCAATACCGGCGGAACCGGAGCGGCAGCGCTGTCGAGCATCAAGTATGCGGGCAATCCGTGGGAGCTGGGCCTGAGCGAGGCGCAACAACTGCTGCGCACGAATGGGATGCGCGACCGCGTGCGGCTTCGGACGGACGGCGGCATCTCCACGGCGCGCGATGTGCTGATTGCGGCGCTGCTGGGAGCTGATGAGTATGCGTTCGGAACGGCTGTACTGATCTCGCTGGGTTGTGACATGGCGCGGCAGTGCCATCTGAATACCTGTCCCACGGGTATCGCGACGCAGAAGCCCGAGCTGCGGGCGAAGTTTCGTGGCAAGCCGGAGCACGTGGTGACGTTCTTCCACCAACTCGCGGGCGACCTGCAGCGGCTGCTGGCGAAGTTCGGGCTGGCGAGCCTGGAGGCGGCGGTGGGGCGTGTCGACCTGCTGGAGCAGGTGCGATTCGATGGCAACCTCGATCTGACTCCGGTGCTCTCCGCGGAGGGTCAGGGGCCGACGCGTTGGATGGGGATACGCAACGACCGGCCGACCTCCGGAACGGGCGAGGAACATGCACTGGATGATGCATGGACGGAGCCGGCGCTTGAGGCGACGGCGCGGCACGAGTCGTTTGCGGTGAAGGCCCAGATCTGCAATCAGCATCGTGCCCTGGGAGCGCGGCTGGCCGGTGAGCTGGCGGTGAAGCGCGCGAAGGGTGAACTCGACAAGGCGGACGTTACGTTTGACCTGCACGGAACGGCGGGGCAGAGCTTTGGCGCATTTGCAGCCGAGGGCATGAAGCTGATTCTGACCGGGCAGGCCAACGACTTTGTGGGCAAAGGACTGAGTGGAGCGGACCTGGTGCTGCGCGCAGTGGGACGCGCCGCCGAGCGCAGCGATGAGCATGTCCTGCTGGGCAACGTGGCGCTGTATGGAGCTACGTCCGGCCGGATGTTTGCGGCGGGGCGAGCGGGCGAGCGCTTCGCTGTGCGGAACTCGGGCGTGACCGCGGTGGTGGAGGGCGTGGGCGATCACGCTTGCGAGTACATGACCGGCGGCATGGCGGTGATCCTCGGCGAGGTAGGAATCAACTTCGGCGCAGGCATGACGGGCGGACTGGCGTGGGTGTACGACGCAGCGCAGACGATGGTCGCGCAGACGCGATTCCACACGGAGTTTCTGGAGGCCCAGGCCTTCTCCGAGACCAGCGCGGAGCAGCAGAATGCGCTGCGGTCGCTGGTGGAGGAGCACGCACGGCTGGCAGAGAGTACGCTGGGCGCGCGGCTGCTGGCCGATTGGGCGGAGACCTCGGCGAAGTTTGTGCTGTTTACGCCCAAGCCGCAGGCGTAAGGCAACAGCAAAGGCAAAGCTTTGACGCAGAGGGCGCCGAGTAAAGACGCAAAGGTCGCGGAGTAAAGCCGATTAGGCGAGCGCGGCTTCGATGGCCTCGGTGATGCGGGGGTCGTCGGGCGGTGTGTCGGGGGCGAAGCGGGCGAGGACCTTTCCGTCGCGGCCGATGAGGAACTTCTCAAAGTTCCAGAGCAGCTCGGGCAGGGGATTGGGCGGCGGGAAGCCGTTCTTGGCGGCGTAGTCGGTGAGGCCTTCGCGCCATGGGCCATAGACCACATGCTCTGGCTTGGCGGCGATGAGCGCGGCGTAGAGTGGATGCTTGCCGGGGCCCGTGACGGCGATCTTGCTGAAGAGCGGGAAGGTCACGGGGTACTCGGTGGAGCAGAAGGTGGCGATCTCTTCGTTGGTGCCGGGCTCCTGTCCGGCAAAGTCGTTGGCGGGGAAGCCGAGGATGGCGAAGCCCCGCGGCTTGAACTTCTGGTAGAGGGCTTCGAGCGCGGTGTACTGTGGCGTGAGGCCGCACTTGCTGGCGACGTTGACGACGAGCAGTACTTTGCCGGAGTAGTCGGCGAGGGTTGCGGGGGCGCCGGCGATGGTAGTGAGGGGGATTTCGGTGAGGGAGGGCATGGAGGTAGTTTACAAGGCTACCGCCAGCGGCGGCGGACGGCCCGGGGCTAAAGCCCCGTCGCGAGAGGAAACGTAACAGTGGGCTGAAGCCCACTTCTCCCTCCGGTGAAGCGGGCGAATCTTTCCGATGAAACAGGCAAGTCCCTCCGCTGAAGCGGGAAAGGGCTTACCTCTTTAGAATAGGTGCACGCACGCAGCGAGGAGACCCGACGCTCATGGCCGACAATGGAGATGGCAAGCCCAGCGCATGGAACAATCCGGAGTTTCGGCCGGACCTCGCCTTTCCCCAGCTCACGGAGGAAATGGTCGAGCGACTGATGGCTTACGGCCGCGAGGAGACGTTTCCGGCCAACGTTACGTTGTTCAAGCAGGGTGAGCGGCAGGTGGATATGTACGTCGTGCTCGACGGAGAGGTCGAGATCTTTCTGCCTGCGACTAACGGCGAACCCAAGATCATCGCCACGCATCATCGATTTGAATTTTCGGGCGAGTTGAACCTTCTGACCTCGCAGGGATCGCTGGTGGAGGCGCGGACGGTCAGCGAGAGCCGTCTGCTGCGCATACCGCGGCACGAGTTGCAGAGACTGATGCGCGCCGAGGGCGAGATTGCGAACCTCATCACCTCGGCGACCATCTGGCGGCGTATCGGCATCATCGGGGAAGCGGCCGGCGGCGTTGTGCTGATCGGACACGCTGGCGATGCGGAGATGACGGAACTACAACGCTTCTTCGTGCGCAACAACTATCCGCACAGGATCCTGGAGGCGCCGGTGGAGGCCGCGCAGGCCGAAGATGTGCTGTCCGATGCGGAGTCCACGCTGCCGGCGGTGGCGTTGTCCGATGGACGCACGCTACAGCGGCCCACCATCACGCAACTCGCCGACGAACTGGGCATCACCGAGCTTCCCGATCCGGAGATGATCTATGACGTGACTGTTGTGGGCGCGGGGCCCTCGGGTCTGGCGGCCGCTGTCTATGCGGCGTCGGAGGGGCTGTGCACGATTGTGATCGAGGGTACCGCTCCGGGTGGGCAGGCAGGCACCAGCTCCAAAATTGAGAACTACCTCGGCTTTCCGACGGGGATCTCCGGCCAGCGGCTGGCGAGCCGCGCCCAGTTGCAGGCGTTGAAGTTCGGTGTGCGCTTTGCGATCTCCAGGGAGATCATCACGGCAGAGCAGATTGACGGCATCCACAAACTGACACTGGCGGGCGGTCTGACGGTCTGCTCCAGGGCGGTTGTGGTGGCCTCCGGCGCGCAGTACCGCAAGCTTTCGGTGGAGAACTACGCGCAGTTTGAGAACCGCGGGATCTACTACGCGGCGACCGCGATGGAGTCTGTGCTGTGCCGGGACAACGAAGTGATCGTGGTGGGAGGCGGCAACTCGGCCGGGCAGGCCGCGGTCTTTCTCTCGGGCGTCGCGAAACATGTGCATCACATCGTGCGCGGAAAGTCGCTGGCGGCCACGATGTCGCAGTATCTGATTTCGCGCATCGAAAACTCTTCCCACATCACGCTCTATACCGATTCCGAGATCGTGAAACTGGAGGGCGAGTCCTCTCTTGAGTACGTGACCTGGATTAACCGGAAGACGGGTGAGTCGATGATGAAGCCGATCCGAAACGTCTTTGTGATGATCGGCGCAGAGCCGAACACCGGATGGCTCTACGGTACCGTGCGGCTGGACAAGAAGGGTTTTATTCTTACCGGCGGCAGCGACGGCTTTGAGAACACTCCGTATGCGACCAGCGTGCCGGGGATGTATGCCGTGGGCGATGTGCGCGCCAGCTCTGTGAAGCGCGTTGCGTCCGCGGTGGGCGAGGGCTCCGTGGTGATCTCGGATGTGCATCGCTACCTTGCCGACCATCGCAACAACTTCGCGGCCGAGCCGAACTCCGCGCTGGCGGCGCTGCGGCTGGCGAGTGCTGCGGCGACTCCACAAAGCTAAGGCGGGTTGATGTAGATCGTCTTTTGAACTCGTCGTCCATCGCATGGCTGTGATTGACCGCGGCTGACGCGCAGGACTAGAGTGGCGGGCTATGAGGATGAGGTGCGCAGGCAGAGTCGGGTTCGTTCTCGTGGCAATGATGAGCGCGGGTGCTGTGGCAGCGCAGCGCCGGCCGGTGATTACGGGGATCGCGTTTGTACGGATGTACAGCGCGGACCGTGGGGCTTCTGATGCGTTCTATGGGAAGACGCTTGGCTTCCAGGCGGTCACCGGCGCGGACGGCATCGAGCGGTATGGAGTGAATCCATCGCAGTGGCTGGAGGTGGAGTCGCTGCCGGCGAATCCGCCGGAGAAGCGCATTCCGCTGGTGGCGTTTACTACGCGTGATGCGAAGCGCCTGGAGAAGTATCTGAAGCAGCACGACGTGGCCGTGGCAGGGAGGCTGGAGGGATCCGGGTTTACGGTGCGCGATCCGGAGGGCAACCTGATCGGATTTATGCAGCGGGGTGCGATGCGGGACAAGCTGTTGATTTCGCCACGCGCGGCGGCGCGGCGAATCATTCATACGGGGTTCCTGGTGCATGACCGCGCGGCGGAGGATGCGTTCTATCGCGATGTGTTGGGCTTTCAACTCTCGTGGCAGGGCGGCAGGACGGATAGCGTTGTGAGTTATGTCGATATGCAGGTTCCGGAGGGGACGGACTGGCTGGAGTACATGCTGAGCACGAGTCCGCACCCGGGCGCGAAAGACCTTGGCGTGATCAACCACTTCTCGCTGGGGACTGCGACGATGAGCGATGTGGTCGCGGCGCTGAAGAGCAATGGATGCAGCGGTCCAGCGTGCAGCAACAGCCATACCGGGCGCGACGGCAAGGTGCAGCTGACCCAGTTCGATCCGGACCTGACGCGCGTGGAGTTTATGGAGTTCAAGCCTACGGGGACGACTTGCTGCTCGCCGATGCTGGGACGGGTGCCGCGCGAAGACGAAGATCAGTGACCGGTTCATCGATAGGGGACTGTATAAATGCTGTTTCGGAGGCCAACCGGTAATGAATAAAGAGAGGAAGAGCAGTCGCGAAGGAACTCGGCCAGTGCCGGTCGCAGAGAGTTACGACCCGTTACAAAAAGCCCGAGATCAGGCTGGTGCTTTCAACGAGGGATGGTTCAAACATGGCGAAGCGATGCCCCCCATTCAAAGGGTTGGTTACGGTATTGTGTCGTTGGGGTTTATCTTCATAGGCATTTTTGCAGGAACAGTATTTTGGGAAGATTTTCAGTCAAGAGACACGACATGTTTATTTTGGGGCATAGCAGCTCTATTCTTAGTGGGTCTTGGCGTTTTAGGCATGAAGAACGTATTACGCACCAGCCGAGCAAAAAACTGATTTCCGTTCTGATGCGATGGGTGCCCCATTTGGCCACCATAAATCTGTGTGCTTCACATCTAGGCACTTAGAGATGTGGATTCGCAGGAGGAAAGAGGCCTTCATTATGACGACCCGCCGCGATTTTTTGCGCCTCGCCGCCATGGCGGGGTGCGTGATCCGTTTTCCGGGCGATGCATTTGCCGCTGGCGGTCTCGGCCAGATGATCTACGGCGTGCAGCTCTATATGGTGCGGCGGCAGGCGGTGAAGGACCTGGCGGGGATTTTGAAGGCGATTCGCGAGGTTGGGTATACGCAGATTGAGCTCTATCCGATTGCCTATGACCACCCACCGGCGGAGTTGAAGCAGATGGTGGCGGACTCGGGGCTGGGTGCGGTGTCCGGTCACTTCGATTATGTGGGCTTCGAGCAGAAGATTGCCTACGGGCGCGACCTGGGGCTGAAGTACATGGTGTGTCCTATGCTTCCGGACTCGCAGAAGGACTCTGCGGCGGCCTTTCGCCAGGGGGCGAGCGACTTCAACCGCTGGGGAGCGGCGGTGCGCGATGCAGGGATGGAGTTTGTCTTCCACAACCACTGCTACGAGTTCAAGCCGCAGGCAGGTGGCGTGACCGGGTGGGAGACGCTGATGCAAAACACCGACCCGAAGCTGGTGAAGCTGGAGTTCGATCTCTACTGGCTGACGCAGGCCGGCCAAGACCCCGCGGCGATGCTCACGAAGTACGCCGACCGAGCGCGGTTGATTCACCTGAAGGACCGGACCGCGGGTGCACCGATTGGGTACGTGCTGGGGCCGAGCGCGGAGCACTTTACCGAGCTGGGCAAAGGGACGATCGATTGGCCAGGGCTGATTGCGCAGGCGAAGCGGCAGGGGATTCGCTATGCCTACCTCGACCAGGACGAGACGGCCGGGCCGGTGCTGGATAGTCTGCGCGAGAGCTTTGCCTACCTGAAGACCCTCCATGCGTAGCTGCGAAGTTTTGGATTCCAATGGGGTTAGCGGGCGAGCTTAGGCGTGAGCCCGCTCCTAGTTCGTGCGCCGATGCGTGGGTGCCAGATAAAGAAACCGTAAAGATTTTGTGTGGAAATTGTTAAAAATAGGCTGCTGCCGGTTTGACAACTTGTCGTAGCATTATTCACGGTGTGCCCTGCGGGCATATGAGGATTTTTCCCGTATATGAAGCTTTTTGATGTCCTGTTCGGCAGGCCGCTGGCGACCCATGAGTCCCATTCGGCGACAATTGGTGTAGCAGCCGGGATTCCAATCTTTGGGCTTGATGGACTGACCAGTGCGGCGTATGGCCCGGAGGCGGCCATGGCGCTGCTGATTCCACTGGGGTTCTATGGCGTACAGCACTTTCTTTTGCCGATCTTCGGCTTCATCCTGACGCTGCTGACGATCCTGTACTTTAGCTACCGGCAGACGATCCAGGCTTACCCGAACGGCGGCGGGTCGTTCACGGTGGCCAGCGAGAACCTGGGGAACAAGGCAGGGCTGCTGGCCGCGGCCGCATTGATGATTGATTACATTCTGACCGCAGCGGTGGGGCTGTCGGCCGGCGTTACGGCGCTGGTGAGCGCGATTCCGCAGTTGCACCGCTTCCAGTTGCTGCTTTGTTTATTCATCCTGGTCTTTATTGCGATCATCAATATGCGCGGCGTGAAGGAGACGGGAGCCGTCTTCATGATGCCCACATTTTTGTTTGTGGGCACATTGCTGGCGACGATCTTTGTGGGCGTGTACCACTCGGTGATGGCGGGCGGGCATCCTCACGCGCTGGCTGCGCCGCCGCCGCCGGAGCTGTCACAGCTGGCGAAGTTTACCCCGCTGCTGATGGTGTGGCTGTTGATGAAGGCGTTCTCCAACGGTTGCGCGGCGATGACCGGCGTGGAAGCGGTGTCGAATGGCGTAACGGCCTTCAAGGAGCCGCGCAGCCAGAATGCGAACCGCACGTTGACCGTGATTATCGGCATCCTGATTCTTCTGTTGTTCGGCCTGAGCTATGTGGCGCGGGCCTATGGCGTGACCGCGATGGACCCGGATACGACAGGGAACGCCTACCAAAGCGTGCTGAGCATTGAAGTGGCCGCGGTGTTTGGGCGCGGGTGGTTCTACTACGTGACGATGGGCGGCGTCTTGGCGGCGCTGAGCTTCAGCGTGAATACGGCGTTTGCGGACTTCCCGCGCATGGCGCGCGCGATCGCCGGGCAGGACTATCTGCCGCACGTGTTTCTGCTGCGCGGACGCCGGCTGCTGTTCTCGCACGGCATCTATGCGTTGACCGGATTTACGGCGCTGATTCTTATCCTGTTTGACGGTGTGACCGACCGGTTGATTCCGTTGTATGCCATCGGCGCGTTCCTGGCATTTACGCTGAGCCAGGCCGGGATGGTGGTGCACTGGCACAAGACGCTGGATGCTTCGCACCGGCACCTGAAGATGTTCATCAACGGGCTTGGTTCCATTGCTACCGGAATCTCGCTTTGTATCATCCTGATGACGAAGTTCATGTATGGGGCCTGGGTGACGGTGCTGCTGGTGCCGCTGCTGATCGGCATCATGGTGGCGGTGAAGCGGCACTACACGCGTGTGAAGCGCGAGACCGACGATCCAACGCCCCTGCGGTTGACTGGGCTGGAGCCGCCGATTGTGGTGATCCCGATGGCGCGGTGGGACAAGATTACCGAGAAGGCGATGCGCTTTGGGATGCTGATGAGCCCGCTGGTGAAGGTAGTCCATGTGGACTCCGACGATGAGGATGCGCTGGGCGGGGTATGGGAGACGATGGTGCTGGTGCCGGTGCGGGAGCACAACTTTGCCGTGCCGGAGCTGGTGGTTGTTAAGAGCACGTTCCGCACCATCCTGTCGCCGCTGATGGATTACGTGCTGCAACTGGAGGACGAGAATCCCGGCCGCAAGATCGCCGTGCTGCTGCCCGAACTGGTGGTGAAGCACTGGTGGGAGAACCTGCTCCACAACCAGCGGGTGCAGCTGCTGAAGCTGCTGCTGCTGCTGAAGGGGAACCAGCGGATTGTGGTGGTGAATATTCCGTGGTACTTATGAGGCGCTGTGCTCGAATGTTCCTTGATGGACGAGGTGGAGCGGTCCGGCTTTGATGCCACAGATGACATTGTGCATCTGTTTGTCGGTGGGTCAGAGTTGCACGGTGCGAAGGTCGGAGCGACGGACGATCTGGATATCTATGGAATTTTTGTTGAGAAGCCTGTAATTGCGCTGGGGCTGACTCCCCGAGATCATTTTGTGTGGTCTACTGCCAGCGATAAGCAACGCAACGGACCGGATGATGTTGATGTGACGTTGTACTCCTTACGGCGCTGGGCGGCGCTCGCCGCCAAGGGAAACGCCACAGCTCTACACTTTGTATTCGCAGACGCGACTGCTGTAAGCGACGCCGTATGGCAATTTGTGCAGGAACGCAAATCAGCGTTCCTCGCGAAGCATTCGGCGGAGCAGTTTCTGGGCTTTGCCGACAATCAGAAACAACGAATCACCGGAGAGAAGGGTAGAGGAGCTAAAGGGCAGCGACCCGAATACATCGGCTTGTTCGGCTATGACACAAAGGCCGCCATGCACTGTCTTCGACTGTATCTCGAATGTATTGACCTGATGGAGAACGGCACTATCACTTTGCCCCGTCCGGAACGCGAGTATCTGATCGAGGTACGGAGCGGCGCTTGGCCACTGGAGCGGTTTCTGGAGGAAGCGAATGCGCTCCATGCCAGAGCAGTCCGCGCTACTGCGTCATCCTCGTTGCCCGATTCTGTCGATAAGGCGCAGATTTCGAAAATCGTCACTGAAGCCCATCTGATGCAGTGGGGATACCGCTGATTAGGCTGGTGTGGTTCGGATTTGCATATTAACTCAGGCTAAAGTACGCAGGCGGACGACGGCGGCGGGGATGATGGCGAGCGCTTGGTCGATCTCCGCTGTGGTGGTGAGGCGGGAGAGAGAGAGGCGCAGGCTGGAGCGCGCCTCCGCCGGTGACAGGCCCGTGGCCAGCAGAACGTGCGAGGGCTCAGTGGCGCCGGATTGACAG
>Ga0302202_10005032_pt1 | contig 13626 bp, 13 predicted proteins | sample II_Bog_N3_3_FD_194579 | JGI IMG/M metagenome (GOLD analysis project Ga0302202, IMG submission 194579) | Peat permafrost microbial communities from Stordalen Mire near Abisko, Sweden - II_Bog_N3_3 | ecosystem: Environmental > Terrestrial > Soil > Wetlands > Peat | place: Sweden: Abisko...
TCAAGTCTCAGTAGACTGGTCCCTTATGCGTGGAATCATTTTGGCCGGTGGGTCGGGAACCCGGTTGCACCCCATCACAAAAGGCATTTCCAAGCAGTTGATGCCGGTGTACGACAAGCCGATGATCTACTACCCGCTGTCAACTCTAATGCGCGCCGGTATCCGAGAAGTGCTCATCATCACCACACCGGAGCACAACGCGCAGTTCCAAAATCTGCTGGGCGACGGTAGTGCGCTCGGTATGCGGCTCGAGTACGCCATTCAACCCTCTCCGGATGGTCTCGCCCAAGCCTTCTTCATTGGGGACGACAAGGTGGCGCTGATTCTCGGCGACAATATCTTCCACGGTGCCGGCCTCGGCGCCTCGCTGCGCTCCAACACCGACGTAGACGGCGCTCGCATCTTCGCGTACCACGTGAGCAACCCCACAGCGTACGGTGTCGTTGAGTTCGGCGCCGATTTCCAGGCGCTGTCCATCGAAGAGAAGCCCCTTCGACCGAAGAGCAATTACGCCGTACCCGGCCTCTACTTCTATGACAATTCCGTCGTTGAAATCGCGCACTCGATCACACCGAGCGCGCGCGGCGAACTCGAGATCTCGACGGTCAATGAACGCTACCTCGAGAGCGGCCGCCTGAGTGTGCAGGTACTCGATCGCGGTACGGCCTGGCTCGACACAGGCACATTCGAGTCCATGGTGCAGGCCACGGAGTTCGTGAGGGCGGTCGAACATCGCCAGGGTTTCAAGATCGGATGCATCGAGGAGATCGCCTGGCGAGCCGACTGGATATCCCGGGACGAGCTGTTCGCTCTCGCCAAGCCGCTCGAGAAGAGCGGCTACGGTGAATACCTGCTCCAACTCCTCGCTGCGCCCGGCGCGCAACCGTCCACAGATTTCGACTAGCCCAACGCGTCGCGCTCGCGCGATCGTCGGCGCGCCCGAACTACGATTGGCTGGTCATGGCTTCATCCCCCGCACCCGCCGTCGCGGTCGTGACGGTGAGCTTCGGTTCCAGCCAGGTGCTGGAGTCATTCCTGGCTTCCCTTTCGTCCGCCAGCAGCATCCCGCTCGAAATCGTGATCGCCGACAACCTGCAGGACGACTCGGCAGTCGCGCGTCTCGCGAGCCGCTACAGAGCGACACACCTTGTGATGCCGTCGAATGTTGGCTACGGGTCGGCGATAAACGCGGCAGTGGAGTCGCTGCCTGACTCGGTCGAATGGATCCTGGTTGCCAATCCTGATCTCGTGATGGGCGATGGAAGCATCGACACGATGGTTCGGACCGCTCAGGCTGACCCCCTGATTGCCGACGTCGGCCCCGCGACACTGACTGCGACAGGCGATGTCTACCCGTCCGCGCGCGCGATCCCCTCGCTGAGGACAGGCATCGGCCACGCGCTGTTCTTCCGAGTTTGGCCGGCTAATCCCTGGAGTCGGGCGTACCTGCAGGACACGTCTGCCCAGTTGAGGCAACGGGACACCGGATGGCTCTCGGGCGCGTGCATCCTCGTGCGACGATCGACCTTTGCCGACATCGGCGGGTTCGATTCGCACTACTTCATGTACTTCGAAGATGTCGACCTGGGCTATCGGTTCGGAAAGCGCGGCTACCGCAACGTGTATGAACCAGCCGCGACCGTGACGCACACGGGGGCGCACTCCACAACCTCCAACGCGGCGCGCATGGTCGCGGAGCACCACCGAAGCGCCGAGCGATTCCTGCGCAAGAAATACTCGCGGCCGATCCTCTGGCCGATCCGGTTCGGCCTGAGCTTGGGATTGCGCGTGCGCTCTCGACTTGTCCAGTGCCGTCTGGATCGCTAGTTAGACTGATTTTCGGCGTTTTGCGCGGAACCGAGGAATGAAGGTAATGAGAGTTCTTGTCACCGGCGGCGCCGGTTTCATCGGGTCGAACTTTGTTCGTCGCACCCTGCAGGATTCTTACGAAGGTCTCGAGGGCGCAGAGGTTGTCGTTCTTGACGCCCTCACCTATTCCGGCAATCTTGCGAACCTCGCACCAGTGGCGGACTCATCCCGGTACAAGTTCGTGCAGGGCGACATTCGCGACTCCGCCCTGTTGGACGACCTGCTGCCGACGGTCGACGCAGTTGTGCACTTCGCGGCCGAGTCGCACGTCGACCGTTCCGTGCGCGATGCGAGCATCTTCGTCGAGACGAACGTGCTGGGAACCCAGCGGCTCCTGGATGCGGCGTTGCGCGCCAATCTAAAACGATTCGTGCACGTCTCTACCGACGAGGTGTACGGCTCGATCGACGAAGGCTCATGGGACGAGTCCCGGCCACTCGAGCCAAACTCCCCCTACTCCGCGTCGAAGGCTGGTAGCGACCTAATCGCGCGCAGCTACTTTCGCACCCACGGGATGAATGTATCGATCACCAGGTGCTCGAACAACTACGGGCCCTACCACTTCCCTGAAAAGGTCATCCCGCTATTCGTCACAAACCTGATAGACGGTCGGCATGTTCCGCTGTACGGCGAGGGGAACAACATCCGCGATTGGCTGCATGTCGACGATCACACTCGCGGGATCGCCATGGTGCTGACCGGCGGACGAGCGGGCGAGATCTACAACATCGGCGGGGGAACCGAGCTGACCAACCGCGAGCTCACCCAGCTGCTGCTTGATGCGACGGGTACCGATTGGTCGTACGTCGACCGGGTTGCCGACCGACTCGGCCATGACCTGCGCTACAGCGTCGACATTGGCAAAATCCGGTCAGAGCTCGGGTACCAGCCGCTCGTTCCTTTCGAGACCGGACTCGCGAGTGTCGTGAGCTGGTATCGCGACAACCGTGACTGGTGGGAGCCGTTGAAAGTGCGCGCGGCGCTCTAACGAGAGGCGCTGAGGAGGCGGCGCGAACTGCCCCTATCGCGCGAGCTTCACAACGTCGCTGCCCGTCAGGCTGGGCGTCCACAGCGGGTCTGCCGGGACTGCGAGGTCCGCAGCTGTCGGCGGGGAGCCGGCCAGCCTCCGGTAGCTTGCGTCGATCCGTTGCTCGCTGCCGTTCTCTGTCGCGGCTCGGGCCTCGCCGCTCACTTCGAGCGTGCCAGCGTTGAATGCAATCAGACGGACCAATATCACGCCAACGGCCAGCGTGACACGACGTGGACCGTACGAACAATCCAGGGATGGCGGTGCCGGAGAACATCGGGTCGATGACAGCGAGCGCAACGACGCTGGTGATCCGCCAGCCGCTCAGGTGCGCCGAGTCGATCAGAAGCATCAGCCTGAGACCGATGGCGATCGCTCCCATAAATCCGAATTGGAACGACCACGGAGTGTTCTTCGCCCCTGCCCCAGAAGCATGGGTCGCGCGGGATCACCAGGATTGTCGCGAGGCTAGCCCGGAGCATCGCGTAGCGAGCACGGCGCGCATTCCACATTTCTCGGTCAGCATATTGCGCACGACAGGCCTCGCTGCCCGGACGATTCAGCAATCCGACCAAACTGGTGCAATCTAGTAGCGATGACGAAATATCTGGTTACTGGCGCGCACGGAATGCTCGGTCGCGACGTCGTCGCAGCACTCGCTGGGCGCGAGGTGACCGGGCTGGGGCGCGCCGACCTGGATATCGCCGATGCGGCCGCAGTGCGCGAAGCAGTTGACGGCTATGACGTGGTGATCAATACGGCGGCGTACACGCGGGTAGATGATGCGGAGACCGACGAAGACGCCGCTTTCGCGGTGAATGCCACCGGGGCCGATAACCTCGCCATAGCCACCGCCGAGACGGGGGCGACCCTCGCCCACTTCTCGACGGACTATGTCTTCGACGGCACCGCGAGTTCGCCCTACCCGGAGGAGGCGCCGACCCACGCCGTCACCGCGTATGGCAGGACGAAGGCCGCCGGTGAGGCGTTCGTGAGGCAGCACGGACCAGCTCGCACCTTTGTCATCCGGGTTGCCTACCTTTACGGGCAGCATGGGGGAAATTTCGTGACTACAATGCTGCGCCTTGCTGCGCAACGCGACTCGCTCAGTGTGGTGACCGACCAACGGGGCCAACCGACATGGACGAAGGATGTCGCGGCACAGACACTCGCCCTGCTCGACTCGGGAGCGCCCGCGGGCGTGTATCACGCGACCAACTCGGGATCGGCGAGCTGGTTCGAGTTCGCGCGCGCGATCTTCGAAACGAGGGGCCTTGATCCCGAACGGGTCCTGCCGACCGACAGCGCCCACTATGTGCAGCGCGCTCCACGCCCGGCCTATTCGGTGCTCGGACACGACGCCTGGGCCAGAGCAGGTCTTGCCCCAATGCGCGAATGGCGTGACGCTCTCCGCGAGGCACTCGAAGGTGGAGCGATCAACGCACCATGACGACGCTTCACCTGATACTCGACGATATGCTCGGCGACGTGCCGAATGGTACTAAGCGCTATGCGGAGGAGCTAGCCGGGTCATTGCTCGAAAATGCTCCGCCCGGATGTCTTGTGGAGGGGATCATCGCATCCTCGCCGGAGCAGGACTACGACTACATCCAGCAACGACTTCCGGGCCTGAGCGGTCTCTTCAAGAGCGCTCTTGTTCGTCGCGACCTGGTGACCGCATGGCAGCACGGCTTCACGCCCGTTCCTTCCGGCATGATCCACTCTCCGACACTTTTTGCCCCACTGCGAAGCCACGATCGCGAGCACAGCACTGGAAACCAGATCGTCGTGACCATTCACGAGGCAACGGCGTGGACGCACCCCGACTTCCTTACGTCGCGCGAGGTCAGCCGTACCAGGACGATGGCCAGTCGTGCGGTGCGGTACGCCGACGCCGTGGTCGTGCCGACTCACGCGATCGCCGCCGAGCTTGACGAGATCCTCGGCCTCGGCGATCGAATGAGGGTGGTGAATGGGGCAGTTAGTTCGCACCTGGTGCCTCCTCCGGACGAGACCGAGCGGGCGCACGCCCTGGAGCTCCCCGCGATGTTCCTTGTCTCTGTGGGCGACCAGGGACCGCGACATGGTTTGCAGGAACTCCTACAGGCCGTGTCGCTCCTGAACGACGAGACGATCGGCCTGCTTCTCGTAGGCGCGCCGCGTCAGCCCGGTGAACTGGAGGCAGCCGTACGTGAGGCCGGCCTCTCCGAAGGCAGGGTGCGGGCGCTCGGCGCGCTCGATGACGACGATTACGCCACCGTGCTTGGCCGCGCCACGGCCATGGTCTATCCCACCATCACGAACGGGTTCGGCACTCCAATGCTCGAGGCCTTCCGGTTCGGACTGCCGGTGGTGCACGCGGACACGCCATCTCTCATGGAAGTTGCGGCGGAATCGGGGGTTGCTGTGCCATCCGGCAAGCTGGAGGACTATCCGGCGGCCCTCGCAGACGCGATCGACCGCACCCTGCGAGATGCGGAACTACGCGACAAGCTCTCGATCCTCGGGAGGGACCGCGAAGCGCTGTTCAGCTGGCGTGCGGCAGCGGACGCGGTCTGGCAGTTGCACGCCGATCTCTGATGCGGGGGAAGCCGCCGGTAGATCGCGCGGTAGCATCGATGAATCCCCGGCTCTCGATCGCAGTTTAGGATTCGCTACATTGGCATTGCTGAAATCGGCTTTCAATTACGTCTATACGCGAATTCTGAGATATGCACTCAAGTTCGGAGTAGTCGGGCTCATCGGCTACTTCATCGACGTCGGAATTTTTAACCTATTGAGCCTCGATATTCTCAAATGGGGCGGATTCTTCGAAAGCCCCATCGGCGCGAAAATCGTCTCGGTCACGGTTTCCACGATCGCAACCTGGTTCGGCAACCGATATTGGACCTTCAGGGAGCATCGTCGACAGAACTTCCTTCTCGAATTCGCCGAATTTGCCGCCATCGCCGTGGCGGGGTTGGGGATCAGCCTCGCCTGCCTCTACATCTCGCATTACGTGTTCGGGTATAGGAGCCTGCTGGCCGACAACATCTCGGCCAACGTGATCGGCCTGTTCATCGCCACGGCATTCCGGTTCCTGATGTACCGGTACTGGGTTTACGGACCCAACCGGCGCGACGGTCTTGCGGCCCGCAGGCGATCGGAACAGTCGTCCGAGGCCGGTGCAGCACCCGCCGAACCCTCGCTATCCGAGCCGGGATAGCAGCGCGGCGTTCTTGGCCGCGACCTCGACCTCGAGCGACGTCGCGAACTCGGCGAGCTTCGTCGCGAGGCCGTCATCTGACGTCGAGAGGATGCGTGCTGCGAGGAGCGCCGCATTTCGCGCGCCCCCGATCGACACCGTCGCGACCGGAACACCCGACGGCATCTGCACGATGGACAGCAGCGAGTCGAGCCCGTCGAGGCGTGCGAGCGGAACCGGAACCCCGATGACCGGCAGGGTCGTGACAGCGGCGAGCATTCCCGGCAGGTGAGCCGCTCCACCTGCACCGGCGATGATCACCTTCAGCCCGCGATCCCGCGCGGTGCGACCGAACTCGATCATGCGCTCGGGCGTGCGGTGTGCGGAGACGACCTCGACCTCGTGGTCGATGCCGAACTCGGTGAGGGCGGCGGCGGCATCCGCCATCACGCTCCAATCGGAGTCGGATCCCATGACGATGGCGACTGTGGCTGGCACGGTCTCCATGCTAGGGCTCACGCCCGGAAGAACTCGGATGCCGCGCGAGCGCGGTAGACGACCTCGTCGAGCTCGTCGCCGGTGGCCGTGACGTGGCCGACCTTGCGCCCGGGCCGGGACGCCTTTCCGTAGCTGTGGAACTTCACCGTCGGCTGGTCCTCGAGCGCGAGCGGGTAGCGGTCGGGAAGCGCGCCCGAGCCCGGGCCACCGAGCACGTTGACCATCACGCTCCACGGCTCGCGGGTGCCGGTGGCCCCGAGCGGCAGGTCGAGCACAGCCCGCAGGTGCTGTTCGAACTGGCTGGTGGTGGACCCGTCGATGGTCCAGTGCCCGGTGTTGTGCGGCCGCATGGCCAGCTCGTTGATGACGAGCCGGTCGTCGGATGTCTCGAACAGCTCGACGGCGAGCACGCCCGTGACATCCAGGTTCGTGGCGATCGACACGGCGATGTCGGCCGCCAGATCGGCGATCCGCCCGGCCGACCGCGGCGCAGGCGCGATCACCTCGGCGCACACGCCGTCGCGCTGGATCGACTCCACCACCGGCCAGAGCACCGTCTCGCCCGATGACCGGCGTGCCACCAGCTGGGCCAGCTCACGCCGGAACTCGACCAGCTCCTCGGCCAGCAGCACCGCACCATCCGCCAGCCAGTCTGCGGCGTCATCGACGCTGCCGATGACCCGCACGCCCTTGCCGTCGTAACCACCGCGAGGTGTCTTGAGAACGGCCCGGCCGCCGTTGGCGGCAAGGAACGCGGCGAGGTCGTCCCGCGAACGGATGGGCGCCCAGTCGGGCACCGGCAGGCCCAGTGCGGCGAGTCGCTCGCGCATGAGCAGCTTGTCCTGGGCGTAGAGGAGCGCTTCAGGGCGAGGCGACACGCGGATGCCCGCGTCGACGAGTCCGGCGAGCACATCCTGGGGCACGTGCTCATGATCGAAGGTGACCACGTCGACGCCGCGGGCGAACTCGAGCACGGTCGGCAGGTCGCGGAAGTCGCCGATGGATGTCACAGCCAGGCCAGCCGACTCCCCGGCACTTTCGGCGAGCACCCTCAGGTCGATGCCGAGCGCCACCGCGGGCGGGATCATCATGCGGGCGAGTTGTCCCCCGCCGATCACTCCGACGGTGGGCGTCATCCTGAACTCCTGCACAGACAGGCCGAGATACTCTCAGCGGTGGACCAAGCTGGGTCGAATAGAGTTACAACCGCTTTAAGACCCTATCCGCTTACGAACAGGTGGCGACGATGAGACTGCTGATCTCCCAGTTCGTTCGCGTGGGAGCAGTGGGGCTCGTCGGCCTTGTCATCGACGTCGCCCTGTTCAACCTGCTGCGCACAACCGCGCTGAATCCGCAGCACGTCGCCGAGGGCGCGCTCTGGGCGACCTTCGCCTCGACGTCGGTCGCGATCGTCTTCAACTGGCTCGGCAACCGGTACTGGACCTTCCGCAACGAACGGCGCACGCATCACTGGTGGCGCGAGGGTCTCGAATTCGCCCTCGTCAGCATCGGCGGCCTGCTGATCGCGCTCGGCTGCGTGTGGTTCTCGGAGCACGTACTGGGCCTGCACTCGCTGCTCTCCGACAACATCGCCAAGAATGTCGTCGGGCTGGCCCTCGGAACCGTGTTCCGGTTCACCTTTTACCGCCTGTGGGTGTTCCGCCCGGACCGTGAAGCGACAGCTGACAGCGCCGACACCGATGGCACCGCGGACGGCGTCACAGCGCCGCAACCAGCTCCGGTCGCGGAGCCGTCGATCGCGGAGTGACCGCGTCTGGACGCCCCAGGCTGCGCACGGTCCAGCCGCCGGCGCGCCAGACGGCCTGGTTCATGCAGTTGCGCCCATCGAGCAGCACTCTGCCCGCCGCGCCGCCGAGGTCATCGGGGGTCAGCGCGCGATACTCCTTCCACTCCGTGAGCAGCAACACCGCGTCAGCGCCGTCCACGGCCTCCTGGGGCGTCTCGACGTAGCGGATGGCGGGCAGCACCCGTCGCGCGGTCTCGATCGCCTGCGGGTCGGTCGCGACGACGAGGGCGCCCTCGGCGAGCAGCCGGGCCGCGACGGTCAGGGCCGGCGCGTCCCTGACGTCGTCCGACTTCGGCTTGAACGCGAGCCCCAGGATGGCCACGGTCTTGCCTGCGACGCTGCCGCCCAGCGAATCGAGCACGAGGTCGACCATCCGCTCGCGGCGACGCAGGTTGATGGCATCCACCTCGCCCAGGAATGCCACGCTCGACCCGACGCCGAGTTCGTCGGCGCGCGCCCGGAATGCCCGGATGTCCTTCGGCAGGCATCCACCGCCGAATCCGAGGCCCGCATTCAGAAAGCGCCGCCCGATCCGGCGGTCGTGGCCCAGCGCGTCGGCCAGCTGCGTCACGTCGGCACCCGTAGCCTCGGCAACCTCCGCCATGGCGTTGATGAACGAGATCTTGGTCGCGAGAAACGCGTTGGCCGCGACCTTGACCAGCTCCGCCGTGGCGAAGTCGACGACGAGCCGGGGCGTTCGGCGACTGAGCGCATCCGCGTACACCTCGTCGAGCAGCGCAACGGCCCGCGCACCATCGTCACCGGGCGCTACGCCGTAGACCAGGCGATCAGGGGCGACCGTGTCTTTCACCGCGAACCCTTCGCGCAGAAACTCCGGGTTCCAGGCGAGCGTCGCCCCTGGCGCGCCCTGGCGCACCAGCCGGTCGAGCCGCGCCGCGGTGCCGAGCGGCACCGTGGACTTGCCCACCACGAGGTCACCGGGACGCACATGCGGCAGCAGTGCGGCAAAAGCGGCGTCGACGAATCGCAGGTCGGCGGCATCGCTGCCGGGAAGCTGCGGCGTGCCTACGGCGATGAAGTGCACGGTCGCGCCGGCCGCGTCCGCGATGTTGGTGCTGAAGGTGAGGTGGCCGCGCTTCTTCGCAGCCGCGAGGGTCGATGCGAGCCCGGGCTCGAAGAACGGCGGCCGACCGGCAGCGAGGGCCGCAATCTTCGCCGCGTCGAGGTCGATACCGACGACCTTGTGCCCCAGTTTCGCCATGCTGGCCGCGTGCACCGCGCCCAGGTAACCGCACCCGATCACCGATATCTTCACAGTGCCTCCCGTGTCTTCACAGTGCCTCCCGGTGGCATCGGGAGCACCCTAGCGGGGCCAGGTGAAGCGCAGGAATACGCGAGGTTAAGCTAGCGCGTGCCCCACGCGGTCGTCTCATCCGAGGCCCGGGCCGCATCCTGCTGGCGGTGCGCCGCAACCATGGACTGGTTCGCCTCCATGAGGTCGTGCAGCGCCTCCTGCACCAGGTCGGCGGACGGCACGTCGCGCAGCACCACGGGATGCTCGAGGCCCGTGTTGATCTGCACGGTACCGCTGCCGAACAGCGACTGCAGCCCCGTCTTGCGCACGGTGACGTCGTACCCGCGGCTGTGCATGAGCTCCTGGCGCACCCGAACGACGAATCCACTGCGCAGGATGATGCGCCTGGTCGTGATCGTGTAGTTGTTCGAGAGCCAGCGCACGAGCGGCACGAGGAACAGCAGCAGCGCGGCGAGCGCCGCAGCGCCCAGCAGGGCAAGATTCTCCCAGGTTTCGGCGAACCGCCCGAAGAAGTAGGCCGCGGCGCCCACGATCGCGACGAGGGCCACGGTAGGCCAGAACAGGGCTCGACCGTGGGGGCGCAGCCGGGCGATGACGACCTCGGTATTCGCGGGCTCGGGCGACCCGCTCACGAGTGCCTCCGAGCGCTATCCATACCGCCTATTCATACCTCAGGTGCGTCACATCGCCGGCAGCCACGGCCACAATGTCACCGTGTCCCGCCGTGCGCACCAGCAGGCGGCCGGTCTCGTCGAGGCCCACGGCGACCCCGAAGGTGTCGTCCCCGCCCGGCAGCTCAACCCTGACGTCTCGGCCGATGGTGCGGCACCACTCCGATACGACGCGGTGGATGCCGCTGCCGCGCGCATCGCCGCCGGCGTGCTCGAGGCGCTCGAGCAGCTCGTGCAGCGTCTGGAGGTAGCGGGCCAAAACGGCGTCGACGAGCTCGTCGCCGCGCGCTGCGACTCCGGCCAGCGCCAGTGAGGTCGCCGCGGGAACGGGCAATTCCCCGGCCTCGAGAGTGAGGTTGACCCCGGTGCCGACGATCACCGCCTGCGCCGAGGGCGACAGCTCGGCGAGGATGCCGCACACCTTCAGGCCGTCGACCTGCACGTCGTTGGGCCACTTAAGGCCGGTTCGGCCGCCGCCCACCAGCGCGTCGATCGAGGTCGACATGGCCGCGCCCGCCAGCAACGGGACCCAGCCGAAGGGGAAGCCTGCCGGGTCGCGAGGCCGCACCAGCACAGACACGGCGACGGTCTTGTCTTTCGGCGCCGTCCAGGTGCGGCCCAGGCGCCCGCGGCCGCCGGTCTGGTCGAGAGTGAGAACAGTAGTGAACGCCGGCACCTCGCCCGACGCGACGAGGTCGGAGAGCACATCGTTGGTCGACCCCGCCGACTCCATGATGCGAAGGGAGGGCACAAGGCCTGCCGTTCTCGGTAGCTCCACGGCAGAAGCCTAACCGAGCGCCAATCCCCGGTAAGTTGTGAGCATGGCACGTGGGGTTCGGCGCGAATCGAACACCGCGTGGGGCCGGGTGCTCGTCATCATGCCGACGTTCAACGAGATCGACAATCTCGCCCGGGTCGCCGGCCACCTCCTCGACACCGTGGCTGGTGTCGACCTGCTCATCGTCGACGACCAGAGCCCGGATGGCACGGGTGACCTCGCGAACACTCTCGCCGGCGGCAATCCGCGGGTCTCGGTGTTGCATCGTGCCGTGCGCGAGGGCCTCGGCCGTGCCTACCTCGCCGGGTTCGAGTGGGCCGACAGCGCCGGCTACGACGTCGTGGTCGAGATGGACGCCGACGGGTCGCACCCCGCGGAGTCGCTCCCCGACATGCTCGATGCGCTCTCGCGCGCGCCACGCCCGGGGCTGGTGATCGGCTCACGCTGGATCGCGGGCGGCGCCGTGGTGAACTGGCCGCGATCGCGCCTGCTGCTCAGCCGCACTGCCAACACCTACGCCCGGCTCGCTCTGCGCATGCCCACCCATGACATCACGGCCGGCTACCGCGCCTACCCGATCGAGGTGGTCAGGTCGATCACCCCGAATATCGACTCGCGCGGATACTCGTTCCAGATCGAGATGGCGCTGCGCGTGTTCGACGCGGGCTACACGATCGTGGAGGTGCCCATCGTGTTTCGCGAACGCGAAGCGGGCAGCTCCAAAATGAGTTCCGCGATCGTCATCGAGGCGATGCTGGGCGTCACTCGCTGGGGTCTGCGGCGACGCCTCGGCCCAGGACGCGGTAGAGCCCGCGCCCTCGGCGAGCAGTCATAGCGACTGCGCGCGCCGGGTAGCCGATCGCGAGCGCGATATACCCCGCCACCGAGTGGTCGAGCGCCCCGAGCGCCCGCTTGCGGTCCCAGATGTGGCGCAGCCTGCCGCCGGCCTGTCCGTAGCGCAGTCGTCGCAGTGGCAGCGGCGCCACCCGGCTGGCTGCGACCAGCGCCTCGATCTTCTCGACCCAGTCGTCGTCGGACGGGTCGTGGAAGTAGTTGTCGTCGAGCCAGGCGGGGTCGGGCATCCGGAACCGTGCCTCGACGAGGTCGGTGGAGGGGCCCAGCAGGTTGCTGTCTTCGAACACCGTGTTGATGAGCCCGTTGCTGACCCCGAAGTCGTCGAGTGCGAGACCGGGAACGCCGATCGCCGCAGCCTCGAGGAGTGCCGTGGAACTCACCGTCACCAGGCCCACCGCGTTGGCGAGGTGCGCAGCCATCGACCCCGACTCCGCAACCAGGTTCGCCGGCAGCGAGTCGAGCTCGAGCAGCAGCTGGTCGTAGGGAAACTGCTCGGCGTGGGTCTGCTTCTCGTCGCCCACGGCACGCAGCTTGATGACGACGCGCAGCTCGGGGTGAGCCCGCGCGCACTCCGCGAGCCAGTTCACGATCGCCATGCGCTCGTGCCTGAGGCGCGGCACCTTGGCCTGTGCGGCGAAGACCACCTCGTCGCGCGGTCCGCTCGACACTGTGGTCGTCGCGAAGAATGGCAGCGTCGCGAGCCCGAACGACTGCTCGAGGCGCAGCTTCTCGGCCACCTCCGGGAAGTCACGCAACTCGTGCTTGCTGTGCAGGAGGATCAGGTCGACCTGGGAGCGGAAGGTCAGCGCCTTGCGGGTCGCCGGAATCGAGATGCCGGGCAGGCCCGAGACCAGCACCGGGCGGGGGCCGCCGACGGCGAGCACCGCCCGCAGCGCCACCCGGATCAACGGGCCGCGCAACGACAGGAACACGACATCCGGCTTCTCCTGCGCGACCAAAGCCGCGAGCGCGTCGAGCGACACCACCTCCGGATCCGCGTCGAGCAGGCCGTCTACCGCCGCCGCCCGCTGGGCCGCGGTGGGCACGAACGGGTTGTCCAGGATGACGAACCGGGTGTCCCAGCGGTGCGGAGCGCGGGCCAGCGTGGCCGCGCCCCACTTGACGTACGAGTCGGAGTCGGCGACGCCCAGGATCTTCAGGCGGGAATCCGGTTCCGTCACGCGGGGGTTCTGCGCAGCTTGGCGAGTGGAGCGAGCTCACCCGGGTAGATGCGCTTGACGCCGTCGCCCATGGCCTCACCCAGCACCCGGATGTCGCGCACCAGGTGCTCGAAGCCCACGGGCTCGAGCGACGCGGCGTGGTCGGAGCCCCACATGGTGCGATCGAGCGTGATGTGCCGCTCCACGGCGACCGCGCCGAGCGCCACCGCACCGAGGGAGATCTGCAGGCCGCGCTCGTGACCGGAGTAGCCGATCGGCACACCCTGGTAGCGCTCACGCAGCGACGTGATCATGCGCAGGTTCGCCTCCTCGGGCGGTAGCGGGTAGGTCGAGGTGGCGTGCAGGATCACGAGGTTGTCGGTGCCGAGCACCTCGACCGCGCGGTCAATCTGGTCCAGCGTGGACATCCCCGTCGAGAGGATGACCGGCTTGCCGGTCTGGGCAAGCGCAGACAGGAGCGCGAGATCTGTCACCGACGCG
>Ga0302202_10005057_pt1 | contig 13582 bp, 13 predicted proteins | sample II_Bog_N3_3_FD_194579 | JGI IMG/M metagenome (GOLD analysis project Ga0302202, IMG submission 194579) | Peat permafrost microbial communities from Stordalen Mire near Abisko, Sweden - II_Bog_N3_3 | ecosystem: Environmental > Terrestrial > Soil > Wetlands > Peat | place: Sweden: Abisko...
CGCCAGGACCTCGGTACCGGCCGGCAGTCGACCGGCCAGGTCACGGGCCAGCGAGGCGTCGCCGATGGCCACGACCTCCGGACGGACGGCACGGGCCTGGTCGACCAGCAGATCCACCGAGGTCTGGGCGCCGAGGGCGACGACCCGGTAGCGACCGGGGTCCTCGGCGACGACGTCGAGCGTCTGCGTGCCGATCGATCCCGTGGATCCGACCACGGCGACGGTCGTTTCGTCCCCCGATACGGTCGGCCCCGGCACGCCGTCCGCCCGCGCCCGCCCCGCCGTCACGGGACCTCCGGTCGAGGGGTTCATCCCTCCAGCCTGCCCGATGTTCAACCGATGTTGAGCGCGCGGACCAGGTAGTAGGTGGCGGGCAGCACGAAGAGCAGGGCGTCGACCCGGTCGAGTACCCCGCCGTGACCGGGCAGGAGGGTGCCCATGTCCTTCAGCCGGAGGTCCCGCTTGAGTAGCGATTCGCTCAGGTCGCCCAGCGGGGCGACCACCGCCACGACCACGCCGAGCAGCGCGGCGTTGGCCGGCGACCAGGGGTGGATGGCCCCGACGACCACGGTCGAGACGAGGATGGACGCCAGGGCGCCGCCGGCCAGGCCTTCCCAGGTCTTGTTCGGGCTCACGTTGGGCGCGAGCTGGCGGCTGCCGATCCATCGGCCGACCACGAGGGCACCCACGTCGTTGGCCACGGTGGCGATGATGGCCCCGAGGAGGAAGGCGATGCCGTGGCGGTCCGGGAACAGCGACGGGGCGAGCAGCAGCCCGGCGAAGGACCCGAGCAGGGCCACCCAACCGATCACCAGCATGGTGGATGCGGTACCGGCGACGGCCGAGCCGCGCTCCACGCCGAACAGGTACCAGAGCAGGGCGAAGGCGGTCACCAGGACCAGGACGAGTGGCAGGGCGGCGACACCCTTGTTGTAGGCGCCGATCATCAACGAGACGGTGCCGACCAGACCCAGCAGGGTGGCGGGTCGCCATCCGGACCGCCGCAGCACGGCGAAGGCCTCCCCGGCGGCGAACGTCACCACCAGGAGGCAGAGGATCAACGAGGTGACCGTGCCGACCTTGAAGGCCAGCAACGCCACGACGGCCACGGCGACGCCGGTGCCGATCCGCAGTCCGGTACTGCCGCCGACCTCCTCGGCATCGCGGCGACGGGACCGGGGTTCGGTGTGCGCGGGCGGTGACCCGCCCGTCACCTCGGGGGTGTAGTTGGCGCTCGACCGCGGTGGACGATCCGACGCCGACTGGCGGCGGAGGCGTCGACGGGGTGTCTCCTCGGCCAGGGCCTCCGCCCCCAGCGCGGCCACGGAGGGAACCGGTGCGGGCTCGTGGGCCTGGTCCTCCTCGGCGGCACGGTCGGCGGCCGCCAGACCGGCCAGACCGGGCTTGCGCCGTCCGGCCCCCGGCACGTCGGCGACCGAGGCCCCGGGGGGCTCGGCGGCGAGGGGCTCCCCGGCCGGGGCGACGTCATCGTCGGGCCGCTTGGCCTTCAGCCGGGCAGGCAGGAGTCCGCTGCGGCGTGCCCGTCCGACGCGCGGGTTGCCCGACGGGCGTCCCTGGTCGGCGGCGAGATCGTCGGCGGCCCCGAGATCACTCCCCGCACCCGACGCGGCGGCGCCGGCAGCGGCGATATCGGCCACGGACAGGACCGACGTGGCGTCCCCGGTGAAGACCGGCTCGGGCGGAGAGGACGGGGCTCGGGCGGCCTCGGTCTCGGGCTCGGCGTGGGTGACGATCTCGACCGGCTCGGTGATCGGGTCGGACGATGCTGCGGCCGACGTCGAGGCGCCCGGGCCGGGTTGGCCGGGCCGCACCGAGTCGAGGTCGAACTCCCACGGTCGGCGCTCCTGGTCGGTGGCCCGGGTCTCGTCGAGGGCACCGAGTGCGGTGCGGTCGTCGCTGAACATCGACGGCTCGAACTCCTCCTCGTGGGCCGTCCAGTCGGCGTCCTCCTCGCGCCAGGTGGGCGGCAGGATCCCGGCGCCGGCGGCACCACCGTCGTCACGGGCGAGCACGGCCGGTACCTGACCGGTGGCGGGCTCGGTCCAGTGCGGGAGCTCGGTGGCGGCGGGAGCCGGTGGCTCCGGCGCTTCGTCGCCCACCTCGTGGTGTGGCTCAGGGTGTGGCTCGGCGTGTGACTCCGGCTGTGGCTCCGGGGTCGACTCGTCGAGGATCCGCACCGACGCCAGGGACGAGGCCTCGGGCGTGATGTGGGCCGGCGGGACGATCGGGAGCTCGGAGGTGATGTCGGCGGCCGTTTCGGCACCGATGATGCGCACCCCTCCGGTCGAGGGCCCGGCCGGCGATCCGGTCGAAGGGCCGGACGGGTCGGGGCGCGAGGCGACTACCTCGTCGTCCTGCTCGTCGTCTTCCCTCTCCGGGCCGTACTCCACGTTGTGTGCTTCCTCCCCAGGAACGGGCTACAGCCGCCCATGTCGTTGCCGGACCGTCGACCGGTCCGGAGTCGTGTCCGGACCTCGGTCCGGCCGTCGTCAGATCTCGAGGAGCTCCTGCTCCTTGTGGGCCAGCAAGCGGTCGATGGCCGCCACGTTGTCCTGTGTCAGCTTGTCGAGGTCCTTCTCCACCCGGTCGAGCTCGTCCGTGGACAGGTCGCCGTCCTTCTGCATGGCCTCGAGCTCCTGGCGGGCGTTGCGGCGCATGTTGCGCACCGTGATGCGACCCTCCTCCGCCTTCTGCTTCACCACCTTGACCAGCTCCTTGCGGCGCTGCTCGGTGGGGATCGGGAACGACAGGCGGATGACCGTGCCGTCGTTCGACGGGTTGATGCCCAGGTCGGAGTTCTGGATGGCCTTCTCGATGGCGCCGAGTGAACTCTTGTCGTACGGGGAGACCACCAGCAGACGGGCCTCGGGGACGCTGAACCCGGCCATCTGGCGGAGCTCGGTCTCGGTGCCGTAGTAGTCGACCTTCAGGTGCTCCACCAGGGCCGGGGTGGCACGTCCCGTCCGGATGGCGCTGAACTCGGCCTGGGTGTGCTCGACGGCCTTGCCCATGTGCTCGCCGGCGTCGGACACCACGAGTGCGATCAGGTCGTCATCCATTAGCGGACCAGCGTAGCCATCGACGTCCGGACGCACCCGGGAAGCACTCCCACCTGCGGATTCATCGGACGAGGGTCCCGATGGATTCGCCACTCAGTGCTTTGCGGATGTTGCCCGGCTCCATCAGGTCGAAGACCCGGATCGGGAGTCCGTTGTCCTTGCAGAAGGTGATGGCGGTGAGGTCCATCACCCGGAGGTCCTTGGAGACGACCTCCATGAAGGAGACCTCGTCGTAGCGGGTAGCGGTGGGATCGAGCCGCGGGTCGGCGGAGTAGACGCCGTCGACGCCGCCGTGGGTCCCCTTGCAGAGGAGCGAGGCCTCGATCTCCGCCGCCCGCAGGGCGGCCGAGGTGTCCGTGGTGAAGTACGGGTTTCCCATGCCGGCGGCGAACACCACGACCCGACCCTTCTCGAGGTGCCGGATGGCCCGACGGCGGATGTACGGCTCGGCCACCTCGGCCATCTGGACGGCCGAGAGCACGCGGGTGGCCTGGCCGTGGTGCTCGAGGGCGTCCTGGAGCGCCAAGGCGTTGATGACGGTGCCGAGCATCCCCATGGTGTCCGAAGTGGCCCGGTCCATGCCGGCCCCGGCACCCGTCGTCCCCCGCCAGATGTTGCCCCCTCCGACCATGACGGCCAGTTCGAGGTCGAGCTCGGCGTGGGTCTGGGCGATCTCGCGCGCCAGCTGTTCGACGGCGGCGGCATCGATCGTCTCGTCGGACGCCGACGAGGCCAGGGCCTCACCGGAGAGCTTCAGGACGATGCGCTGTCGTTGACCCACCGTCACTCAGTCGCCGACGACGACCTGGGCGAACTCCGTCACCGTGGCGGCCCCGAGCAGCTTGCCGATGGTCTGCTTCTCGTCCTTGACGAAGGGCTGGTCCACCAGGACCCGGTCCTTGTACCAGCCGTTGAGCCGACCCTCGATGACCTTCGGCAGCGACGCCTCGGACTTGCCCTCGTTGATGGCGATCTTCTCGATGGTCTCGCGCTCGGCGGCGACCTCGGCCTCCGGCACGGCGTCCCGCGTGATGTAGAGCGGCCGGGCGAAGGCGATGTGGGCGGCGATGTCGTGGGCCAGCTCCTTGGTGCCCCCGGCCACGGCGACGGCGACGGCGTTGACGCCCCGGCCGGCCTGCAGGTGGAGGTAGGAGTCGACGGCACCGTCGGCCGGGGCCTCGATGCGCACGACCTGGCCGAGGGAGATGTTCTCCTTCAGCTTGACCTTCATGGAGTCGAGTTCGTCGTTGCGCTCGTTGACCGCATCGACGCCCTTGGCGGCCACCAGGTCGGCGAGCTCGCTCACGAAGGCGACGAACTCCTCGGACTTGGCGACGAAGTCCGTCTCGGAGCGGAGCTGGACGATGGACACGACACCGTCGGCGGTCCCGATGGCGACGGCACCCTCGGAGGCCTCGCGGTCGGCGCGCTTGGCTTGACTGGCCAGGCCCTTCTCGCGGAGCCAGGTGACGGCCTTGTCCATGTCGCCGTCGTTCTCCTCGAGGCCGCGCTTGGCATCGAGCATGCCGACACCGGTCAGCTGGCGCAGCTTCTGGACGTCTTTGGCAGTGAATCCGGGCACGGTCAGACCTCCTCGGTCGAAGTAGCGGCAGGGGTCTCCACAGCGGGAGCCTCGGCGGCGGGAGCCTCAGCGGCGGGAGCCTCGGCGGCGGGAGCCTCAGCGGCGGGAGCCTCGGCGGCGGGAGCCTCAGCGGCGGGAGCCTCGGCGGCAGGGGCGGCAGCTGCGGGAGCCTCGGCGACAGGAGCCTCGGCGGCGGGAGCCTCGGCTGCGGGGGCGGCAGGTGTGGAAGGCGCCTCGGCGGCGGGAGCAGGAGCCGGAGCGGCGACCGGAGCAGGTGCCGGTGCCGGGGCCTCGGCGACCGGCGCGGCCGGGGCCTTGGCCACGGGTGCCGGGCGGTTCTGGGCGATGAAACGGCCTTCGGTGACGGCGTCGGCCACCACGCGGCACAGCAGTGCACCCGAGCGGATGGCATCGTCGTTGCCCGGGATCACATGGGTGATCACGTCCGGGTCGCAGTTGGTGTCGACCACGGCGACGATCGGCAGGCCCAGCTTGTTCGCCTCGGTGACGGCGATGTGCTCCTTGTTGGTGTCGATCACGAAGATGGCGTCCGGCAGCTTGTCGAGCCCGCGGATCCCGCCGAGGTTGCGCTGCAGCTTCTCGAGCTCACGCGAGTGGCGCAGTGCCTCCTTCTTCGGCATCGCCTCGAAGTCACCGGCCTTCTCCATGGCCTCGAATTCCTTCATGCGCTTGACCCGGGTCGACACGGTCTGGAAGTTGGTCAGCATGCCGCCGAGCCAACGCTCGTTCACGTAGGGCATCCCACAGGCGTCGGCGTAGACCGCGACCGGGCCTTGGGTCTGCTTCTTGGTCCCGACGAAGAGAATGGTCCCGCCTCCGGCGACGAGGTCGCGGATGTAGGCGTAGGACTCTTCGATCCCTTTCATCGTCTGCTCGAGATCGATCAGGTAGATCCCGTTGCGCTCGCCGATGATGAACCGACGCATCTTGGGATTCCACCGACGGGTCTGGTGTCCGAAGTGGACGCCCGCGCCCAGCAGCTGTTTCATACTGATGACGGCCATGTGACTGCTCCTTGTGACGGTTGATCCCCGACTGCAGCACCCCCGGAGGGGCGACCGTGGACGCGGCCGGGTGCGACTAGATACCGCATGGATGCCCACCGGACGGTGGGACCCGACCATGCTAGTGCCACCGGGGCCCGACCTCCACTCGGCACCGCCGGAGACCACAGCGCCGCTCGGCGGCCGGGTGGGTCAGGTGCCGGCCGGGTGGGTCAGGTGACGGCCGGTGAGGCGACGGCCTTGGTGTCGCGCAGCTTGCGTCCCGCGCCCTCGGGGCGGTCGGCGAGCTTGGCCCGCAACTGCAGCACGGCCTTGGTGTGGATCTGGCACACCCGGGACTCCGTCACGCCGAGGATGTCACCGATCTCCGCCAGGGTGAGCCCCTCGTAGTAGTAGAGGGTGAGGACGGTCTTCTCGCGGTCGGCCATCTCGCCGACGGCGTGGACCAGTGCCTCTTTGGTCTCCTTGACCTCGAACGTGTCCATCGGGCCGGCCGTGGCATCGGGCAGCGACTCACCGAGGGTCGAACGGTCCGAGTGGTCACCACCCCGGAACACCTCGTCGAGGGCCACCACGCCGACGAACGAGATCTTGCGCAGCGTCGTCTGGAATTCCTCGTCGCTCATCTCGAGGTCGGCGGCCACCTCGGTGTCGGTCGGCGTGCGGTGGAGCGTCGCCTCCAACTTCGAGTAGGACTGCTCGACCGCCCGGGCCTTGGCCCGCACCGAGCGGGGCACCCAGTCGATGGACCGCAGTTCGTCGATGATGGCGCCTTTGATCCGCGGAACGGCGTAGGTCTCGAACTTGATGTTCCGGGCCGGCTCAAACCGCTCGATGGCGTCGATCAGGCCGATGATCCCGTAGCTGGCGAGGTCCGCCTCGTCGACGTGGCGGGGCAGTCCGACCGACACCCGGCCCGCCACGTACTTGACCACCGGGGCGTAGTGCACGATGAGCTGGTCGCGCAGTGCCTTCGCGCCCGTCTTCTTGTAGTCGGCCCACAGAGCGTCGATACCGTGCCCCGCAGAATCGAGTTGCGTCGCCAATTGTCCCCTTAGGCCCGTGGATGCGTTCCCGAGTAGACCGAACGCAGGCGCTCCTTGCTCACATGAGTGTAGACCTGCGTGGTCTGCAAGCTGGCATGTCCCAGCAATTCCTGTACGACCCGCAGATCGGCACCCCCGTCGAGGAGGTGGGTGGCGAAGCTGTGCCGCAGGGCATGAGGGTGCGTGGGCACGGGCGAGCGGCGGTCGAGGATCCGGCGGACATCACGAGGACCGAGACGGTTTCCCCGTCCGTTGTAGAACAGGGCACCCCCCGGTGACGTCGAGGTGGCCATGGACGCCCGGGGACCGCCGATCCACGCCCGGACGGCCGCGACGCAGGTGTCGTGGACCAGGACCTGGCGCTGCTTGGATCCTTTGCCCGTCACCGTCACCACACCACGGGTGAGGTCGAGGTCGTCCACGTCGAGGCCGCACAGCTCCGCCACCCGCATGCCGCTCCCGTAGAGCAGCTCGAGCACGGCGTCATCACGGACATCGCGGGGCAGGGGGCCGGCGGCATCGCCACCTGTGGCGTCATCGGGTGGACCGTCGCCCGTCGTGTCCCCGTCTCCGGCATCTCCGGCGGGAGCGGCGAGCGGGGGCGAGGTGAGCAGGCGGTCCAGCTCGGCATGGCCGAGGACGCGGGGAAGGCGCGAGTCGGGGGACGGGGCGGAGAGGCGCACGGACGGGTCCGAGTCGATGAGGCCCCGCCGGGTACTCCAACCGAAATAGGAGCGCAGCGATGCGGCCGTCCGCGAGATGGAGGCCTTGGCGTAGCGCCGGGTGGCGAGGAAGGCGAGGTAGCGGCGCAGGGTCACCCGGTCGACATCGGACGGACCCGTGGCACCGCCGCGGCCCGCCCATTCGGCGAACCGCTCGACGTCGGAGGCATAGGCCCGGACGGTGTCGGGTGACAAGCCGGCGACCGAGCGACGGTAGGCCTCGATCTCCCAGTCCACACCGCGATCGTACCGGGACGGGTCGCCTCCTCCGGGGAACCCGACCGCCACCCGTCCACCCGTCGACGAAGGACCCCCGCCGCGCCGACCGACTTTGCCCCCCACGCTGCGCTGACGAGGGCTATCGTCTGGCCGTGACATCAACGGACACGGGCCTCCGGGGGGAGGTCACGGCGGAGTCCGACCGACGCCTGAATTCGCAGTACGACGTTGCACCGCATCCGAGTGGCCTCCGGAACCGCCGGAGTCCGTCCTAAGGGGGATCATGACTGATCGCATCGACCGCCGTTCGTTCCTTGCCAAGAGTGCCGTCGCCGGAGCGGGCATCGCCGCCGGCACCGTGCTGGCGGCCTGCGGGAGTTCCAGTTCCAGTTCGAGCTCCGGCTCGAGCTCGTCGACGTCCGGTGGTTCGACGGGGACCCACCCGGACGGGATCTCGAACGCCACTCCCCAGAAAGGCGGCTCGCTGAACGTCGGCGTCGACGCCGAGGAGAAGGGCTTCTCCCCGACCCAGGGGACGTTCGACGAAGTGGGCATCATGTACGCCCGCACCGTGTTCGACACGCTGATGATCCTCGACGCCAACGGGACGCCCCAGCCCAACCTGGCTCAATCGGTCGCGGCGAATTCGGACGCCACGGTGTGGACGATCACATTGCGTCCCAACCTGAAGTTCCACAACGGCGCGGTCTGCGATGCCGCCGCCGTCGCCGCCAACTTCAACGCCCACATCAAGTCACTGCTGACGGGCCCGGCACTGACGCCGATCCAGTCGGTCGTCGTCAACAACGCGACGACTCTGACCATCACGATGAAGACCCCCTGGGTCCCCTTCAGCTACTACCTGTGCGGCGGCATCGGAGCCCAGTTCGCGTTCGTGGCCGAGCCGAACTGGCTGGCCACGGGCAGCCAGACCAACCCCATCGGCACGGGTCCCTTCATCTTCAGCGAGTGGGTGCCGAACAGCCACTTCACGGCCACCCGGAATCCGAACTACTGGCGGAGCGGACTGCCCTACCTGGACAGCATCACCTACAAGCCGATTCCGGACACGCAGCAGATCGTCGCCAGCCTCAACTCCGGGGCCATCGACATCATGCACACCGACACCGCATCGGCCATCCAACAGCTGCGGGACAACACGTCGCTGGCGTACATCGACGACTCCAAGAAGGTCGCGGGTGAGCCCGACATGGGCTGCGTCATCCTCAACCTGCGCAAGGCGCCGTTCAACAACATCAAGGCACGCCAGGCCATGGCCTACGCCACCAACTCCGCCGAGTACGTCAAGGTGATCGACCAGGGCGTGACGGAGACCAGCAACGGCGTGTTCACCCCCGACTCGCCCTACTACCTGACCAACAACGGCTACCCCGAATACAACCTGGCGAAGGCCCAGCAGCTGGTCAGTGAGATCAAGAGTTCCGGCGGCTCGGTGACCTTCACCCTCGGCCACACCCCCGACCCACAGGGCAGCAAGATCGGCCAGTTCCTCCAGCAGGTGCTCGAGTCGGCCGGCTTCGTGATCACCCTCCAGCCGATCCTCCAGGACTCGATCATCAACGTGGCCCTGACCGGCGACTTCCAGGCCCTGACGTGGCGGCAGTTCGGCGCCGTGAACCCCGACCTCAACTACATCTTCTGGACGCCGACCAACGCCCTCACCCCGGGCTTCGCCATCAACATGGCGGGCAACACCGATCCGGCGATGCAGAAGGCGCTGATCCAGGGTCGCGAGTCGACCGACGTGGCGACCCAGGTCTCCGCGTACCAGCAGGTGAACAGGCTGCTGTCCCAGGACATCCCCTACGTCTGGTACGCCCGGACGATCTGGGCGTTCGGTGCGCAGCCGAAGGTGCAGAACTTCAACAACCCGACCACGCCGGCCGGCGCCAAGGCCTACGGCCAGATCGGCGGTTCGATCTGGCCACAGCAGATCTGGCTCTCCTGACGCCCTCGTCGGCACCGTCGACCACACGACCGCCCCGCCCGATCCGGGTAGGGCGGTCGTGTCATGATCGGACCATGAGTCGCATCCTGATCGTCGAGGACGACGAGCGGATCCGCTCTTCCACGCGCCTCGCCCTGGAGGACGAGGGCTACACGGTCGACGAGGTGGGCAGCGGCGAAGAAGCCGTCGAGCGGTTCGAGGCGGAGCCGGCCGAGCTCGTGCTCATCGACCTCATGCTGCCGGGGATGGACGGCTTCGAGACGTGCCGGCGGCTACGGCGCCACTCGACGGTTCCGGTCATCATGGTGACGGCGCGCTCGGACACCCACGATGTCGTGGCCGGGCTCGAGGCCGGGGCCGATGACTACGTCACCAAGCCCTTCGTGGCCAAGGAATTGGCGGCGCGTATCCGGGCGCTGCTCCGACGCTCACGCCACGAGGGGGACGACTCCGCGATCATCGCCTTCGGCGACGTCGAGATCGAGCCCGACGCCGGTGTCGTGCGCCGCGGCGGCGTGGAGGTCCACTGCACCCGGACCGAGTTCCGCCTGCTGTGTGAGCTGGCCAACAGCCCGGGCAAGGTGCTCAGCCGCGAGCAGCTGCTCGAACGGGTGTGGGGCTACGACTACTTCGGCGACGGCCGTCTCGTCGACGTCCACGTCCGCCGGCTGCGCACGAAGATCGAAGCCGACCCCGCCTCCCCGCAGTTCATCCTCACCGTCCGGGGTATGGGCTACAAGCTGGCGGTCTGAGCCGTGCCCGACGCCGACCCGCCCGGCAACGGGAGCGGGCACGAGGCATCCGACGACCCAGGTGCGGGTCGACTCGGCCTGCGGGCCCGGGTCACCCTGACCTTCGCCATCGCCGCCTTCGGGCTGTCCGCACTGATGGCCGGCATCACGTACTTCACCGCCCGGGCCACCTTCCTGAGTGAGCGCCAGGCCGCCGCGCAGCGCCAAGCGTTCGCCAACGCGGCGCTGGTGCAGAACGCCCTCCGCTCCCCCACCACCCAGGTATCCCAGTTGATCGAATCGGTCGACACCCTGCCCGGCTCGCGGTCGGTGCTGCGCACCGGCGGCCAGTGGTACGCCACGTCGATCTCGGTCAGCCAGAGCGCGATCCCGCCGGCCGAACGGGCCCTCGTGCTGTCGGGTACCCCCGCCACCCAGTTGTTCACCCTGGCCGGCACGCCCGAGCAGGTGATCGGCGTGCCGCTGCCCGCCGTGCACGCGGCCTACTTCGAGGTCTTCTCGCTGGACGAGCTGGCCGGCACGCTGCGGTCGTTGGCCATCGCCCTGGCCGGCGCCGCCCTGGTCACGACCATCGCCGGTGCCGTCGTGGGCCGCTGGGCCAGCTCGCGTGCCCTGCGTCCCCTCGCCGGCCTGACCGACGCCGCCGTGGCCATCGCCGGAGGCGAGCTCGACACGCGGGTGGACACCGGGGACGACCCCGACCTGGAGGGGCTGGCCTCGGCCTTCAACCGGATGACCGCCAACCTCCAGGACCGCATCGAGCGCGAAGCCCGCTTCACCTCGGACGTCAGCCACGAGCTGCGGTCGCCCCTGACGACCCTGACCGCCACCGTGTCGGTGCTCGAGAGCCACCGGTCCGAGCTCGCCCCCCGGGCCCAGCGCGCCCTGGACCTGCTGGACGGCGACCTCCGGCGCTTCACCCGGATGGTGGACGATCTGCTCGAGATCTCCCGGTTCGACGCCGGATCCGCCGAGTTGTCCCTCGACGAGGTGGATCCGGGTGAACTGGTCCGACGGGCGGTCGCCGCATCGGCACCGGCCGGGCCCGACGGCGTACGGGGATCGGTGGCGTTCCCCGTGGAGATCGGCCCCGGGGTCGAGGGTCTCCGCCTGGCCGTCGACAAGCGGCGCTTCGAGCGGGTGATGGCCAACCTGACGGACAACGCCGACTTCTACGCCGGCGGGGTCACCCGGGTGCGGGTCGAGCGGCAACCCGAGCCGATCCGTGGCGTCCTGGTACCGGCCCAGGCCATCCGGGTCATCGTCGAGGACCACGGTCCGGGTGTGCCCGAGTCGGAGCGACCCCACCTCTTCGAGCGCTTCTACCGGGGCGGTCGGGCGGGTCAGCGGGCGTCGGGACACGGGACCGGGCTCGGGCTGTCCCTCGTGGCCGAGCACGTCCGGCTGCACGGGGGACGGGTATGGAGCGAGGACGCCCCCGACCGGGGCACGCGGTTCGTGGTCGAGCTGCCCCTCCAGCCCGCGACCGTGGGCCCGGTATCGCCGGATGCGGCCCCACCGGCCACGTGGGAGGCGACGTGACGCGCACCCGGGTGGTGGCCACGACCGTGGTGGTCCTGGCGGCCCTCGTGCTGGCGGCCTGTGGGATCCCGACCGCCTCCTCCCCGTCCCCGATCGCCAAATCCGACGTGCCGTACCACCTGCTCGATCCACCGACCACGACGACGTCCGTCCCGGGTGCGCCTCCGGCCGTGGGCGTCGCCGAGGTCATCTTCCTGGTGGCGCCCAGCGGGCACCTGGTGCCGGCCACGCGCGAGGTCGCAGTTCCGGCATCCCTCACCCAGGTGGTGGACGCCCTCCTCGCCGGCCCCACGGCCACCGAATCGGCGGCCGGCATCCAGTCGTTCCTCAGCCGCACCGGGGTCCAGGTGACGCTGGCCGCATCCGGTGGGGTGGCCACCGTCCACTTCACGACCGACCCGATCCAGGTGGTGGGCCCGGACCAGACACTGGCGATCGCCCAGGTCGTCTACACGGTCACCCAGCAGCCCGGCGTGACCGGCGTGGACTTCGCCATCGCCGGCAAGGCCATCGAAGTGCCCACGGCGGCCGGTGCGCAGGTGCCCGGACCGGTGAACCGGGCCGACTACACGTCCCTGGCACCGCTGCCCTGAGGTCAGGCCTACGGGGTCGGGTGTGGGTCCGGGTTCCCGACCACGGACGGGTCCCCCGTCACCGGGTCGGGCGGGGTCAGGCCGCTTCGGCCCAGGCCACCCGGGGGGCGTCGTTCCAGAGGTGCTCGAGGTCGTAGAAGGCCCGGGCCTCGTCCAGGAACACGTGTACCAGGAAGTCGCCGTAGTCCATGAGGACCCAGAAGGCGTCGGCCAGGCCCTCGACGCGGACCGGCGACCGACCACTCGTCGACTTCACCTGGCGCTCCACCTCGTCGACGATCGTCTTCACCTGTCGGGAGTTCCGACCGTTGGTGACGACGAACGCGTCGGTCACGCCCAGCAGGTCACCCATGGCGAGGATGACCGTCTCCTCCCCTGATTTGGCGTCGGCGGCGCGCGCGGCCACCAGACATTCGTCGGGGATGTAGGGCGTGGACGTGCCCGAGACGGGGGTGGAGTCGGTGGTGGTCAACGGTTGCCTCCTTCTGACGCCGGGGCGCCGAGGTGCGGGTCGGCCGACAGCAGGCTGCCGGATACGGGGGTGGACACAGCGGATGGGGCGGAGAGCGTGCCCGAGGACGGTGCCGGCCGGGTGCGGGCGAGACTCACCACCACGATCGTAAGGGCCAGGCAGAGGGCGACGACCGCGGCACAGAGCCAAGCGGTCCTTCGGCGCTGGCGTCGGGCTTCCCGCAGGGCGATCCGGGAGTCGTGGTCACCGGGGCTGCCCGGGTGGACCTGGTGGCCGGGCTCGCCGGGCTCAGCGGGCTCCATCGGATCGGAACTGGGCGACGCGGACGACCCTCCGTCCCCCGCCTCCGGCCGGGTGGGCGGGTCGTCCGCAGCGGCGGTGGAAGCGGCGCCAGAGGTGGCGGCGGAGGTGGAGGCGGATCCGGACGGTGATCCGTCGGACGACCGGGGCGGGACAAGGTCCTGGGGTGTCGGGGTGCTGTCGGACTCGGTGGGGATCAGCCGCACAGTCATCTGTCCGTAGCGTACAGACCGCGGTCGGACAGCGAACGGATGACGGCTTCGGGCACCAGTCCCTCGAC
>Ga0302202_10005059_pt1 | contig 13581 bp, 10 predicted proteins | sample II_Bog_N3_3_FD_194579 | JGI IMG/M metagenome (GOLD analysis project Ga0302202, IMG submission 194579) | Peat permafrost microbial communities from Stordalen Mire near Abisko, Sweden - II_Bog_N3_3 | ecosystem: Environmental > Terrestrial > Soil > Wetlands > Peat | place: Sweden: Abisko...
CTGCGCCGCAATGATGGTGCGCCGACAGCCCCGATGACGCGACGCGCGGCGCTAATCGGGTTGGCAGCGTTGGCCGGCGGCTGCACCCGCCTCGGCTTCCTCGCCGCCAACATACCGGCTGCCTTCGGCGCCTACCGGCGACGCTCCAACATCCCCTATGGCGCCGATGCCCAGCAAATGCTGGATGTGTATCTGCCGGACGCGCCGGCGCAGAAGCGGCCGCTGGTGGTGTTCTGGCACGGCGGGCGCTGGAGTTTCGGCGACAAGGGCGATTACCGCTTCGTGGGCGCGGCGCTCGCCGGACTGGGTTACGTGGTCGTGATCCCAAATTACCGACACTACCCGCAGGTGAAAATGCCGGGCTTCATGGACGATGCCGCGCGCGCCGCGCAGTGGGCGGCGGCTCACGCCGCCGAATGGCAGGCTGATCCTGACCGGCTGCATCTCATGGGCCATTCGGCCGGCGCGCAGATGGCGGCGCTGGTGACCCTGGATCGGCGCTACTTCGCCGCCACCTCATTGCCCACGCCGAAGATCGCGGGTCTGATCGGCTTGTCGGGTCCGTATGATTTCCTGCCGCTGCTCGAAGCGGATCTGCAGGACATGTTCGGACCGCCGGCGCTGTACCCGCTGTCCCAGCCCATCAATTTCGTGCGCGCGGATGCGCCGCCGGCACTGTTGGTAGTGGGCCTGCGCGATCGGACCGTCGCGCCGAAGAACACCTTGAATTTCGCGGCCGCACTATCGGGCGTGGGCGTGCCGGTGACCCTGAGGACATACGCGAACCTCGATCATGCCGACACGGTGGCCGCCCTGAGCCTGCCGGCGCGCGGCCGCGCGCCGGTGCTCGCGGACGTGGCGGCTTTCGTCAATCCGCCGGCGGTGTGATCGCCGCGGCGCACGCGATGCTCGCGCCAACGTCAGGCTGCGGCGCCGGCCACCGGCGCCGGCACGGCGGCCGCGCTGGCGTAGCAGCGGCCGAAGCGATTGGCGAGGAAGGGTGCGAGCGCGATGTCCTCCTGCCGGATCAGCCCCGACTGCGGCAGGCGACCGGCAGCGAGCAGGTCGAGCACGGCGCAGATGCCGCCGGCGGTGGTGATCTGGATGGCGCTGCGCATGCGCCCGCCCACCGGTGCCGCGTAGATCTTGTGCGCATAGGTTTCCTGCATGAGCTGGCCCTGGCGCAGGCCGCTCACCGTCACGAACACGATGACCACGTCCTGCAGGGTGATGGGCACGGCGTTCTCGAGGATGTCCTTGAGCATTTCGCGGCGGTCGCGCAGCCGCAGATCGTTGAGCAGCGCCTTCATGATGGCGGCGTGGCCGGGATAGCGGATGGTGCGGTAATTCAGATTGCGCACCTTGCCGGCCAGGGTCTCGCACAGGGTGCCGAGGCCGCCGGAGGTGTTGAAGGCTTCATATAGCACGCCGTCGAGCGAGAATTCCTCGCACTCCTCGAGCGGCTGGGTTTCGCGCAGCTGGCCATTGACGATGGCCTCGCACGGTTCGCAGTATTCGTTGATGACGCCGTCGGTGCTCCAGGTCAGATTGTAGTTGAGGGCGTTGGAGGGAAATTCCGGCAGCGCGCCGACCCGCATGCGCAGGTCACGCAGCTCGTCGAAGCGCGAGGCCAGATCGGCGGCGACGATGGTGATGAAGCCGGGCGCCAGGCCGCATTGCGGAATGAACGCGGTGCGCGCGTCGGCAGCGAGCTGCTTGACCGCGCGCGTGCTCGCGACATCCTCGGTCAGGTCCAGATAATGGGCGCCGGCCGTCTTGGCTGCCTCCGCGATGCGCCGCGTGGCGTGGTAGGGGGCGGCGCTGAGGACGGCGAATTGTTTGCTGAGAATTTGACCCAGCCGGGCGCCGTCGGTGATGTCGGCGGCGATCCGCACCACGGGCAGGCCGGTCTCGAGCCGCGCGAGCTGCTCGGCGGAGCGATCCACCACCGTCACCGCGTAGTCGCCGCAGCCGGCCAGGCGCTCGGCGATCATCGATCCGATCTTGCCCGCCCCGATGACGACGACGTTGTGCATGGCGCTTCTCCCGATTAGACGCCTATGTTTGGCGAAACACCTTGCGAATGGTAGGGGCAAACCGCGCATTATTCAGGTGTTCGGCCGGCAATATGCAGGTATGATCTTGCGAAATGCCGGTTCTGGACCCCATCGATGCCCAATTGATCGAGGCGCTGCGCCAGGACGGCCGCGCTTCGACGGTGCAATTGGCGCGCCTGGTCGGCCGCTCGCGCACCAGTGTGCAGAGCCGCATCGAGCGCCTGCAGCGCCAGGGCGTGATCGCCGGCTTCAGCGTACGGATCGCGCCCGACCAGGATCCGGGGGCGGTGCGTGCGCACGTGATGATCAAGGTGGGCCCGAAGGAGTCGCGCGCCGTGACCGCGGCGCTCGGCGCCATTCCGCAGGTGCGCGTGCTGCACTCGGTGAGCGGCGATGTGGATCTGATCGCGATCGCGGCCGGCGCGAGCGTCGCCGAGATGGATCAGGTCATCGACCGGATTGGTGCACTGGACGGGGTCGAGCGCACCACCTCGTCGATTATACTGTCGACCAAATTCGAGCGCTGAGCCAACCTTCGAGCGCCGAGGCCACTTTCGAGCGCCGAGGCCAGCCAACCGCGGAGTGCACATGTATTCGAAACAGATGACGGCCGGTTGGGCGGACATGGATTTCAACTCGCACATGAGGAATACGGCCTATCTCGACAAGGCGGTCGACGTGCGCTTTATGTTCCTCGCCGAGCATGGCTATCCCATCGGGGAATTCGTCCGGCTGAAGCTCGGACCGGTGGCCCTGAAGGATGAGCTCGAGTATTACCGCGAGATCCAGTTGCTGCAGGAATTCACGGTCACCCTGGAACTTGCGGGCATGTCGCCCGACGGCATGCGTTGGCGCCTGCGGCACGAAGTGCTGCGGTCGGACGGCAAGATCTGCGCGAAGATCACGAGCATCGGCGGCTGGCTGGATCTGGCCGCGCGCAAACTCATCGTGCCCCCGGAGGGATTGATGGCGACGTGGAAAAAGTTGACGCCGACCACCGATTACACCGAGCTGCGCGCCGGCAGCTGATGCCTGGCAAAAACGACGTCGAGGTGTCCGAATTGGTGGCGTTCCTGAATGCGCTGTCGGGCCCGCTGCCCGACGCCACGATGCCGATGCCGCCACCCTAAAAATTCGGCGTGGGTATCGTGAGATACCCACGCCGTTCGGATTATCGCGCCGACGGGGGAGTTGGCTGGTTGCCGACGCGAGATGCTCCTAAACCTTGATCACCGCAACCCTTGGAGTCCGGGACCTTGGGGTCCGAAACCCTTTGGTGGATTGCCGCGAGGTCGAATCCATCTTGCCAAATCGCTCCGGCGGTGCGAGGTACTCTTTCTCACTGATGGTGCAATTTATTTCACCTGTCAAAGACCGGCTTGGGCGCGGCGGCCGCACGGCGGATGCGAACGCACCAGTAGGCGAACACGGTGATGGCCAGGGTGAGGCAGCTGACGTTGAAATCGCGCTGCAGGCCGGGGGTGAAGGCCATGGCGATCAGGACCGCGGCCATGCCGGCGATGCAGAGCAGGGAGAGTGCCGGAAACCACCACATGGTGATGGCAGGCGCCGGCTCGCCGCCGCGCTCGCGCCTCACCCGCAGCACGATCTGCGCCAGGGCGGTGAGCATGTACACATAGACGATCAGCGCGCCGGAGGAACTCACCAGAAAATCGAACACCGCCTGCGGCGCTTCGGTGGCGGCGATGATGCCGAGATAGCCGGCCACCGCGCCGATCAGCACCGAGGCCACCGGCACGCGGCGCGCGTTGAGCTTCACCAGCATCTGCGGCGCGTCGCCGCGGTCGGCGAGCACGAACAGCACGCGCGAGGCGACATAGAACGCCGAGTTCAGACAGGACAACACGGCGGTGAGGATGATCACGCTCATGATCGATCCGGCCCACGGCACGTGCATGGTGTTCAAGGCGAGGGTGAACGGCGATTCGCCGCCGCGCACCTGGTCCCAGGGCACCACGCAGGCGATCAGGAACACGGACAGCACGTAGAACGTCAGGATGCGCCAGATCACCGCGGAACTCATGCGCGCGATCGCGCGCTCGGGCTCGGCCGATTCGGCGGCGGCAATGGTGGTGATCTCCGCGCCGGTCATGGCGAAGAACACCGTGGGCACGGCGGCGAACACCGCGATCCAGCCGCGCGGCGTGAATCCGCCATGGCTCACGAGATTGCCGAAGGTGGCGCCATGCGGCGCGCTCCAGCCGAAGGCATAGGAGGCCGCGATGACGATGAACACGATGATGGCGGCGACCTTGATGGAGGCGAACCAGAATTCGAATTCCGCGTAGGAGCGTGCCGACAGCAGATTCACGCCGGTCATGACGGTCATCAAGGCGAGACCGATGGGCAGCGGCGGCAGCGGGATCCAGCTCTGCAGGATGCGGGCACCGGCGATGGCCTCCACCGGCACGGTGAGCACCCAGAAGTACCAGTACAGCCAGCCCACCACGAACCCCACCCCGGGCCCGAGGCCGGCGCGCGCAAAGTCGGTGAAGGAGCGCACCTCGGGCAGCGCGGTGGCCATCTCCGCCAGCATGCGCATCACCAGCAGGATCAGCAGTCCGCAGATGCCGTAGCTGATGAAGGCCGCCGGACCGCCGGCGATGATGGAGGTGCTGCTGCCAACGAACAAGCCGGCGCCGATGATGCCGCCGATCGAGATCATGGTCAGATGCCGCCCCTTGAGTGAGCGGCTGAGTTGGGTGTTCATTCGCCCTCGACGTTGATACGCGGATCACCGAGTTGCGGCACGGTGGGGCTGCCCCACAGCTGGCGCTCGCGGATCCACGGTAGCGGATAGGCGGGATGGGGGCTATCGAATTCGCGCGCCAGGCGGTGCGCGTCCCAGATGGCCTGATTCAGCTGCGCGGGCGCCTTGCAATCGCCGGTGCGGAACACCGCCCCCACGCCGTGCATCGGCCATTCGGGCCGGCGCGCCTGCAATTCGCGCCACAGCGCGGTGTCGGAGCTGCGCGAGGTGACGAGTATCACCGCGTCGGCCTCGAGGTCGAATTCGCCGCCGTTGTCCCGGCGCGGCACGGCGCCGGTGGTGGGGCCGAGCAAATCCGGTCCGAACCGGTACAGATAGGCCAGGCGCACCCGGCCGGGCTCGATGCCGACGGCCCAGTGGCTGCACAGGGTCTTGATGCCCTTCTCGAACAGCATGCGCTTGTTGTTGAAGGACTCCATGGTGAACACCCCGTACTCGGCCACATCGGCCGCGTCGCACACATAGGTGACCTGGCGTCCCTGGTCGGCCATGAGCTCGGCGAGCGCGATGCCCATGAAATGCCCGTCGCCGTCCAGAATGAGCACGCGCTTGCCGGGCACGGGCTTGCCGGTGATCACCTGGAAGGGGGTGAGCACATGCGCCAGCGAGGCGTCGGCGCCAGGGATCGGTCCGGCATTGGCGCTGCGCCCGTCGGCCTGCCAAGGCGCACCGGTGGCGAGCACCACCTGGTCGGCGCCGTATTCGAGCACGTCATCGGCGCTCATGCGCGCAACGCCGAGGTGCACCTCGACGTTCTTCTTCAGCTTGGCGAGCTGGATCTGACGGTAGCCGATGACGCGGCTCCATTCGCCGAGGCGCGGCAGCTGCGTCACCAGGCGCCAGTGGCCGCCGAGCTCGCGTTCGGCGTCGCGCAGATGCACGGTGTAGCCGCGCGCGCCGAGCACGCGTGCGCACTCCATGCCGGCGGCCCCGGCGCCCACCACCAGCACCGAACAGGGCTTGGTGGTGCGGGCGAATTTCTCCGGATGCCAGCCGCGCCGGTATTCCTCGCCGATGGTGGCGTTCTGCGTGCACATGATCTGGCCGCCCTGCTGGAACTTCGAGACACAGATGTTGCAGCCGATGCACTCGCGGATGTCCTCGTTGCGCCCCTCCATGATCTTGACGGGCAGAAACGGATCGGCGATGGACGGGCGCGCGGCACCGATGAGGTCGAGAACGCCGGCGCCGATCAGGCCCACCATGTCGTCGGGGCTGGTGAGCCGGCCGTTGCCCACCACCGGGATGCCGGGACCGAGCAGGGACCTGCCCTGCCGGATGAAGGGCGTCATCCAGCCGGCCTTGCGGTAGCGCGAGACGCCGGCATCCTCGCCCCATTCGGCATAGTCGCCGATCTTCAGGGCGACCAGATCGACCACGCCCTCGGTGCGAAAGCGTTCGAGCAGCCGCACCCCGTCCTCGTGCGCCTCGACGCCCTCGGGCCCGTGCAGGGTGTCCATCTCGAAGCGCGTGGTGATGGCGCAGCGATCGCCCAGGGCGCGCTTCAGCGCGCCGAGCAGCTCGATGAAGAATCGCGAGCGGTTCGCGAAGCTGCCGCCATAGCCGTCGGTGCGCCGGTTGAAGCGCGGCTCGAGGAATTGGATGGGCACGGTGTCATCGCCCGCCGAGACCTCCAGGATGTCGAATCCCGCCTGCTCGGCGCGCCGGCCGGCCTCGACGTACATGTTGATGACGGTGCGAATGTCGAACTCGTCCATCGCGTAGCCGTACACCGAACGCGTGGCGAACAGCGGTGAGAGCCACTGGCTCGGGCTGCGGCCGAACTCGCGCGATTCGAGCGAGGGCGCATTGCCGCCGCTGTACCAGAGCTGGATGCCCGCGAGCGAGCCGTGGCGGTGCGCCACCTCGCACATATAGCCGAGGTTCTGCACATCCCCCTGATCCCAGATGCGCGCCGAGGTGTACGGGTATTCGTCGGCCTCCGGATGGATGGAGCAGTATTCGGTGAACACCACGCCCCAGCCGCCCTCGGCCTTCATACCGCGCAGATGCGCCTGGGCGCCCGGACGCTCGGCGCCGGGGCCGGCGCAGTGTGAGGTCTGCCAGAAGCGGTTGCGGCTGGTCTTCGGGCCGATCTTCACGGGCTCGAACAAAACGTCGTACTTGCGATCGCGCGGCATGGGCTACTGCTTATACTGATAGGGAGGGAAGCCATGAACGCCACCTGGAATTTCGCGGGCAAGGCCGTGCTGGTCACGGGCTCGACCACCGGCATCGGCGAAGCCTGCGCCCGCGCCTTTGCCGGCGGCGGCGCCAGGGTCATGGTGTCGGGCCGCGATGCGCACCGCGGGCGGCGCGTGGTCGAGGCCATCGAGGCGCGGGGCGGCAGCGCCGCGTTCGCCGCGGCGGACCTGCGCGAGCCCGGCGCCTGCGAGGCGCTGCTCGGCGCGACCCTCGAGCGGCTGGGCGGCCTCGACGTGCTGGTGAACAACGCCGGAATTCTCCACAGCGCCAATGCGCCCGACACCAGCGATGCGCAGTGGCTCGAGACCATGGCGGTGAACGTCAACGCAGTGTTCTACCTGAGCCGCGCGGCGGTGCGCCACATGCGCGCCGCGGGCGGCGGCGCCATTGTGAACATCGCCTCCGAATGGGGGCTGAACGGCGAGCCGAATCACGTGGCCTACTGCGCCAGCAAGGGTGCGGTCATCCAGATCACGCGCTGCATGGCCCTGGACCATGCGCGCGAGGGCATCCGGGTCAATTCGGTGTGCCCCGGCGAGATTCATACCCACATGCTCGATGACATTCTCTCCCGGCGCGGCGGCGATCTGGCCGCGCATCTGCAGGCGCTCGCCGCCGGCGTCCCCATGCGCCGCCTGGCCAGTCCCGCCGAGGTCGCGCACTGCGTGCAGTTCCTGGCCTCGGATCTGGCGAGCTACGTGACCGGCGTGAATCTGCCCGTCGACGGCGGCAACGACGCGACGGCAGGTCCGTATCCTTGAGAGCCGCTACGAGGCGGTCACCTCGACGGGCGCCGCGGTTTCCCCCGGGCGCAACCGATGGGCGTCGCCGGCCGGTGCATGGCCGTGCTCGTAGGGCCTGGCGAGCACCATGTAGATCCCGCCGAGCACCAGCACCCCGACGGTGGTGACCAGCATGGCGTAGTTGCTGTACCAGGGATCGTTCGGACTGCGCGGCCAGAGGATGTTGACGATGGCGCCGACGCCGTAGGCGAGGGCGATAAGATTCACCGGCAGTCCCCAGGCACCCAAGGAGAAGGGGCCGGCCGGGCGCCAGCCGCGCGCGCGCGCATACAGCGCCGCGAGCACGATCATCTGGAAGGAGATGTAGATGCCGATGGCGGCGAAGCTGATGATGGTGGCGATCGCGTCCTGGAGCCACAGCGCCGAGAGCGCGATGACGGCGGGGATGGCGCCCATGGCGATGAGCGCGGCGGCCGGCACATGGTGGCCGGGCGAGAGCCGGCTGAGCGCTGCGCTGCCGAAGATCATCTGGTCGCGGGCATAGGCGAATATCAGCCGGCTGGCCGCAGCCTGCAGGCTGAGCAGGCACGAGATGAACGAGACCAGCACCACCACGATGACGGCCCGGAATCCGGCCTCGCCCATGGCGGCGCGCAGCAGCGTGACGATGGGATCCTTGTCCTTGCCCGAGACCGCGGCGCCGATGTCCCCGATCGACAGCACGAAGGCGAGGCACACCCAGGTGGCGGCGGCGCCGCCGATGTAAATGGTCATGCGCATGGCCTTCGGGATCATGCGGCTGGCGTCCGGCGTCTCCTCGGCCACATCGCCGCAGGCCTCGAAGCCGTAGTAGCAGAACATGGCGGCGAGCGAGGAGGCAAGGAAGGCGGGCCAGTAGGGGCCGTTGGGGGCGGCATAGCGGGTGTCGGTGAGCACGGCGAGCGGCTGATGCCGTGCGAACAGCAGCAGGTAGCCACCGACCACGATGGCGCCCACCAGCTCGCAGATGAAGCCGAACATCGCCACCCGCGCGAGCAGGCGCGTGCCGGAGAGATTCAGCACCGTGGTGAGGGCGATCAGCACCAGCGCGATCAGTGTGGTGGCGAGCGCGGTGGTGTCGAGCCCGAAGAGCTGCGCGAGGTAGGGGGCCACGCCCGTGGCCACCCCCGCCATGGTGCAGCACAGGGCCCAGGCATACACCCAGCCCGCCATCCACGCCCAGCGCTTGCCCACCAGGCGCCGCGCCCAGGGATACAGGCCGCCGGAGATGGGGAACTGGGAGACGATCTCGCCGAACACCAGGCACACCATGAGCTGGCCCAGGCCGACCAGGATGTAGGTCCACCACATGGGCGGCCCGCCGGCCATGAATGCGCTGGCGAAGATGGTGTACACGCCCACCACCGGCGACAGGTAGGTGAAGCCCAGCGAGAAGTTCTCCCACTTGGACATGGTGCGGTCGAAATGCGAGACGTAGCCCAGCTCCTTGAGCCGGACGGCGTCGGCGTCCACCGCGCCGACGCCCTCGTCAGTCATTGGAGTTCCGGCCATCGCCAATCACCCGTGCCATCGCCAATCACCTGTGCCATCGCCACCCATCCGTGCCTGCGACACCCACAAGCTCATCAGAATTTGTACTGGAAATCCAGGCCGATGGTGCGCGGCTGATTGGTGGACACCCGCGTGATGGCATAGGTCTGCCAGGCGAACACGGTGTTGTCGATGGTCAGCTCGGCCACCTTGTTCGTAAGGTTGGTGCCGAACAGATAGGCCGCCCAGGGCCCGCTGCTGACGCCGAGGCGCGCATCCACCAGATTGTACTGCGGCAGGATCTGCGAATAGGCGGCCTGGTCGCGCACCGGGCCCACCTCCGAGCTCGAAGCGTGGAACACGGCATTCATCCGGTCGGTGAGCGCGGTCATGTAGCTGAGCGACAGCACCGCCGTGTACTTCGGCACGTTGAGCACCCGGGTGCCGGGCGAAATGCCCGACAGGATGGCGTTCGCCGACGGGTCGCTGATGTAGGCCTGGGTCCAGGCGCCGCTCAGATCCACCGTGAGGCCCTCGGCGAGCAGCGCCGACATTTCGAGCTCGGGGCCGTACGACTTGGCATTGCCGGCATTGGTGTTGTACGGATAGCCGCAGGTGAGCGAGAGCACCTGTTGGATGTGCTCCCACTGGATGTAGTACACGTCGGCATTGACGGTGAAGCGCCGGTCGTTGAATTTCGCCTTTTCGCCGACCTCGAAACTCCACACCGAATCGGGCGTGAAGCTCGGCTGCGAGGACACGGTGACCACGCCCGCGTCGCAGTTGTAGGCGTACGGATTGATGGCGAGCACCGCGGCGGTCGGGATGGGGATGGGCAGGTTGAAGCCGCCGGGCCGCGAACCCTTGGCGATGGTGCCGTACCAAGTCAGGTCCGGCGTCGGCTCATACGCCAGGTTGATCTTCGGCAGCACGGCGCTGCCACTGGCGCTTTGCGCCAGAATCGTCGCGTCCTGGTTGACGGAGGCCGTGCCGAGGCCCGCCTGATCGGCGAAATTGCTGATCTGGAAATGGAAAAAGCGCACGCCGGCCGTGAGCTTCAAGGCATCGGTGAATTTATACGTGCCCTCGCCGAAGATGGCGCTCTGCTTCAAGGTGTCCGGATTGTTGTCGTTGAACACCACGCCATTCGGATTGGCGGCCTGTGGGCTGGGATACGGCGGCAGCGTGGGATCCGGATAGCGCAGCACGCTGTTGACCGGCGCAACGTCCGATGCGGGGCAATAACCCGAGACAGTGTGATTGGCCACCGTCGGTCCGCCGCAGGTGAGCGCGTTGGCGAAGCCGGGCTCCTGATTGTAGGTGATGTAGCCGGAGTCGAGCTTGGCGAAGTACAGGCCGCCCACCCACTGGAAGGGGCCGGTGCCGGTGGACGTCAGGCGCAGCTCCTCGCTGAACTGTTCGGTGGGATCATCCTCGACGTACAGGTTCTGGATGAAATTCGGCACATACGCGCCGCCCACCAGATGTGTGAGGTCGTTGATGTTCTGCAGGGCCTCGGTGGAGTCGGTCGATTGCTCGACGAAGCGCCGCCAATAGCTCGTGGCGGAGGTGAGCGTCGCGCCGTCGAAGGCGTATTCCAGCTTGAGGCTCGCCAGCTTGAAGGAGTCATAGTACGGTTCGGGCTGATCGTAGGGCTGATAGATGGCGAGGCCGCCGGGGTTCTCCTGGAAATTGGCGTAGCCGTCGGCATCGATGCGCTGATACATGAGGGTGGTGGTCACCGACAGCGCGTCGCTCGGCTTGACCAGCAGGATGGCGCGCGCCGAACCATAGCGCTCGAGATTCGAGCCCTTGATGTCATCGAGCACGGGTGCGGCTGCGACGTCGCCGCGGTTGCAGAAATAGGCGCAGAACGGCGAGGTGCCGGGAGAGCCGGCCGGGGTATTCGGTGACGGAAACTGGCCGGGTTGGATGACGATGCGATCGATCCAGCCGCTGGTGTACTTGTCGGTGAGCACGAAGCGCAGCGCCGTGATGTCGCCGATGGGAATGTTCATCATCAGGCTGCCGCCGCCGTTCGTGCTGCCATGCGAGGTGTCCGACACCGTGGCATCCGTCGCGCCCTCGAACACGCCGAGCTTGGGCTGGTTGGTGACCAGTTTGATGGTGCCGCCCATCGACCCCGAACCGTACAGGGTGCCCTGCGGACCGCGCAGGGTCTCCACGTGATTCAGATCGAACAAATCGGGATCGATGACGGTGCGGCCGTTCAAGGCCACGGCCGAGGCCGACAGCGGGGTCTCATCGAGGTAGAAGCCGACGGTGGCGGCGGTGCCGCCGCCGGCCGACAGGCCACGCATTTCGTACTCGGTCTGGCCGGGACCGGCGGTGCGCAGCGACACGCCGGGCACCTTGCCGACCAGATCCTCGATGTTGGCGATGTCCTGGTTTGCGAGATCATTGCCGCCGATGGCGGTCATGCTGATGGCCGTGGCCTGCACCGTCGATTCGCGCTTTTCGGCGGTGACGACGATCTCGGCCACCTCTCCGGTCTCGCCGCCAGCCGTCGCGGGGGTCGCGATGACGTTGCGCGGCGCGGCCGCGCAGCACAGGGCGGCGCCGGCGGCCAATGACAAGAGCTTCTTCATGAGCGTTTCTCCCGAATGTAAGGCCACCATGCATGCGCCAGCGGTCACGCCCGCAGCGCATTCCAAAGCCGCCTGTTGCCCCCGCGCATCGATTGCGAGCGGCAACACCCCCTAACTCTTTTTGATACATCCCGACCGCGGTTCATCCGCGTTATGCTTGTTCGAGAGCACAATACGTAACATAGGGTTTACTGTCACGCAAGTTTATTGCACAGCAGGCACGGGCCGCATCGCCTGTTGCGACAATGTGACAGCCGCATGAAAGCCCGCTCGCGGGTGCTGCTGCTGGCCGCGGTGTTCTCCACCAGCCTGGGAGTGGGCCTGATTTTCGGCTTCGAATCGCCGCTGATCGCCGTGGTGTTGAGCCGCGCGGGCCATTCGAATTTCGTCGTCGGTGCCGTCAATGCGGTGAGTCTGGTGGCAGTGATCGTCATCGGGCCCGCGTACCCCTCGGTGATCGCCCGCCTGGGGTTGACGCGCTCCATCATCGCCGGCGTCTGCGGCGGGACCGTGCTGCTCGCCTTCATGCCCTGGTGGCCCACGGTGCCGATGTGGGTGGTGCTGCGGATCCTGACGGGGATGGCGCTCGGACTCACCTGGATCGCGAGCGAGGTGTGGATGAATCGTGTGGCGGGCGATGCCTCGCGCGGCGCGGTGATGGGAGTGTACGGCACGGTGTTTTCCATCGGCACGGTGGCCGGTCCGCTGCTGCTCGAAGTGACCGGCACGCGCGGTTGGCAGCCCTTCCTGATCGGCGCAGCCTGCCTGCTCGCGACGCTGCTGCCGTTGCTGCTACTGCATCGCAGCCTCAGAGCCGGGCTCGTAGCGGCGCAGGGTGTTTCCACCGCAGCGGCGCAGGGTGTTTCCAACGCAGCGGCGCCAGACGCCGGCGCGGTCGTGCAGGATCCCGGCGTGGCGGCGCGAGCGCGGCCGGTGCCGGCCTTTCTGCTGCCCGGGTTCTTCTTGCGCGCGCCCGTGATCCTGCTGGCCGCACTGGTGGCGGGCCTGGTCGAATCGGCCGATCTGTCGCTCCTGCCGCTGTACGGCCTGAACGCCGCCCTGAGCGAACGCGCCGCGGTGTGGCTGATCGCGGCATTCCTCGCGGGCAATGTGGTGCTGCAACTGCCGGTCGGCCTGCTGGCGGACCGCTTCGGGCGCCGGCGGCTGCTCGGTTTGTGCGCGCTCACCAGCGGCGTGGGACCGTTGCTGCTGCCGGCCTCGCTCGCCACGCCGGCATTGCTGTGGCCGCTGCTGTTCGTGTGGGGCGGGACGCTGTATGCCTTTTACAGCCAGGGCATCGCGCTGCTCGGCGAGGAATTCGCGGCCGCGGATCTGGCGGCGGCGAACACCCTGTTCGTGATGGTGTATTGCTGCGGCGGCGCGCTCGGACCGAGCTTGGGCGGCCTGGTCATGGATTTGTGGCCGCGCCACGGCCTGCCGGCGCTGCTCAGCGCCGCGGCACTGTCGCTGGTCGCCGGGCTGCTGATCGCGCGGGGGCAGGGGCCGGGGCGGTCCACCCGGCGCGCGCCGCATGGCGTAGGATGACCGCCATGGGTTCGAGCATGAAGCCGCTGTTCGTCAGGTCGCTCATCGTCACGTCACTCATCGCTGCCACCGCCACCGCCACCGCCGCCACCGCCGCCAGC
>Ga0302202_10005070_pt1 | contig 13564 bp, 15 predicted proteins | sample II_Bog_N3_3_FD_194579 | JGI IMG/M metagenome (GOLD analysis project Ga0302202, IMG submission 194579) | Peat permafrost microbial communities from Stordalen Mire near Abisko, Sweden - II_Bog_N3_3 | ecosystem: Environmental > Terrestrial > Soil > Wetlands > Peat | place: Sweden: Abisko...
TGGCCGCGAGCTTCGACCGCAAGATCGTGGTGGAGCAGGGCGTTGGCGGAGCGGGCGTGAAGCCGCGCGAGCTGGAGGTGGCGGTGCTGGGCAATGACGCGCCCGAGGCCAGCGTGGTGGGCGAGATCGTTCCCGCCAAGGAGTTCTACGACTATGAGGCGAAGTACGAGCTCGACGGCGCGGATGAGAGCGTGAGCATTATCCCGGCCAAGCTGAGCGCGGCGGAGGCGAAGAAGATACGAGCAATGGCGATTGCGGCCTTCCGCGCCTGTGACTGCGCGGGACTGGCGCGCGTGGACTTCCTGATGGCTCCCGCGGTGCGCGGCAAAGGCGGGAAGATCAAGCCAGCGGAGATCCTGCTGAACGAGGTGAACACGATGCCTGGATTTACGTCCATCAGCATGTATCCGAAGCTGTGGCAGGCGAGCGGCGTGAGCTATTCCAAGCTGATCGACCGGCTCATTGAGCTGGGGCTGGAACGGCACAGGGAGAAGCAGCAGACGCAGTTCAGCCGCTAAACGGATACGATAAGCAGGATGAGTTCCACACAGCCAACCCTCACACTCGCCGATGTGCTCGCAGCCCGCGAGCGCTTCGGCAATGCTGTCTATCGCACACCTTGCGTGCGCTCGGAGATGCTGTCGCGCATCACGGGACAGGGCGTCTACCTGAAGCTCGAGAACCTGCAGATGACCGGCAGCTTCAAAGAGCGCGGCGCGCTGAACCGCATCGCCATGCTCACACCGGAGCAGGCGAAGCACGGCGTGGTTGCGGCCAGCGCCGGGAACCATGCGCAGGGTGTTGCATACCATGCGACGCTGCGCGGAATCCGGTCGGTCATCGTGATGCCATTGACGACTCCGCTGGTGAAGGTGACCGCGACGCGCGACTTCGGCGCGGAGGTGGTGCTGCACGGAGCGAACTACGAGGAGGCCTGCGTGGAGGCCACGCGACTCTGCGCGGAGCAGCGCATGACCTTCATCCATCCGTTCGACGACCTGCTGGTGATGGCGGGACAGGGAACCATCGGGCTGGAGATGCTGGAGCAGGTTGAAGGCCTGGAAGCGGTGGTGGTTCCCATCGGCGGAGGCGGGCTCATCGGCGGAATTGCCTGCGCTGTTAAGGAGTCCAACCCGAAGGTACATGTTATTGGCGTGCAGACCGCGCGACTGCCTTCCATGAAGGAGGCCATCGCAGAAGGTCATCCTGTATCACTGCCTCCGGCGACGACCATCGCCGACGGCATTGCGGTGCGGCGCGCGGGCGACATCACGTTTCCTGTCGTGGAGAAGTATGTCGATGAGATCGTGACCGTCGATGAAGACGAGATTGCCAGCGCGATTTTGACGCTGCTGGAACGCGAGAAGACGCTGGCGGAGGGCGCCGGCGCCACGGCGCTGGCGGCGCTGCTGCAACAGCGGACGTCGTTGCCGAAAGGAACGAAGACCGGCGTTCTGGTGTGCGGCGGCAACATCGACGTGACACTGCTGAACCGCATCATCGAGCGCGGCCTGGTGCAGGACGGCCGCTTAATCCGGCTGCGGATCCATCTGCTGGACAAGCCCGGCGCGCTGAAGGACCTGACCGAGATCATCGCAAAGTACCGCGTGAACATTGTGGATACCTTGTACAACCGCGCGTACTACGGCGTGAACATCGGCGATACGGCGATCGACATCACCATGGAGACGCGCAGCCGCGAGCAAGTAGCGGAGCTGCTGGCGGCTCTGACCTCGGAAGGCTACAAGTTCAGCCGTGTGCTTTGATTTTGCGGCTGCGGATCTGCCCGCCCGCAGGGGGTACCCCCCTCCCCCTTTTTCTAAAATCTCTGGAATCAGCGGTTTATGGGGTGACCCCGGGGTCAAAATATTGATTCCAAAGATTTTAGAGGCAAAATATTCATTTTGAAGCAGTTATCAGCGAACAGGGAACCGCGAAGATGCAACAACGGGGTCTTGTTGAGTTCTGAGTTGGTGAGTTTCGAGCTCAAAGACCTATAGCCCTGCGCTTGTGCCGGGTGTTGTGTCCTGCCTTGAAATTCAAGGTATGACTTAATTATAGGCAGATGGGCAATAATTAAAGGACATCTTGCGAAGAATTTAATCTGCAATGCTTTCAATGGGTTAGGGAGGGTTCAGCGGATTAGGGGGCTTGACAAGAATTTACTGGGGTTTTTGGGGGTGAGGTTCGGTAAGTTATTGGTGGCAGGGATTTTAATGAGCTTAGAGCATAGAGATGTTGAGCCTAGAGGAAGAACAGGCAAAGGCAAACTCGGAGGACGCAAAGGACGCGGAGGTAGAACACGTAAAGCCAACGCGGAGGAGGAGATGTGTCCGGTAGACTGAGCGTAATTTCGGGGTGGAGGGGACGATGGTGAAGCGAGTTTTGGGAGTGTGTGTTCTGTGGGTCGGGGTGTGTGGTGTGGCGCGGGCGCAGTTGGGGCTGTATGTGATGGGCAGCGGCGGCAGGCTGGGCGCCAGCGCGATCAACAACACCCAGGGCTTTACAGCCTGGGGCGGGACGGTGGGCGGGTATGACAATTTCTTTGGCGCTGGACCGCTGAAGCTGGGAGGCGATGCGCGTTTCTTTGTGCAGTCGAGCGGCAACAGCAACACGTTCGGCAACCAGCTGCGCGGCGGGATGGTGGGGATGCGGCTGGCGTTGACGCCGCCGATTCTGCCTCTGAAGCCGTATGTGCAGGCAGAGGTGGGCGGCGCGAGCACGAACTACGGCATACAGTCCAACCGCGCGCTGAATTTTGCCTACCAGGTGCAGGGCGGCGTGGACTGGACGGTGTTTCCGCATGTGGATGTGCGCGGGGAGTACGGTGGCGGCCAGACGACCGGCAGCCTGGGCGGAGCGAGTCGCGGCTTGCAGGAGTTTGGCGCGGGGATTGTGCTCAGGCTTTAGGGTTCTTCGACGACCAGACGGGTGTTGTCTGGCCCTGCTCGTAGAAGTCTTCCTGGATGCCTCCGGGTGAGAGGGTAATCACTGCGAAGCCATTGCGGACGCGGTTCTTCCACTGCGGACAATCGCCCGGCTTGTAGATGGATGTGCTGGAGACGTACTCAATATCGGGGTGTGTCGCAAGGGGGTAGGTCTTATCGCCTTGCCAGAAGTAGGCCGGGCCGAAGGGGATGGACGCGTGGCCCACACAGCGGCACAGCGTGCCGGTGCTGCGTGCGGGGGTCATCGAAGCGGCGGCGCTGTAGACGATGCCGTTGTGAATGTGTCCCCAGTACCAGTAGTCGGGGTCGCGTCCGTTGAGGGCCGAGTGCATGTCGTCGCAGAGCTGCGTGCCTTCGATGGGCTGGGCGTCATCGGTAAGCGCGGTGTGGTGGGTGAGCGCGATCACTTTCTTGCCGGCGAGGTTGAGCTTCTGCACCCACTCTATCTGCTGCTGATGTTGCGGGTCGCCCAGGGCGCCTTCCATGTTGAAGAACGCGCTCGAAAAGAAGCCGGAGTCCAGCGCGACGATCACCCAGTCCGCATAGTTGATGGCAAAGTAGCTGGCGCTCTTCTGCGCGGTGAATGGCGGTTTGCCGAGCACGCCGAGCAGGCCATTCGCTCCGGAGTACATCTCGTGGTTGGAGTTCAGTGTGAAGCTCGTGGGAATGGGCGGCGTCTTCCACCATGCGTCGATCAGCCGCGTGGTCTCCTCGTTCGGCATGAACTGCACGTCGCTGCCGGATTGCTTGTTCATGGCCGCCGCCAGGCCCTTCATGAACGACACGACCTTGTCCGGCAGGTTGCCGGTGCCGGAGTAGTAGACATCGCCGAGGTGCACGAGGAGGTCCGGCGCGGGCTTCAGTGACTGCAGTTGCTGCATGATCTCCGCCGCCGGGCCCTGCGTGCCGCAGTCATCCCAGGGGCCAGTGCCCCAGTCGCCGATGATGGCGATGGTCAGCGTGGGGTTGTCGGGCCATGCGATGGGATCGATCTTCGGCAGAGGCGTCGGGAAGAGGTCGGCCTTGGGAACCTCGCCCAGCACGTTGAGCAGATAGAGCACGAAGGAGAAGTCCCAGTGCGGATCGAGCTGCGAGAAGGTGCCATAGGCGTAGAGCGTGCCGTCGGTCGCCACCTTGCCGTCGGTGCGCCACACTGTCTGCCACGCCTGATACGTTGATGTGGGTATCTGCGTCGGCGGGAAGAGGTCGGCGATCCAGTGGAAGAGTGGATCCTTGGGGAGGTCGTTGTGGATCCAGTAGAGGACGGAGCCGGCATAGATGTTGCCGGCGGTGGTGACGGGCGGCTGGTTCTCCATCAGCTCGCGGAGTTGGGCCTCGGAGGCGACGAGGAAGGCGCCTATCTCCGCCAGGAGGGCCTCTTTTGTGGCGGCGCTTGCCTGCGCGCGCACTTTGACGGTTTGCGCTTGCACAAGTTGCTCTGCGGTGAGTGGGGGCATCCAGACCTCTGTAAAGAATGTGGATTTTTGTTGTGCGGAAAATCCTAGCACACGGAGGTCACGCGCTCTGAAAGAGAGGCTGGTGATGTTGGGCGACCTGCTTGCCTGGCCGTGTTAGCATCTGCGGCATGCCGGATTACAGCAAGGACGTGGTCATTGCGATTTTGGGGGCGTCCATTGGGTTGGCGGGACTGTTGCTGGTGGTGTCGGGCTTTGTGCTGGCGATGATCGCGAGCTTTCCGCCGCAGGTGCCGAACGCCCGCATACGCCGCTACGAGTGGGCGGCGAAGGCCGGGCTGTTGCCGTTTGTGCTGGCGCTGGCAGACGCGGCAACAGGAATGGCGTGGATGCTGCATGGGAGTTCGTGGCTGTACCAGTGGACGGTCCGGGGGTTCTTCGCTCTACTGATCCTGACGGGCGCGTACGGAGTTATTCTCTTGCTGGAGTATCTGTAGACCATGTGCCTGACGACTGCCACCATCCAAAAGCTGAAGAGCAAGGAGTTCGACCGGCTTTTTGACGCATCCAAAGAGAAGTACGGGGTCATGGCGCGGGCAGGGGTACGGTTTCTAAGGGAGTTGCGAAGCCCGGCAAAAGACAAGGTGATGATCGGCGATGTTTCAGAGGTGTTGATTTCGGCCATCAAAGTGGATGCCGGTTTTGTGAAGCACCTGATCGACAACAAGCTCACCACGGACGACTGGCTAACGGCCTTCAGCGACTTTATACTGGAACAGGTGTACCCTCAGGATGAGTTGTAGAACCATCCGCGCAAGGGAGGAGACTGCGATGGCAAATCCAAAGGCGAAAGATCTGGCTGTTCAGTTTCTGCGCGAACAGACCGAGATCATGAAGCAATATGGCGACACTCCTAAGCTGAAGGGGAAGGTGTATGCCGAGGCTTTGAAGAGCGCCACAACCTTCTTCGATCACTGGATGCAGGACGGCGTCTAGAGCGTTCTCCACCTGGCAACAATTTTTGGAAAACTCAATGTGCATGAAGAGGCCTGCTCCGGGGAGCAGGCCTTTGTGTTTCGGAAGAGATATTTTACAGCCTGCTCCCTCAGATGCGCATGGGCATGAGGATGTAGCGGTACTTGACCTCATCGTTCGAGTCTTCTGGGCGCATCTGGCCGGCGGACTGCGCGTCCTTGAACTCGAGGCGGACCTCGCCGGTCTCACCAGTGGCGCGGAGGAAATCAATCAGGTACTGGCTGTTGAATCCGACGACGAGGGGGTCGTAGTTGTAGGGGGTCTCGATGATGTCTTCGCTCTCGCCGGCGTCGGTGGAGGAGGCGGAGAGCTTCAGCTCGTTCTGTTCGAGGCGGATCTTGATCGCGCCGGAGCGCTCGTCGGCGAACTGGGCGACGCGCTGGATGCTGGACATCAGGTCTTCGCTGCGCACGATGACGAACTTGGTGTTGTCGCGCGGCAGCACGGCCTCATAGTTCGGGAACTGGCCGGTGAGCTTGCGGCTGGTGAGGACGCGGCCGCCGACGCGGAAGAAGAGCGTCTGGTCGTCGTCGGCGAACTCAATGGTTTCGGACTCGGTGTTGGCGAGCAGGCTGGAGATCTCGCTGAGCGCCTTGCGCGGGATGAGCGTCTTCTTTTCGCCGGAGATGCCGGCGAGCGATTCGCCGAGTTTTTCGATGTGCGCGAGGCGGTGACCGTCGGTCGCGACCATCGCCATGGACTCCGCCTTGAGAACGAGCAGCGCGCCGTTGAGCGTGTAGCGCGACTCTTCGTTGGAGATCGCGAAGATGGTCTTGGCGATCATGTTGGCGAGTGAGGGCGCGGAGATCTTGAAGGCGCCGGCGGAGGGGAACTCGGCAACCTGGGGGAAGTTGGCGCGGGCCATGCCGACCATCTTGGTGTTGGAGCGGCCGGCGCGAATCTGCACCCAGTGGTTGTCCATGAGCTTCATGGAGATGTCGCCGTCGGGCAGGAGCTTGATGTAGTCGTAGAGTTTGCGCGCGGGGATGGTGCAGGCGCCGGCCTTCTTGACCTTCGCCGCGCAACTGGTGCGCAGCGACTGGTCGAGGTCGGTGGCGGTGATGGTGAGCGTGCCGTCTGCGGCTTCGAAGAGAAAGTTCGAGAGGATGGGGATGGTCGTCTTGCGCTCGACGACGGACTGCGCGGCGGTGAGCTCGCGCAGCAGCTCGGCGCGAGAGACGGTGATCTCCAGGTTGCCTGTGGTGGGTTCGGTGGTCGCAGCAGTGGGCACGGTGTTGGCTCTCCCTTTTTCGGCGCTGGATTCTTCGGCGAGGGTTGCGGTGGGCATGGTGTGACTCCCCTGGAGGCAGCGCATGGAAGCTGCGCGCAGGCCGATGGATGTTCTACCCGATTCTAGGGCGTGCGAGGGGTTTCGTGCGAGGGTTGAAGCCTGTGAATTTCAGGGGGTGTCTTGTGCGATGCGGGGAAGCGTCGCAAGGTGTGTGTGGAGCGGGTTTTCTAGTGCGGCGAGAACGCTTCTAAGAAACCACAGTGAAAGAGTAGAGATAGACCGTAGTAGTACTCGTTGAGCGTGGAAGAGTGGATAAGAGCGGAGAAACCGCATGGATGCTGGCGATGAGGGTGGTACATGCTTTCCAAAACAGGACGCGGTAGGGAGTGAGGTGCGGAGAAGCGGGAAGGAGCGCGGAGTTCGGGGTGGGGTTTTCCAAAGTTTCGACAGGCGGCTGTAGGTTGGGCGAAGAGAAACCGGGGAGTGATGTGCGGAGAGAGGCGTTCTTCGCGTTCGGCGTGGGCGCCGAGGGGGTGGGGTTTTCGACAGGGGTGGAGGAAATGTGGGACAGTCGGTTTGCTCTAGCGGCGGCCCTGGATGGTCTTGCTGGTGGCGCGGGGGGCTTGTTTGGCGGCGGCGGCCTTGCGGGCGGCGCGCTTGGCCTGAATCTCGCGCATCTCGCGGCCCATGCTGGTGCGGTTCATCACCGCCTGCTGGATGATCATGATGAGGTTGCCGATGTTCCAGTAGAGCGCGAGGCCGGAGGCGTAGCTCCAGGTGAAGTAGCCGGAGAAGGCGGGCATCATGAAGGCCATCATCTTCTGCTGCTGGGGGTCGACGCCCGGCGACGGTGTGTAGAACTGCACGAGGAACGACGTGCCCATCATGACGATCGGCAGGATGTGATACGGGTCCGCCGAGGAGAGGTCGGGCAACCAGAAGAAGTGCGCCTGGCGGAGCTCGACGACCTTGGTCATCATGGTGAAGAAGGCAAAGAGCAGCGGGAACTGGATCAGCGCCGGGATGCAGCCGCCGAACATGTTCACGCCGTGTTCTTTCTGGGTGGCCATGATCTCGGCGTTCATCTCGGCCATCTTGGGGTCGGTGGCCTTGGGGTTCTTGTACTTGGCCTTGATGGAGTCGATGAGCGGCTGGATGCGCTGCATTTTGAGAGCGGACTTCATCCCCTGGACGCGCAGCGGCAGCAGCAGCAGGTTGAGGAAGATGGTGAAGAGGATGATGGCCCATCCCCAGGACTGGTTGCCGGCGGTGCTGGTGGGCAGGTCGGAGTGCGGCAGCCAGGAGTGCACCAGCCGCAGGCCGAGGAAGAGGCTCTGACTAATGTAGATCTTGCCCCAGAAGCCAAAATCTAGCACTGGTCCGAGGGTCTCTCCATCGGCGGTGCGGATGCTTTTAAGTATGCCAATGTCCTTAGGCCCAACGAAGATCTGCTCCTGGTTGTGGCCGGAGAGCGAGCCGACCGCGGCGCCGAGCAGAGGGAGCTTGGCCTTCGACCCGGCGAAGGGATTCACCCGGCCGGTGCCGACGGGGATGTCCTTGGCGTCGATGAGGTTGTTGAAGGTGACCATGGTGGCATCCTGCGGAGAATCGGGCAGGAAGATGGCGCCGAAGTACTGGTCGCTGAAGCCGGCAAAGCTAAAGGGGCCGTTGAGGGTAGCGCCACCGGAGACCTTCTTGGGGGCGGTGTGGTCGTCGTGGCCATTGGCGCCGGTGTCGACCTGCTCGTAGGCGTAGCCCGAGGCGGTCTCCATGTCACCGAGGCCTGCGGGCCAGCTCAACAGCGCGCGGATAGGGACGCCGTTGCGAAGGACGACGGTGTCGGCGTGGATGAGGTAGTCGGCGCCGAAGGCGAAGGTCTTGTGGACGGTGATGTCGCCGGCGGAGTAGTTGAAGCTGAGCGTCGCGGGAGACTGCAGGTCGCCGGTGGCCGACGGGATGTAGAGCGCAGTGGCGAGTTGCTGGGTAAGCGAGGGGTCGTAGGTATAGAGCGAGAGCGGACGTCCGTAGAGCGCCGTGCCTCCGGCGTGGACCAGGTCGAGCGGTTGACCGGCGTTGTCCTTGTACTTCTTGAGGATCCAGGAGGTGACCTGCGCGCCGCGGTTGGAGAAGGTGATGCGGTAGAGCTCGTTCTCGACGATGGTCGAGGTTTCCGCCGCGGCCTGGACGGCGGGCGTGGTGGAGACGGACTTGGCGGCGGGAGCTGTGGCCGCGGCTGTTGGAGCGGTGTTGGACGCAGCGGCGGGCGCGGCGGTGGCCGGAGAGGAGGTGGCAGCCGGGGTGGGCGGAGTGGTGTCGTGCTGGCCGCGCCAGTACTGCACGCCGAAGATGACGCCCATCATGACGATGAGCATGATGAGGAAGGAGCGGCTGTCCTGACCGCCGCCGCCTGCATTGGGGTTCTTGATCTCGGGCAAAGGGAAAACCTGCACTTTCGAAGGGGCCTGGTGAGAGCGCAGACCGCTATCTATAGATGGTAAATGGTGGGGAGGCGCGGCGGGATGGGGTGGGGTCAGGCGTGCTTGGATTCGAGTACGGCGACGCGCTCCCGTACATCCGCAACAGCATTCATCGTGGCGAGTTCCGTTTGCGCCTTCAACTCCGCGATTGCGGACAGGAGAGCTTTGAACTGCGCATCGCTTTCTTTGGACAACGAGTGAAGCTGCCTCTCCACCGAGTCGAAGCGGAAGTCAATTTGCTTTTGTATGGCTTCGAATCGGGTATCGGTTTCCTTGGAGAGCGATTCCAGTCGCACCTTCGTCTCGCGCACATCGGGGGCGATGACATCCTGCACGAGCTTCTGGAGGGTCTGTAAAACGTTGTCGCTCACGGCTGCTCCTTAGAACTCATGGTATTGCGAGTATTTCAGTGATGCAAGGGTCTTCTACGGCACGGGATCATGCCCTCCGGCGGCGAAGGGATGGCAGCGCAGCACGCGCCGGAAGGCCAGCCAACTGCCGCGCAGCCATCCGTGGCGGACGACCGCGACGTAGGCGTACTCGCTGCAGGTGGGAAGGTACTTGCACTGGGTGCGGCTGAGGGAGTGCAGCAGTGGCGAGAACGCGCGCTTGTAGACGGTGAGCAGCGCGGCGGCGATGCGTTCGCGGGTCACTTCTGGGCCTTTGCGGCGCTGGCGGCCTGCACCGTGCGGAAGATCTGGGCGACCTCGCGCTCGAGGGTGGCGAAGTCGAGGTCGAGGACGCTGCGGCGTGGATGGAGGACGAGGTCCACCGGAGCGGAGAGCAGCGGCAGGGCGTGGCGGACAGCCTCGCGCATACGGCGCTTGATGCGGTTCCGGTCGACGGCTTTGCCGAGCGCCTTGGGGACGGTGAGGCCGATGCGCGGGCCGGTCGTAGCGCTGTGCTGCTGGCACTCTGCTGTGCGGAGAGCGTGGAAGTAGCCGATCTGCTTGGAGAACTGCTTGCGCCCGGCCTTGTAGACGCGCTGGAAGTCAGCGTGTTTCCGCAGGCGGTGAGCGGTGGAGGTGGTCATGGGCTTGGGGGATGGTGCGGAGCCGCGTTAACGTGCGAAAGCGCCCAGGCTGGGGGTCTGCCGTGAGCGCCTTTGGTGCATCCAAAAGATGAAGTGGCTGTGAATCCGTGGCGGCTATCGCGGGTTACAGGAGAGCTAGTCGCGGAAGCCTGCGGAGACGGCGATCTTGTGGCGGCCCTTGGCGCGGCGGCGGCTCAGCACAGCGGCTCCGGCCTTGGAGGCCATGCGGCTGAGGAAGCCGTGAACTTTGCTGCGGCGACGACGGTTGGGTTGGAAGGTGCGCTTCGGCATATTAAATTTCCTGTCTGAAAAAGTTTGTGCAGTATTGAACGTAACGACAAAAAATTACGTTTCTTGCAGGGGCCTGAACACCTGCGCTGCGGCACTCTTTGAGTATAGTCGAGTTGCTGAGATGGGGCAATGAAGTGTCGGGTGGGACTCATAACCGGCAATGATGATTCCCTCAATGGGAGCGTTTCATCGATTCTTCACAATGGATGGTGCAAAGAAGGCATTATGAAAAAATTCTTTGCTCGATTGCACGATTTGGCTTGCGTGAGAGGTTGGGTTTGCGTGCTAGTATCAAGTCCGTTCCGTGATAGTTGAATGTGTCGCGGTTCAATTTTTCAACGGGCCCTCGCAGTTGTTTCACTCTCCTGATCACTGTTCGTGAGGTGAAGGACTTCTAAGCAATCAGGCTGACACTGACTTCGCGGAGTTTTCGCGAGTGGGGAGAGCTGTTGCTTATTGCAAGACTTGATGGCCCTGTTCCTGTTGCAGTTGAACGCTAAAGAATGAAGGAAGACGCCTACGATGTCCTATGTTCCGGTTCCAGCCGCCATCCCCAACCAGTGGTATCGCATCCTGGGTGCACTCGAAAAGAAGATCAACCGGCAGAGCTATGAGACATGGCTCAAGCCGACGCGGTTCTCCCACATTACCGGCCGGACGCTCTATGTACGCATCCCCTCCGAGGAGTTTCAGCACGTCGGGGAGCGTTATGGGGACCATATTGGCGAGGCCATAGAGACTCTGGGGCTGGAGCTGGACCAGGTGGTGTTCCAGGTGCCTCCAGCGGAGCCCAGCGTGGTGCGAACGCGCGAGGATGGCGGCTTTGCTCCGCAGTCCAGCCACAGCCAGAATGCACCGCGGCGGACGGGAGCACCAGCCGGCCCCGAACAGGCGCGCTTTGACTGGAACACCGCAGCGCAACTGAACCCGCGCTACCAGTTCGACGGCTTTGTAACCGGCAGCGGTAACCAGTTTGCCCACGCGGCGGCCGCGGCGGTGGCGGAGAAGCCCGGCAAGACCTACAATCCGCTCTTTCTGTACGGCGGCGTGGGCCTGGGCAAGACGCACCTGATGCAGGCCATCGGGCACCAGGTGAAGGCGCGCACCGCTCCCGCTGTGGTGAGCTATGTGACCGGCGAGAAGTTCACCAATGACATGATCAACTCGGTGCGCTATGACAAGATGACGGGCTTTCGCGACCGCTATCGCACGGTGGATGTGCTGCTGATCGACGACATCCAGTTCCTCAGCGGCAAGGAGCGCACGCAGGAGGAGTTCTTTCACACCTTCAACGCGCTGCATGAGCTGAATAAGCAGATCGTCGTCGCCAGCGACCGTCCGCCCAAGGAGCTGGCGGACTTTGAAGACCGCCTGCGTTCGCGCTTTGAGTGGGGGCTGGTGGTGGACGTCCAGCCACCCGACCTGGAGACCAAGGTTGCCATCCTGCAGAAGAAGGCCGAGCAGGAGCAGACCGTGCTGCCGACGGAGGTGGCGCTGTTTATCGCCGGCAACGTGCGCACCAACGTGCGCGAGCTGGAGGGCGCGCTGGTGCGGCTGATCGCCTGGAGCAGCCTGCACGGCGTGGAGATCACGCTACCCACAGCGCAGGTCTGCCTGAAGCAGTTCATTGACACGCAGGTGCGCAAGATTACGATTGAGGCGATTCAGCGCGCCGTGGCGGAGAACTTCGGCATGCGCGTGGCGGAGCTGAAGCAGAAGAACAACTCGCGGCAGATCGTGGTGCCGCGGCAGATTGCGATGTACCTGGCCAAGCAGTTGACCGAGGCGAGCCTGCCGGAGATTGGACGGCAGTTCGGCGGTAAACACCATACGACGGTGATGCACTCCATCAGCAAGATTGATGAGCACCGCCGCAGCGACAAGGATCTGAATAGGACCGTGACGAAGTTGATGGAGACGCTCGGGTGAGGCAGCGGACAGCCAACAGTTAACAGCGAACAGAGAATGCAAAGGCCGCCAGGGATGGCGGCCTTTGTGCTGCGTTCCGAGTTAGAAGAAGAGTTCGGGCGAGACCTTGAAGCGCTTGCTTAGCCGGCGAATGTGTTCCTTGTTCAGTTCACGCTTGCCGCTCAGGACCTCCGAGGTGATGCTGGGGGTTCCGAAGATGTCCGTGAGGTCTTTCTGCTTGAGGCTGTGCTGGTCCATGAGGAAGCGAACGGCGGCCAGTGGCCCGGAGCTCGGCACAGCGTAGTGCTTCTCTTCAAAGTCTTCGACGAGCAGGGTGAGGAGCTTGAGCAACTGCCTCTCGGCGGGGCTGAGAGAGTCTTCGCGGCGCAGGAGTTCAGAGACCTGTTCCAGATAGAGTTCGTTGAGCCCCTCGGAGTCGACGACGGTGGGGAGGGACTCCGCGAGAAGGCGGGCATACTCGGGTTGCGCTGCGGCGGCGATGGCAATCACTTCCAACCTCCCTTGTCGTACTCGGCGTGTGTCAGTACGTGTCGAACCAGAATGACCTGCGACGCGAAGAAGACCTCCGCAATCAAGCGGTAGGCGTTGCCCTTGATATTGAACACAAAATGCTTGCCGACAATATCGGCTGTAGGAAGCTGCCGTCGTACCTCGACCAGATTCTTCCAGGCCGCCTTCTTCGCGATGCGATACCAGACGTCTAAAGGGTCGATCAGGTCGCTGTGCCGGTCGCGCGCTTCCAGCAGCTTTCTGCGACTGATAACGTGCAATCGGAACTCCTGCTACCCATGCTCTTCGCAAAATGCGAAGTTGTCAAGAGGCTGATTTCGTATGGCTTATGGGGTGAGGATGACCTTGCCGATGCCGCCTTTTTCGGCGACGGTCTGGGCTTCGGCGGCCTGCGAAAGCGGGAGGATGCGGTCGATCGGGAGCTTGAGTTTGCCGTCGCGGACGGCCTCTGCGTAGTGGACGACGGTGGTGGGATCGGGCGTGGCCATGATGTGGTTGACCGTGACGGTGGGGTGCAGCGCGGCGTTGGATGGCGGCCCGAGGACGGTGCCGAAGATGCCGCCGGGCTTGACCTTGTCGATGAGCTTGGTGGCGCTGGCGCCGCCGACGGTGTCGGCGACGGCGTCGAGGGTGCCGAGAGAGGCGATGCTGGCGTCGTCGTTGATGTCAATTGCAGCGATGGCGCCGAGGTCCAT
>Ga0302202_10005077_pt1 | contig 13553 bp, 10 predicted proteins | sample II_Bog_N3_3_FD_194579 | JGI IMG/M metagenome (GOLD analysis project Ga0302202, IMG submission 194579) | Peat permafrost microbial communities from Stordalen Mire near Abisko, Sweden - II_Bog_N3_3 | ecosystem: Environmental > Terrestrial > Soil > Wetlands > Peat | place: Sweden: Abisko...
CGGGGAGTCCGGCTCCTCCGTCCGGGCCGCCCGCCGCACCCCGCCCTCACCCCCGTCCGGGCCGGCCACCGCACCCCCGACACCCCCGTCCGGTCCCGCCGGAGGCGTCGCGGCACGGCGCCCTGCCCCCGTCACGGCGCCCCCGTCACGGGGGCGGGGCGCGACGCTCAGGCCGTCCAGGGGTCGGGGGACCCCGCGTCGATCCCGTACCGGCTGATGGCGGCCGGCACGGCGTTGGCCGGGAGGGCACCGTCCGCCACCAGGCCCTCCAGGACGGCCACGACGATGTGGGCGGCGTCCACCTCGAAGTACCGGCGGAGCACTTCCCGGGTGTCGGAACGACCGAATCCGTCCGTCCCGAGCGACGTGAACCGCCGGGGTACCCAGCGTGCGACCTGGTCGGGCACGGCCCGCATGAAGTCGGTGACGGCCACCACGGGACCGGCCGATCCGGCCAGGGCCGCCGTCACGAAGGGCACTCCGGCATCGTCGTCGGGGTGGAGGCGGTTGTGGCGGTCGATGCCGATGGCCTCCTCGCGGAGCGCCTTGTAGGACGTGACGGACCAGGCCTCGGCGCCCACGCCCCAGTCGTCGGCCAGGAGGCGCCGGGCCTCGAGTGCGGCCCGCCAGGCCGGCCCGCTGAACAGCACCGTCGCCCGGGGCGCCCGGGCCGGCGTCTCCTCGGGTACGTCGGCGAAGCGGTACATGCCGGCCACCGTGCCCGTCCGCACGCGCTCGGCGTCGGCCGGATCGGTCGGCAGCGGGGGCATCACGTAGTTCTCGTTGTACAGGGTCAGGTACCAGAAGCGGTCCTCGGGCTCCGGGCCGGTCATGCGCCGGATCCCGTCCTCGACGATGGTCGCCACCTCGTGGGCGAACGCCGGGTCGTAGGCCTCCACCGACGGGTACGTCGAGGCGAGGAGGAGCGAGTGCCCGTCCTGGTGCTGGAGCCCTTCGCCGTTGAGTGTGGTCCGCCCGGCCGTGCAGCCCAGCAGGAAGCCCCGCCCACGGCTGTCCCCGAGCGCCCACAGCAGGTCGCCCACCCGCTGGAACCCGAACATCGAATAGAGCAGGTAGCAGGGGATCAGCGCCTCGCCCCAGGTGGCGTACGAGGTGGCGGCGGCCGTGAAGGTGGCGGTCGCCCCCGCCTCGGTGATCCCCTCCTGCAGGACCTGTCCGGCCGGTCCCTCGGCGTAGTGGAGGGCGAGGTCGGCATCGACGGGGGTGTAGCGCTGGCCGTCCGGCGCGTAGATCTGGACCTCGCTGATCAGCGACTCGAGACCGAAGGTGCGGGCCTCGTCGGAGACGATGGGCACGATCCGGTCACCGACGCCCGGGTCCCGGGTCAGGGACCGGAGCAGTCGGGCGAAGGCCATGGTGGTGGACACCTCCTGCCGCCCCGAGCCGGCGAGCAGGTCGGCGAAGGTGGCGGGCTCGGGGGAGGGAAGCGGTCGGGCCCGCACCACGCGGGACGGGAGGGGGCCACCGAGCGCCCGCCGGCGCTCCGCGAGGTACCGACCCGCCGGGGAGTCGGGCTCGGGCCGGTAGTACGGGGGGACGTCGGCGTCGAGGGCCGACTCGTCGATCTCCCCGTGGAGGGACAGGCGGTCGCGCAGGGCGCGCAGCTGGGCCTTGGTCATCTTCTTGATCTGGTGGGTGGCATTGCGGGCCTCGATCTCGGGACCGAGCGTCCAGCCCTTGACGGTCTTGGCCAGGATGGCCGTCGGCGCACCGACGTGCTCCGTCGCCGCCCGATAGGCCGCGTAGAGCTTGCGGTAGTCGTGGCCACCCCGGGGCAGGCTCTGGAGCTCGGCGTCGCTCAGGTGCTCGACGAGGGCGGTCAGCCGCGGGTCGGGCCCGAAGAAGTGCTCCCGGATGTAGGCCCCCGACTCGGTGGCGTACTTCTGGAACTCGCCGTCGACCGTCTCGTTCATCTTGGCCAGCAGCACGCCGTCGACGTCCCGGGCGAGCAGTTCGTCCCAGGTCCGGCCCCAGACCACCTTGATGACGTTCCAACCGGCGCCGCGCAGGGTGGCCTCGAACTCCTGGATCACCTTGCCGTTGCCGCGCACCGGCCCGTCGAGACGCTGGAGGTTGCAGTTGACCACCATGGTGAGGTTGTCGAGATGCTCGCGACCGGCCATGCCGAGCAGGGCCAGGGTCTCGGGCTCGTCGAACTCCCCGTCGCCGACGAACGCCCAGACGCGGCTGGCCGAGGTGTCGGCGAGGCCGCGCGCCGCCAGGTACCGGGCCAGATGGGCCTGGGCGATGGCGTTGATGGGGCCGAGGCCCATCGACACGGTGGGGTACTCCCAGAAGTCGGGCATGAGGCGTGGATGGGGGTACGACGACAGGCCGCCACCGCCCACCTCGAACCGGAAGCTGTCGAGCTGGGACTCGCTCAGCCGCCCCTCCACGAAGGCCCGTGCGTAGATGCCGGGGGAGGCGTGTCCCTGGAAGTAGACCTGGTCGCCCGGACCACCCCCGTCCTTGCCCCGGAAGAAGTGGTTGAACCCGACCTCGTAGAGCGCCGCCGAACTCGCATAGGTGGCGAGGTGGCCACCGATCGCCTCGGAGCGGATGTTCGCCCGGACCACCATGACGGCGGCGTTCCACCGGATGAAGGCCCGGATGTGCCGCTCGAGTTCCTCGTCCCCCGGGAACTCGGGCTCGGCGTCCGACGGGATGGAATTCACGTACGGCGTCGATACGGCCGGCGGAAAGTCCACCTGGGACTGGCGGGCCCGCTCGAGGACACGCATGAGCAGGTAGCGGGCCCGGTTCCGACCGTGGACCCGGACGACGTCGTCGAAGGCGGCCAGCCACTCCGCGGTCTCCTGGGGATCGACATCGGGAAGCTGGTGGGCCACACCATCGAAGAGCATCTCCCCCATGCTCCCACCCGCCGCCTCCGGAACACCACCGCCCCGTGCCGTGCCGCCCCGTGCCGCCGGGCACGCGCCGTGCCGCCGGCCGCGCGCCGCGTCCCGATGTGGCGCGTGCCCGGGGCGGACCGAGGTGCGGGCGCACCCGGTGTCCGACGAGGTTCTCCCGAGGACGGGCGGGAGCGGGCATGCTGGGCCGATGCACGCACCTCCCCCCTCGACCGGCGGGATCCCGACGACCGTCTACACGGACGGCTCCTGCATCGGCAACCCCGGCCCGGGCGGCTGGGCCTGGGCGGTCGACGGCGGGCCGTCCGACTCGGGTGGTGAGCCGCACACGACGAACCAGCGGATGGAGGTGCTGGCGGTCATCCGGGCCCTCGGGGCACTGGCGGGGCCGGTCCACGTGGTCAGCGACTCGACCTACGTCGTCAATTGCTTCCGTCAGCGCTGGCACGAGGGGTGGAAGCGCCGGGGCTGGAAGAACTCCCAGGGCAAGCCGGTGGCCAACCGGGACCTGTGGGAGGACCTGTTCGCCCTGGCCCTCGACCCCGGGCGGGCGGTCACCTTCGAGTGGGTGAAGGGCCACTCGGGCGACCGGATGAACGACGTCGTCGACACCCTCGCCCTGGCCGCCGCCGGCCGCCAGGTGGCCACGGGCCCTCCGCCGGACCCCGGTTTGGGCCAGGGGCGGCTGCTCCCGTAATCTGACCCCATGGAGATCAACGGAAGTTCAGCAATCGTCACCGGTGGGTCCTCGGGCCTCGGTGAGGCAACGGCCAGGCTCCTGGCCACACGCGGCGCCAAGGTCGTCGTCGCCGACCTCAACGCGGAGGCCGGCGAGGCGCTGGCCAAGGAGATCGGAGGGGTGTTCGTCCGCACGGACGTGACCTCGACCGACGACGTGATCGCCAGCGTGGACGCGGCCGTCGCCCAGGCGCCGCTCTTCAGCGTGGTGAACTGCGCCGGCATCGGGTGGGCGGGCCGCACCGTCGGTCGGGACGGGGAGTACTCGTCGGCCCACGACCTCGACGTGTATCGCAAGGTCATCGAGATCAACCTGATCGGCACCTTCAACGTCTGCCGGCTGGCCGCGTCCAAGATGAGCCTCAACACGCCCGACGCGGACGGCTGCCGCGGCGCCATCGTCAACACCGCCTCGGTGGCCGCCGAGGACGGCCAGATCGGCCAGGTCGCCTACTCGTCCTCCAAGGGCGGGGTCGTGGGCCTCACACTCCCGCTGGCCCGCGACCTGGCTGCCATCGGCGTCCGGGCCAACTGCATCCTGCCCGGCCTGATCGACACCCCGATCTACGGGACCGGCGAGGCCTCCGAGGAGTTCAAGGCCCGCCTCGGCACCGGTGTGCTCTTCCCGAAGCGCCTGGGCCGCTCGGACGAGTTCGCCACCCTGGCCGTCGAGCTGCTCGCCAACAGCTACATCAACGCCGAGTCGATCCGTATCGACGCCGGCATCCGGATGCCGCCCAAGTAGGACGCGTGCCCTCCGGACACCGGGGGGTCCCGGGAGGTGGGGGGGTAGTGTCGCGGTCGGAGCCATGACCGTGACCACCCCCACACCCTCCGCCGACGGCCGACGGGACGTGTCCGGCCCCGACGGGCCCATCATCCGGACCGAGGGGCTGACCAAGGTCTACGCCGGGTCCGCGTTCACCGCCGTGGACCACCTCGACCTCGAGGTCGGGGCCGGCGAGATCTTCGGGCTCCTCGGCCCGAACGGCGCCGGCAAGACGACCACCGCCGGCATGCTGACGACCCGGGTCGTCCCGACGTCCGGCACCGCCACCGTGGCCGGCATCGACGTCGTGCGCCAACCGGCCGTGGCCAAGCAGATCCTCGGCATCGTCAGCCAGCAGAACACCCTGGACCGCCAGCTGACCGTCTGGGAGAACCTCTACTTCCACGGTCGGCTGTTCGGCATCCCGGCCCGCGAGTCACGCCGTGAGTCCGATCGCCTGCTCGAGCAGTTCCAGCTCGACAAGTGGGCCACCGCCTCCGTCTACGCCCTCTCCGGAGGGATGGCCCAGCGGCTCATGGTGGCACGGGCCATCTTCCACCGCCCCGCCGTCCTCTTCCTCGACGAGCCCACCGCCGGACTCGACCCCCAGAGCCGGCTGGCCCTGTGGGAGATCCTGCGGGACCTGAACCGGGGTGGTCAGACGATCCTCCTCACCACCCACTACATGGAGGAGGCGGACCAGCTCTGCGGCCGGGTGGCCATCATGGACAAGGGGAAGCTGCTCGCCCTCGACACTCCGGACGCCCTGAAGCGCCAGATCAACGCCGACACCATCGTGACCGTGACGGCGACGGGCGACCGCGATGACCTCGGACGGGCGCTCTCCGACCGCGTCCCGGGGGTGACCCAGGTCCGGGCGATCGACGGAGGCGTCGAACTGCATGTGAAGGGCACGGCCCGCCTCCTGCCCGCGGTGGTCAACGGTGCCGAGGAGGCCGGCTTCCCGGTGCTCGACGTGTCGATGGCCGAACCCACGCTCGAGACGGTGTTCATCAACCTGACCGGCAAGGAGCTGCGCGACTGATGGCCCTCGTCGATGCCGACCCGACCGTGACGTCGGTCCACCTCCGCCCCGAGCACACGGCCCTGGCGGCGGGCCGGACCGCCCTGTGGGCGCTCATCCTGCGCGATCTGCTGGTGCTCCGGAAGCACCTGTTCGAATTCGTGGCCCGCACCCTGATCCAACCGTTCCTGCTCTGCTTCGTCTTCCTCTACGTGTTCCCGAAGATCGGTCAGGGCATCGGGGGTGCCGACCCGGCGGCCCAGTCCGCGTTCGCCACGATCCTGGTCCCGGGGGTGGTCGGTATCTCGATCCTGTTCCAGGGTGTCCAGTCGGTGGCGCTGACCATGTCCCAGGAGTTCGGCTACACCCGGGAGATCGAGGACCGGGTCCAGGCCCCGTGCCCCATCTGGCTCGTCGCCATGGCCAAGGTCCTGTCCGGTGCCGTGCAGGGGCTGATCTCGGCGGCGCTGGTCCTGCCCATCGCCTCGGTCGTCCACGCCAAGGGCGTCGAGGCCCACCTGAACCTCCACTGGTGGGTCATCGTGACCGTGGTGCCGTTGGCCTGTGTGACCATGGCCTCACTCGGGCTGCTCCTCGGGACCAGCTTCGAGCCACGCAACATCGGGCTCATGTTCGGGTTCATCATCCTGCCGGTCACGTTCCTCGGCGGCACCTACTACGCCTACACCCGACTGGCGCCGGTCCAGGTCGGCGGTTGGCACTGGCTGCAGACACTGGTGCTGGTCAACCCCCTCATCTACATCAACGAGGGCATGCGGGCGGCGTTCACGGATGCACCGCACATGCCGCTCTACGTCATCTACCCCGTGCTCGTCGGGTTCCTCGCCGTGTTCCTCGGGATCGGGCTCCGGAACTTCCGGCGGCGGGTGCTGTCCTGAGCGGACCCGTGGAGTCCACACCCGGGACCGGGACCGGCACGCAGCCGGAGGCCGGTCCGGCACCGGTCGCCCGGTACCTGCTGGACAACCGGCAGCCCGAGGCGGGTGTCCGTCTGGACGCCATCGGCGACCTGTTCGATGCGGCGACGTTCCGGATGCTGGAGGCCACCGGAGTCCGCTCGGGCTGGCGCTGCTGGGAGGTGGGGGCCGGCGGGCCGGGTGTCGCCGCCTGGCTGTCGGGGCGCGTGGCTCCGTCCGGACGGGTCCTGGTCACCGACATCGACACCTCCTGGCTGTCCCCCGACACCTGGCCGGACGGCACCGTCCCGCCCGGGGTCGCCGTGGCCCGTCACGACGTGACGACGGACCCGCTCCCGGAGGGACCGTTCGACCTGGTCCATGCCCGACTGCTGCTCGTCCACCTGCCCGGCCGGGCCGAAGTGGCCGCGTCCCTCGCCGGCCTCCTGGCCCCGGGCGGCTGGCTCGTCGTGGAGGACGCCGACCCCGCGCTCCAGCCGCGGGCGTGCCCCGACGAGTACGGGCCCGACCAGGTGCTGGCCAACAAGGTCCGGGCCGGGTTCCGGTCGCTGCTCGCCGGGCGTGGCGTCGACCTGGCGTTCGGCCGCACCGTGCCCCGCCTGCTGCGGGGGCTCGGACTGGTCGACGTGGTGGCCGAGGCCCACTTCCCGGTCACGTCGCCCGTGAGCTCGGTGCTCGAGCGGGCCACGGTCGAGCAGACACGCGCCGGTCTCGTCGGCGCCGGGCTGGTGACCGAGGACGAGGTGGCGCGCCACCTGGCCATCCTCTCCTCCGGTCGCCTGGACGTGACCACGGCGCCGATGGTGTCGGCCCGGGGTCGCCGGCCCGTCCCCGGGGCCGGGCCCCGGGAGTCGTCCCCAGATGGGGACCGGTAGGCTGGAGTGCGCTCGCACGCAGACGACGACGACCTGACGGAGGTGGTTCCCACGGGACCCGAGGTGGCAACAGAGCAGACCGCAACGGGGGGGACCGGCAGCCAGGCAGGGGGAGCAGAGCACTTCGACATCGTCATCATCGGAGGCGGACCGGGTGGCTACGCCGCCGCCCTCTACGGTGCCGCGGCCGGCCTCTCCATCGGCCTCGTGGAGCTCGACAAGGTGGGTGGCACCTGCCTGCACCGTGGCTGCGTCCCGGCCAAGGCGTTCCTGGAGACGGCCGCCGTCCGCCGCACCGTGCGCTCGGCCGCCGGCTTCGGTATCACGGCAGGGCCGGACCAGTCCGAACCCACGGTCAAATTCGCCGTCAGCCAGGAGCGCAAGCAGCAGGTCGTGGACCAGCTGTTCAGCGGACTCTCGGGCCTGCTCAAGGGTCGGGGCGTGACGGTGTTCAACGGCAGCGGCACGCTGCTGGGTGACCACCGGGTGCGGATCGCCGGGAACGACGGGTCGACCGTCGAGATCACCGGGACCGACGTCGTGCTGGCCGCCGGCTCGGTGCCCCGCACCATCCCGGGCTTCGACATCGACGGCACGCTGGTCCTGACGTCCGACGAGGTGCTCGCCCTCGACCACCTGCCCTCGTCGGTGGCGGTCATCGGCGGCGGGGCGATCGGGTGCGAGTTCGCCTCCATGTTCTCCGACCTGGGCTCGACGGTCACGATCTTCGAGGCGCTGCCCACGATCCTCAACGGATGCGACGACGACGTCGTGCGCACCGTGGTGCGCTCGTTCAAGAAGCGCGGCATCGACGTGAAGGCGGGGGTCAGTCTCGCCGGCCACCGCCCCGACCCCTCGGGCGACCGGACGGTCGTCTCGTTCGGCGACGGCGGGCAGCTGACGGTCGACGCCGTCGTGGTGTCGGTGGGCCGCCGCCCCCGGACCGAGGGACTGGTGGCGTCAGACGCCGGGGTGACCATCGACGACCGCGGGTTCGTGGTGGCCGACGCCGCCATGCGGACCAGTGCCCCCGGCGTCTGGGCGGTCGGCGACGTGGTCGCCGGCACGCCGCAGCTGGCCCATGTGGCGTTCGCCGAGGCGATCGTGGTGATCAAGTCGATCCTGGGCGAGCCGACGGCCGCCGTCGACTACGCCCGCGTGCCCTGGGCGATCTACTGTCATCCCGAGGTGGCCTTCGCCGGTATGACCGAGGCCGCAGCCCGGGCGGCCGGCCTGGACGTGGTGGTCAAGAAGGACCCCTTCGGCGGCAACAGCCGGGCCAGGATCATCGGTGACACCGAGGGCATGGTCAAGGTGATCGCCGAGAAGCGGCCCGACGGCACCACCGGCCGCATCCTGGGCGTCCACATGGTCGGGCCGTGGGTCACCGAACAGCTCGGTGCCGGCTACCTGGCCGTCAACTGGGAGGCCACGGCCGACGAGGTCGCCCAGTTCATCCAGCCGCACCCGTCCCTGTCGGAGGCGTTCGGCGAGACGGTGCTGGCACTGACCGGAAGGGGACTCCACGTTGGCTGACGTGACCATGCCGCAACTCGGCGAGACGGTGACCGAGGGGACCATCACCAAGTGGTTCAAGGCCGTCGGCGACACCGTCGCCCGCGACGAGCCCCTGTTCGAGGTGTCGACCGACAAGGTCGACTCCGAGGTCCCGTCGCCCGCCGACGGAGTCCTGACGGCGATCCTCGTCGAGGAGGGCGACACCGTCGACGTGGGTGTGGCCCTGGCCGTCATCGACGGCGACGCCGGTGCCGCCCCGCCACCGCCTCCCGCTTCCTCCCCCGGTGCCGCGGCCCCGGTGGCCGAGGTGGCGCCGGCACCGGTCGCACCACCTCCGCCACCGCCTCCGGTCCCGACCACCGCTGCGGCGGCTGCCCCCCTCGCGGAGCTCCCCGACGAACCGGTGCCGTCCGCTGCCCGGGCCACCCCGGCCCCGACCACCCCGTCGGCCGCACCGACGACGCCGACGTCGCCTCCCTTCGCCGCCTCGGCCGGCACGAGCCTGCCGACCGTCCCCGCCGGAGCGGACCGGGCCCGGGTGCTGTCACCGGTCGTCCGCAGGCTCCTCGCCGACCACGACATCGACCCCTCGACGATCCGGGGCACCGGCCTCCAGGGTCGGATCACCCGTGCCGACGTCGAGGCCGTCATCGAGCGCGGCGGCCCGCCGGCGGCCGTGCCCAGCATCGGCGCCGAGCGCACCACCCCCGTGGCTCCGTCGGCCACCCCACCGCCGGCTCCCCGCGCCGCCACGCCCACGAGTGACGGTGTGCGTCCGGGTGACCGTGACGAAGTGGTGCCGTTCACCAACATCCGGCGGCGCACGGCCGAGCACATGGTCCGCTCGAAGGCGACGTCCGCGCACACGCTGATGGTCAAGGAGGTCGACTACGAGCGCGTCGAGCAGGTGCGCCGGACCCACGGCGAGCGGTTCCGTGAGGAGGAGGGATTCAGCCTCACGTACCTCCCGTTCGTGGCCCGGGCCACCACCGAGGCACTCGCCGAGTTCCCCCACCTGAACGCTTCGGTGGGCAACGACGCGCTGATCGTGCACCACGACGTCAACCTGGGCATCGCCGTCGACCTCGACAACGAGGGACTCATCGTCCCCGTGGTGCACAACGCCGAGGAGCTGAACCTCCGGGGCATGGCCCGTCGGATCCGCGATGTCGCCGACCGGGCCCGCACCAAGCGGCTCAGCCTCGACGACATCAGCGGTGGCACGTTCTCCATCACGAACGCCGGTCCCTTCGGGACACTGATCACCGGGGCGATCATCAACCAGCCCCAAGTGGCGATCCTGTCGACCGACGGCGTGTCCCGCAAGCCGGTGGTGGTCGAACTCCCCGACGGCACCGAGTCCATCGGGATCCACTCCGTCGGCCTGGTGGCGATGAACTTCGACCACCGTGCCGTCGACGGCGCCTACGTCGCCCGCTTCCTGTCCCGGCTGTCGGCCATACTCGACGACCGCGACTGGGCCGGCGAGCTCTAGCCGCCGGTGCAGGACGACCGAACGTCCGCCGGGGCGCAGGGGCGCGGCCTCCGTGTGCGCTGGTTGGGACGCGTCCCCTACGCGGAGGGATGGGACCTCCAGCGTGCCGTGGCCGTGGGCTCCGACGACGACTACCTGCTGTTGATGGAGCATGCGCCCGTGTACACACTGGGCTCGCATGCCGACCCGTCCCACGTGCTGGTCGAGCCGGCCTCGGTCGGCGCGACCCTCCTGGAGGTCGACCGCGGCGGCGACGTGACGTACCACGGCCCGGGCCAGTTGGTCGGCTACCCCGTCCGCACCGTCGGGCGTGGCCCCCACCACGGTCCGGAGCACGTGCGCCAGGTGGAGCAGGTGGTGATCGATGCCCTGGTGGCGCTCGGCGTCCCGGCCGACCGCGTGGGGCGCAAGCCGGACCACCCGGGCGTGTGGATCGATCCGATCGTGCCGGGCTCGGGCCCCGACGGCCCCCGCAAGATCGCGGCCGTCGGCGTGCGGACGGCCCGGGGGCGCACGACCCACGGCTTCGGGCTCAACGTCACCACGGACCTGACCATGTTCGACCACATCGTGCCGTGCGGGATCGCTGATCACCCCATGACGTCGTTGGCGGCCGAGGGGTTCCCGGCGACGATGGCCGAAGTGGTCGACGCGGTGGTGGCTGCGGCGGCGCGTCCCTGGGGTCCGGTCACCGACAGGTCCGAGGTCACGGACGGCGCCCGGGACGCGGGGCCGCCGGCCACGCCGGACCACCGGTCGACGACGCCGGCGGGCCCGGTACCGACCGCCCTCGAGCGGCGGATGGCCCGATCGGGGATCGCCCCAGGTGCCGGAGTGGCCCTGTCCGCCCGCAAGCCGGCGTGGCTGCGCGTGCAGGCGACCATGGCCGAGGGGTACCTCGGTCTGCAGCAGTCGGTGCGCGATCTCGGGCTCGTCACGGTGTGCCAGGAGGCGGGCTGCCCCAACATCTACGAGTGCTGGGCCGACGGCACGGCGACGTTCATGATCAACGGGTCCCGCTGCACGCGGGCCTGTGGGTTCTGTCAGGTCGACACCCGTCACCCGCTCCCGCTCGACCCCGGTGAGCCGGCCCGGGTGGCCGAGGCCGTCGCTCGCATGGGCCTCGCCCACGCCGTGATCACCTGCGTGGCCCGCGACGATCTCGCCGACGGGGGCGCCGGGGCGTTCGCCCGGACCATCGACGCCATCCGGCAGGCGAGTCCGGGCACCGCCGTCGAGGTGCTGATCTCCGACGTCAAAGGGGACCGCGCCTCGCTCCACACCGTCCTCGACGCCCGGCCCGACGTGCTCAACCACAACATCGAGACGGTCGCCCGGCTGCAGCGTGTGGTCCGACCGTCCGCCGGTTACGCCCGCAGCCTGACGGTGCTCGCCCGGTCCGCCGGGGCCGGGCTCACCACGAAATCGGGCATCATCCTCGGCATGGGCGAGCGGGAGGACGAGGTGCTCGCCACCCTGGCCGACCTGCGGGCCGTTGGGGTCGACATCGTCACCCTGGGCCAGTACCTGCGCCCCAGCGCCGGCCACCTGCCGGTCGCCCGCTGGTGGACCCCGGAGGAGTTCGACGAGCTGCGCCGGGCCGGCATGGACCTCGGATTCGCCCACGTCCAGGCGTCGCCGCTGACCCGCTCCAGCTACCACGCACGGGAGGCGGCCGACGCATCGTCCGGACCCGCCTCGGCACCTGCACCCGCACCTGCACCCGGACCTGCACCCGGACCCGTGGGCGGGCCCGCTCCCGCACGCGGACCCGTCGCCGTGCCCGCTCCCGCAACCGGACCCGTCGCCGTGCCCGTCACGATGTCGGTACGGTGAGCCGATGACGGAGACGCTCGGTCCGACGGCCCTCGAGGCCCGGAGGTCGCGGTTGGCCCGTGTGCGGCGGCGCATGGAGGCCGGCGGCGTCGACGCCCTGCTCCTCTCCCACGGGGCCGACCTCCCGTGGCTGACCGGGTACCGGGCCATGCCCCTGGAACGCCTCACCCTGCTCGTCCTCCCCCTCGTCGGAGACCCGGTGCTGGTGGTGCCCGCCCTCGAGGCGCCCCGGGTACCCGACAGCGGCGGCCTCGTGGACCTGCTGCCGTGGACCGACGACGTGGACCCGATCGACCTCGTCGTGGACCAGGTGGCCGGCGTGCGGTCGGGACGGTTCGCGCTGTCCGACCGGGCCTGGGCCACCACGGCGCTCGCTCTCCAGCGTCGCCTGCCCGACGCCCGGTGGATCGAGGCGTCGACCGTCACCTCACCGATCCGGGCGGTGAAGGACGAGGCCGAGGTCGCCGCGCTGCGGGCGGCCGGTGCCGCGGCCGACCGGGTGGCGCTCGTCCTGCAGGCCGGCGGGATCCCGCTCGTCGGCCGGACGGAGGCCGCCGTGTCCGCCGACCTGGGCGCACTGCTGGTCGCCGAGGGGCACAGCACCGTGAACTTCGCCATCGTGGGGAGCGGCCCGAACGCAGCCAGTCCCCATCACGAGCCGGGGGACCGGGTCATCGGCCGGGACGAGACCGTGGTGTGCGACTTCGGCGGCACCCTGGCGCTCGACGGTGACGTCGGCTACTGCTCGGACATCACCCGGACCGTCGTGACCGGCGATCCCCCGTCCGAGGTGCGGGCCTGCTACGACGTGCTGCAGGCCGCCCAGCTGGCGGCGGTCGGCTCGGCGGTGGCCGGCGTGACGGCGGCGTCGGTCGATGCCGTCGCCCGCGAGGCCATCGGCGACGCCGGGTACGGACATCTCTTCGTGCACCGCACCGGGCACGGGATCGGGATCGAGGAACACGAGGACCCGTACCTGGTGGTGGGGAACGACGAGCCGTTGGTGCCCGGCCACGCCTTCTCCGTCGAGCCGGGCATCTACCAGCCGGGCCGGTTCGGCATGCGCCTGGAGGACATCGTGGTCATCGGGACCGACGGTCGTCCCGAGCCGCTCAACACTGTCGACCACGGCCTCGTCGTCGTCGACCACTGAGGAGGGACGGCATGGATCTGGGCATCGAAGGCAAGGTGGCGCTCGTCACCGCCAGCTCGAGGGGACTGGGCCGGGCCACGGCACTGGCACTGGCCGCCGAAGGCGTCCGGGTGATGCTGTCGGGTCGGGACCCGGCGACCCTGGAGGCGACGCGGCAGGAGGTGGCGGCGATCGGTGGGTCCGTCGACGCCTGCGCCGGGGACGTGACGGATCCGGGTCAGCCGGCCCGCCTCGTCGCGGCAACGGTCGAGCGGTTCGGTGCGTTGGACATCCTGGTCGCCAACGCCGGCGGGCCGCGTCCCGGACGCGCCCT
>Ga0302202_10005109_pt1 | contig 13513 bp, 11 predicted proteins | sample II_Bog_N3_3_FD_194579 | JGI IMG/M metagenome (GOLD analysis project Ga0302202, IMG submission 194579) | Peat permafrost microbial communities from Stordalen Mire near Abisko, Sweden - II_Bog_N3_3 | ecosystem: Environmental > Terrestrial > Soil > Wetlands > Peat | place: Sweden: Abisko...
GGCGGCGGGTGCGAGGGCGACGGTGTCGATCTTGTTGACGGCGAGGAAGACGGGCTTGCCGCCGCGCAGGAGGAGACGGGCGAGGGTGATGTCGGGGCTGGCGAGCTCGGTGCGGCCGTCGACGACCATGATGATGACCTGCGCCTCGGCGAGGGCGGTCTGGGCCTGGAGGAAGATTTCGGCGGGGATGAGTTCGGGGTCGTCTGGGACGATGCCGCCGGTGTCTACCAGGCGTGCGTCGGCTCCCATCCATTCGATGAGGCCGTAGATGCGGTCGCGTGTGATGCCGGGCTCGTCGCCGACGATGGAGCGGCGCGAACCGGTGAGGCGATTGAAGAGCGTCGACTTGCCGACGTTGGGGCGGCCGCAGATGGCGATGAGGGGGAGCGCGCGGGAGGCGGCGGAGTCGGCGGCGAGATCGAGCTGGGCGGCGAGGATTTCGGCTTCGCGCCAGGCACGGGTTTCGGCGGGGGATTCGGGGAGGGTTGTTGGTTGTTGGTTGCTGGTTGTTGGTTGAGGACGGGTGGAGGTGCGGGGCTTTGGGGCGATGGTACGGCGGGATTCATTTTCGGGGGAGCGGGTGGGGGTGCGCTTCTGCTTGGCGAGGGTGGCGCTCTTGGTGGCGAGGGACTTGCGTTTGCGGGGATCGACCGCTCCGGTGGTGGGCGTGGTGCGCGGGGCGCGGCCCTGCTTGGGGCGGGTGGATGCCTGTCGATGCTTCTTGCCGAGGCGTTTTCTGTCGTCGCGTTGCGCCATTGTGAGTGCCTTCCGGGAGACGCGGTGCGCCTAAGGACATTATAGGGAGGGGGGCGGCCTACAATGGACGGGAGGAATTTTCTATGGGAGAGTTACGCAGATTTCTTGCAACAGAATCGTCATTCAGTGAAGCCCATCCAACGATACAAGCAGCCAAAATGTCATACGTTATGAGTGACTACGGGTCCGAAGTTCGCGAGGGCTTTTGGACGCCGGATGATGATCCGAAAATACGTTGCCTAAATCCTCTGTGTCAGCGCGGCGGCTTCGATATTGGACGTGAAGTCCAAATGATGATCTGTTTGGGATTGACATCGAAAGATCTAAATTTACGTTGTGACGGAGATGAAGGCAGTCCTAAAGGACGAAGGACTGGTCAACCGTGCGAGTATATGTTGAAAGGGACATTGAGCATCATCTATAAGGCCGAAGGATAGAGCACCCACTTCTCAGTGAATAGGAAAAGGAGTGCCATCCGCCTATGCGGCTTGTTTGCGGTACATGGATGGTTTCGCTGCGGGGCGTTTTGATTTGGTGGGGCTGGGCTTGCGTGGGCGGAGTTTAGGGGCATCGATGACGGCCAAGGACGAGCCTTCGATTTTTTGCAGGTAGGTTACGAGGTCGAAGAAGTTGGTGATGGTGGGGTTTCCCCTGGGACCGAGCATCTGCATCAGCGTCTTGGAGGAACGCCCGATGGCCTCGCCCAGTGCCACGAAGCCCAGCGTTCCGTTGATGTACTTGCGCAGGACGGATTTTCCGGTTTCGACGTCGCCGGAGACGACAGCGCCGACTGCCTCGCGCAGGGTGGCCCGGCGGTACTCGGCGCTGTTCTGAAGGTCCGCGCGTACGGTTTCGTTGAAGTCCTTTGTTGTTCCCATCTCAGCTCCGTTTCCCTTGCTTGTATTGCTTCCACAGCATCTTTGCCACGGCGATGTCTGCCGATTGCCGCTGCTTGGTCCCACCGGCGAGCAGAATGACCAGCGTCTCGCCATCCATTGCGCAATAGATCCGATAGCCGGGGCCGAAGTCCAAGCGCAACTCAGCGACGCCGGCGCCAACGCTCTTCATGGCCGATGTGTTGCCGCGTTCCAATCGATCCAGGGCCACGTCGATGCGCGCGCGCGTCGTGGGGTCCAGCTTGGCACGCCACATGCCGAAGTGATTGCGTCCGGCGTCGTCGATGTACTCGCGGACCTGAATCATGAATCAATAGTAACATATATTATACCGTAGGGCAAGACTTGTTTTCGGAAGGGAGATGTGGGGCGGGCGGCGAAATGCGGGGATTCTTCGCTGCGCTCAGAATGACAAACAAGGAGAACAGACAACAGCAAGGGCGCAATACAGAGATTCTGGCTTCGCCAGAATGACGACGTGATTGTGACGACATGAGAGGCGGGATCGGGGCGATATACTGGGGTGTGGAGAAGACTTTCTATATCGAGACGTTTGGATGCCAGATGAATGCCCATGACTCGGAGAAGGTGATTGGGACGCTGGAGCATGAGGGGTACATGCGGGTGCAGGATGAGGCCGACGCGGGGCTGATCCTGTATAACACCTGCTCGATCCGCGACAAGGCGGAGCAGAAGGTCTTCCACCGGCTGAATGAGTACAAGCGGCTGCAGGGCGAGGGGAAGCGCTTCGCCGTGCTGGGGTGCGTGGCGCAGCAGGAGGGCGAGAAGATCTTTGAGAAGGCGCCGTATGTGTCGATTGTGAGCGGGTCGGCGAGCTACCGGCGGCTGCCGGAGATGCTGGTGCGGCTGGAGGCGGGCGAGCGGCGGATTACGGGCCTCGACGACCGCGAGACGGAGGAGACCTTCGATACGGAGTTTACTTCGCGGGCGAACCCGCATCGGGGGTATATCACGATTGTGGAGGGATGCGACAAGTTCTGCGCCTACTGCGTGGTGCCGTATACGCGAGGCAGGGAGCGGTCGCGCGCATCGGACTCGGTGATGGCGGAGGCGCGGCGGATGGTGGATGCCGGGTACACGGAGATACAGTTGCTGGGGCAGAATGTGAACTCGTATCGCGACCCGAGCGGCAAGCTGAGCTTTGCGGAGCTGCTGGCGGCGGTGGGCGGCGTCGTGGGGATTCGGCGGGTGCGATTTATGACCAGCCATCCGAGGGACTTTACGCGGGAGATTGTGGCGGCCATCGACGCAGTACCACAGCTGTGCGATCATGTGCATCTGCCGGTGCAGTCGGGGTCGACGCGCGTGCTGGCGGCGATGAATCGCGAGTACACGCGAGAGTGGTATCTGGAACGGATTGCGTGGATCAAGGCGGCGCGGCGTGAGATAAGCATGACGAGCGACATTATTGTCGGGTTCCCAGGCGAGACGGAGGCGGAGCTGGAGGAGACGGCGACGCTGCTGGAGGAGGTTGGGTACGATGCGGTTTTCTGTTTTAAATACTCTGCGCGGCCCAATACACCGGCGATTGCGATGGCGGATTCGATTGCGGAGGAGGAGAAGTCGCGGCGGCTGCAGGTGCTGATGGAGCGGCAGCGGGAGATTCAGCGCAAGGGCTACGCGCGTCACCTGGGGCAGGTGATGGAGGTGATGGTGGAGGGGCACAACACGGCGCGCGGACAGGTGGTGGGACGCAGCTCTCAGAACAAGACGGTGAACTTTACGGTGAAGCAGCCTATACTTCCGGCGATGGGCAGTTACAGAATGGTGAGGATTACCGAGACGTTGCCCAATAGTCTGGTGGGCGAGGCTGTAGAGGGTTGAGGGGGTGGGCGAATGAAGATTGCAAGCGAACGCGGGGATTCGACGGCGGCGGCGATGGCCGAGGTGGAGGTGCAGATTCGCGGGCTGATGATCGATCCGCTGACCAACATGCCGATTGTGGTGCTGAAGGACGTGGCGAGCGATGCGGTGCTGCCGATCTGGGTGGGGATATTCGAGGCGAACGCGATTGCGCTGGAGCTGGAGAAGACAGCGACCCCGCGGCCGATGACGCATGACCTGATGCGCAATATGGCGCGCGGGTTGAATGCGGTGGTGCAGAAGGTAGTGGTATCGGAGCTGAAAGACGACACATTTCTGGCGGTGATCTGGCTGGAACAGGACGGCGAGATGGTGGCGATCGACGCGCGGCCGTCGGATGCGATTGCGCTGGCGCTGCGGTGGGACTGCCCCGTCTACGCGAGCCGCGTGGTGATGGACAACGCGAAGCAGGTGGCCGAGGGGCCGCAGAATGCGAGTGGGGAAGAGATGCGGCGCTGGCTGGAGAACCTGAACGACGACGATATGGGGCGGTACAAGATGTGAGGAAAGGTTGTTGGTTGCTGGTTGTTAGTTGGGGTCGGGTGGAATGCCGGTGAGGGAGTGGAGGAGGGTGTCCCACTGGCCGCCGTAGCGATCCCATCCGCCGAGGTGGTGGACGCGGGCGAGGGCTGCGGCGGAGATGCGGACGCGGAGGGTGGGGTCGTCGGCGAGCTGCTGGAGGCGGCCGGCGAGGGCGGCAATGTCGCGTGGCTCGACGATAAAACCTGCGTCGTTATCCGCAAAAAGATGTTCGGCTCCGGTGGCGCTGGAAGCGAGGACGGGACAGCCACACGCCATCGCCTGGGCCATTACGAGACCGAAACCCTCTTCGATGCTGGGCAAAACCAGAACGTGGCTGGCGCTCATACGGTGGGCCAACTGGGGCTGGGGGATGTTGCCGGCGAAGGTTACATCTTCGGTGGGGAGGGTTGCGAGCAGCGGACGGAGGTCGTCCTGCACACTGCCGACCAGGGTGAGATGTTTGCGCGGATGGCGCAGGCGGGCAAAGGCTTCGAGCAGATAGGGAATGCCTTTGCGCAGGCCGATCTGGCCGGCGAAGAGAACCTCGAAGGAGTCGGCGGGGGGTGGTTCGGCGGGAGTGAAGCGGTCGAGGCGGACGCCGTAGGGGATGACGTGGACTTTTTCCGCGGGGACACCCATGGAGAGAAAGGAGCGGCGCGCGACGTTGGAGCCAACGGTAATGGCGTCTGCGAGGGCGTAGATGGCCTCTTCGCGGCGGACAATGTGGCCGGGCGGCGCGGTGTAGGGGAGACCCCAGCGGCGATGCTCCTCGGCCATGACTTCAAACTGGAATCGCTGGTGGGTTGAGCCGCGGTCGCAGATAAACTTGCCGCCGCGCGACTGCACCAGCGGGCCGGTGGTGAGGCCGGCGCCGGAGATGGCGATGAGAGCGTCGCAGGGTTCGATGCGGCGGCGGAGCCATGCGTCGAAGCTGTCTGAGCCCCACTGGTTGAAGCGGCCTTGCAGCGCGGCCGGGTAGAAGCGGGTTTGGCGGAGCAGGTAATCGGTGGTGTGGATGAGAGGAAAAGTGCGGACGAACTCGTGGGGCAGGCCCTCGCGCCGGAGCCGCGCCCAGGGCCAGGTGGAGTAGATGCGGCGCAGATGGTTGCGCTGATGGAGCTGGTGCGCAAGCTCAAAATGGTGGAAGACGCCAAAGACGGCCTGTGTGATCTGCATGGAAATCTGAGGCAATACTAGCAGACGGGATTGGATGCTCAGGAGCATTTCTCCTGATCCTACCCCCCCGGATGAGCTCATCGAGAGCCGTTTTTCTTGAGGAAAAACGGCGCAAGATGCTCGTCTTCGGTGTACACCATCAGGAGAAATGCTCTATCGAGGCGGGAGGCGTATCGGTACAATCGTGGGGCGGTCCCAAACGCGGAAGGATGAGAATGCTGGCTCGTGTGTTGCTGACTGCCGAGAGGGCGCTGCGAAGGACAAGGGAGATTGTTCCGCAGCATGTGAGGCAGGTGCTGCTGCTCGAATACAGGCTTCCGCTGGGGTGCGTGGTGCATTTGACGCCGGTCTTCGAGGCGATGAAGCGCGCGCGGCCAGAGATAGAGATTGCGGTGGCGACGCGTGGGCTGGGTCTGCATGTGCTGCGTCACTCGCGGTTTATCGACCACCTGATCGAGACGCCCGATCCCACGGCGGAGCTGTCCGGCGCGGTGCGTGTGTTGCGCAAGAGATTGCGTGGGCTCGGCATTCAACCGGATTGCGTGCTGACGGGCGCGTCTGACCAGCGAACGAAGATCGCGCTGATGGGGCTGCTGGGGGCGAGTGGGTGGCGCGGTGGGTTCACTCAGGCTCCGGCGCTCTACCAGAGGCCGCTGGCGAATGACTCCCAGCTTAGTTTGATCGGAAACAATCTGCGGCTGGCGAACCTGGTTGGGTGCGATGTTGCGGAGCGGATTGAGCCGCGCGTCTTCTTCTCGGAGAGTGAAGCGGCAACGGCGAAGGCGCTGCTCGGCGCGGCGAATCCCGAGAGCAGGCCGGTGGTGGCGATGGTGACCCAGAACAGCGGCGGACAGAGTACAGGCTGGCATACGGAGCGATTCGTCGCAGTGATTCGCCATGCGGCGCTGGAGCGAGGGCTTGCCGTGGTGTATGTGGGAACGGCGGCGGAAGCGGCGTCGATCGATGCGATTCGCGAGGCTGCGGGCGGGCTGGGTGCGTCGATTGCCGGGAAGACAACGGTGAGCGAACTGGCTGCGGTGCTGGCCGTGAGCGACTTTGTGGTGACGCTGGATACCGGGACGATGCACGTCGGGCGAGCTGTGGGCGTGCCGATGGTGGTGCTGGGGCCATCGTGGCAGAAGCCGGTGGAGTGGATGCCGCTGGGAGTCGTGAACGTCAGAATTCTGCGCGGAGAGGACCGCGTGGGCGCGCCTGAGGGGTACCGGCTGGACGAGGTATCTGCCGAGGGCGTGATTGCGGCGCTGGAAGAGTTGGTGGCGGTCTATCCGGCTACGGAAGCGGCGCGGGCGCAGCGGTTACAGGCCGGGCTGTCGGAGATCGACCACCTGGCAGGTCGATAGAGACAGGAGCTGTTTCATCGCTGGGCAAGGGCGTCGAGCGAGGTGAAGAACTCCGGGAAGGAGATGGCGGCGGAGTCGGCGCCGAGGATTTCGCTGTCTCCGGTGGCGCGCAGAGCGGCGATGGCGAAGGCCATGGCGATGCGGTGGTCGGAGCCGGAGTCGATGGATGCGCCGTGGAGGGTTTGATTGCCGGGGATTTCGAGGCCATCGGGGTTCTCTGTGAATTGCGCGCCCATGGCGCGGAGATTCCTGGCGACCAGAGCGATGCGGTCGGACTCCTTGACGCGGAGTTCCTGGGCGTCGCGGAGGATGATGCCAGTGGTGGTGAACGGCGCGATGGCAGCGAGGACGGGGAGCTCGTCGATGAGCTGCGCGGTGAGTGGGCCGCTGATGATGAAGGGGGTGGCGGACGGCGCGACGGGGGCTGAATTGACTTGGATGGTGCCGATGAGCTCGCCGTGGCGCTCTTCGACGGTGAGGACCTTGATGCGGCCGCCGAGGGCGGCGATGACGTCGAGCAGAGCGGCGCGAGTGGGGTTCATGCCGAGCGAGTCGAGGATGAGGTTGGAGTCGGGGAAGAGGAGCGCGGCGCAGAGGAAGAAGGCGGCGGAGGAGATGTCTCCGGGGACGGTGGCGTCGATGGCTTTCAGCTTTTGTCCGCCGGAGATGGAGAGGCGGGCGGGTTGGTTGACGCGGGCGTAGGTTCGGGTGAGGGTGGCGCCGAAGGCGAGCAGTGCGTGCTCTGTGTGGTCGCGGGTGAGGATGGATTCGGTGATGCCGGTGACGCCTTCGGCTTGCAGGCCGGCGAAGAGGATGGCGGTCTTGACCTGGGCGGAGGGGATGGGAGTGGTGAAGTCGATGGAGGTGAGTGGAGTGCCGTGGATGATGATGGGAGCGTGTCCATCCGTTAGATTTACTTTTGCTCCCATCAGGCTGAGAGGATTACGGATGCGATCCATTGGACGGAGGGTGAGGGAGGGGTCGCCGACGAGGGTGAAGGTGTGCGGGTGGGAGGCGATGAGGCCGGACAACATACGCATCGTCGAGCCGGAGTTGCCGCAGTCGAGGGGCGCGGCGGGCTGGCGGAAGGAGCCGGCGACGCCGGTGATCTCGATGGTGCCGTCCGGGTTGCGGAGGACTTTTGCGCCGAGGGCTTCCATGCAGGCGAGCGAGGAGTGGGGGTCGGCCCCGGTGGAGAAGTTGGCCAGGCGCGATGTGCCTTCGGCGAGGCCGGCGAGCATGGCGTAGCGATGCGAGATGGACTTGTCGCCGGGGACGGTGAGCGAGCCTTGCAGGGAGCGGGCGGGGCGGATGAGTTGGGTGGACATTCGTGTATCAGTGTAACGAATGGCGAAGGCTGCGAAGACGAAAACAAAAATGAACCACGGATTAACACGGATGAGCGCGGATGAAAAACGGTCTTAAATCCGTGTTCATCCGTGCGATCCGTGGTTGCTCTGTCTTGTCCTTCGCTAGGTGCGGAGGATGAAGGCGTAGGCGTATGGGTTGGGGGCCTTGTCGGGGAGGTTGAGAGTGAGGCCGGTGGCGTCCTGGGTGAAGGTGAGCGGGCCCGCGCCGATGAGGTCCACGCGCTGGATGGGTTTGGGGAGGGCGGATGCGCCGCGGGCGAGGGTCTTGATAAGGAGCTTGCCGTTGGCGGGCCAGCCGAGGGCGAAGGCGTAGACGGTCTCTCCCTTGCGGGTGAAGCGGATGTCTTCGGCGGTGTAGGCGCGCTGGCTCTTCTCGTTGAAACGGCCGGTGACGATGTCGGCTGGGCCTTCGCCGAAGACGACGAAGGGACGCGTGCCGTAGATGGCTTCGCCGTGCTTGGGAATCCAGGTGGCGATGGCTTCAAGGAAGGCGCGCTCGTCGCTGTCGATGGTGCCGTCGCCCTTGACCGGAATGTTCACCACCAGATTGCCGTTCTTGCTGATGATGTCGATCAGGGTGTGAATAACGGTCTTAGGCGTCTTGTACTTGTGATTGTCGAAGAGTGCGCGCTCGTAGTGCCAGTTGCCGATGCAGGTCTCGCTCTGCCAGGGCGTGGGATAGATGTCGTTGGTCTTGCCGCGCTCGATGTCGAGGGTGAATGCGCCGACGTGCTCGGGCTTGATGTCCTTGGCGGTGAGGACGACATCGACGTGGCCTTTGTCGCGGACGCTGGCGTTGTAGTAGTGGGCGGCGATGTCGAGGCCGTACTGGCCGAGGGGAAGCTCGCTGTCGTCGAAGTAGAGGAGGTCGGGCTTGTAGGTGTCGACCAGATCCTGGCAGCGGAGGAACCAGTTTTCGGCGAAGTCGGGGGCCTCGGGCGGGAGTTCCTCGTGCCAGTGGCCGTCGATGGCGGCGTGGAACTTGTTGGCGTCGGCGATGGTCTTGACGCCGTCGGGCATAACGAGATGGCGGCCTGTGTAAAGCTCCTGCGGGTCGAATCCCTCCCACCACTTGCCCTTGCCGTCGGCCTTGGTGAGGTTGTAGGCGTCGTAGCGGACGCCGGCCAGCGGACCTTCGGGGTCGTAGTCGTAGGCGACCTGGAGCCAGTGCCAGGCGTGCGAGGAGTGGTTGGTGACGGCGACGCGAAGTCCGTGTTCGCGTGCGATTTTGGTGTAGATGCCGACGATGTCTTTTTTTGGGCCGATCTTGACGGAGTTCCAGTTGTGGAAGCGGGAGTTGTAGTTGTCGAAGTTGTCGTGGTGGTTGGCCAGCGCGGTGAAGTACTTGGCCCCGGCGGCGACGTAGAGATTCATCAGCTCTTCGGGCTTCCAGTTCTCAGCCTTCCAGAGGTTGTCGATCTCCATCCATCCGACCTTGGAGGGATGGCCGTAGGTCTTCAGGTGATGGTCGTACTGGCGGTTGCCCTGGATGTACATGTTGCGGGCATACCAGTCTCCCTGCTCTGGGACGCACTGGGCGGACCAGTGGTTCCAGATGCCGAACTTGGCGTCGCGGAACCAGTCGGGGGTGGTGCAGGCGGTCAGCGAGTCCCATGTGGGCTTGAAGGGGCCGGGCGCGATGTGGACGGGCCGATGCGGGCCCTGCGGCACAGCGGCCTGAGCGAGGAGCTGGCGGGCTGAGAACCTGGAGGCGAGGGCTGCGGCGGGTGCGGCGGCGAGGGCGGACTGAAGCAGGCGGCGGCGGGTGAACCGGGATGTGGGCATGCCGGAGATCATAGGCTCAGGATGCGTGCATGGGCAAGACTCAACGAGGGCTGCACTCGCGTCCCTTGATCGAAAACGATCAATGGACGCGTGCCACTAAAATAGGCGTGCTATTCGGCACAGCTATAGCTGTGCCCTTCCGATCCATCTGTACTCAGGCGATCAGGAGGCGGGAGCGGCGGGAGATTTGGCGGCGAGTTCGGCGAGGATTTTGACGCTGGCGGAGGCGCCGATGCGGGTGGCCCCGGCGTGGAGCATGGCACTGGCGTCGGCGAGGGAGCGGATGCCGCCGGAGGCTTTGACTCCAGCGCGGGAGCCAGCTACGCCGCGCATGAGGGCGATGTCGTCGACGGTGGCGCCGCCGGTGGAGAAGCCGGTGGAGGTCTTGATGAAGTCGGCTCCGGCGGCGAGGGACAGCTCGGAGGCGCGCAGCTTTTCCTCGAAGGTGAGGAGGCAGGTTTCGAGGATGACCTTGACGATGGCCCCGGCTGCGTGGGCGAGCTCGACGATGGCGCGAATCTCCTGCCGGATGGCGTCGTAGTCCTCCTTTGTGGCGGACTTGAGCAGGCCGATGTTGAGCACCATGTCGAGGTCGTGGGCACCGAGCTTGAGGACGCGGGCGGCCTCGTCGCGCTTGCTGGCGGCGAGCGATGCGCCGAGAGGGAAGCCGAGGACGACGCCGACCGGGATGCCGGTTCCGGCGAGCGTTTCGACGGCGCAGGGAACCCATACGGGGTTGACCATGGCGCAGGCGAAGCGGTGCTCGGCGGCCTCGTGGCAGAGGCGGATGACCTGGGCGCGTGTGGCCTCGGGCTTGAGCAGGGTGTGGTCGAGGACGGCGGCGAGCGCGGCGGGGGAAGAGAGAGTGCGCGCGGCAAAGGCGGCGGCGTCGAAGGGTGCGGGGACTGCGATCTTGAGGCTGGGGGTGGTGGATGCGGTGATGCTGCTCATGAAACTCCTTGGGGACGGCCTGAACCGCCCGCTACTTTCTATCATAGGCCGGTTGCGACTGGCTTAACCTGGATGCACCGTGCCCGGTTGGGCCACTCACCCCTGCCATGTGTGCGCCGCGCGGAACGGTCTACGGTGAGTTGCAATTTTAAGCCAGGGTGGTTGCGGTAAGAGTAGAATTTTGCCCTCGCGGGATCATATTCCGACTTGCTGCCGATTTTGGCGTTCGTACGAGGGGTCGGAGGGCAGAACTTTCTGGAGGGTGACGATGAACATTTTGACGAAGCGGATTGGTTGCGCACTGCTGATGGGAGTATTGCCACTGCTGGTTGCATGTGAGCGGCATAGCAAGAGCGAGCGCTTTTACCTGGTTGCTACCAGCGTCAAGCATCCGTACTGGCAGTCGGCGTGGGCTGGTTTTCAGAAGGCCGCGGATGAGTATGGAGTGACGGTGGATATGCGTGGGCCCGATGGGTTCGATCCGCAGGCCGAGGCGGCAGCATTTCGGGAAACGGTGGCGTTGAAGCCATCGGGGATACTGGTGCAGGTGGGCAATGAGGCGCTGATGCGGCCGGAGATCGATGCGGCAGTGGCTGCGGGGATTCCTGTGATTACGATCGACTCGGACGCGCCGCAGAGCCACCGGTTGTTCTTTATCGGGACGAACAACCTGCAGGCGGGGCGGCTGGGAGGTGCGCGTGTGGCAGCGCAGTTGAAGGGCAAGGGCAATGTGGTCTTCTTTACCATCGCGGGGCAGCCGAACCTGGAGGAGCGGCTGAAGGGGTATAAGGATGCGTTTGCGGAGTTTCCGGGGATCAAGGTGGCGGACGTGTTCGACATGAAGGGCGACTCCGGCCTGGCGATGGACAAGGCGAGGGAGTATCTGGCGAGGACGGGGCCGGCGAAGGTGGATGCAGTGGTTTGCCTGGAGTCGACATCGGGAAGTGACGTTGGCGAGGCCTTCAAGCGGGCAGGAGCCACGGGAACCCTGCTGGTGGCAATGGATGTGGATGCGGCCACGTTGAACCTGGTGAAGGATGGGACGATCGACTCAACCATCGCGCAAAAGCCGTTCACCATGGGGTTGCTGGGGCTGAAGGAGCTGGACGATGTGTATCACTATCCAGTGAAGCCGCTGGTGCAAGACTACAGTCTGGACCCGAATGCTCCGTTCCCGGCGTTTATCGATACCGGGGTGACTTTGGTGGACAAGAACAGCGTGGACGCAATTCTGAAGAATGAGAGCGGGGCGGCTGGCGGGAGTCAGTAGGAGGTTTGTCTGTGCAAGGGGGAGTGGGGTAGAGGCGGATGAGCTGGGCGCGGGTGGCTTCGGGCGTGCGCAGGGTGTGGTCGAGGACGGCGGCGAGCGCGCGGGAGTCGAAGGCGTGCGCGCAGCAAAGGCGGAGGGGTCTCAGTTAAGTTGAAATACCAAGCCATGGCTTATGTGATTGGAGTAGTGTTTTACCCACGCGGGAAACATGTTTTCCTTTGCCCCCATATTTAGCGTTAGTACGATGCGCAGGGTGGCAGTTACTTCCAGGAGGATGACGATGGACATTTTGCGGTTTGTTGCGGGGCAGCGGCACAGCAAGAACGAGCGTTATTACATGATAGCGACCGCCATCAAGATTACGTACTTTCAGACGGCCTGGGCAGGGTTCTCCAAGGCCGCGGAGAAGTATGGGGTCACGGCGGAATTGCGTGGGACAGGCGGGTTTGATTCGCGGGCCGAGGCGAGTGCGTTTCGGGAGGTGGTGGCGCTGAAGCCATCGGGGATACTGGTGCAAGTGGTCAATAGGGCAATGATGGCGCCGGAGATCGACGCGGCGATCGCGGCGGGGATTCCGGTGATTACGTTCGACTCGGATGCGCCGACAAGCCACCGGTTGTTCTTTATTGGGACGAACAACCGGGGGGCGGGACTTTTAGGGGGAAAGCGGGTTGCGACGAAGTTGAATGGCAAGGGCAATGTGGTCTTCTTTACGATCGCGGGGTGGCTGAACCTGGAGGAGCGGCTGAAGGGCTATCAGGAGGCGTTTGAAGGCTATCCGGGGATCAATGTGGTGGATGTGTTCGACATGAAGGGCGACTCCAGCCTGGCCATGCACAAGGCGGAGGAGTATCTGGCCAGGACTGGGCCGGCAAAGATCGATGCCATGGTTTGCCTGGAGTCAATGTCGGGCATGGATGTCGGCGGGGCCTTCAAGCGCCTAGGGGCCAAGGGAACCCTGCTGATGGGAATGGATGCGGATGTGGGTACGTTGAAGCTGGTGAAGGATGGGACGATCGACGCAACCATCGCGCAGAAGCCCTACACGATGGCGTTTCTGGGGCTGAAGGCACTGGACGAGGCATATCACTATCCAGCGAGGCCGCTGGGGCGGGACTACAGGCTGGACCCGTTCTCTCCGTTTCCCGCGTTTGTCGATACCGGAGTGACGCTGGTGGACAAGAGCAACGTGGACGCGGTCCTGAAGAATGAGAGCGGGACGGCTGGCGGGAGTCAGTAGGGGGATTGCCGGTGCAGCAAGGGTGAGAGCGACAGGGGCGTTCACGATGCGTTGACCGGGAACGGGAGTCGAACAAGGAGCAGATTCGGCGGTTGAGCGAGCGGTTCAAGGGTCGCCGGAGGTATTCTTGTGAAGTTTAACGCCGTCAGTGGGAGGGATTGGCGGGGTAGAGGCGGATGTCGGGGACGTTGCGGTAGATTTCGGCGAAGTCCATGCCGTATCCGATGACGAACTCGTTGGGGATCTGGAATCCGACGTAGTCGGCCTCGATGGGGACGAGGCGGCGGCTGGGCTTGTCCAGA
>Ga0302202_10005125_pt1 | contig 13494 bp, 13 predicted proteins | sample II_Bog_N3_3_FD_194579 | JGI IMG/M metagenome (GOLD analysis project Ga0302202, IMG submission 194579) | Peat permafrost microbial communities from Stordalen Mire near Abisko, Sweden - II_Bog_N3_3 | ecosystem: Environmental > Terrestrial > Soil > Wetlands > Peat | place: Sweden: Abisko...
TGTCTCAGTCCCAATGTGGCTGATCATCCTCTCAGACCAGCTAACGATCGCAGCCTTGGTAGGCCTTTACCCCACCAACTAGCTAATCGTACGCAGGCTCCTCCTCCGGCGCTCTTGCGAGCTTTGGACCTCGGTCATCATGCGGTATTAGCTGTAGTTTCCCACAGTTGTCCCCCACCCAAGGATAGATACCTACGCGTTACTCACCCGTCCGCCACTGACAGAGTTGCCCCTGCCCGTGCGACTTGCATGTGTTAAGCATGCCGCCAGCGTTCGCTCTGAGCCAGGATCAAACTCTCAGGTTCATCTCAACACCCGTGGAATACGGATGTCTCAACGAACAGACCCGAACTCATGGTTTTCACATCCACTGGCCTTACAGCCAAAGGACATGAGCCTTCAAAGCGTATTGTAACGCATCAAAAAAGATACATCGCATACGCCCCTACAAGCCACCAAACCAATCAGTCCGGGTTCCTGGAACAGAAACCAAAACCAACCAATCCAGCAACCCGATCCGGTCCCCCGCTTTCGCAGAGCACCGCAAGGACGCCGCCAACGTATCCCTTCCGTAGCCTATGTGAATGTCAAAGAACCAAGACCAGAAGCGCCGCCCACCCGCAAACGGCGGGCTGAACGGCCAACTTGCCTTGCTGCGCCACCTTTACCGTCGGTGCAGACCGAAGAAGGTAGCCTAACCGCTGGAGCGATACAAGAGGTTTCTTCTCTCGCGGTGAACGGGGGTGTAGGCCACACGGCCGCTCGGGTCAAGCGACTATTTTCAGGAATCGTCACCGCCGCCGCCGTCTCACACCCCGTGCCAATCCCGGAACCAGGCGACAAAGCGCGGGATCCCCTCCGCCAGGCTCGTCTGCGGCACAAACCCGGTCAAAGCATGAATCGCATCCACCGAGGCAAAGGTCTCCTCCACATCCGCCGCCGGCCGCGGCGCGCTGCGCACCACCGCACGCCGCCCGAGGGACTCCTCGAGCAGACCGACCAGGGTCCGCACCGCTTCCCCGCGATGATTGCCGATATTCAGCACCCGGACCGGCAGCCCATCCGCTGCCGGAGGCCGGTCCAGCGCACCCGACACGCCAGCCACGATATCGTCCACATAAGTGAAATCGCGGCGCAGCCGGCCATCGTCATACAACGTAATGGGCTCGCCCGCGACAATCGCCCGAGCAAAGCTGTAATAGGCCATGTCGGGCCGCCCCCAGGGGCCGTACACGGTGAAGAACCGCAAGCCCGTCTGCGGCAGGCCGAACAAATGCGCGTACGCATGGCTCATGAGCTCATCCGCCCGCTTGGTCGCCGCATACAGCGACATCGGCGTATCCACCCGGTCGGTCTCACGGAACGGCATCGCCGTGTTCGCCCCATAAACCGAGGACGTGCTGGCATAGACCAGGTGCCGCAATCCCGTCAGCCGGCGCGCCGCCTCCAGCACCACCAGATGCCCCATCACATTCGACTGCACATAGGAATAAGGGTCGACCAGCGAGTGCCGCACCCCCGCCTGCGCCGCCAGATGCACGATCCGGTCGATCTCCGGATGGGCCGCGCACAGACCCTCCATCGCCGTCCGGTCTGACACGTCCAGCATCTCGAAGCGGAACCTGGCCTGGCCGGTCAACCGCGCCAGCCGCGCCTGTTTCAGCCGCACGTCGTAATAGCTGTTAAGATTGTCGATCCCGATGACCGCATCGCCACGCGCCAGCAGCGCCGCCGCGACGTGCGAGCCGATGAACCCCGCAACGCCGGTCACCAGAACCGTCACAGCGGCAACGCGAGAAGCCGGTCTTCCAGCAACTCCAGCACCGCGTGACCCAACGCGATGTGACATTCCTGGATGCGGGCCGTTTCCGTGTCGGGCACCAGCAAGGCGTGGTCGCATAGCGACAACGCCGGCTCACCCGAACCGCCCAACAGGCCGACGGTGACGATCCCCATCTCGCGCGCGGCTTCCAACCCCTTGATGACATTGGCAGACCGGCCGGAGGTCGTGATTCCGAACAGCACGTCCCCCCGGCGGCCGAGGCCGCGCAACGGGCGTTCGAACACCCGGTCGTAGCCGTAGTCGTTGCCGCAGGCGGTCAGCATCGCCGGATCGAGGGTCAAGGCCAGCGCCGGGATCGAGGCGCGTTCGGTATTCGGCCTCAGGCGGATCAGCATTTCGGTCGCCAGATGCTGGCTGTCGGCCGCCGACCCACCATTGCCGCAGAACATCAGCTTGCCGCCGCCGCGCAGGCTTTGCTCGCACACGCCAACCACCGCCACCACGGCTTCGGCGAGCTCCGTGGCGATCCGGCGTTTCAGGGCCGCCGAACGCTCCATCATGGCCGTGAAGCGGGAGAGTTCCGTCATCGATGGTCCGTTCGCAGGTGGCTGGACCGGCGTTGTATCCCGACTACCGCTAACTGGCCACTGACAACGCGCGACTGCGCGACCCAGGTCCCGCGCGCTACTGCGCGACCCAACCGCCGTCGATCGACACCGGCGTCCCGGTGATCGTCTTCGCCGCATCGGAGCACAGGAACACGGCGAGCCCGCCGATCCCCTCCGGCGTGGTGAACTGCGCCATCGGCTGCTTCTCCGCCAGGAACGCCGTCGCCGCAGCCTCGACGGTGATGCCGTCCTGTTTGGCCCGAGCTTCCAACTGGCGCTGCACGAGAGGGGTCAGGACCCAGCCGGGACAGATGGCGTTGACGGTCACGCCGTGGTTGGCGAGTTCGATCGCCGCGACCTTGGTCATGCCCAGCACGCCGTGCTTGGCCGCGACATAGGCGACTTTCTGCGCGCTGGCGACCAGCCCGTGCGCCGAGGCGATATTGATGATCCGTCCCCAACCCTTGGCCTTCATGCCGGGGATGGCCGCCTTCATGCCGTGGAACACGCCCGACAGATTGATGGCAATGATCGAATCCCACCGGTCGGTGGGGAAATCCTCCACATTGGCGGTGAACTGGATGCCGGCGTTGTTGACCAGGATGTCGAGCGATCCCAGCGTGTCCTGCGTCGCCTTGACCATGGCGCCGATCTGGTCGGGTTTGCCGATATCGGCGGCGCTGTAGGCGGCCTTGACCCCGAAGGTCTGTTCCAGGCCGGCACGTTCGGCCTCGATCTGCAAGGCGTCGCCGAAGCCGTTCAGCATGATGCTGGCGCCGGCCTCGGCCAAAGCCCTGGCGATGCCGAGGCCGATGCCACTCGTGGAACCGGTGACCAGGGCCACCTTGCCGTGCAGGCTCATCGCGCGATCCTTTTTGCTGGATGAAATCCGGGCGGGATATTCGGGCAATTCGCCGCCGGTGGGTAGCGGCAATTGCATAAGCGCCAGGTCCGGGACCCCGGCGCATGGCCCGGTGGTTCGAACGCGACTCTGGCCTAAGCCGCGCGCCGGCCGCTATAGTGGCGGCCACGGGGAGACTGGGAGACCACAATGGCCTATTCGATCCGGGGGTGGCTCCGGTGGTGGACGGTGCTCGCCGGTGTGGCGGGATGATCACCTGGCTGGTGCGGCGGCTGATCCAGGCCGTGTTCGTGGTGCTGGCGATGACCGTGATCGTCTTCGTCGGCGTGCACGTGATCGGCAATCCGGTGGACATCCTGATCTCCCCCGAGGCCGACCAGGCCGAACGGGCCCGGATCATCGCGGCTCTGGGGTTGGATCAGCCGTTGTGGCGGCAATATCTGGTTTTCGTTGGCGATGCGCTGCACGGCAACCTCGGGCGCTCCTTCGTCTTCAATGAACCCGCGCTGAAGCTGATCGCGCAACGGATGCCGGCGACGATGGAGCTGGCGGTGACAGCGGTGCTGCTGTCGGTGCTGATCGGGGTGCCGCTGGGGCTGTATGCGGGTTTGAAGCCCGACGGGTGGATCGGACGCTCGATTATGGCGGGCAGCATCCTGGGGTTCTCCCTGCCGACGTTCTGGGTCGGGCTGATGCTGATCATGGTGTTCGCGGTGCAGTTGGGCTGGCTGCCTTCGACCGGACGCGGCCAGACGGCGATGCTGTTCGGCGTGCCTTGGTCGTTTCTCACCTGGGACGGGCTGCGGCACATGTTTCTGCCGGCGTTGAACCTGTCGCTGTTCAATATCTCGCTGGTGCTGCGCCTGACCCGGGCGGGAGTGCGTGAAACCCTCCCCATGGACTTCATCAAATTTGCCAGAGCCAAAGGTCTTCGGCCCGCTCGGGTGATTTTCGTGCATGTGCTGAAGAATATCATGATCCCGGTGGTGACGGTGGTGGGATTGGAACTCGGGTCCACGATCGCGTTCGCGGTGGTGACGGAAAGCGTGTTTGCCTGGCCGGGGATGGGGAAACTGATCATCGACAGCATCAACGTGTTGGACCGGCCGGTGATTGTTGCGTATCTGATGATGATTGTGCTGCTGTTCATCATGATCAATCTTCTGGTGGATATTCTGTACACGGTGCTGGACCCGCGGGTGCGGCTGGAGACGAAGGCATGAGGGGCCGGGTTTTGGCCGGCCGGCCGGCCACCCCGGCCAGGTCGGTGGGGGAGACGGGGGCGGCGGCACCACGCGGCGCCACCGGGACGTCGAGTCCGCCCACCCCCGTCATGGCCGGCCCCTGCGCCAGCCATCCGTGCCGGCAAGGGGCCGCGTTTCCTGTGTGGATAGGCGTGTCCTTCACGATGAAACGACCCTCGGGCCCGTCCTCGTCGCGGGTTATCGGCAGAAGACCAAAGGTCGCGGCCGCGTGCCGCTGCAGATCGCCGGCGCGGGGGCCGGCCATGACGATGGGGTGCGGGCCGGCGGCAACGGTGGGGGGCCTTGCATGACGGCGGAGGCGCGGGCCGCGAAGGTGGAAGGGCCAGCGGTATCCCCGGCGGAGCCGATCGCAGCCGTCAACGACGCCGCGTCCTACCCCTCGTCTCGGCTCACCCCGCTCCCGCCCGAGGAAACCCCCTTCCGCCGCTTCGCCGCCGAATTCGCGGCGTCCAAACTCGCCGTCGCCGGCCTCGCGGTCTTCGTGCTGATCGCCCTTCTGGCGATCTTCGCCTCGTTCATCACCCCGCAAAACCCCTACGACCTGGCCCAACTCGACATCATGGACGGCCGCCTGCCGCCGGGATCGAAATCGCTGCTTGGCTACACCTACATCCTCGGCACCGACGACCAGGGCCGCGACATGTTCTCCGGCATGCTCTACGGCCTGCGCATCAGTCTCGGCGTTGGGGTCGGATCGGCGCTGTTCGCCGCCGTCGTCGGCACCACCCTCGGCCTGCTCGCCGCGTTCTTCGGCCGGCGCACCGATGCCGTCATCATGCGGCTGGTCGATCTGCAACTCTCCTTCCCCTCCATCCTCGTCGCCCTGATGATCCTCGCCGTCCTCGGCAAGGGCGTGATGAACGTCGTGCTCGCGCTGGTGATCGTCGAATGGGCCTACTACGCCCGCACCGTGCGCGCGACCGCGATGGTCGAGCGACGCCGCGAATATATCGAAGCCGCCGAGTGCCTGGCATTGCCCTGGCGCCGCATCATGTTCCGCCATTTGCTGCCGAACTGCCTGCCGCCGCTGATCGTCATCGGCACCCAGCAGGTCGCCCGCGCCATCGCGCTGGAGGCGACCTTGTCCTTTCTCGGCTTGGGGGTGCCGATCACCGAACCCTCCTTGGGGCTGCTGATCGCCAACGGCTACCAGTACATGCTGTCGGGCAAATACTGGATCAGCTTTTATCCCGGCATCGCGCTGCTGGTGACCATCGTCTCGATCAACCTGGTCGGCGATCAGTTGCGCGACGTGCTCAACCCGCGACTGAAACGATGACGGCGACGCTGGAAGTGCGCAACCTGCGCACGCACTTCCTGACCCGAGCGGGCGTGGTGAAGGCGGTGGACGACGTGTCGTTCTCGGTGGAGCGGGGGCAAGTGCTGGGCCTGGTGGGCGAGTCCGGGTCGGGCAAGACCGTCACCGGGTTCTCCATCATCCGCCTGGTGGACCCGCCGGGGCGGATCGCCGGCGGATCGATCCTGTATCGCGGCCAGGACCTCGCGACCCTGTCGGAACGCGAGATGCGGCATTTGCGCGGCAACCGCATCGCGATGATCTTCCAGGACCCGATGATGACGCTCAATCCGGTCCTGCGCATCGATACGCAGATGATCGAGACGGTCCGAGCCCACACGCAAACCACCCACGCGGAAGCCCGCACCCGGGCCCGCGACGCACTGGGGATGGTCGGCATTCCGAGCCCGGAAGAGCGGCTCAGCGCCTATCCGCACCAGTTCTCCGGCGGCATGCGCCAGCGGGTGGCGATCGCGATCGCACTGCTGCACAACCCCGATCTGCTGATCGCCGACGAACCCACCACCGCGCTGGACGTCACCATCCAGGCGCAGATCCTGGCCGAGGTGCAGAAACTCGCCGCCGGCCACGGTACCGCGCTGATCTGGATCACCCATGACCTGTCGGTGATCGCGGGCCTCGCGGACCGGATCGCGGTGATGTACGCCGGACGGGTCGTCGAGGCGGGCGAGGCCGTGTCGGTCCTCGACCGGCCGCAACACCCCTACACCAGCGGGCTGATCGGCAGCGTGCCCAGCCGCAACCAGCGCGGCCTGCGGCTGCGGCAGATCCCCGGCATGACACCGAACCTGCTGTCGCTGCCGGCGGGGTGTGCGTTCCGGACCCGGTGCGGGCGAGCCGATGACGCGTGCCTGCAGGAACCGGCGGCGCGGGAACGCGGCGGCGACCACACGGTGCGGTGTTTTCATCCGCTGGCGGCGGTCACGGTGTGAAGCACCGCCATCTGACCCACGAAAACTTCACCATCGCGGCTATCGAGGACATCCTCGCCCGCGGCCGGATGCCCGACTGGGTGCCCCTGGTCCTCGCGATCCAGGCCGATCCCTTCGGCGAGGCCGCCGCGAAAACCGAAGCCCTGTGCGAAGGCCCCCTCTACGCCGCGCCTGTCTTCCGTCGCGTCATCGCCCAGGCGCGCGAATCGGTTGTGCCGACGGGCTGATCCTGCGACCATCCGAACAACGACAGAGGGAGGGCCCAGTCATGACCACCACACCCGCGATCCACGGCTACCACGTGCATGTCTATTACGACCCGGACTCGCGGCCCGTCGCCAGCAGCCTGCGCGAGACCCTGGCGGCGCGCTTTCCGGTGGAACTCGGCCGCTTCAGCGACGATCCGGTGGGACCGCATCCGGTCTCGCAATTCCAGGTCATCTTCAAGACCGAGGCGTTCCCGGCCGTGGTGCCCTGGCTGATGCTGCACCGCCAGGGGCTGGACATCCTGGTGCACCCCCTCACCGACGACATGGTGGACGACCACACCGCCTACGCGATCTGGCTTGGCTCGCCGGTGCCGTTGCGGATCGATACCTTGCAGCGGCGGGGCTATTCCGCCGCGCTGCTGCCGAAGAGCCAGGCCTAACCGGCCGCCCCAGAGCGTCTCCATGATGACCTTATTATGTCCCGGGTTCATACCATTCAGGCCCAGCCATTCAATCGATCGAATTCTGCCGAATCGATGTGACCTCCGGTTCGGGCCCGGCCGCATTTTTTTGAAACGAGATGACGGGAATGGGGCGTGATGAAAGGGATAATCTGATCATGCGTCCAACGTTTGCGGCGTTCCGGCCGGCGCCGTGGCCGCTCATGGGAGCATCCCCTTCATTGCATTCCATCCCCTTAATCTCGCTTGAAAAAAATGCGACCGGCCGCACCGAAGTCACATAACAATCCTCCCGACGGCAATCGCCCCAGGGTTTCGGCACGCCGCTCGGCGCATGGAACGACCATGCGGACCCGGCCGGAACGGGTCCCATAAGCGATGCCTGTGTTCGCGCAACTGATCCCGTTCCGCGGCATCACCGCCGCCGACGCGCAGATCGCATTGATCGCGTTATTTGCCCTGATCGCGCTGATCGCGCTGTTCACCGTGTCCCGCCACACCCGAGCCCTGGAACGGCTGCGCCTGCTCGCCGAACAGTCCCTGGCCGGCACGCGAACGGAAGCCGAGACCACCCGCGCTGAAGCGCGCGCCGCGCAGGCTGCCCACACCGGTCGGCTAGCCGAGCTCCAAAGCGGTCTGGCACTCGGCCTGGAGCGAATGCGCACCGTCCTGTCACGCGAACAGGGCGAGCTGCGCCTGACTTTGGCCGAGACCCGCCGCCTGTCCGCCGAACGAACCGCAAGCCAGGCCGAGGCCCTGCGCGGTCTGATCGATACCCGCCTGCGCGAAATGCGGGAGGGCAACGAGGCCAAGCTGGCGGAGATCCAGAAAACCGTGAACGAGCAGCTCCTCGCCGCGGTGGAAAAGCAGATGCAGGACAGTTTTGCGCGGGTGATCGACCAGTTCGCCGCGGTGCAGAAGGCGATGGGCGACGTCCAGGCGGTCACCGCGCAGATCGGCGACATCAAGCGGCTGTTTTCCAACGTCAAGACGCGCGGCGGCTGGGGTGAAACCCAGGTGCGGATCATGCTGGACGACATCCTGCCGGCCGGCGCCTACGAGACCAACCGACGGATCCGCCCCGACAGCGACGAGGCGGTGGAATTCGCCGTGATCATGCCGGCGCGCGGCGAGACCCGCCCGCTGCTGCCGATCGACGCCAAGTTCCCGGTCGAGGATTACGAACGTCTGCTCGCCGCATCGGAGGCGGGTGACGCGGCAGCCGAACGGTCGGCCACGCGCGCCCTGGAACGGCGGGTCCGCGATGAGGCGAAAAAGATCGCGGCGAAATACATCGTCCCGCCGGTGACGGTGGAATTCGCGGTGCTGTACCTGCCCACCGACGCGCTGTACGCCGAGGTGGCTCGCATACCCGGATTGATCGACGAAATCGGGCGCAACAGCCGGGTGCTGCTGATGGGGCCGGCGCTGCTGCCCGCGCTGCTGCGGACCATCCACCTCGGCTTCGTCACCCTGGCGCTGGAGCAGAAGGCCGGCCAGATCCTGGACCTGCTGGGTGCCACGCGCACCGAGATGATCAAGATGGACGACGTGCTGGAGCGGCTGGCGCGCCAGGCCGGTGCCTTCAGCAACACGATCGATCGGGCTCGGGTGCGCACCCGAGCGGTGCGGCGGAGCCTGCGGGCCGTGGAGGCGGTCGATCCGGACCGCGCCGATGAGCTGTTGCAGACCGAAGCCGATGACACGCCGGCCGGGGAGACCAACGGTGCGTCAGAGGTTTGACCGTGGGCTTGCACACGAAAGGCGAGGTATTGTGGCAGGAATGCAACCATGGGTGGGGTGAGTTGCGAATTTTGCGGGATCGCCATGCCTGTTCCGCATATTTAGGCTGGGCGAAAGCCTCGTACGCCCCTATAATAGTGCGGTTCATCGTGCGATGGACCAATGCTAAACTGGGTGGAAGGGCGCAAGCGATGCTTTTCCGGCCACTGAAACATTGTGCTTCTGCCCCTGACGGATGACAACAACGACTTTGGTAATGAGGACGACCTTCTCTTGAACATGACCAACCGCGGCCGCGGACGCCCGCCCCGGCGACGCGGCTTCGATGACGATTTCGCCTTCGACCGGGCACCCCCTGGCGATATGCCGCGCACCAGCGCGCCGTCCTGGCCGTCTTCGGCCGGGTTTGGCCCAGAGCATGACGCGACCGTGAAGTGGTTCAACCCCGATAAGGGGTTTGGCTTCGTGGCGCTGTCGGATGGGTCCGGCGATGCTTTCCTGCACGCCAATACGCTGAACCAGGCTGGCTTCAACGCGGTCAGTCCCGGTGCGTCCCTGCGGGTGCGCATTGGTCAGGGGCAGAAGGGACGGCAGGTCTCGGAAGTCCTCTCGGTGGATGAGAGTACCGCGGCACCGGCGCCAAGCCGCAGCGCCGGCGGCGCCCCGCGTGGGCCAGCCGGTCCTGGCGGTGGGGCCGGCGGCGCGCCGCGGCGTGGCCCGCCCTCCGGTCCGTCGGTGGAAATGCAGGGTACCGTGAAGTGGTACAATGCCACCAAGGGCTTCGGCTTCGTCGCGCCGTCCGAGGGGGGCAAGGACGTTTTCGTCCACGCCTCCGCCTTGCAGCGTGCCGGGGTGACGCAGTTGGCGGAAGGCCAGACGATTTGGATGGATGTCGTCCAGGGGGCCAAGGGTCCCGAGGCGTCGTCGATCCGGGTCAGCTAAGCGAAAACGACCGTCCCCGATCTCTCCCCCTCCCCTTGCGGGAGGGGGTTGGGGGGGGGGGTCGGTGGAAGGTTACCACGGACCGCCGGAGCGTCTCCTCGCGGAGCCCCTCCCCCCTAACCCCCTCCCGCAAGGGGCGGAGGCGTTGCGGCTGGCGCCCACCCCGTCAGAACGCCGATCCGCAGACTGACCGGCACCCGCCCGTCCGTCACCGGCAGTGCCGCGAGCGCCGCCGGAAACAGCGCACGCAGTGGCGGCCGGCGTTCACGCAGCCACACCGCGTTGGCTTCCCCCGCCGCACGCAAATCGCGCAGCAACCCGAACGGATCAGCGTAAAGCAACCGCAGTTCGGTTAGGTCCGCCACCGGCAGCACAAACCCCGCCCGTTGCAGCAACGCCGCGCAATCCCGCAGCTCCGGAAAGGGCGACACACGGGGCGAGGCCCCGCCCATCAGCGCTGCCTCTGTTTCGGTCAGCGCGGTGCGCAATTCCACCAGCGTGCCCAGGACCGGCAGGCTGGCCAGCAGCAGGCCCTCGGGTTTCAGCGCCTGGCGCAACTGGATCAGGGCGCCGGGCAGGTCGTTGATCCAGTGCAGTGACAGGCTGGCGGTCACCAGATCGAAGCTGGCCGGGGCGAAGGGCAGGAATTCCTCGTCGGCCGCCACCGCGGGCGCGCCGTTCAATGCGGCCATCGCCGGGGACAGGTCGCAACTGACGACCTCGATCCCCCTGGCGCGCAACAAAGGCGCCACGATGCCACGGCCGCCAACGTCGAGGGCGCGGGAGAACACCCGGGTCGTATCGTCCAGCCGGTCGATCAGCCGTTCTGCGGCATCACAGAGCACATCGGCGACCGCCGCAATCCCGCCAGCCGCCCGATCGCGATGACGGCGGACCGCTGTCCGGTCGAAGACCCGCATGGCATCCATCCCGCCAGACTGCCTCTGCCGGCCGGACGAGGCAATCCTGTTCGCACCCCGGCTTGCCCCCGTCCCCCCAAACCGTGCTAAGCACACAGCGGGAGGTCGGCGGCGGACGGGCGCCTTGTCTACCCTGGTCAGGTCCGGAAGGAAGCAGCCGCGGCGAGTTCCGTTCGGGTCGTTCGCCGGCCTCTCACGCTCACCCCGCACGCCGGACCCCCGCACCGGGGCCGCGGCCAGAGAATCCCCGCATGTCCGGCCTGTTCGAGGATGACCAGCAGCAAGACGACGCGCCGCCGGTGCCGGAGGGGCCGGGCCTGTTTGGCGACGCGTTGCCGGTGGCGCCGCCGCCACCCGCTTTGGCGGCGCCCTACCGGGTCCTGGCCCGCAAATACCGCCCGACGAGTTTCGATGACCTGATCGGGCAGGATACGATGGTACGCATCCTGCGCAACGCTTTCGCCACCGGCCGGGTCGCGCACGCCTTCATGCTCACCGGCGTGCGCGGGGTCGGCAAGACCACCACCGCCCGCATCATCGCCCGAGCCCTGAACTGCGTCGGACCGGACGGCACCGGCGGGCCAACCGCCGATCCCTGCGGCGTCTGCGCCAACTGCCTCGCCATCCTGGCGGAACGCGAGCCGGACGTGTTCGAAATGGACGCCGCCTCGCGCACCGGCGTGGACGACGTGCGCGAGATCATCGAGGTCAGCCGCTCCCGTCCGATGACGGTCCGCACCAAGGTCTTCATCATCGACGAAGTCCACATGCTGACCCGCAATGCCTTCAACGCGTTGCTGAAGACGCTGGAGGAGCCGCCACCGCACGTGAAGTTCGTGTTTGCGACGACGGAACTGCGCAAGGTGCCGATCACCGTGCTGTCGCGCTGCCAGCGCTTCGACCTGCGGCGGGTGCGGATCGCGGAGCTGCACCAGCATTTCGCCGGCATCGCGGTGAAGGAAGGCGTGCCGGTCGAGCCGCCTGCCCTGGACCTGATCGCGCGCGCCGCCGACGGGTCGGTGCGCGACGGGCTGTCGTTGCTGGACCAGGCGATCGCCCAGGCCGAGGGCGTCATCACCGCCGCCCAGGTCGCCGACATGCTGGGCCTGGCCGACCGCGATGCCGTGTTCGACCTGCTGGAGGCGGTGATGGGTGGCAAGCCCGCCGCCGCCCTCGCGATCACCGACCGGGCCTATGAGCGGGGCGCCGATCTGGGGACCTTGCTGCAGGATCTGCTGGAGATGCTGCACACGATCACCCGGCTGAAATCCATCCCCACCCTGCGGGAAAGCCCCGAATTGCCGGAAGCCGAACGCACCCGCGGGGCGGAGATCGCCGACCGGCTGTCCGTCCCGGTGCTGGCGCGCGCCTGGCAGATGCTGCTGAAGGGGGTCGGCGAGGTCGAAACCGCCCCCGACCGCAGAGCCGCGGCCGAGATGGTGCTGATCCGGCTGTGCCACGTCGCCGATATGCCAACGCCGGGGGACCTGATCCGGCGCCTGACCGCAGGCGGTGGCGGTCCGCCCGCAGGCGCGCCGGCGCCGGGACCCTCCGGTGGCGGGGCCAGAGCGATGGGGGGCGGCGGTGTGGTCGCGGTGGCCGAAGCGGCGCCTGCGGCCGCGCCACATTTGTCGAACTTCCGCGAAGTGGCCGCTCTGGTCGCCGAACATCGACAGGCGATGCTGCATGCGCATCTGGTGCATTCGGTGCATCTGGTCCGCTTCGCCCCGCCGGTGATCGAGTTGCGGCCGCAGCCGGAGGCGCCGCGCGACCTGGCGCCCAAGCTGGCGGCGCTGCTGTCGGAGGTGACCGGCACCCGCTGGACCATCGCGATCTCCACCGCGGCCGGTGAACCGACCCTGGCCGAACAGGGCAACGCCGCCGATACCGCGCGCCGGTCGGCCGCGGCGGACCATCCGCTGGTGCGCGCGATCCTGGACGCCTTCCCCGGCGCGCGCATCGACACCGTGCACGATACGCGGCTGGACGCCTATGGCCTGGCCGCGGAAACACGGCCGCTGGCCGAACCGGACATGCCGGACTTCGCCCCGCCCGACGCCGAATACACCGATGACACCCCTTGGGAGACGGATGCATGAAGAACCTCGCCGGCCTGATGAAGCAGGCCTCGCAGATGCAGTCGAAGATGCAGGAGATGCAGGCGACGCTGGAAGCCACCGAGGTTGCCGGCGAGGCCGGGGCTGGCCTGGTGCGCGTCACCCTGAATGGCAAGGGCGACCTGCGCGGCATCAAGATCGACCCGAAGCTCGTCGATCCGGCGGATACCGAGATGCTGGAGGACCTGATCGTCGCCGCCCACCGCGATGCGCGCGGCAAGGTGGAGGCGATGATGGCGAGCGAGATGCAGAAGGTGACCGGCGGGATGCAGCTTCCGCCGGGAATGAAGCTGCCGTTCTGAGTGGGGCCAGACCGCGCCGGCATCGGGACAGC
>Ga0302202_10005140_pt1 | contig 13468 bp, 18 predicted proteins | sample II_Bog_N3_3_FD_194579 | JGI IMG/M metagenome (GOLD analysis project Ga0302202, IMG submission 194579) | Peat permafrost microbial communities from Stordalen Mire near Abisko, Sweden - II_Bog_N3_3 | ecosystem: Environmental > Terrestrial > Soil > Wetlands > Peat | place: Sweden: Abisko...
CGACCTGTCCGTCATGGCGCCAAACAGCGCTCAGATTGCGAGACTGACAATTGAGAGAGATGGCGCCATCGCTGACGCGAAGGAAATCCGCGCACGCTGGAACGATGCTGTAGGAGCGGAGCCGGTGCAGTTGTCGCTGAAGAAGGCTGAGCGCGAAGCGCTGTCGCCCGAAGCCATCGAGGCGTTGCAGAATAGCGCCGAGAAACTGGCTCAGACTGCCCAGTGGGATCGCGACTACAAGCGCCGCCAAGCCATCGGCCGCGCTAATCTTTCGCAAGCACCCCTCGCCGCCACTCCCCTCCCATCCGAGCCGCCCGCTGCTGCAATCCCCGGAGAAAAGCATGCCTGAGATCAAAACCCGGCTTCTATATCGCGCGTCACCGCGCCACAAGCCTACTGGCTCCTGGGAGGTCGAGAGCGAACTCGGCCACCCGGTCTGCGTGGTCGACGACGAAGCGACTGCGATGCTCTTCGCGAATGCCCTCAACACGCGCCCTGGCGGCTACTACGAGCCGCTGGCGGCTGCTGCGAGCCCTGACGTGGCGGGGATGGTGGAGGAAGCGAAACGGCTGGCGTTCAAATATGCCGAGCGCTTCCACGACTTCCAGATCCTGGCAACGCAGGAGCGGGAGAGCGACCAGCGCACGTTCCGAAATGCGCTTGACGCCGCCATCGACGCACTCGGGGCTGCCGCAACCCAGGTGAGGGCTGCTGCGCCTGCACTGGCACGAGAGCCGCTGTCGAAGGAGGAAATCCGTTCGTGCGAATGGGCGCTGTCGGCAGGACGGGAGTACGAGAAATGGACAGGACAAGAAATCCTTGTTGTCGAGGGTATCGAGGAGTTCGCCCGCGCCATCGAACGCGCCCACGGCATCACGGCAGATTCGGCGAGGGCTGCTACGTCCGAGCCGCCAGAAGATGATCCGTATTTCGGTGTTCAGGACGAGGTGTATCTCAGCCGCGCGGTGTCCGTGATGAACGACGTGCTCACCGACATCGAAGGCTGGGAGGACAAGGCCCTGGCCGATGCAGTCAAGTCATCGAAGGTCGACCTCTGCGCAATGATCGAGTGCATTCGCATGCGCGCCGATTCGAACTATGTGCCCGGCACGAAGCCCATCGATGGTGAGTTTCCATCCGAGCCGCCAGAAGCAGCGGGGGTGGGGTCGAAGACGCTTCGTGAACTGGACGAGGACGCTGCCGACGACAGCTATGAAATCGATGGAATGGGAGACTGATCGTGAACAACCCCTCAAACCCCTCAAACCCCGCAGCCTCTGAGCCCTTGGTGGCGCAAGCCAAGGTTCTAGCGCGCCAGTTGCGCCAAGCCGCCTGGAATGCAGGCTACGCGGACGGCTGCGAGTCCGAACGCCGGCAGGACGTGACCTCAAAGCGAGAGGACGATGCGCTGCTCGCTTGCCTCACTGCGATTGACGCTCTCGCCACTCCCGTGCATCAGGCCGCAGAGCCTGCGCCAGCCGACAAGCTGCGCGCCGAGATGCAAACCCTCGGCTACTCGGACACGGCGATCAACGCCATGGGCGACAGCACGACGATGATGCAGCGTGCCATCGATGCGCGAAAGATGCTGATGGCCGCAGAGCCTGCGCCGACCTTGGCCGACACGCGGCACGAGATCAACACGCACGCGAACAATCTGCGGGCCTACGTCGACAGCCTATCCGGCGATGCATTCCAGGGCGCTATCCATTCGCTTGGGGCCTTGCGCGACATCATCGACGGTCTGCTGGCCCTCGCTGCATCGCCTGCGCTGCGAGCCACAGGAGTGCCAGCCGGGTGGACGATCACCGCACCGGATGGCTGGATGCTAACGGGCGAGAAGCCGATGAATCTGATCCTCGAAGCCAGCAGGCACGCGCGAGAGATTGATCCGGCCGAGGCCGACCGTCAGGACATGCGCCTGATGGCTGCTATTGACGAGGAAATGGCCGAGCACAAGCGAGACCGCGCCGAGCTGGTGAATCGCTTCCTCCGGTGGCCGTTGCCGCGCACCGTCTACACCGACGCAGGAACCGGTACGGTTGCGCCAAGCCAGCGCCCGGAGAACTGGAGCGCCAGCGGCACCAACCTGCTCACGGCGGACGAAGCGCACGCCATGCTGGCGTTCGTCCTCGACTGCGACGAAGGCGACCGCGAACTGGCGCATCGCGAGACCTATCCGCCTACTCCCGCGCTGCCCGATGAGGTGGCGAGGACGGATGCCGAACGGCTGGACGACGATGAGCGCGCCGAATTGGAACGCCTGCGCGCGCTGGTGAATTCACCCGAGACGCGGGATTTCCTGCTTGGCGTGCGAAACGAGGTTGCGCATCAGGTCGAGCGGTGGGGCACCGTCCATGCCCGCGCCAAGGAACCCGCCGATTGGTTCTGGCTGATCGGATACCTTGGCGGCAAGGCTTTGGCTGCGCACGTCAAGGGCGACACCGACAAGGCCATGCACCACTGCATCAGCACCGCAGCCGCGCTCGCGAATTGGCACACGCACATCCTGCACGGCGCCGGCCTCATGCAACCCGGATCGTCCGACCTTCAGGACTTCCTGCGCGACACGTTCGGCGCGAACTTCATCGAATACCAATCGAAGCACGGCGCATCACAGGAGGCGAACCATGGCTGACCCGACCCTCAAGCGCGCCAGCGTGAAGATCAAGTACGCAGCAAGCGACGGATACCTTAGCGAGGTGACCTATTCCAGTCACGCAATCGGTCGCACCGACGTGCCACCAAAGGATGCACTGATCGAAGCGATCGATGAACTCGCGCGATTGTCCGAGCTGTTCGGCTTCGGAGCCGAGGCATCGCTCGCTGTCGCCTCGGCTCAAATGAGAGTCCGAGAGTGGCGCGCATCCACTGAGGGGACGAAGCCGTGAGCCAGCAGGACTACGACTTGATCGACCACGAGTCGGGCGCCGTGGTCGTCAGCGTCAGGCACTTGTGGCCCCATGATCCCGAAATCTGTTGCATGTGCGAGCGCCGGTTCTACTGCACGAAGGCCGTGCCGTACTACTGCGGGCCAACCATCGAACCCCACAACGAAGGCGGCTGGAAGGTGGCTTGCGATAGCTGCTACGCACGCTGGGATCGCTGGAGCGCAGGTTTGATCGAGTACAGGTCGTGGGAGCGCGCAGCACAAGGTGCGCAAGAGGGGAGCTGACCCCAAAAGAGAAAGCCCCGTTTCCGGGGCCTTCTTTGCTTCGTGCTGGTCAGGTATCAGGCGGTCGGCGTGGAGCCGTCCACGGGGGCGGCAGGCGCCTCGGCGGCGGCCGGGGTGAGCGCCGCATCCACCTTGGCGGCTTCGCCGGACGCGGCAGTGCCGATGGCTCCGATGGCGTCAAGTTCGGCCTGCGTGACCGGGGTTTGGCTGGCGACCGAGGCGGCAAGCGCAGCCAAGGCGGCGTCCACCTTGGTGTTCAGGGTGGCAACCTGTGCGGCTGCGGCGGCGATGGCGTCGTCAAGGGTGGACATGGTTTCTTCCTTTGCAGAGGTGATGAGGGCGGCGAGGTGAGAGACGATTCTAGCCCGCTCGACGTGCAGCAGGGCCTCGATTTGCTGCAAAAGGCTTTGGTCGTTCATGGGGTTCCGATTCATTGGTACTTGATCTGGAAGTACAGCGTTCGCTCATCCGTACGGCCATCGGCGGTAACCCAGTAGCAGGTTCCCGCCACCGTCTTTCCAATCAACGTCATGTCGGTGATCGAAAGCCAGCCGTAGACCAGATTCGACTTTGGCGACGCGGTGTTGATGATCGACCCCGTCGTAAGCGTAGCACCAGCCAGCGGCCCTGCGCCCGGACTGGTGAGCGACGTTTGCCAGGTCACGCTCAGGATGGTGTCGCCGACGTCAATGACGTTGGTCAAGTCCCAGCAGTAGTCCAGGTCAGTCGTCGGGCCTTGAACGGTCGTCGGGCGCCCACCGTTGCAACTAATGGTGAATGGCATGTCAGGATACCCCTGTGAAGTTGGGATCGGGGAACGTGTAGGTTCGGGAATCGGTGGGGAATGCGTATGCCCGCGAATCGGACGGGAAAGTATAGAGCCTGGTCTCGAACGGGAACGAGAAGACGCGCGGATCGGCTGGGAAAATGAACGCCCGCAGAAGCGTGTAGGCAATTACGATGAAATCCGTCTCGTCATTGGTCGCCGCAAATTCCACGATTGCCGCGCTGAAACTATGGATCGAGTTCGGCGCATCGGTCGCCTGGGCGAGTTCCTGCAAAATGGCCGCCAGTACGGCCGATGCCGCAATGGTGTCATTCGCCGAACTTGATTCACTAAGTCCGACCAGTAGGTTTCCGGCTGCCCCCGTGGCGTCCGCCGTCTGCATCGCCTCCGCAATCAATGCCGCGACGATGCGGGCAGCGGATTGCGCATCCGCCGTGGCAGCGGATTCCGCCATCGTCAGCAGCGTTCCCGTGGTCTGTGACGGGGAGTCAGCCGATGACATGGATTCAGCCAGCGATACGGCCTTAATTGCCGCCTCCGTGACGCCATCAGCGGTAGCAGCAGATTCTGCGATTATTTCCGCCATGATCGCCGATGCTGTTGCCTGATCGAGCGTCGCAATGCTTTCTGCTATGGCGCTGAAAAATCCGGTCAGCGCCGAGGGGCTATCGGACGTGCTCACGGAATCCGCCAGCAATCCCGATGCGCTCATGGCCGCCGAGGGGGTGTCCGCTGTTGCGGAGGTTTCCGAGATAACTGGCGCCTGCGTTGTGCTAGAGGATGGTGCGTCACTCGTGGCTGAAGTCTCGGCAATAGCTGCGGGAGTCACCAATGCGGAAGCGGGCGCATCAGTGGTTGCAACAGACTCAGCAATGGTTGCCGGGGCCGACATGGACTCGGACGGGGCGTCCGAGGTCGCGGCGGTTTCCGCAACAGCCAGCGATGCCGACATAGCTTCTGTCGAGGCGTCAGAAGTTGCCGAGGTTTCCGCAATGACCGCTGCGGTGGTGATGACTTCGGATGGAGCATCGGAGGTTGCCGAAGTTTCAGCCACCGACACGGCGTCTACAGAACTCTCCGATGGGGCATCGGAAGTGGCCGCCGTCTCCGCGACGGCCGGCGCAGCAACCATTGCCGACGAAGGGGTGTCGGCGGTCGCGCTGGTTTCCGAAATCGATAGATTGAATGTTCCGCCGCTGCTGGGGCCGATGAATAGCCCCACTGGAGCCGTGCCGCTCGGATAGCCCGCCCCGAACGTGACCTTGATCCCCGTCCCGGAAAGATTGAACGCCACCAGTAGGCTTGCGATGCTGGATGTGATGCTGCCATTGGAGTCCGTGCAAATGCACTGCTGCTGCCGCCCCTGCATTGCATAGGTCGCGCTGGCCGTCGTGTAGCTAGAACTGGTGGCACCTGTGATGTTTGCGAACGATCCGCCGCTGTTGTCCTGCCATTGGTAGGTCAGCGTCCCACCGCTGGTGGTTGCGGAGACGCTAAATGTCGCGGTTGCGCCAGCATTGACGGTTTGCGTCGTCGGCTGCGCCGTGATCGTCGGGCCGGTTGGGAGCGCGGGCGCCTCAATCGCAATCCAGGCAAGGTCTTGTGAGTAGCCGCCTGCGGTCGTCGTGGAGAGCGTGAACGCCGCATTGCTAGTCAGCGGATTCGCGCTCGGGAGAAGCTCCCAGTTCGCATTGTTGAAAGCGTTGTAGCTGCTCCCCATCTGCGTGCAGCCGCTGCCCGGGGTCGCGGGTGTAGCCGCCTCGGCGCCCGACGAAGCGATCCACAAGTACAGCGCCGAACCGCTCGAAGTCGGGTTCACCAACTGCGAAATCAGATATGCCGTCTGCGTCCCAGGCCCTGCGCCACCGACGACGATGGGGGTTCCCGCGCCCGTATGCGTCTTGACGCGCATCCCCGAAACAGCGGACGCGCTGTTCGCGAGACTAATGACCGTGCTGCCGGAACTGACTGGGGTAGCCAGGAACACAACGACCTGCACGGTACCCGATGCGCCAGTCTGGGTTGACAGCGTCGACCAGGTCAGGCCGGCCGTATCGCTAATCGTTGGATCGAAAGCGGTAGCGGGAGCGCCCGCAAAAACGAGGATCGGCTGACCAGCGGTGTAGCTAATGGTTCCGCTGACCAGCGGAGAGCCCGACGTCGTGTCGTAGTCGTAGTTTGTATAGGTCAGGGCCATTGATGAAGGCCCTAGCGGTCTGACTCAATATATATTTTCGCGATCCCGATGGCAGTTGTCGTCACTGTCGTATTGGCGGTTCCATTGGACATGGTGACCTGCGGCCCCAGGAACGCCGTATTGGTCGGAAGATTTGTCGTCTTGCTCGAATCGATCAGCGTCGTACCGGCATTGATATCGTCCAGGCGGAAATAGATGGTCGAATCATTCGGCTTCGCGTACATGTAGAAATCGAATGCCTGTCCCGCCGTGATGGCGCCCGTCAGTGTGATGGAGGTATTGCTCGACGTCGTGCCGTCGCGCGTGGTGAAGTTCAATACCGTGGCCGCGTCAGTCGTGATGTGCAGCAGCCCGCATAGATTTCCGGCCAGGGTATCGGACGCTACGACGGCAGTCGTCTGATCGGACAGGCCCACGAAGACGCGAACGGTCGCGGCCGGCCAAAGATCGACGACAAACCTGGAGAAGAAAAAGAATCCCCCCAGGCCGGACGCATTCCCACGCCAATACTGCTGAACCCCGGAGGCCATAGCCGTTTCGCCAAGCACCTGATTCGTGGTGGTGACGACATTAGCCAAGCGCGTGCGCTTCATCTGGTTGACGACGGCCGGCGAAGTGGTAGCCGGCGTCGGATGCGACACCGTGCCGCCAGCCACCCACGGAATGCCAAAATTCAATCCGTTTGTGGTTCCGGTGTTCGGGAGGTACAGCGCGACAGAGGGGCCAAAAAGCGCAGCTTGCAACGACTGCCACCGCCCGGCGATTCCCTCCCAGTTGACCATTCCTCGTCCGGCAATGTTCTGCGCGTAGAGAGAAAGATTCGAGGACGGAGAAGGCGGCGCAACGCTGGCGAGCGGCATACTGACGGCACCATTGACGTCCGCCTGGAGCACCTTGAGGCCCAGCAGCGAGATGCCGATGTAGCTCGTCCCCGTCAGGCTGATCGCCGCGTTCGAGTTCGATGACCGCAGGATCGCCGTTCGCGTCCATGTGTTGGTGGCGCTGTAAGTGCCAAGCCCTTCCTCGTAGGCGCCTGTGGGGTTCCCAGAGCCATCCACGGCCCACACGGCGTACCATGCCACGTCACCTACGCTACACACCGATCCGAAGGCGCGGAAGCCCGTCAGCGCGCCGCCCAGGGTGATGTTCCCCGTCCCGGTGGTGGTCGTGCTCTCTGCTACGCGATCTTCGAATTGCTGTGCCATGGCTTCAAATGTGAAAAACCCCGGTGCGGCTCTAGGTCGCGCCCGGGGTCATTGTGGAGCGCCGAGGAATCAGGCGGCCGGCGCTTCAGGCGTCGGGTCAGGCACAAGTTCGATTGCGCTTTCCGGCAGCGGAACTTCGTGACCGGTGGCCTCGTTCAGGATGAAGTAGACGATATCGTCGCCGATCAAGTCCTTGCGAACGATGGGGCCAGTGATCGGGGTGATGACTTGTCGCACGCGGGCGCCGTTCTTGAACATGGCGGGCATATGCTCTCCGGATCAGGTGAGGGTGAGGCTGTAGGACACGTTCACGGTGTTCCCGGAGGTTACGGGCTGGGTGCCACCAGTGAACAGGCCGGCGCTGAACAGCGTGCCCGTGGTGCCGTCCTTGGTGGATACCGTCGTCAGGAATGCGCCCTCCAGAGTACCGCTGGACGTGATCGAGAACGTGAGCGCCGAAGACAGCGACTTGACGCCCGCAGAGGCGGCTAACCATGCCGCAGTCGGTCGAGTCGTCTGCGAGTAAGCCGGGGCATTCGCGCCGCCGCCCTCAAGCCATCCAGCATGCGAGGCCATCGTGTCGGACGCGCTGATCGCGCTGTAGCTGGTCGAGGTGATGAGGCCCATGTAGAAGGCCGCCGTGTAGGCGCTGCCGCCCATGCCGTTGTCCAGAAGGTAGTTCTTGCCCACCGTGACGACGGTATTCGGGCACGGCGTGCTCCAAAGCAGGTTGCCGTCCGAATCGAAGCATTCGGCATGGTATCGACCAACCGCCAGGACGATATCGCAAAACAAGGCGTTGGTGATCCTGACCACAGCCACGACGGCAGCCGAATGGATTTTCTCGCCAGCAGCCGCAGCAGCCTTGCGAAGCCGCGCCGCAAGCGCCTGAGCCTTCTGGATGATATTCACTGATATTCCCCTCTATTCATTGCGGGATGGTACGCGATTCGCCCTGATTGCTCAATTGCGGCGGGGTTAATGCGCGATAGTTGGCATCGCAGAGCTGGCCGCCGGTGTAGAGGCAGTCGGCGTATTTTGAAGCGTCGATAGCTCGCTGTAGAGCCCAGAAGTACAACTCTTCCCGCACCATTCCGGCCGGGGGCACGCCGCTGGCTGCGCTCGCTGGGGCGGCGACGGCGGCGGCGAAGACGGAACCGCTACCGCGAGGGGTGCCGTGTTGCACCCTTGCAGCGAGAGCATCGAGAGCGCGAGCATTAGCCATACGCGCGGCATCTTGGGCGGTTGCTTCATGAAGGTTCGCCGCTTGCGTGGCGTCCGTTTGTTTCGCCTTCTCGGCATCATCCGCCACGGCCTTGGCTGTAGCGGCTTGAACGGCGACCCGGATTGATGCGGCGCCCAACGCTTGCTGGTGCGCATCGTAGAAATGCAGCCCCAGGCAAGCGGCAATCACGAGGATGACTCCCGCGATAGCCTCAAGCTCCAGGCGCGTGAACATCACACGGCAGCGCTGATCGTTGCGGCGGCAACACGAGCCTTCACGGCGGCCAGCAGTTGCGCTTGGCTTGCCATCGTTGCCTGCCCAGCCTTGATCTGCTGTTCTGCCGCCGAGGTGTCCGCCAAGTGATCCATGATCGCGCCGGCCAGCTTGACGAGTTCGGCGTGCGTGTAGGCGTCGAGGCGCGATTGGACGGCCGACAACGCGGTTTCCGCTTTGCCGACTTCAGCCTTGGCGTCAGCGACAGCGCCCTTGAGCGTCAGCGCTGGGAATGCGCGATGGATGGCGAAAACGACGACCGCCAGGACGGCGACGACGATGGCGACGATGAGCGCGGGATCGGTGGGCATGGTATTCCTTTAAGGGGTATGACCGTCTGATTCTACTGCTGGTGGCGCCTCATTAATCGTTGTGCTGCCCGATGCATTCACCGTTCGAGCGTGCTGATTCGTCAAGCTGCCGCCGAATATCGTACTCAGGACTGTCTGAGTATTGCTTGCCGCATATCCTGCGATGGCCCCCACTAGCCCCGCAACCGCCGCGAGGCCGGCGCCACTCTCCGGGCTGACGTGACCCGACAGGAGCGCCCAGCAACCCAGGAGGATCAACGTCACGACGACCAGAAAAATCGCGAGCACCGCAAACGCAATCTGCCAGAACTCGCGCGGCATGTCTGCCCATGGCGGGCGCGACGGCGGGGTATCGTCACTCACGCCGGAATCTGCTGAAACGCGCCGGTCAGAAATGCCATCGCCGCGCGCTCGCAACGGGCTGGTGTCTGCTGATGCCACTTCGACGCCAGCGCACCATCATGCGCGCCTTGCCAGTCGCCGACCGCCAGGCATCCCAGCGTATGCGGGAAGCCCAGGATGCCGCCAACGCCAAGCTGGAACGCAGCACTGACGACGTAGGCCTGTCGTACGGGGTCGAGCGTGTAAAACGCAGGCCATCGGGCCTTGATGCCATCGCTATGCGAAATGAAATCGGCCGCGAACCATGCAGCGATCTGCCCCTCGGAGAGCATGGTTCCGACGACGAGCGTCGAATCCTTGTGGCCGATGCCGCCCGTGGGGAATCCCAGGGTGTCGAGTTCCACCGGGTTCGATACACCCTCTTCGGCGCGGATCAGGGATTCAGCATCGGTAATCATGTGCTCGGGTTCTTGGTTGTGCGAAGCTTGCCGTCGTCACCAACAATGACGCCGTAAGGGCCGCGTGGTGGCGGAGCGCCAGGCGCAGGCTTGGGCGCTTGGCGCACAACACGCTCCCCGAGCGGTTGCCAAGGCTTCGTTTCGGTCGGTTCGTCGGTTGTGCGCATGGCGGGCCTTTCAATTGCTATGGGTGTTTCCAGCCGCTGGAGACAAGCGCCAGCCACACAATGCCGGCCACCAGCAGCGCCAGGAGGGTGCGGAGCGACCACTTGCCGAATTCGGCCATCTGATCGTTCAGCCACTCCTGAAGCCCTTCTTTCAGGGCTTCTTTCACAGCGCGGCTGTTCGGATCAATGGGCATCACTTTTCGCGGTCGAGCCCCTGCGGGCGTTCCCGCATTGTCGATTCTAGGGGGGTGCATGGTCAATTCCCTTGGCGAATGGTCAATCAATAGCCGCCGAATGACCAGTTCACAGTAGAAGTGTCAGTGCTGCTCGCTGAATTGATGGTGAATGACGATCCATTGGTTACCGTGCCGAGCCTCAAATCCCCCACCGTTCCGGCAGCCGTCGCACGGGAAATCATGATCGGGATGCCCGAATTTACGTTCAGATTGGAAACCGTCGCGGTGCCTGCGACGAGCGTTGCCGTCCCGGACGACGCGGGGATGGAAATGGTCGCACCACCCGTGGCGACGTTGCCATGAGCAAAGACGTTGTTGCCACCTGTTGAAGTGGTGATTGTCGCAGTCGTCGTGATCGTGTTCTTCGCAACAACGTTATTCGTGAATGCGCCGTTCGTCGACCCGGCAATTGTGACAAGCCCATCCTGGAAATAATTCGAATCGTAGCTGAATCCCGATACCGTCGTGTCGGAATAGAGCAGGGTTGGAATGACTTCGAAATAGTTGCCCTTGACGGTCGCGCCGTTGGTTCCTGTGAGGATCAGCCCGAATTCGGTATTCGCTCCACCTTCGAAGGTGTTACCTTCAACGACAGGCGCAAGCGAATTGCCACCCGTCCCGGTGATACGAATCTCCCCGTATCCCCCATGCGCCGTGTCGCAGTTGAAAAACACATTATCGCGGATGCTTATTCCGTTCGCCAAACCGTTCCACAAAATGCCGTCTTGCTTGAGGTTGCCGATCAAACTTTGATAGACATGCGAATTGAAAGAATTCGTTGCGGACACGCCCGCTTTGCCGACCCCGGCAATCGTCATTTTTTCTATGATCGTGTTGAACGCCCCGGAAAGCGTGATCCCGTTTCCGTCCGATCCGTTTCCGAGAATCGCGAATTTGCTGATTAGGACTTGCCCATTCGCAGCGCTCGTCACCTGGAATGCATCGGTGCCTGTCACCGACGTATTTTTGATGATTGTCCCGCCCGAATTCCCGTTCGCAGTCGACCATTCCGGCGAATCGCCGAAGATATTATATCCGCCCACTGTGCTCGTCAGCGTGATCGGGGCAGAAATCAGACAGGGATTCTGATTGAACGGCGCTCCGTTACCCTTCGTGCCGGCCGGAATATAGAGCGAGTGTCCGACACTCGCAGTCACCGCAGCTTGCAGCGCCGTCGTGTCGTCCGTCGCCCCGTCGCACTTCATGCCGAATTGGCGTGCGTTATATTGCGATGGGGGCATCATGTACAGGCGGAACGTGTTCGCTGCAGCGAGAATCGTTCCCCCGTTGTCGGCTGTCGACGTGTCCCCGGAGTTGCAGACGTACAGCGCGCCACCGCCTCCATCCCCGAGCGTGTAATAACCCTGCGCCGAATACACCAACCCGGATACGCAATTGAGCGCGCGTAGCGCTGCGATATTCAACACGGTCTGGACGTGATTGATATTCGCCTCATAGGTGCTCAACCCCGTTCCGCTCACCGTACCATTGAGCACGGATGCGCCGGATGCTGTATGCGTACCAGAGGTCGCCAGTGTCGTAAACGACCCCGTGTTAGCGGCGGATGATCCGATGGCGGGCGGAGATGCCAAATAATTGGTCAGGCCAGCGCCCGACATAGTTCCCGTGAAGCTCGACGTGCCGCCTACCGTGAGGTTCTGGACGGGAAATGTCTGAGCGCCCGCGAGCGCGCAGAAGAAGGCGAGAAATAGGGCGAGTTTTTTCATGGATCAGATTCCCACCCAGGTCAGCACGTCGGACGTGTTCGCGCCGATCAGGTAGAACTGGTTCAGGTTCGAGAGGGGGATGGACGGCGAAGTGGCGCCGGGTGCGAGCCGGTATCCGTTGGCCGTAGTCAAGCCCACAGGGCCGATTTCGATGGCGGCGGCATTGGTCGAGGGAGCGGTGAAGAACACCCCGCTGGTAACCGCCTGCGCCGAAAGCTCAACCGCTGCGGTCGTCGTGGTCTTGGTGCCGGTGAATGGCGCGGCCCCGGAGGCGGCGCCAGCGCCGACGATATAGACGGGAATCGCGGCGGCCGGGTTTCCGACCTGATTTGCGGGATTTGAAGCGGTCATGGTGCCCTCAGGATGTTCTGTGAATTATCGGGGATATTACCAACCCGTGGCGATCCACGAGACGTAGGAGATATCGCCCTGGACGACGAAGCCGTATTGGGTGATCGAGTCCACGCGAATGGCCGCCGATTGATTGTTTCCCGATGCGACGACCGATGAACAGCCGTTCGGGAATTGCTTCGGGAAGGTGATCGAGGTGGCGACGTTGAAGCCAATCGTTCCGCTTCCGCCCTGGACGATGTAGCCATTGCCGGGCGCGGTATTCGGAAGCGCGATGTAGCCAGGGTTCGCCAATTGGACGTACGGGGGCTGTAGAGAGGCCGCAGGCACCGCGCCAACCATGGCTGCCGTATAGTCTCCCGCCTGTGGATTCACGGCACCAGAACGCGGCGAACCCACAGGCCCAAAACTCACCACAGCCGACGTGACCCACTGAATCACGCCGCTGAGGAACGTCAGCACGGAGCCCGCCACCGTGGGCGCGGTGATGAACCCTGTCGTGCCTGGCGCGGTCTGCACCAGGAGGTCATTCGCCGCGCCGCCCGAAATGCTGCCCGCCGTCCCGGACGCCGGGTTCGTCATGATGTAGGCGCCCAGCGTGGCCGAGTACACCAACTGGATCGGGTAGCCGGCAGCGGGAATGTCGCCCGCGTTCAGGTTCGAGCCGCCGAACTTGTGGATGGGGTACGCGGTCTGCGCCAGCGTGCCGAGTGTCAGGGTCAGCGTCACGTTTCCGGTATTCGCGCCGGACGCCTCCACGATAAACTCGAACATATCCGGGACGGTCGTCAACCCGGACGGCAGCGTGGCCGTGATGCTGTTGACCGTGCCGGTGCCCACGGCATGCAGCAGCGTCCCGGCCTGAAGTTGATCGTTCTGGACGAAGTTGTTCGGGTCGCCCATCGTCCAAAGTTGCGTGGCAATGTCACCGGCCGCCCACGTTAGGGCCGTGGTGCCCTGCTGTCCGCGAACGATGGTCAGCGCGTCACCAGAGCGCGCCGTAACCTGAACAAT
>Ga0302202_10005141_pt1 | contig 13467 bp, 9 predicted proteins | sample II_Bog_N3_3_FD_194579 | JGI IMG/M metagenome (GOLD analysis project Ga0302202, IMG submission 194579) | Peat permafrost microbial communities from Stordalen Mire near Abisko, Sweden - II_Bog_N3_3 | ecosystem: Environmental > Terrestrial > Soil > Wetlands > Peat | place: Sweden: Abisko, Stordalen...
CTGACCCAGTTCAACTTCGCGCAGGATGCGACCTCCTACCCGCTCATCCTCGATGGCTACCAGTCATCCTGGGAGGACGAGTACCAGCAGCGGCTGATCACCGGACTGCACTCGGATTGGGTGATCGCGCTGCCGTTTCTCACCGAGCAGCCAGGCCGGGGATGGCTGGCCATCACCGAGGCCGGCATCGACAACTACGCCGGGATGTACCTGCGCAAGGACCAGAAATTCCTTTCTCTTGGTTTCCACGCCGATCTTTCCCCGCGCGTGGACAAGCCCGGAATCGCCGTGGAAGCCACGGCCCCTTTCACCAGCCCATGGCGCGTGCTGATGATCGGCGACGAGCCCGGCCGCCTGATCGAGTCGAACATCGTGCTCAACCTCAACCCGCCTTCCAGGATCGCCGACACCAGCTGGATTCGCGCCGGCAAGTCAGCCTGGGACTGGTGGTCCGGCCAGGCCGCGCCCAGCGTGAGCTTCAAAACCGGCATGAACACGGCCACCATGAAGCACTACATCGACTTCGCTTCCGCCTCGGGCTTCCCGTACATGCTCATTGACGCCGGCTGGGCGCTGCCCCCGGACCCCACGCACCCGGACGACTACCTGGCGCTGGCCGACATCACCAGGGTGACGCCGGAAGTGGACATGCCCGAGCTGTTGCGCTACGCGAAGGAGAAGAATGTGCGGCTGTGGCTGTGGGCGCACTGGACCTCCGTCGACAAGTACATGGACCAGGCCTTTCCGCTCTTCGAGAAGTGGGGCATTGCGGGAGTGAAGATCGACTTTATGAATCGCGACGACCAGTGGATGGTGGGCTTCTATCATCGCGTGGTGGAGCAGGCCGCCGCGCACCACCTGATGATCGACTTTCACGGTGCCTACAAGCCGGACGGCCTGCGCCGCACCTGGCCCAACCTGGTCACGCGCGAGGGCGTCATGGGCAAGGAGTATCTGAAGGTGACCGCGCGCACCTCGCCCATCCACAACACCACGCTGCCCTTCACGCGCATGCTGGCCGGGCCCATGGATTACACGCCGGGCGCATTCGGCAACAGCAACCGCGCAAATTTTGTGGCGCGCAACTTCATGCCCATGGGGCTGGGCACGCGCGCCCACGAGCTGGCGCTGTATGTGGTCCTGGAGAGCCCCTTCATGATGGTGTCTGACTATCCGGAGCACTACGCCGGACAAAAGGCATTCGACTTTATCAAGCAGGTACCAACCACCTGGGACGAGGTACGCGTGCTTGCCGGCCGGCCCATGGAAAACATCACTCTGGCGCGGCGCAGCGGCAAGGACTGGTTCGTTGGCTCGCTGACCAACTGGGAGGAGCGCACCGTCAAGGTGCCGCTCGATTTTCTCGGCGACGGGCAATACGTAGCCGAAATCTATGCCGACGCGCCCGACTCCGCAGAGGAAGCCACGCACAGCACGTTTACGACGCGAACCGTCGACCGCGGCACGGTGCTCAACGTGCACATGGTCTCCGGCGGCGGCAACGCCATCTGGATTCATCCGGCAGCAAACCAATAACCACGCGCGTCAGGCAACAACGTGAAATCACTCATCAAGCACAGGGGGACCACATGACTGAAAACCTGCGCCCCATGAATCTGGGTGCGCTGCTCGACCGCGGCGTCCAGATTTTTCGCGCCCGCTATCAGCTCTTCTTCGGCCTTGCTGCGATCTCCGGGCTGGCGCAACTTGCGTACCAGCTCGCCACCGTCCATCCCAAGCCCGGCCAGGCCAAAACAGGCGCGGAGATCGGACTGCTGCTTGCCGGTTACGCCGCTACTATTGTCTTCTGGTGCGTTCATCTTGTTCTGGCCGCCATAACGCAGGCCGCCATCTGCATGGCCGCGTCGCGCGTGCACCTCGGCGAGCCGGTCAACTTCCGACAGGCCTTCGGTGCATTTATCCCCAAAGCCGGCCGCCTGGTCGGACTGACGTTCCTGCAAGGCATCTTTGCATTCTGGCCGCTGATCATTGTGGTCTTTGTTGCCGTGATCGTGACACTCGGCGCACCCGGGACCGCGAACGCCGTCTATGTGGTGGTAGGCCTCACGATTCTCGGCATGATTCCTTGCATGGCACTCTACACCCGCTACGTGCTCGCCTTTCCGGCCACGGCCGTTGAGGGCTTGTCCGCTACGACGGCCCTCGAACGCAGTGTCCGCCTGAGCGAGGGCGGGCGGTGGAGAATCTTCTGGGGATTGATTGTGCCCGCCGTTCCACCACTCATGATTACCAGTGGCACCGCTGCCCTGGTTGCGCACTTCCAAGCCTCCAGCCCGCTGCTGGCCGGCACTCCCATCGCCGTGGCCGGAATCAACGGCGCGGTCACGCTGCTCGCCAGTTTGCTGTTTACGCCCTACAACTCCATCGTCCACACGCTGCTCTACTACGATCAGCGCATCCGCCGCGAAGGCTTCGATGTGGAGCGGATGATGCAGTCCGCCGGGCTGAACGCCGAGCTGTTTGTTCCAGCCGGTGCTGAATCGGCCACAGGCGAAGGTGTGGAGACAACCCAGGCGTGAAACGGAATCCAGCAATCAAGTTCGCCGGAGGCCGCGCATGAGCCAGCCGCTGCGGCCCATGAACCTGGGCGAAATCCTCGATCGGACGTTCCAAATCTACCGGGCGCGGTTTCTTGCGTTTGTGGGAATTGCGGCCATTCCCATGATGGCCCTGGAACTGGTCCGTCTTGCTGACAGAACCTGGTTGCACGTACATTCACTTGTTCATCCCACGGGACAGTTCCAGATGTCCGCTTGGAATTTCGTAGTTGGGCTCGGCTTTTATCACATCTTCAGCGTGCTCGGTATTCTCATTGAGCCCGCAATCGTCGAAATTGCCTCCAGTTCCGCACTCGGAGACGAATGCTCAATCACCTCTTCACTCCGCTTCGCACTGCTTCGGTGGCCACGGTATCTGTGGCTTGGACTCCTCAAAACGCTGCTGAATTTGGGCATCCCCGAGTTCGTGTTCTTACTCCTCGCAACGGGCGCAGCATTCCTGGCGGATGCCACAGGGCTCTTGGGCAAGGAATTTCGGTGGATGCTTTTATTGCTGGCACTGGCTGTGGTCGTCGCGGGATTCCAACTTTTTCTGTGGCTACTCGCGTGCTTTTCGTTCGCCATACCCGCGGCGGCACTTGAAGATCGAACCGCGTTCCAATCCCTCCGGCGTAGCTGGACTCTGACCAAAGGCACGCGGGCGCGCATCTGGTTCACCTGGCTGGCCGTCTTTCTTACCTCATCGCTTCTCGCCTGGGGACTATCGCTTCTCCTCTGGCAAATATTCCGCTTGCTCGGCAGTAGCGCGTCCTCGATGGCGTGGACGCGCAGCCTCTACTACGCGTCCTACTTCATCCTCAACGCAGCGGTGGGCACCCTCGTTCTTCCCATCTTCCCCATCGCCCTCACCCTCTTCTACTATGATCAGCGCATACGCCATGAGGGCTTTGACATCGAGAGGATGATGGACGTTGCCGGACTGAATCCGCCCGCAATGCTGGCTGCCGAAGAGAGCGCTGCTGCCCAGCAAACTCCGCTGCCCACCGAGGAGGAAACCCTCGCGTGAGCAGGCCCACCGCATCCGCATGGCTCGCACCGGTCGGCTGTCTTGCCGGCGCTCTGGCTGCGTGCCTCGCCGTAGCGCCTTCAAACGCCGCGGCGCAGGTGGTGGTTGCGCCCGCCACACCCACGTCAACCCAGTCCCACGACGCCTCGCGCGACGACTACCGCACCCACCTCCAGACCCTGACCACCCTCGTCGACGCCTGCGCCCAGGCACGCGATACAAAGGCCTGCGACCCGGCCCAGGTAGGCGCGGACGACCTCGTGCCGCTTGGCTCATCTGTCACCCCCGCGCAGAACGGTGCGCCCAACGCCGAGCGCCGCCTGGTGCGCTACGGCTGGCTGCGGGTGCTGCTCTCGAAGGCCCAGGACAAGGACGCGCCCTCAGCCAAGGCCAACCCTGCGCCGTCCAGCTCCGAGGTCAACCAGTGGCTCAACGTGCGGCCCATTCCGCCAACGACAGCGGAGTTGCTGGCGAGCGCCCGCAAGCGCCTGGCCGCTGAGCTGGCCCAGTCCAGCGCCGCGCCTGCGCCGCTGCCTGACCACAGCGCCGAGCGCGCGGTGATGAAGCAGGTGCTGGCCGGCCGCGACTTTGCCGGACTGGAAGAGACCAACCCCAAAAACTCCGCGCTTGAGAAAGTCAGCGATTGGCTCAACCGCATGCTGGAGAACGCGGTCAGCCTGAGCGCGCGCGCGCCCTGGCTGGGCCGCGCCCTGGTGTGGGGCTTTATTGTGGCCGTCTGCGTGGGGCTGGTGTGGGGGCTGCTGCAACTGGAGCGGCGCTGGCGCGTGCGCCTGGTTCCCGAGGAACGCGGCCCGGCTCCGGGCGCAGCCTCCGCCATCCCCTGGCAGGTGTGGCTTGAGGACGCGCGCCGCGCCGCCCAGGCCGGCCAGTGGCGCGAGGCCATTCACTTTCTCTACTGGGCCTCCATCTCGCGGCTGGAGTCGAAGCGCCTGTGGCCGGCCGACCGCGCCCGCACCCCGCGCGAATACCTGGCACTGGTGGCCGCGGACGACGCCCGCCGCCCTGACCTGGCGACGCTCACCGGCAGCTTTGAGCGCGTCTGGTATGGCGGCCGCGCGGCCGAGGAGAGCGACTACCGGCGCGCCGACCAGATTGCCCAGGCGCTGATCTCCGGCAGCGGCTCGACGGGGAGCGCCGTATGACCTTCCTCTCCTCGCTCGACGCCAAGGACCGCAAACTGCTGTTCATCTGCCTCGCCATTGCGCTGACCCTGGCCGTCGCCATCGGCTTTCTGCTGCCCAGCTCCAGCAGCAACAACAACCCGCTACCCTCGAGCTACCTCTCCGGCCAGCACGGCGCCCGCGCGGCGTATGAAACGCTGCTCCGCTCCGGCTATTCCATCGAGCGCTGGGAACGGCCGCTCGGTGAACTCGCCGCCACCGCGGGGCCGGATACGGTTGTCATCTTCGCCGAGCCCCTTACCCGCGAGCCCGCCAACCTGAAAGCCGTGCGCCAGATTCTGGAGCGCGGCGGCCGCGTGCTGGCCACCGGCCTGTGGGGCGGGTTCCTGCTGCCTGGCGAGGCCAGCGACATGCCCACCACCTTCAGCTTTGCCGCGTGCAAACTCACACCCGAAGGCCTTGACCCGCTCTCCGGCACCGGCGAGGTGTGGATGGTACCCGAGGCCACCTGGAAGACCGGCAACCCGTCCCATCGCGTGGACTATAGCTGCGCCGGCGAGCCCGCCGTGGTGGAGTTCGACTGGGGCAAGGGCCACGCCGTGTGGTGGGCCAACGCCACGCCGCTCGAGAACGGGTCTCTCGCGAGGGCCAACGACCTGGACCTGCTGCTCAACTCGCTTGGGCCGCGCGAGGGGCACCACTTCTACTGGGACGAGTCGCTGCACGGCGAGATTCGCTCCACATGGAGCTACGCCTCCGGCCCTGCCTGGACCATGCTCTGGTTTGGGCTGCTGGCTGTGGGCATTTTGATCGTGCTCAGCTTCAGCCGCCGCTCCGGGCCAGTGCGCGCGCTGCCGGCGATCGTCCGCGCCACGCCCATTGAATTTCTCGATGCGCTGGGCTCGCTCTACCGCAACGCCGGCGCGTCATCGACGGCCGTGGCCATCGCCCTCGAGCGCTTCCGCCGCCACGCGCTCCGCCTCTGCGGCCTGCGCGCCGCGCCCATGGACGCGGCCGAGCTGGCCACAGTCTTGCGCCGCCGCTTCCCGCAGACCGACGCCACCCTGGAAGCCGATCTGCTCGCCTGCGAGGAGGCGATCCGCGCCGAGACCATCACCCCGCGCGCGGCGCTGCGCCTCATCCAGACGCTGCACGGCCACGAAGAACGCCTTCGCACCGCAGCAAAACCCGGCGCAGCGGTACCCATCCCCAGTTAAACTCATCCCAGCCAGCTTGAAAGGGTTTCATGAGCGAGGAAAACCGGCAGGAACTGAATCAGGACCAAACCGCAGAGAGCGCCAACAACCTGAGCGCCACCAATCAGCTCATCCGCCACTCGCGCCAGGAGCTGGGCCGTGTGATCGCCGGGCAGTCCGAGGTGATTGAAGAAGTGCTGATCGCCGTGCTCTGCCAGGGCCACGCGCTGCTGGAGGGCGTGCCGGGCATTGCCAAAACGCTGATCGTCAAAGCGCTGGGCCGGCTGCTCGGCCTCGGCTTCCAGCGCGTGCAGGCCACGCCGGACCTCATGCCGGCCGACATTCTCGGCACCACGATTCTGCGCCCCGGAACGGACTCCTTCACCTTCCACGCCGGCCCCGTCTTTACCGATCTGCTTCTCGTCGACGAGATCAACCGCATGCCCCCGCGCACCCAGGCCGCGCTGCTCGAGTGCATGGAGGAGCGCCAGGTCACCAGCGATGGCGTGCGCCGGCCGCTGCCCGCCTGGTTCACCGTCTTCGCGACCCAGAACCCGGTCGACTTTGAAGGCACCTATCCGCTGCCCGAAGCCCAGCTCGACCGCTTCCTGCTCAAGATTCGCGTCGCCTATCCGTCGGAACAAGAGGAACTGCAGATTCTGGAGCGGCATCACTCCGGCTCGGGCGCCGGCCTGCTTGAGGACGCCAACATCGTAGCGATCCCGGAAAACCTGCTGGCCGCCGCCCGCGCCGAGGTGCGCGCCATTCGCATCGAGCCGGAGCTCTACACCTACATCCTGTCGCTCACCCGCCGCACCCGCGAGTGGCCCACGCTGCTGCTCGGCGCCAGCCCCCGCGCCGCAATAAGCCTGATGCTGGTAGCCCAGGCTGCCGCCGCCTTCGATGGCCGCGACTACCTGGTGCCGGACGACGTGAAGCGCGCCGTCCAGCCCGTGCTGCGCCATCGCGTCATGCTCAAGCCGGAAGCCGAATTGGAAGGCTTCGACGCCGACCGCGTGCTCACCGACGTCATCGCCGCTGTGCCGGTGCCGCGAAAGTGATTGCTCCGAGCCTGCATCCCGGTCCCGTCCGCGCCGACTTTGAGCCGCGCAGCCGCTGGGCGTTTGGCCTGACGCCGCGCACGGTCGTCCTGCTCTTGGCCGGCTTCGTCGGCCTGCTTCCCGGCTTCTGGGACGCGCGCCTGGCCTACTCCATGCTGGCCTGGGATTTCCTCGTCCTCTTGTTCGCACTGCTCGACGGCCTGCGCTTGCCCGCCCCGCGCCAGCTCACCGGCATCCGCACCTGGTCGAACGCGCCGGCGCTCGACTCAGAGACCGAGATCGAGCTGACCATTGAGAACCACGGCCGCCTGATCATCGAGTGCCGGCTGGTGGACGACCTGCCCGCGGCGCTGGTGGCGCAACCGGCCATGCACCGGCTCACCGCTTTTCCGCGCGTGCCGGCCAGCCTGCGCTACCGCGTCCGGCCCCAGGAGCGCGGTGACTGCGAGACCGGCTGGCTCTACCTCCGCTACCGATCCGGACTGGGGCTCGCGGAGCGCTGGGCCAAGGCGCCGCTCACACAAGCGGTCCGCGTGTACCCCGCGCTGCGCACTGGCGAGGAGCAGCAGATCTTCCTCTCCCGCAGCCGCCAGATCGACCTGCAACTGCGCCAGGCGCGGCTGCGCGGGCTGGGCCGCGACTTCGAGAGCCTGCGCGAGTACCGCGAGGGCGACGACCTGCGCGACATCTGCTGGACAGCAACCGCGCGGCGCGGCGGCCTGATCACCCGCCAGTACCAGACCGAACGCAGCCAGGCCGTGTGGATCGTGCTCGACTGCGGCCGCCTGATGCGTTCGCGCGTCATCATGTCCCCGCGTCCCGGCCAAACATTCCCCGAAAATCCCGCCCGTACGGCCAGCACCAAGCTGGACTACGCCTGCACCACCGCCGTTGCCCTCGCTCAACTCGCCCTCTATTCAGGCGACCGCGTCGGCCTGCTGGCTTACGGCAGCGGTATCCAACAGCGTATTCTCCCCGGCCGCGGCGCTGCCCACCTGCGCCAGCTCATTGAGTCGCTCGCCCTTGTCCACGCCGAGTCCGGCGAGGCCGACCACCTGCGCGCCACCGCCATGCTCAACCGCCTGCAACCCCGCCGGGCGCTCATCCTGTGGATTACCGACCTGGCCGAGACCGCCATGCGCCCCGAGGTGATCGACGGCGCCGTGCAGCTGCTGCGCCGCCACGTGCTCCTCTTTGTCGCCATGGCCCAGCCCGAGGTCGAGTCCATCGCCCAGAACCGCCCCGGCTCCGTCGACCAGATGTTTCGCGCCGCAGCGGCGCAGGAGATGGCCGGCCGCCGCGAGCTGCTCCTCGCCCGCCTGCACGAGCACGGCGCCCTCACCCTCGACCTCAATCCTGAAGCCCTCACTTCCTCAGTGCTCAACCAATACCTCACCGTCAAAGAGCGGGCCATGGTGTAACCGCGGCCATCGTTTCGGAGGGAGCAGGGGCATTTATGCCCCTTACGAGCGCTGCGGAGAGGCCGGTATTATAGCTGTTCTCCAATTGCTGTACACCGAAAGCACGATGATAAGTGGCTTTTTCCTTAAGAAAGAGCCACCTTGCACGCAACTAAACAGAGCACATGAATTGGAGAACTGCTCTAAGGCCCGGAACGGCATCCCTTTGGGATCAGAGTCCAGGGCTGAAGCCCGGCGCTTGCCGCATTGTTTTCAGGGGGCATGAATGCCCCGACTCCCTCCCTGGGCCTGACCAACTCGGGTCAGCCAAAATCCCTTTAAGTGCTATGGAGCAAGGAGCGAAGGCCCGCTACCATCAAATCCATTCGAGGATTGGAATGGAAAGCAGAGCGCTTCAAGGCAACGACCGAGCACTTCGAGGCACCGCCGCAACGCCGGAGCTATGGGGTGCTGTTTACATGATGCTGGTCTTCGCCCTTCTGTCCCGTGCGCTGCACGCCTGGAACCGTCTGGAAGGCCAACCGATCGAGCTCGGCCAGATCGTCCAAGTCGCTCTCGATCTGCTCATCTGCCCCGCGCCCATCCTCATGGGCATCGCCTTCCGCAACCTCGTCAAGAGTGAAGTCCGCAAGAATCTGATCACGCTCCGCACCTTTAAAATCTGCAACTTCTGGATCGCGTTACTGCTGATCCTGGCCTATATCACCATGGTGCTATGACACATTCTGCTTTTTGAGCCCGCTGCCGGCTATGATGCCGAGGAAGCGGCGCTCATCGCCGCCGGCGTCATCACGCCCCCGCGCGACCCGAACCCCATGGACTGGGAGGCCTTCTGGGCTTTGCCCAGGCCCAGCGTCTCCGACGAAGCGGTCAAAGAAGCCATTGAATGGGCCAAGGGCGATCGCTAAATGGAACCTGCCTTTTGGGACTCGAGCGCCCTCGTCCCTCTTTGCGTGCAGCAGCCTTCCTCGCCGGCCGCCGAGTCCATCAGCAAGAGATACGGCGTTGTTGTCTGGTGGGCTGCGCCTGTTGAGATTTGCAGCTCCTTTGCTCGATTGGCCAGGATGGGACAGCTTACGCCGAATGGCCGGGTTCAGGCTCAGGTCGTTCTCGACCGGCTGCGCTCCCAATGGCGCGAGGTCGCTCCCGATCCGCTCCTGCGCGACTAGGCTGAGCGCCTGCTCGACCGCTTTCCCCTCAAGGCACCCGGCGCCCTGCAACTGGCCGCCGCGCTTGCCTGGACCTCCGGCCGTCCCCGCGCCCGCGCCTTCCTCTCCAGTGACGCGCAACTGCTCGACGCCGCGGCGCAACTCGGCTTTGAGGGCGTCCGGCTGTAACTGCCTCCAACCGGAGCGGCCCCCTATCCCGCGGTCCCGAGCGGTTTTTCTCCCAACCCCGGAATCCCCGCCGCCCGCTCCCTCATCTGAAATAATGCATGGCAGTGAATCGACCTATCCATACGGGCTGCGGCCCGGTCTTTTTCGCCTTCCTGGCGCTTGCCCTGGCCTGTGCGCCGGCGCGCGCGCAGATGGGCAATCCCAGTTCAGCCAACAATGCCTTCTATGGCAGTGTGACCTCCCAGCCGGCCACCGATGAGACCCTCCGGCTCTCGCTCGATGAAGCCATCAGCCTTGGCCTCAAGAACAACCTGGGCCTGAAGGAAGCTGAGAACAACGAAAAGCTCGTTCATGGGGAAAAGAACGTCGCACTGCAGGAGTTTCTGCCGACCATCATCCTGTCCGGCGCCACCGGCGTCTACCAGCACGATCTGGCCGCGCTTGGATTCGGCCCGTCCACTATCGCCAAGTTCGGCAGCAAGGTGCCTGCCGGCCTTAGCCTCATCACCCGCGACGACCTGACCACGGGCCAGGTCTCCTTCAGCGAGACGCTGTTTTCCGGCCCGGTCATCGCCGCCTACAAGGGCGCCGGAGCCGCCGAGCGCGCCGCCCACTTCGCCAAAATGTCGGCCCGCGGCGAAGTTGTCCAGCAGGTGGCCACGGCCTATCTGCACGCCATTGCAGCCGCCAGCGAGGTGGACAACGCCAAGGCTCTCGAAGCCCAGGACCAGGTGCAGCTGGATCACGCTCACGACGCGCACGTGGCTGGAACCGTCGCCAATCTCGACGAGCTCCGTGCCCGCGTGCAGCTCCAGTCCCAGCAGCAATCCCGCATCCTGGCCGAGAACGCCCTCGAGAAGGACCTGATCCTGCTCAAGCGCGAAATCGGCTTAGCGCCCGGACAGAACGTGATCCTAACCGATCCAGCCCCCTACAGCGAGCTGGCCGCGGAGACGCCGGAAGAGGTCCGCGCCGTCGCCTACAAGAGCCGGCAGGACTACCAGAACCTGCAAAACCAGGCCATCGAATACAAGGCCATCCACGCGGCTTATCGCAGCCAGCGGCTGCCCACGCTCAGTTTTAACGGCAACTACGGCACCACCACGGTGACCGGCGTCAACACCCATGGCACGTTCATGGCCCAGGGAACGCTCAGCATTCCGCTCTTCCGCGAGGCGAAACTGCGCGGCGATGTGGAAGCCACCGCCGCGCAGATGGACGCCGTCAATAATCAGCTTGCGGACCTGCGCAACCACATTGACCAGCAGGTGCGCTCAGCACTGCTGGACGTGGACGCGGCCGAGCAGCTGGTCAAGGTGGCCCGCTCCAACGTTGAGCTGGCCACGCGCGAGCTGAGCGACGAGACCGACCGGGTGAGCGCCGGCGTGGACGACAACCTGCCCCTGGTGACCGCGCAGGCCTCGCTGGCATCCGCGCAAAACAACCTGGTTGAAAGCCTGTATCAGTTCAACGTGGCCAAGCTGGCCCTGGCCCGCGCCGCCGGCGTACTCGAGACCCAGTACCGCGACTACATCGGGCGCTGACCGCTGGCTGCCGTACCGAACCGCTGCGCTACCCTCCGCGCGATTCGTCCGCCATCCTGCCCCTGTTTACTCCTGCGCATGACTGAACTCCTTGAAAAACAAGCCAAGAAACCCGCGCGTCCCAAATTCATCCAATCTTTTCGGGTAACGTAGAGAGGAGAGGACTGCATGCGCACGGGCAAAATATTAAAGATCAAATATTACGTGGAACCGGACCCCGCGGCGCTGGCCCGCCACGCGGCGCAATACTTTCTTGAAATGACCAGCGAGGCGGTGCAGGCCCGCGGCCGGGCGCGCATCGCCATCAGCGGCGGTTCCACGCCCAGGGCCACCTTTGCCCTGCTTGCCGACTCCAACGAGCCCTGGCGCAGCCGAATGCCCTGGGACAACCTGGAGCTCTACTGGGTGGACGAGCGCTGCGTGCCCCCCGACGATGCAGACAGCAACTACCGGATGACCCGCGAGGCCATGCTCGACCGCGCGCCGCTCAAGCCAGAGCAGATTCACCGCATCGAGGGCGAGCTCAAGCCCGAGGCCGCCGCCGCCCGCTACGAGTCAGAACTGCGCAACAGCTTTCGCCTGGAGGGCGCCGAAAGCCCCCGCTTCGACCTCATCTCCCTGGGCATGGGCCCGGACGGCCACACCGCCTCGCTATTTCCGCATACCGAGGCCATTCACGAGCTCAGCCGCCTGGCCGTGGCCAACCACGTGGAGCAGAAAGACGCCTGGCGCGTCACCCTCACCTGGCCGGTCATCAACCACGCCAGCTCGGTCTTCTTCCTCATTGCCGGCGCCGACAAGGCCCAGGCGCTCAGTGAAGTGCTCACCGGCCCGCGCGATCCCGAGCGTCTGCCCAGCCAGTTGATCTGGCCGGCAAGCGGTATACTTACCCTGATTCTGGACAAGGATGCGGCTGCGCTTTTGCCCCCCACAGACGGGGAAGGCTGCGGGTTTTTGGAGAAGCAACGATGATTCTGGCGGGAGATGTAGGCGGCACCAAGGTTGATCTGGGGCTGTATGAATTTACCAACGGCAAGCTCAAATCAACCCGCGGCACGGTCTACAAGGCCAAGGACTACCCCGGTCTGGAAGTCATCGTCAAGGAGTTCCTGGGCGCGGACAAGGTAACCGCCGCCTGCTTTGGCGTGCCCGGCCCGGTGCGCAACGGCCGCCTGCGCCTGACCAACCTGCCCTGGACGCTGGACAGCAGCGAGCTCGCCGCCGGCCTGGGCATTGCCCACGTCTTCCTCATCAACGATCTTGAAGCCAACGGTTACGGCATTGCCGAGCTCGCACCGGAGCAGATCTACACCCTGGCTCCCGGCGACCCCGGCCAGACCGGCAACCGCGCCTTGATCGCCGCCGGAACCGGCCTGGGCGAAGGCTTCCTGGTATGGAACGGCCGCACGCATATTCCCTATCCCAGTGAAGGCGGCCACGCCGACTACGCGCCGCGCAACGAAGACGAGATCGACCTGCTCCGCTTTTTGAAGGAGAAGTACAACGGCCGGGTCAGCTTTGAGCGCGTCGTCGCCGGGCAGGGCCTGACCAACGTCTACGAGTTTCTGCGCGAAGTGCGCGGCATGGACGAGCCGGCTTGGCTCGCCGCACGCATCGCCCAGGAAGACCCCAATGCCGTGATCACCGAGCTCGCCCTCTCCGCCAAGAGCGAAATTTGCGAGAAGGCGCTCGACATGTTCGTCTCCGCCTATGGCGCCGAGGCCGGCAACCTGGCCCTCAAGGTGCTCTCGGTCGGCGGACTTTACGTCGGCGGCGGCATCGCCCCGCGCATCCTGGAAAAGCTGAAAGACGGCACCTTCATGAAGTCCTTCACCGACAAGGGCCGCCTGAGCCAGCTGCTGATCAACATGCCGGTGCGGGTGATCCTGGAGCCACGCGCCGCGCAACTGGGCGCAGCCGCCTACGCCGAAGCCCGCGCCGCCGAGCTGAGCGGCATCTCCGCGAGGGCCGCGTCGATTCAGGGATAAACAGCCGTCTCCTCAAGCAAGGACCGAGGGCCGATCGCTTAAAGGGTATTCGGCATATGTGCCGCCCTACCGGCCCAGACTGAAGACCACATTGATCATCGTTTCCACCTCGACGGGCACGCCGTTCAGCAGATAGGGCCGATATTTCCACTGCTTCACGGCATCCAGCGCCGCGTCTGCGAGTATCGGTGAA
>Ga0302202_10005144_pt1 | contig 13464 bp, 13 predicted proteins | sample II_Bog_N3_3_FD_194579 | JGI IMG/M metagenome (GOLD analysis project Ga0302202, IMG submission 194579) | Peat permafrost microbial communities from Stordalen Mire near Abisko, Sweden - II_Bog_N3_3 | ecosystem: Environmental > Terrestrial > Soil > Wetlands > Peat | place: Sweden: Abisko...
CCAAGGGATCACCCCTTGGTGGGGTCCAGGGGCAACGCCCCTGGTCGCCGAAGGCCCCCTGGAGGGCATAACGACATGGACCGACTCCCCCTCAAACGATGGGCCGCCGCCACCGCGGTCCTGGGCCTTGGAGTGGCGCTGGCCGTCAGCATCGTCCTGCAGGTGACCCGGACCGGGCTCCAGACCGGGCGCTTCCTGCCGGCGACGGCGACCGCGCCGCCACTGCACTTCATCGACGGCGATGGCCGGGCGATGGCGCTGAGCGATTTCGCCGGCCGGGTGGTTCTGCTCAATCTGTGGGCCACATGGTGCCTTCCCTGCGTCCGCGAGTTGCCGTCCCTCGACCGCCTGCAAGCGGCGCTGGGCGGCCCCGACTTCCAGGTCGTGGCCCTGGCCGAGGATCACGGCGGCGCGGCGACGGTGCTGCCGTTCCTCAGGCAACGGCAGATCCGGGCACTCTCCGCCTATCTCGATCAACCCGGAGCGGCCGCGATGGCCTTCGAGACCCAGGGCCTGCCCACCACCCTCCTGATCGACCGCGACGGCCGGGAGGTCGGGTGGATGCTGGGCGGCACCGACTGGGACGCCGGCCCGGCCCGGCAAACCCTCGAAGCCCTGATCGCCGCCGGCCGGCCCGGTCCCAACGCGAAAACGCCTTAACGAAACGAACCGGAGCCCGTCGGCCATGAGCGCCATGAGAAGTTTTGTCGTTTTCCGCCGCGCCGCCGACCGCCTTGATGTCGAGGACTTCGGCGGCTTCCAGAACCGCAATGCCAGCGTCATCCAACTGGCCCAAACCGCCTTCGCGGTCTACCGGCGCCTGATTCCCGAAGGCGACTGGGCGTTCGGGGTTTACACCGGAGACGACGTGGCCCGGGTGGCGGATGTCATTCACAACCTGTCTTTCCCGGTCTTCGCCTTCGCCCGCTCGAAACGGGTGCCCTGGGTGCTCAGCTTTCCGTGTTTTTCCTTTCATGCCTGGGTCGAGTCCGGCATCCGCAATTATCAGGACTGCGTTCATGGCATTCTGATGGCGTCGACCGCTCCGCCGGTCGAAACACGCTGCTTCTGGATCGGCAACACCGGAACCCACCGGCTGCGTGAGATTATCTATATGAATTCACTCAATCACCAGGACATTGCCGACTTCCGGCCAATGCAGTGGCAGAATGCCGCCGGCGAGGATGGCCGGCTGCTGGCGTCGCAGTATGTCTCTCTCGCCGATCACTGCGCCCATCCGATGCTGTTGGACATTCGCGGCGCCGGTTACAGCGGCCGTCGGAAATTCCTGCTTCATTCCGGCCGTCCGGTGCTGGTGGTGGACGGCGAATTCACCGAATACTGGGCCGAGCGGCTGGTCCCCTGGGTCCATTACGTGCCGGTCTCCGACGATGGCCGGAGCCTGTTCGACGTCATCCGCCACCTGACCGCCCACCCGGAACTGGCCCGGGCGATCGGCCGGCAGGGTCAACACTACGCCCTGGACCATGTCCATCTGGCGGGTGCGCTGAAGCGAATCGTCGAACTGATCGACTACGCCGCCACCGCCATGACCACGCGGTCCCCGTAACGTTTCGAGGTCAGGGAGGCAAGCCTCCTTGCGGGTGCAGGGCAAAGCCCTCCACAACCAGGAAATCAGCATGATCCTGGCGCCTGTGGAGCGAAGCCCCCTGGTATCAACGACAAGGCCCGCCGGTATCGGAAAGTGGCAGTCGCCAAAGTCCGACCGCGACTCGCACCCCCCCGAGTCTCGTCATCCGCCGAGTTATCCCCTGGAGTCTAGGGGCGCATCCCGAGTCGTCTCCGAGTTATCCCCTGGAGTCTGGGGGCGCGAAGACTTGGACATTAGGGGCGGAATCCTGGACTTTAGGGGCGCGACTCGGGTTTTCCACTGGGATTTGGGGGCGCAAACAAATAAGAAGTAACAAATAAACAAATAACCATTGACTCGGCCGGGCCGCCCGGTCACAAACTCGATCACCGTTCGCCCTGGTCGAAACCAACCGGCCGCAACCGAACGCCAACCAGACCATGGCCGAGACCAGACAGGACTGTCGGTGGTGAACCAGCAGCCGGTGCATTGGTTGGTCTGTGCTGACCGGAGTGGGTGCCGCCTTTGGTTCATGGACAGGCCGGTTTGCCGCCAAAGGCCAGGTATCACCGTTGAGCCGATACTCGAAGGGCCGACGCCTCGAAGGGCCGACGCACGGGTGCCCCGGAATCCGGTTTCTTTTCATGGCGGCTTTTGACGGTGCGCGGAACCACAGGGACAGACCCCGATCATCCTGCTGGCAAAGCAACATGCTGTTTTTATGACTGCTTTTCAGGTGACGGCCTTTTCGGAAAACGTGACCGAAGTCCAGGCGCCCCTAAACCCCAAGCCGGTTGCTCCGGCCGGCTTTATTCAAAGTCCGGTCGGCCTGGCCGGCGGGGGACCCGCCCCTAAACCCCAGGCCGGCTCCCGGACCCCGCCGCCCGGCACGCCCGCACGGCCTCGAACCGCCCCTAGACTCCAAGTCGATTTCATGAAGAGAATCTGCTGTGATCGTTCGAAACTTGGTTGAGATTCGGCTTGGTTGAGATTCAGTCGGGGCTTGGTGGAGATTGCCATGGGCGAGATACACGATCTGGTCGCGCGCGTCGGCCGCGAGCAAGCCAAGCGGCTCGTGACCGATCCCGAGGACCGTCGCCTGATCGACAAGGTCCACAATTTCCTCAGCGACGAAAAGGGCGGAATCGGCGTCACCTACAGCGGCTTCTGCATGATTTCGCTGCCCCACCGGGCGCTCGACACCCCTAACGGCAAGTGGCACCGGGCAGTCGGCCCGATGTCCCTGACCGTGGACCCGGGCAGCCTTTATATCGACGGGCGCGACGTGCTTTATGGCGTGCCCTACGGATCGAGGGCGCGGTTGATCCTGCTGTATTTGCAGACCCAGGCGCTGCGCAAGAATTGCCGGGAGGTCGAGCTGGGCAGCAGCATGTACGACTGGCTGCAAAGAATGGGGATCGCCATCGGCGGCCGCTCCTACCGCGAGGTCAAGGAGCAGGCGGCGCGCATCTCGGCATGCAGCCTGCGTTTTTCGTGGGAGGGCGAGACCGAGGGCGGCAAGCGTTATTCCGGTTTCAAGAAGGACAGCATCGTCGAAGGCGGCATCGTTTTTCACAGCGATGCCGACCCGCGCCAGCCGTCGCTGTGGGAAGATACCGTGGTCATCAGCCAGACCTTTTTCGACGCCCTGCGCAAGCATCCGGTGCCGATCTGGGAGCCGGCAATTCGTCAGATCAGCAACCAGTCCATGGCCATCGACACCTATGTCTGGCTGGCCTACCGGCTCCGGGCGCTTCAGAAGCCCAAGACGATTCCCTGGCCCGATGTTCAGAATCAGTTCGGACCCCAGTTCTCGCGGCTGCGCAAATTCCGTGAGTCCTTTGTCCAGGTGCTGAAGAACGTGATGCTGGTCTATCCCGAAGCCAAGGTTGATGTCAGCGATGCCGGCGTCATCTTGTATCCGTCGCCGCCGGCGGTTCCCGAACGAACCACGGTACAGGTTTTGCTGTCCCATGTTTCTTAATCCGGCACTCACCGGTCTGGTCAGGACGATCGGGCTGGCGGTGCTGCTGTGGGGTGGGGCCGGCGGCCTGGCGTCCCTGGCCGCCGGGGTGACGGTCGAGGCCATCCGGTTCGGCCGTGACCCGGGCCGAACCGGGACCGGAAAAACCAGGATCGTGCTTGATCTGTCCGCGGTGGTGCCGTTCAGTTCCCATCTGACCGCCGACCATCGGGGACTGATCGTGAGTCTGACCGGTGTTGACTGGCATCCGCCGCCGACCCTGGCGTTGCGCGGCGTCATGCCGCTGGTCGCGTACCGCTTCGAGCCCGGATCGGACAACGTCGGGCAGGTCACGATCCAGGCCGATCAGCCGCTGCGCATCCTGTCTTCCTGGACGTTGCCGCCCAACGCCGGTACCCGGTCTTACCGGATCATCATCGATCTGATGCCGGATGCGGCGATCCCGGCACCGGCGGCGTCCGAGCCGGTTGCGGCGCCGGAACCGACAGCGGTCACGGCACCGCAACCGATACCCCAATCAGCGCCCCAATCAGCGGCTCAGCCGGCACCGCAATCGGTGCTGGATCGGGGTTTGCGGGCGGCGTTGGGTCAGGATGGGCCGCCGGACTATTCCGCCGCGGCCGAAGCCTTTCGGAGCGCCGCCGCCGCCGGCAGCCCGGAAGCTGCGTTCAACCTCGGCGAACTGTACCGGAACGGTCGGGGCGTGCCGCAGGATTACCGGCAGGCGGCGCAGTGGTTCGCCAAATCCGCCGATGCCGGTTTTGCCCCGGCCCAGTTCTATCTGGCGGTACTGATGTTTAACGGTGTCGGTGCCGTCCGCGACCAGCGCCAGGCCACCGCCCTGCTGGAGAAGGCCGCTGGCCAGGGACTGCCTCAGGCCCGGCGTGCGCTCGATGATTTGCACCGGGCCGAAGGAACCCCGGACTCCCAGGCCGATCCCATGGCCCGGTAATACCGGCGGTTTTGTGGTGCGCCCCGAAGGCGCGTGTATCCGGTGGAGGGAGGATCCACCCAGAGAATTGTCGATTGCTCTGGTCGCTGACGAGCGTTTTGGCCGGGCAACTGGCTGGATCGAAGCCTCGTGACGAAGGCCGCCTTGGGCGGTTGAGCGATCCGACGGGCCGTAACGTGAGAGAAGCCTGAGCAGGCCTCGAAAGTTGGGATGCGGATGCCGACTCGCCCACAAAACGAGGAAGACAGCACGGATGGGGAAGAAATCGACGGGCGCACCCATTCGATCCGCCGGGGGTACCGGGCACAGCACGCCGGAAAGGAGACACGGGTAACGGGGGAGACCCGTTCGGTGGGAGGTCGCGGCTTCAACGTCGCCTTGGGCGACGGATCGGGCGGGAGTCGGACAGGGGCACAGAGGTGGCCGGGTTTGTTCGGACAGGGGGCCGCGTTTTTTAGGTGGGGTCTCTGCCGGTTGCCATGGTGTGCCATTGCCTGGGCGTCCCGGAGGGAGGGCGTAGCCCGACTGGAGGGACGCCCAGGCAATGGCGGTGAAATTTATGCTGCCGCGAGCTGCGGCAGGCTCTGAAAGTAGGCTTGATCCGGGGTCATTCGGTCAAGGCTGGAGTGCGGTCTTTTTCGGTTGTAGAAGTCTTCGATATATCTCCCGAGAGAGGCGCGCGCCTCGCTGACCGTATCGTAGGCCTTGAGGTAGACCTCCTCGTATTTGACGGAACGCCACAGCCGTTCGACGAACACGTTGTCGCGCCAGGCGCCTTTGCCGTCCATGCTGATCTGGATGCCATGCTTGAGCAACAGGCCGGTGAAATCGTTGCTGGTGAACCGGCTGCCCTGGTCGCTGTTGAAGATTTCGGGCTTGCCGTGTCTTGCGAGGGCTTCCTCGACCGCCTCGAGGCAGAAATCAACCTCCAAGGTGATCGAGACACGCCAGGACAGAACCCGGCGGCTGAACCAGTCAAGGACAACAACAAGATAAACAAAGCCGCGCGCCATCTGAATATACGTGATATCCGTTGCCCAAACCTGATTCGGACGGTCAACCGAGATATCTCGCAGAAGATATGGGTATATCTTGTGCCCGGGCGCCGGCTTCGAGGTGTTGGGCCGGCGGTACAGAGCCTCGATCCCCATGCGCTTCATCAATGTCCTGACATGCTCACGGCCGATTTTTACGCCTTCTGCGTTCAGCAGGTCGCGCAGCATCCGGCTGCCCGCAAACGGATGGTCGAGGTGCAGCTTGTCGATCCGCCGCATCACCGCCAAATCGGCTGCCGAAACCGGGCGAGGCCGGTAATAGAGGCCGCTCCGGCTGAGTTTCAGGACCCGCGCCTGCCGGGTCAAGGGAAGCTCGTGGGTGCGGTCGATCATCGCTTTGCGCTCAGCATGCCGGCCTTGCTGAGCGCGCCGGCCAAAAAATCATTCTCCAGCGCCAACTCGCCAATCTTTGCATGCAGGACCTTGACGTCAACCGCTGGCGCCGCCTCCGCCGAGCCGCCGCCGAAAACCCCGGCCGCGCCTTCAACCAGTTGAGCCTTCCATTTCGTGATCTGGTTCGCGTGAACCTCGAACTGCTGAGCCAACTCCGTCAGCGTCTTTTCGCCCCGGAGGGCGGCCATCGCCACCTTCGCCTTGAAGGCCGGTGTGTGATTCCGGCGTGTCCGTTTCGTCATCCTGCTCTCCTGATCCGCGGCAATCCTCCCCGCTTTCAGGCAGAAAATCCACCTATCGTCCTGTCCAGATTTCCCGGGCCGGCTCTGCTGCGCCAGGCCTGGACCATCAGGACCGCCCACAGGGCGTGGGCATGGTCGCGGTGGCCGGCAAGGTGTTCGGCCCAGGCGTGGCGAATCGGCACCGGGTTCAACAGGCCATCCCCGGCCAGCGTCGCCGGCTCCAGCAGCGTCTCGGCCCAGTCGCGCAAGGGGCCGCGCAGCCACGCCGCCAGCGGAATCGAAAAGCCCTGCTTCGGCCGGTCCACCAGCGCCCGCGGCACATGACGATAAAGGACCTGCCGCAGCACCCACTTGGATTGCCCGTCACGAATCTTCAGGTCGGGAGGCAGCCGCCAGGCAAATTCCACGACCTTGTGATTGAGCAGCGGCACCCGGGCCTCCAGCGCCACCGCCATGGTGGCGCGATCGACCTTGACCAGGATATCGTCGGGCAAATAGGTGACGCTGTCCAGCAGCTGCATCCGCTGGGTGAAGTCGGGAAAGTCCTGCGCCACCGCCTCATCCCAGAGCAGGCCGCGGGCCTCCCGGGCGCCCGGCACCAGCCGCTCGGGATCGGGCCACAGGCTGACCAGACGGCGGAACAGGGCGTCGGCGCTTTCGGCGTCCATGATGCCGGCCAGTTTGCGCAGCTTGTCGGCGGGATGGCTGGGCCGGAGGCCCGCCGGCAGCAGCGCCGCGGCAGCCCCAGCCAGCGCCCCCGGTACCGGCCCGGACAGGGAGGCCAGCAGCGCCGCGGCGGCCCGGCGCAGGGGCATCGGCAGCCGCCGCAGCCGGCGCCACAGGCGATCGGCCCAAAGATAGCGGGTGTAGCCCGCGAACACCTCGTCGCCGCCGTCCCCCGAGAGCGCCACCGTGACCTGCCGGCGGGCCAGTCGTGCCACCATGTGGGTGGGTATCTGGGAGGAATCGGCGAACGGCTCGTCGTACCACTCGGGCAGGTGCGGCACCACCTCGAGGGCGGCGGCCGGGTCCACCTGGAATTCGGTGTGATCGGTGCCGAGATGGGCCGCAACCCGTTTGGCCGCCGCCGCCTCGTCGTAGCCGGCGGCGGCAAAGCCGATACTGAAGGTGCGGATCGGCCGCGGGCTGCCGGCCTGCATCAGCGCCGCCACCGTCGAGGAATCGATGCCGCCCGAAAGGAAACAGCCCAGCGGCACGTCCGAGATCATCTCGCCCTGCACCGCCCGGCCGAGCAACCGCGCGAGTTCGCTCACCGCCTCGTCCGGGCTGCCGGTGAACGGGTCGTCGAGCCCGGCCCGGGCGACCGCGCGCAGGCGCCAGTAGGGCTCGGGCACCGGCCCGGCGCCGGTATCGGGGGCGAAGGTAAGCAGGCAACCCGGCTCCAGCTTCTGCACGCCACGATAGATGCTGTGGGGCGCCGGGACATAACCCAGGCGCAGACAGGCGGCCAATGCCGGGCGATCGATTTCCGGGACCCAGCCGTCATGACACCGCAACGCCTTCAGCTCCGAGCCGAACAGCAGCAGGCCCGGCCAGTGCCCCCAATAAAGCGGCTTGATGCCGAGCCGGTCGCGGGCCAGCGTCAGCCGCCGCGCCGCCCGGTCCCACAGGGCAAAGGCGAACATGCCTTCGGCCCGTTCCAGCAGCGAGCGTACTCCGTAGCGGGCGCACCACTCGATCAGCAGTTCGGTATCGGAATGGCCGCGCCGGCGAACCCCGGCGGTCTCCAGCTCCCGGGCCAGTTCGGGGGCGTTGTACAGCTCTCCATTGTAGACGAGGACGAAGCCGCCGCATCCCGAGACCATCGGCTGGGCGCCCGCCGGGCTGAGATCGACGATGGCCAGGCGGCGGTGGCCGAGCGCCAGCCCGACCTCGCCATCCACCCACACTCCCTCGGCGTCGGGACCGCGGTGCCGAAGCCGCGAGGTCATGTCGGCGACGGTCCGGGTCAGACGCCCGGCGTCGCCACAACGGCGGTCGAGAAAGCCGGCAATGCCGCACATGGGAAAAACCATCCCTGGTGGTGTCCTCCAAGCTTTAGGGAGGCGGTCGGCCTCCGGTCAAGCCCGAACACCGGCCCCGGTCCCGGCAGCGCGCCGGCAGGTCGGTCGGTGCGGCTCTGATACGGTTTTTGACCCACATATAAATACGGTTTTTATCCTTGACTACGCGGTTACAATCCCTCATCACTCTCCTGCGGCGCCGTTGAGGAGCGGGCGCGGAGACGAGGGAGGCGGGCGTGATGTTTGGCGATGGCGGCAACCACTACAATCCCGACGAACCACGGGATGACAGAGGCCGCTGGACCAGCGGCGGGAGCGGTGACGCCCCGCTGTTCGGCTTCTCCACGGCCCGGGCGCTGTCGAAGCTGGGCACGCTGGCCGCCCGGGCCGTTGATAACGCCAGGGGTGCCACCTTCCTGGCCCGGCTCCCGGTGATCCCCAGACCCGGCACCAAAGACTCGGCGGAGAGCGGAACCCTGCCCGGCCTCGGTCATTACCTGTGGGAGCGCAAATACCGGAGCCTGGAACTGACCGGGTGGGACGGGCAGTGGCTGACGGCGTATCAGGGGGCCAAAAAGACCTTTTATGTCGCCCATGACGACGATGAGCACCCCATCGGACGGGTACTCGGGACCAGCCTGGTCATCGATCCCGAGCGGTTGGCGTCGGTCCGATCGCTCCGGGACCAAGCCCGGTCCACCGGCGAAGGCGACACCGACGACGATGAGGACGAAGACGAAGACGAAGACGAGGATGATGAGGGCGACGATGAGGACGATGAGGACAGCGACGGTTCTTTGGCCGCCGACCGGAAACGGATCGGCGGCGGCTGGCGCCACGCCCCGCTGGTCACCCGTGCCGCCGCCTCCACCCCGCTGTTCGGCTTTTCGTCGGAGCAGAGCCTCGCCAAACTCGGCGATTGGGCGGCCATGGCCATCGGTCAGGCCGGCGACCGCGCCGCCTTCGTCGCCGACCTCCCGGTCCTCCCGTGGCCGAAGCAGCCGGTCGGCACCGGAAGCCTGGCGGGCCTGGGAACCTATCGCTGGAACCGGTCTTTCGGCGTCCTGATCCTGACCCTGGCCGATGGTCGCGAGATCGTTGCCTGTCACGGCGCCAACGACCGCTTCTATGTCCTTTATAACCACGAGTATCGCCCGATCGGGCAGATCCTGGGCGGTCGCAGCCTCGTCCTGGATCCCGACAGGCTGCGTAAAGCGGTCGCGGCCCTGGGGGGAAACGCCGAACCGCCGACCGGGAGTCTCTTCGACCGGGTCCTCGGCGCCGTGGCCGAGGCCCTCAACCCCATCGGGACCGCCGAGGCCCAGGTCAGAGGCGGCGGCGGACCTCGCGGCCGGGGACCCGATGACGAGGGGTTCGGGCTTTCCCCCCTTGAGGCCGCCCGGGTAGAATCCTACAACCGCTACAGTGACTCATTCATGCGCCTCGGCTTCGGCGGCAGGGGTGGCGATCAGGCCAGAAACTCGGACCCACGGGACTTCATTCCCAGCGAGGCCGATGTCGAAGCCGCAAGACTGCGGTTGTCCGACCAGGAAGCCCGGATAAGCTGGACCATCTCTCGCGGGCACGGCTTTCGCGACCACAGACAGCAGTTCATAAGATGGAGCGGCCAAAAATCCTTCAGCCAGGAGAATTACCAAAATGTTATCCTGCGGGTGCTCAGAGACCCTGGCACGCGGATCAAGGAGTGCCCGGGAAACCGGACGATGTACTATCTTAAGGAGATCAATGTCGTGGTTATCGTGGATCCGAGCAACCGTGATGGGATGGGTACGGCCTTTCCACCCGATAAAGGGGAAAAATATTTCGAAGATGAACCTGTAAATGAGGTGCAAAAATGGAAGTTATCAATGTAATCAATAAGATGATCAATATAACTATAACTCATAAGGAGTACCTGATCATTCATCTCTGCATTCGGCAGGCGTTTGAGAATGTCCGCACTTTTGAGTTCCGCAAACGCATAGGCGTTACCGAAGAATATATGAGGGCGATTCAGTGTTATGCCAGGTCAGTGTCTGAAAGCAGGCCAAACGAAGCGACAACAATACCCATAACATTTAGCATGGAAAAAATTAATAATGATTTATTATATGCCACGATGACCCTTAACGATCTGCGGGCGATTGGGAATTGCATAAAAATGACCCTTAAGAGAACCGGGCGTTGGGAAATTCACACTCTTATCGGGGCTTATGCCGAGGAACTGGAAAGCCTGCGCGACCAGATTATCGATGCCCAACATCGCGCCTTCCCCGATCACACCCCCTGATCACGGCCGGCGCCGCCGGTCACGGGATTCACCGTGACGGTGGGGCGCCGGGAAAAGCGGGTGCGATCCAGCCCCTTTGGTTTGGAGGTCAAGGAGGCAGGCCTCCTTGCGGGTGCAGGGCAGAGCCCTGCAAAATCAAGGCAATGGCTTTATCCTGGCGCATATCGGACATTGCCTCTTGACGCCACCGGGGCCATTGGTCCCGAACGCCGTTACGTTTGCAGGCTGCGCCGCAGGGCCCCCCTCAGCCAACCGGCCAGGCGGCGGAGCAGCGTCCCGCTCACGCCGTGGTTCCAGCGCAGGCTCGCGCCAAAGGTGGCGGCGGTCAGGGCGTAGAGGAAGCGTGGCTGATCGTCGGGGGAGAGGCCGCGTTCGACCAGTCGGACATGGGCGTAATTGGACAGCCAGCGGTCGGGAACCCGGCCGAGCCGGCGCTTCAGCATGGTGTTGATCTCGGCGTGGACCTTGAGCCGGGCGCCCAGGGTCTTGGTCTCGGCATGAAGGCGCGAGCCGGCCAGGCTCCGGCGCAGGTGCAGGAAACGGGCGCCGCCCTGGCCCAGGCGCAGCCAGTATTCGTAGTCCATGCAGTACTGCAAACCGGCATCAAGCCCGCCGAAGCGATCGACCACCCGCCGCCGGAAGAACACCGCGGGCTGGCACAGGAAGCAGACCTCGGCCAGTCGCCCGAGACTCCAGGGCTCGGTGTAATACGCCTCGAGCACCCGGTCCTGTTCGTCGATATGATCGGCATCGCCGTAAATCACATCGACCTCGGGATGTCGTTCGAAGGTCTCGAGCACCGCCGCCAGCGCCCCCGGATAATAGACATCGTCGGAATTCAACCAGCCGATCACCGGCGCCGCGGTCATGGCCAGGCCCTTGTTGACGGCGTCGGCCTGGCCGCGATCCGGTTCCGAAACAAAACGCAGGTGGCCGGCATGGCGGTCCAGGATGGCCACGGTTCCGTCGGTGCTGCCGGCATCGACCACCACATGATCAAGGCCGGGCACATGATCAAGGCCGGGCACATGATCAAGGCCGGGAATCGCCTGGGCGCGCACGCTCTCCAGGGTTCGCTCGATGAACCGGCCCTGGGCAAAAGACGGGGTGATGACGCAGATCGGCGCGGTCATGGATGGCGGCGCACCAGCCCGCGCCCGGCCGCCGCCAGCGCCAGCGCGCGCCGGATCAGGCCCCGCAGCCGCGCCGCCAGCACCGGGTGACGTCGTTGCAGACCATCGATGCGGGAGCGGAACAGGCGGCGAAGCGTGCCGACCAGCACCGAATCGTGGATGGCCATTTCGCGGCCGAAGCGATCGGCGCCCCTGGGGTCGCCATGGCTGCGGGCGATGGCCGCCCATTCCTGGTGGCAGCGCCGGAAATTGCCGAGGGAGCGGCCGCCGCCGTCATAGACTGCGATCAGTTCGTCGCAGTTGAAAAACCGGACCTGCTCCCGGCGCGCCCGGAACAGCAGGTCGTGGTCGGCGGCCAGCCGGTAGCGGGTGTCGAAGCGCAGGCGTTGCAGCAGGTCGCGCCGGACCGCGGTGGCCTGATGGGCGGGAATTCCGGCCACCCAGTCGTAGCCGAGCGCCCCGGTTTGAAGCCGCTGCCAGGTGACCTCGAAATCGACGGCGCGGCGGTAGCCGTCGCTGCCGTCCTCCTGGCGGTACAGGTGGTGGCCGTAGACCACCCCGGCCTCGGCGGGAACCGCGGCGAACATCCGGGCCAGGGCATCGGCGGACACGAAGCCGTCGCCGGCATTCATGAACATCACCCAGTCGCCGCGCGTCCGCTCGAGGGCGAGGTTCATGGCGGGATAGATGCCGTCGTCGGGCGCGCTGTGCCACCAGGCCAGGCGATCGGCGTATTTCCCGATGATCCCGAGCGAGCCGTCGGTGGAACCGCCGTCCAGGACCAGGAACTCCAGGGCAATCCCCGACTGGGCGAGGACGCTGAGCATGGTCTGCTCCAGGACGGTCGCGGCGTTGAGGCAGACCGTGACCACCGAAACCCGGGGCGGCGGGAGCGGGATCGGGAGTTGGGGCAGCGGTTCGGGCTTCGGGCCGCCCCGGACCCAGCCGGTGACGGTGCGGCCCAGGGTCTCCCGCGGCGCCGCGATGAAGTCGAGCAAATTGGGCAGGCTGGCCTGCCACCGGACAAAGCCCCGCTCGATGCTGTCCCGGGCGCGGGCGCCCAGGTCCCGGTGGCGGCTCAGGTCGACCGCCCCCGGCCGCTCCGGCGGGTAAAGCAGGCCGTTGGTGCCGTTGGAGATGTATTCGTTCATGGTCGGCGCATCGGGCGCCACCACGCACTGGCCGAGCGCCATCGCCTCAAGGACGCTCATGCCGATGCCTTCCAGCATCCTTGGCGCGAAGAACACCGAGTGACGGCGGAGCATCTCCCGATAGTCGTGTTCGGACTCGAACCAGCCGCTGCGCTCCAGGTGACGGATATCGGCGGGACAGGACCAGGAGGCGATGCCCGGCTGGTGGGGATCGGGCGCGTTGTGGATGGTCAGGGTCTCGAGGGTCTGGCCGCGGCACAGGTCAAAGACCGTCTGTGGGCCGATGGCTTCGGTGCGGTACCAGAAAAACCCGCGAATCCCGTCGTCATCGGGAACCACCGGCGCCATCCCGGAGGGGTCCGGGAAGTACTGGAAGTGAGAGGACCAGCGGTTGCGCCGCATCACCTCTTCATGGAGCTTCCAGGAAAACGATATGACTTTCGACTGATTGAAAGAGTCCCGCCAGTAGAATTGTCCGGCCCAGATCATCGCATCGTACATCGGGACGAACACCAGATTACGGTGCCCGTGTTTTAACCGTTCAAAGAATTCATGGGCCTGATAGATGATAACGATATCATAGTCTTCGGGCTCGAAGGGCGCCGGCGGCGGTCGGCGGGTGCCGCGGTCCCAACTATGGTCAAGGATG
>Ga0302202_10005153_pt1 | contig 13443 bp, 8 predicted proteins | sample II_Bog_N3_3_FD_194579 | JGI IMG/M metagenome (GOLD analysis project Ga0302202, IMG submission 194579) | Peat permafrost microbial communities from Stordalen Mire near Abisko, Sweden - II_Bog_N3_3 | ecosystem: Environmental > Terrestrial > Soil > Wetlands > Peat | place: Sweden: Abisko, Stordalen...
CGTGTCGGCTTCCTTCGCCTTGATGGCTGCGGCGCGCTTGGTCAGCTCGGCGTCTCTGTCGCTCAGGTCGAGATCCTTCGCGCGCAGAAGCTCGTCGCGCCGCGCGGTCCGCTCGTTCTGCGCCGTCGCGATCTGCTCCAGGTCCGCGGCCGTCTTCGCGGCCTGCGCCTTCGCCTGCTCGAGCGTCGAGAGCGCCTCCGCCTTCGCCTCGAGCTCCGTCGACTTGCGGAGGGCGTCTGCGTCGCGCTTCGCCTCGGCGAGGGTGCGCGTGGCCTCCTCGTGGCGCGCCTTCGTCTCTTCGGCCACGTTCGACGCGAGCTTGGCACCTTCGAGGAGCAGGTCGGCCTGCTTGTGCGCCTCCGCGAGCTCGGCCTCGGCAGCCTGCTTGGCGGCGCGCGTGATGCGAGCGAACTCCTCGTTGGCGCGGGCGGTGACCTCGGGAGGGATCGAGCTCTGTCCGTACCTGAAGAGGACGAGGCCGACGAACATCCCGACGAGCGCGAAGAAGACGGAGACGACGACGTTCAGCTCCGGCACGGCGTCTCCGTGTTCGTCACGACGCCTTCGCCGGTGATATCGCGATCGCCTCCCGTGGACGGAGCGCAGAGCTCCTCCGCGCGGACCGAGCGCAGCACGCGGCGGTCGGTCACCACCCAGTCGACGGCGACGTCTCCATCCATCGCGGGGACCTCGCTGACGAGCTGGAAATCGAAGATCACGCCGACCTTCACGACCGCAGCCATCGCGAGCGCGCGGTCGTAGTAGCCCGCGCCGTAGCCGATCCGCTGACCGGCCGGGTCGAGCGCGAGCGCCGGCACGATCACGACGTCGAGCTCGCGAAGGTCGCGCGCGAGCGCGGGGAACGCGACGGCGTCGAGCGGCGGTTCGTGGAAGCCGAACCCGCGCTCTTCGAGAGCCCCGTCCGCTCGTCCTCGGTCTCGCCCCTGACGACGGCCGGGTAGGCGACGCGCACGCCGCGGGCGCGGAGCGCGGCGTCGAGCGCCCGCAGGTCGACCTCGTGACGCGCTTCGATCGGCCAGAAGAGCGCCGCCGTCTTCGCGCGCCGCACGACGTCGAGCGTGGAGAGGAGCTCCACGATGCGCGTGGAGCGCTCGAGGCAGGCGTCGAGCGGCGTCGCCTTTCGCAGCCCCTGTACGCGCTTGCGCAGCTCGCGCTTCACTCGCCGGCGAAGGTCCTGCTCGGGGGGCAGGCGCGGGAGCTCTTCCGGGGGAAGGGAGGAGGGGGAGGAAGAGGAAGACGGGGAGGACGGGGAGGACATGTCGACGGGCAGGGACGAGCGTAGCGGTTACGTCACGTGGTGGCGAGCGGGGGCAGCGACGGCCCGCGCCGCCACCCGGAAAGTGCAGATGCGCGGTGACTTGCGGTGTAGAACGCGAGCTGTGGAGGGAGTCCCCGGCGGAGCGCGTGATCGCGAGGCTGACCCTGTACGACCACCGTCGACGCCTGGCTGGAGCCGGTCGCGCGGTCCGCGGGCGATACTGCTCGTGGCGGTCGTCGTCGGGGTCGCGGTCGCGGCGCTGCGGGTCCGGAGCTGGCGTCAGCGCAAGGCCGCGATCGCCGAGCTCTCCGGCTCGCTCCAGAGCTACCGGGAGTGCATCCTCGGCCCTCCGCTGGCGAGCGGCGAGACGGGGCGCGAGCGAATGCGACGCATCGAGGCGGGCCTCCCCGAGGTGTCCGGCGCGTCAGGGGCGACGACCGCCGCTCCCGAAGCGTGGCCGACGCGCTGCAAGCGTGATCTCGAGCGCGCGCACGCCACGCTCGTGAGCGGCACCCTGCTCCGCGGAGATCCGGCGGCGCAGCGCCTCGATGCTCTCGTCCAGCGCGCGCTCGACGACCCGGCACCCGCCGACGCTCCCGACCTCGTCGACGAGCTGCTCGCGGCCATCCCGGGCGTCGTCGCGTCGCGCGCGCGTGCAACCCCTCCACCGAACCCGCACGCGGCTCCTGCCGCAGCGTCGCCGCTCGCGTTCGCCTCGTTGCCGCGTCTCCCTGTCCGCACGCGCGCGCGCCCCGACGAGCTGCCGGGGATGGACCCACGGAACCTCTCTCTCTCCTTCATCGACTCGAAGGACGCTGGCTGGACCTGCGCGTTCACCGCGCTGCACGGAGAGCCGCTCCGCGAGGCGCGGTGCGAGCCGTCGAAGCGCGCCGCCACGTCCATTCTGCGCGCCGACGCGAGCCACGGCCCCGGGTACATCCGCACCGCGCGCGGGGGATTCGACCGCTTCGAGATCGTGCGCCCCATCCCCGACGGAGATCCTGACATCACGGCGCTCCCGTCGTCGGTCGAGACCGTCGCGCTCTACGGGGATCAGCTCGTGTGGGTGACGTCGCGTCGATGGTTTGCGCGGACCGTCACGCCCGGGCATGCGGCGCTCGGTCCTCCCGTCGACCTCGGAGAAGTCTCGGGCACCTCGCCGGAGCTCGCGGCCTGTCCGACGGCGACGGCGCTGATCGTAGGAGTGCAGACGCGTGCCGACGAGCTCGGTGAGCGCGGGTCGTGGCGGGCGATGGCGGCGCGGGACGGCACCACGTGGCAGAGGAGCCCGGGTCGCTCGGTCGTGGACGTCGGGGCGACGTTGACCTGCGAGGGGCACGCCGGCACGTGGACCTGGTTCGATCGCCACAAGGTCACTCAGGTCCGGTGCAACGCCGACCGCTGCGAGACGCATGGCTCCGAGCGCGTCTCGCTCTCGTGGGACGTGGGGAGCTCGCTCTACGCCGCGGACCTGGGCGGCCGCGCGCTCGTCGTCGGCCTCGGGACGACCCCTGGCCCCCTGCTCGGAAAGTCGGTTGCCTCGGTGCGGATGCGCATGGCGCCGCTCTCCGCGATCACGAAGGCCTCGGACGTCGTCCTGTTCAGCGATCAAGACCACGACGGCGCGGCCGTGTCCGAGGTCACCGTCTACGTCAGGGACGGCGTGGCGCTCGTCCTCTTGCTGCTCTCGCCGCGCGAGGGAGACGACGGGCTTCCGTACCGCGCCATCCGCGTCGACGGCCTCGGGAACTACTCGCCGATCACGCTCGCGAACTGACTCGGGCGGCCTTCGCGGGAGCCACGACCTGCGGGAGATCGTGGAGGCCGGGCGCTCCCCAGCTCGTGACGACGAGCTCGCCGACATGGCCGCGTCCTGCCGCCTGCGAGTTGATCGAGCGCGCCGACGTCACGCGGTGCATGGCGAAGTCCTTGTAGAGCTCTCGCGTGGCTGCGGTGTCGGCGTTCGAGAGCACCGCGGCCACGCCGACCTCCTTGAGCCGCGCCAGCTCGGCGACGAGGCGCAGCTGATCGTCCGGTCCGAAGCCGCCCTGCGCGTAGGCCGTGAACGAAGAGCTCTTCGACACCGGCACGTAGGGCGGGTCGAAGTAGGCGAAGTCGCCGGGCCCGAGCGAGCGAGTCACGTCGCTGAAGTCCGCCGCGACGATCTCTGCCTTCGCGAGCGCGCGAGACGCGGCGCGCAGCCCGTCCTTGTCGACGATGCGCGGGTTGGCGTAGCGCCCGAACGGGACGTTGAACTTTCCGCTCCGATTCACCCTCCAGAGGCCGTTGAAGCAGGTGCGGTTCAGGAAGATGAGGCGCGCGCCGCGCGCCGCGTCGGTCATTCCGGCCGGGTCCTGGTCGCGGACGCGATAGTACTCCTCCTCGCTGTGGCGATACTCCTCGAGCGCGGCGATCACCGCCTCCACGTCGAGCTTCACCGCGCGGTAGCAGGCGACGAGATCAAGGTTCCGGTCGGCGAGCACCGCCTGCTTGAACGTCCGCGAGCTGTCGCCCTCGAGCGCGAAGAACAGCGCGGCGCCCCCCGCGAAGGGCTCCGCGTAGGTCCGCACGTCCGTCGGCACGCGTGAGCGGAGCTGATCGAGGAGCTTCGTCTTCCCCCCCGCCCACTTCACGATCGGCTTCGCCATGAACGCGCTGCTCCTACTCCTGCGTGCAGGCGGCGTAGCAGGTCCCCATCCCGCCGTCCGTTCCGCTGCAGGCGCCGCTGGCGCACTCGACGCCGAAGACGCAGGCTGCGCTCGTCCCGAGCAGCGCCGCGCACTTGCCTGCCGCGGTGCCGGAGACGACGTCGCAGTACGTGCCTGCCGCGCAGTTGATGAAATCCTGCCCCGCGGCCTGCCCGCAATCGCCGCCCACGCCCGGGTAGGGCTTGCAGGTCTTGCTCGTCGGGTCGCAGTCGGTGAACGTCTCGCAGATCCCGGCTCCCGGGGTGCACGGGGATCCCTGGTTGATGGTCGCGACGCACTTCAGCGTCAGCGCGTCACAGGAGAGCCCCGTCGCGCACGTCGTGATCGTCTTCGTCGTGCTGCTGTACCCGCAGGTCGCGCCGGCGGCCGCGGGGGTCGGGGCCGCGGGGATCGCCTTGCACGTCCCGTCGCACGCAAAGCCCGTCACACACTGTTCGCCGGCCGTACAGGTGGCGCCGCTGGCAAGCTTCGCCGCGCAGGTCCCCATGCACACCGAGGTGGCGCCGCCGAGCCCCTGGCAGTAGCTGTCGCCGGAGCAGTCGACGCTCCCGTAGCAAGTCCCGCCTGCGGCGACCGTCCCGGTGAGCGTCGCGGCGCACGCGGAGGGGGCCGGGCTCGACGCTGCGGCGCAGCTGATCTGCGCATACGCCGCGAGACAGCCGGCGGCCTCCCCCTCGTCGAACGTGACCCGCCCGGCGGTGACGGCGGCGGTGAGCTCGGTGCACGGAGACGCGACGCTCAGCTGGGCGTTCCACGCGCTCACCGGGCCGCTCAGGCACTTGCTGATGAGCGCGGCCTCCGCGGCGACGATCTTGGTGCAGAACGAGCCGGGGGTCTCGGGCCCGCTGCTCGTCGAGCTCGTGCTGGCGCTGCCGCTCCCGCTGCTGTGGGTGCTGCTGTGGCTCCCCGTCGTGCTGCCGCTCTTCGAGCTGCTGCTGCCGCCCGAGTGCGAGGTGGAGCCCGAGCCGGAGGTGCTGCCGCTGCTGAAGCCCGTCGGGCTGCTGCTGGAGCACGCGATCATCGAGAGGGTGACGGTCGAAATTGCAAGCAAGCGCACGGCGTTCAGCATGGCGGAATCTCCTTTTGGGGCGGAGGCAACAGACCCGAGAGCGAAGGGGGCGTCAAGGGCGGCTGCGGCGCGCGGCGTTGGCAGCCTCGGGAGCTCACTTGAACCGCATGCAGCGGGCGCCGGTCTCGGCGTTCTTCATGCGTGGAGTCGAGAACTGGTAGGTGTGGCAGTTGACGCTGTCGCCGAAGCCGATCCCGGCGCCCTGAAAGCCCATCGCGCCGGAGGGCAGGAGCACGGCCTCCATGAGGTTGCCAATGAGGTCGTGCCACGGTCCCGCGCCGCCGGCCATCGTGATGACGTCACCCGCCACGCGCCCGGGCGGAGCGATGATCGACGAGTTGTCCCACGTCTGACCGCTGGCGTCGTACGGGTAGTAGTAGACGCTGGGGCACGACGTGGCGCTGTCGAACGTCGTGATCGTGCCGCCGTTGCAGTTCGGCCACGCGGAGTCTCCCTGGTAGGGGATCGTGACGCCCGCAGTCACCGCCTTGAAGACCCCCTGAGACATGATCTGCCCGCCGTCCCAGGCGCAGAAGGCGGCGAACATGCCGAAGGGGGTGCAGTTCAGCGCCTTCTCGTCGAGCTCGTCCTGGGACCAGTACTTCCCCATCGAGAGCGGATCGGCGTCCTGGCTCGTCGCGAGATCGAACCAGAAGGTGCCGTACCCTTCGGCTCCCGCTTCGTTCGTGCAGTTGAAGTTGTGAAACTGGCAGTAGTTTCCGGTCGGCTGACTCACGGTCGCCGCGCCGCCACCGCCCCCCTGGCACTCGGGGAAGTACGGCTCCGGCCCGAGCAGGTTCTCGAGGCCGGGGTAGATGCTGAAGGTGCCCGGCTGGATGGACCACGGCGGGTAGCACGGGGAGCCAGCGGGAGCGGCGCTCGGATAGAGCAGCTGCGGGCTGCCGACGGTGAACTGAGTGACGTCGGACGGCCCCGTGCTGTTGCCGTCGTTCGAAGGCAGAATCGTCTCCCACCCCTGGTTCCAGTTCACGGCAGGGCGGTTCGCAGCCGTGTAGCCGGCGATGTCGGGCACGCCGCCGTTGAGCGACGAGACGTACGCGATGAACGCGCGCATGCGCCCCGCGGTGATCTCGTACTTGTCGAGGTAAACGGCCTTTCCCGGATAGGCGGGCTCCGTGTAGCCGGGCACCTCGATGCTCGTGCAGCAGCTCTCGTGGGCGACAGCGCCGTCCGGCGCGGGGCCGATGTCCTCCCCGGAGCCGCACGTGTCGCCGCCGAAGTGGGGGACGCAGCTGGGGGCGAGCGCGCAGTGAAACGTGTAGTCGCAGCCGCCCGAGGCGCAATCGGTGCCGACGGAGCACGCGTCGCCCGCGACGCAGCCGGGGCACGCGCCGCCGCCGCAGTCGACGTTGGTCTCGGTGCCGTCCTGCACGCCGTCGGTGCACGAGGCCGCCGTGCACACTCCCACGACCGGCGGCGCGCCGCTCGTCGCCGGCATCGCGCCGACGCAGAGGAGACTCACGCAGTCTCCGGCGACCAGACAGCCCGACCCCGTCGCGCACGCGGGCGCCCCGTCGCTGCCGGCAGTGGTCGCGCCGCCGCAGTCGACGCCGGTCTCTCCTCCGTTCTGCACGCCGTCCGTCGGGGACGGCGTCTGGCACTGGCAGGTGCTGCCAGCAGGGCAGTCCATCGGTGGACCGCCCGCTTCCATGTCGTCGTTGCACACGCCCGCGACGCAGTCCGTGCCGAGCAGACAGCTCTGCCCGACCTGGCAGACCGGAGCGCCGTCGGACGCGGTGTTCGGCTGACCGCCCGGGAGGAGTCCTCCGCCGCAGTCCACGTCCGTCTCGCTGTCGTTGCGAACGCCGTCGGACGACGTCGGCGGCTGGCAGGTGCAGCTCTGTCCGGCGCCGCAGTCGATCGGACCGCCGTCGCTCCCGCCGTCGACCCCGCCGTCTGCGCTCGAGGGCCCCGTCGCGCAGACGAGGCTCTGGCACTCTGCGCCCGTGGCGCAGGGCTTGCCGGTGCCGCACGCCGCAGCGTCGCCCTCGCCGCAGACGACGTGCGCCGCGTCGAGCGAGCAGATTCCGTCGGGGCACGGGCTGCCGTCCGGCTCGCGCCCACCGTCGCGGGTGACGCTTGCGCCGTCACGAGCCGTCCCGGGGGCTCCGTCCTTCGTCTTGCCCGGCGCGCCATCCTTCCTCCCGACGAGGGATGCGTCCGTCCCGGCGGCCGCGTCGCCGCCACTCGAGGGTGCGGAGCTGCACGCGACGTCCTGGAGACAGACCATCGCCAGGGCGGCGACGACAGTGACGGATCGTCCCGAGAGCACGGTCTTCATCGCGGAGATCTCCATCGAGCGCCCCTGGCGCACCGTGCGTCGAGGGTATCGCGAGAGCGTCGGCCGCGCCCCATCGAAGTGATGCTACCGTATGTGCGCACGGTGCGGCCGTGGCGGTTCGTGCGCTCGAAAGCACGGCTCTACACCAGCACGAGAGAGCGGACGCGAGCATGCGAGCTGCACGGAAGTGGGTCACGGCGCTGGGTGTGGCGGGTGCGTTTGCGCTCTTGGCCGCTGCGTGCTCGAGCAGCTCGCCCGCGGGGGTGCTCGATGGGTCGGCGGTCGACAGCGCGTCATCGAGGGATGCGTCCGGGTCGCACGAGGGGGGGAAGAAGGACGCAACGTTCGTGTCGCACGACGCAGGGACCGACTGCGGCGGGCGCACCGGGAACCCGTGCGGTGACGGCGCGGCGTGCATGACGGGGACCGACTGCCAGAGCGGGCTGTGCACGAGCGGCAAATGCACCGCGCCTCCCGCGACCTGCGAGGACGGAAAGAAGGACGGACAGGAAACCGACGTCGACTGCGGCGGCCACGTCTGCGCGCCGTGCGGCACCGGAAAAGACTGCAAGCGCGGGAGCGACTGCGCGAGCTACGCGTGCGCGGGCGGGACCTGCCGCGCCGTGAGCGCCACGGACGGGGTCAAGAACGACAGCGAGACCGACGTCGACTGCGGCGGTACCCTCCAGAGCAACGGGGCACCCAACCCGGGGAGCGACGGCGCCCCTCCGTGCGCGGTCGGTCAGAGGTGCCTCCTGCCGTCCGACTGCGCGGCCGGAGTCTGCAGCAGCGGGCCAGGCAGCGCGCCCGGAAGCGCGGGCGCCGACGCGGGCGACGCTGCAGCCGTCGACGCGATGGCCGCGATGGGCGGAGCGGGACCGCTCTTCTGCCAGGCGGCGTCGCCTTCCGACGGAGTCCAGAACGACAGCGAGACCAGCGTCGATTGCGGGGGCGGATTCCTCGCCGACGGCATGCCGAACGGGATGTCCGACGGCGCTCCGCCCTGCCAGCACGGCGAGACGTGTGTGCTCGGCACCGACTGCGCCGAGGGCGTTTGCAACGCGAACGAGGGCAAAGGGGGCGGGCCGATCAACTGTCCGGTCGACATGATGGGCTGCAAGTGCCAGGTCGCTTCGGACAGCGACGGCGTGAAGAACGACAGCGAGACCGACGTCGATTGCGGCGGTGGGACCTCGCTCGGCAGCGACGGCGCCTCGCCGTGCGCGGCGGGCCTGCACTGCGCGGTCGCGACGGACTGCGCGAGCTTCGTCTGCGTGGGCGGCCTCTGTCAGGCGGCGACCTGCTTCGATGGCGTCAAAAACGGCGCGGAGACCGACGCCGACTGCGGCGGCGGCGCGTGCGCTGGCTGCACCGAAGGCAAGTCGTGCATTCTTGGCTCCGACTGCGCGTCCAGGGGGTGCAACTACGCCAGCGTCTGCGTCGGAGCGCCGAGCTGCACCGCGCACAACGGCGGCGATACCTGCGGTCCGGGCGAGTCGGACCAGGGGGTGACGACGAACGAGGACTGCTGCCTCGCCGGCGGCCCCGTCACCGGCGCCCATGGCACGGTCATTCTCGACAAGTACCGCGTCACGTCGGGGCGAATGCGGGCGTTCCTCACTGCTGTCAACGGCAACGTTCGCGCCTTCATCCAGGCCCAGCGCGCCGTCGGCTTCATGGCTGGCGCCACGATGGAGCCGGGCTGGGATCTGTATCTCCCGACCGCGATGGACGGCTGCGACGTCCTCGGCACCTGCGCCGCGAACGAGCTCTCCGACTACCTCGAGGTATCGAACAGCACCGCGACCGGTCTCTTGCCTGAAGGCGCCCCGTTCCAGGGGATCTTCACGAGCGCGTATCGCTGGCTCGGCTCCGCGCTCTTCGACGGTCAGAGCCTCCCGCAGCAGGGATGCAACATCACCGCGCCTGGGACCCATACCTACTACATGGATGCGACCGTCCAGTCGGACTACTTCGGAGACGTCGCGCCGGATCAGCCGCAGACGATGTACGACACGAAGGCGCTCAACTGCGTGCCGTACCTGATGGCGCAGGCCTTCTGCATCTGGGACGGCGGGCGTCTGGAGTTCGAGGACGAGTACACGGCGGCCGTCGGAGTCGCGCTCGTGTCGGGTGCGAACCCGATGCCGTGGAGCGCGAGCGGCCCGTTCCCCGCGTCGAACACCGGTGGGACGGGAGTGGGGTACGAATCCAAGTTCCCGCAGGCGACCGACGCCTCGCTCCGGGCCGCGGGCTCCCCGTACGCGCCGCCCGCAGGCCAGAGCATCGAGTATGCAAACTGGTATTACAGCTACGAGTATCCGGAGCTGGGTCCAAACAACGATTACGTCGTCTTCATCAGCGCGCCCGGGAGGCTCCTCGGGCGCGGCCCCGGAGGGCACGCCGACCTTATCGGTGACGGCATGGAGATCACCTCCGACGTGAACACCGACACCGGGGATCCGCGCACCACGTACACGAGGTGGACGGCCAACGGGTCGTGGGAGGGGCACCAGTGGGGTTACTACTCGTGGAACTTCACGCTCGTGAATCGCTACGGGAAACAGGGCCTTCGCTGCGCGCGACCCGTCCCGTAGGGCGCCTCACAATCCTTCGATGATCGGCCCGACTCGTTCGCGCGCGACCGCGTACGTCGCGTCGACACCTTCGACGCGCGCATAGACCATCCGCTCGCGGTTCAGGAGCGCCGTGTCGCCGAGCATGAAGTGAACTTCGTGGGGGCCGCCATCGACCGCGAGCTTGACCCGGACGTCGAGCGTCGGTGTCGCGAAGCCCTCGTCAGGCTTCGGCGGGCCGAGGTGAACCACGACCTCGGGACGCAGGAGGGCAAGCGCTTCGAACGCTCTCGACGTGCGGTCCGATGGGCCGCCGTCTGCGTGGGCGTGAGGCGAGAGCTCGACGTGCGCGGGCCCCCGAGAGAGGGTCACGCGTACGATCGCCGAGGGGTCCGCGTGGAACCCGCCGCGGTCGATGAGCCATACGAGCGCTCCGTCACGGAGGGCGCGCGGCGCGAGGAACACGGCGCCGTCGGCCGTTGTGTGCGCGTAGAAGCCGCCGTCGGTCTCCTTGCCGAAGACGATACCGAGCGTCGTCTTTCCCCCGTCGGCGGTCACGTCCAGATCGACTCCGCACGTGCTCTCTGCGAAGCCGAACGAGCCGTCGTCGCGATCGGCTACCCAGGACTCGGCCTGCGCGTTCTGGATCAGCCCGACGAGGTCGGCCGTCGCGAGCGGGTCGGCCGCGTATCCGGCGGGCTCGTGCATCCTCCACCCGGCGCCCTCGTACGCGAGGGACTGGCGGACTCCGTCGCAGTGTGTGCGCAGCGCGATCGGCATGTGATGCTCGATGGCCGCGCCGAAGAGAGAGCGAGCACGGAACGCGATCTCGCTCGGGACGAGACGACGTCCGAGCGAGTCGGGCACGCGCAGCTCGGCGCCGTCGAAGACCCGCCGCACACGGTCGGTCCCTTCGAGCTCCACGACCTCCTCGACACCCGTGCTCGCGCGTCTGAGCCTCGCACGTGAGCGCGGGACGAACGGGCCACGCGTTGCGGCGGCGGAGCTCTCGACCGTCAGCGCATCGCCGCGCGTGAGCTTCGTGACCAGATCGTTCATGACGTCGATCTCGGTCCCCGCGAGCTCGCGATCGTTCGGCTTTCGCTCGTGCCAGCCGCGACCCTTGCGGGCGAGCTCGACGGTGAACGGAGGCACGCCACTTCCGAGAGTCTCGAGCGTGAGCTCCTCGACCTCGTCCGCGCGCGACGCGAACAGGCGAGGATCGACGAGCGCCGATTCGGGCAGCGACAGGCCCTCCTTCGCCACCTTCGGCACGCACGCGGCCTCGCGCGTCGGCGAGACGCGCACGAGCACGACGTCGTCGGGGTGACCGGGGCAGACGCCTCCGAGGAGGAGCTCGCCCTTCGGCTTTCCCATCGCGCGCGGCGTCATCAGCACGCGAACCGGGTTCGGGCCGAGCGCTCGCTCCGCGTCGGCGTCGGAGAGGAACGACTCGGCGCGCGCGGCGGCGAGCGCCCCCCACAGCTTGTCCATCCCGTCGCGCGAAGCACGAAGACCGCTCGACGAGAGCTTGAACGAGATCTCGTCGACGCGTTTCACGCCGAGCGTCCCGGTGCTGCTCGTGATCGCGAGCTCGGCGAGGTCGAGCGACAGGTACGGGATGATGGACCGCTCGCGGTACGTGTCCGCGCCATTCAGGAGAGACGTCACGAAGTCCTTCGAGATGACGAACGTCCCTTCGCCGTCGACACGGAAGTAGGCCGCTCCGTCGGGGACCGGGGCGGGGCCGCCGAGCGCGAAGTGGTAAACGAGCGGCTTCATCGACAGCGTGCCGGTGACGCGCGGCGCGTCGAAGCCCTTGTTCACCTCGGGGGCCGCCTTCGAGGCGTCGACGCGACGGAGCACCCCCGCGAACTCGAGGTCGCCGATGAAGCGATCGACCGCCGCCGGGTCTGCGCGCTCGTCCGCCGGCGAGGTCATCTGCCAGTACGTGTCGCCCGCGTCCCCCTTCTCGCTCCGTCGCTCGATGCGGAGCTTTGTTCCGCCCTGGACGATCTCGAGCCAGTCGATCTCGCTCCGTCGATACGCCGGGAAGACGTCGTGCTCGCGATCCTTGCGCTCGGCGTCGGTGATCGTGCCGTGGTCGACGACGGCGTACACGCCCAGCCCGAGCGCGAGCGCGACCATCGCGAGAGAGCCGAGGTACGGGCGCAGCTTCACGCGTCGTCGCTCCCGCTCGGGCCGCGCGGCGCGACCTTCCACACGCGCCCTTCGGTGTTCTTTCGCCGGAGCGCGACGGCGAGCCCGAGGAGCGCGGCCGACCCGGGGACATAGAGCAGCACGTACCGCCAGATCTCGGTGCGCGAGTCGTCGGAGATACGGATCGCTCCGAGGCCTGCCGGCTTGTCCGGGACGTCGAGGATGATCGGCCGCGTCGAGAGCCAGGAGACCGCGCTCTCCAGGAAGAACGCTGCGCCGCGGTCCGCGGCCGGCTCGGCCCAGTTGAGGGGCTGGAGGATGCTCCCCGTCCCGACGATCACCGCACGCGGCCCGTGCGCGGCCTTCGCGTTGAGCTTCGGACGCTCGCTCGCCATCGCGACGACGAGCGGACCGGGGAGATCGCGCGGGGTCTTCTCGGGGCCCTCGAACGGCCACGACGCGGCGCCTCGGACGCTCGTGACCCCGAACGCCTCTCGGGTCGTCGTCAGCAGCTCCACGGGCTTCGCGTCGCGGTCGGCGTGCTGCGCGGCGCGGAGCGACCGCGGCCTCAAGAGGAGGATGCGCGGCGGTTCGCGCACCTGGTGGTCGGCCTTGACGAGCGAGCTCGTGACCGCGTGTGGCTTCGGCGTGACGGTGAACGCGCCGATCTGCTCGGGGACGATCTTCGTCGCGTCGCGCTCGATGACGACGTCCTCGTCGAGCGTCACGCCGAACGGGGCGAGCACCGACTCGAGGCCCGGCGGCACCAGGCCGGTGTCCGACACTCCTCCGATGGGGGAGACCGCGGCGAGCAGGTTACCCCCCGTCATCACGTACGTCCGGACGCGGGCCTCCTCGTCCGGCGTGAACGCGGCACGGGGCGAGGCGATGACGACGACGCTGCAGTCCTTGAGCGGCTCCTTCGTCGCGGGGTCCTTCAGCTCTACGTCGACGACCTCGTAGTTGTCCTTCTCGAGCAGGTCCTTGAGGACCCCGACACCCTGCGGGCCTGGGTCCTTGGTGCTCATCTCGTCGTGGCCGGTCGTGAAGCAGAGGCGCGCCTTCTGGCCGCTCAGCACGTTGCGGATGGCGTACGTCAGCGCCTGCTCCTCGCGCGGCTTCGCGCGTCGGTCGTCGCTCTCGGTGATCTCGACGAGGTCCTGCGGGCCGATGAACCAGTGGCGGTCGCCGTGCGCGACGACGATGCTCGCGTCCGTGACCACGCGGCCGTCCTCCGCGCGCGCCGCCTCGATCTTGAAGCGCCTTCGCACGTCGAGGAGCTGGATCGCGTCCTTGTCGGGGTCGATGTAGTGGACCTCGAGCCGCGTCGTCTCCGCGGCGTAGGCGAC
>Ga0302202_10005163_pt1 | contig 13429 bp, 10 predicted proteins | sample II_Bog_N3_3_FD_194579 | JGI IMG/M metagenome (GOLD analysis project Ga0302202, IMG submission 194579) | Peat permafrost microbial communities from Stordalen Mire near Abisko, Sweden - II_Bog_N3_3 | ecosystem: Environmental > Terrestrial > Soil > Wetlands > Peat | place: Sweden: Abisko...
GGCGGTTGCGGGTGCGGTGGCCGTCATCAGGTCAGTGCCGCCGGGGGCAGCTGTCCGGCTCCGATGGCGTCGGCCCGGCGGTGCAGCATTTCCGCCGCTTCCTCGAGTCCGTACCCGATGATGAAATCGCCCCGCTTCACGCCGTCGACGCAGAAGCGGCCCAGCCTGTTGAGGTCCATGACCTCGACCGTCCGTCCGGCCGCCTCCAGTTGGGCCTTGAACTCCTCGAACGTGGTCCCGGGTGCAGGTGGCCGCGGCCGCGTCCGCTGTAACGCCTCGGGTCGGTTGCGCTGGGCGGTCCACAGGCCCGTGTCGAGCAGACCTCCCGAGGGATAGAAGACGGCGGCCCGCAACTCCGTGCCGGCGGCAATGAGCTGATGGGCCAGAGCCTCGGTGAGGCACGAGATGGCCGCCTTGCTCGAGGCGTAGACCGACGCGTACGGGACCGGGGCGATGCCGCCGTCCATACTCGAGGTGTTGATGACGACACCGGGCTGCCCCGAAGCGATCATGCGCGGGACGAACGAGAGCATGCCGTTGGCCACGCCGAACACGTTGACCGAGAAGCACCAGGTCCAGTCGTTGGGCTCCTGTTCCCAGGGCCGCCCACCACCGCCCGAGGTGACCCCGGCATTGTTGAAGAGCAGGTGGCACGCGCCCTCGTTCCCGAAGACGTCGTCCGCCAGCGCCTCGACCGAAGCCGGCGACGAGACGTCGGTGACGACGCCGCGGACACTGCCGAGGTCGGACAACTCCTTCACCGCCACCTCGAGCACCGGCGCCTCGACGTCGGCGATGACGACGCGGGCCCCATCCTCCAGCAGTGCTTCGGTGATGCCGCGGCCGATGCCCGCTGCTCCCCCGGTGACGACGGCAACCTTGCCGTTCAGATCATCCAACGTGTGCCCCCACTTTTCTGACGCCCCGTCAGCTTCCACCATAACGCCCACCGGCCGGAGATTCAGGCCCGGTTGCCCGGCGCCGGGTTGTCACAAACGACGATCAATCCCCCGTTTCAGCAGAAGGAGTGCAGTAACGTCCATTTTCTGATCCGAGACATGGAGGAGGCGGCCGTGAAGCAACGATCGAGGTGGGTGGGAATCTGTGCGGGGGTACTCGGCCTGACCCTGGCCCTGGCCCCGTTGACGGCGGCCTCCGCCAAGAGCACCAAGGGCTCGGCGCCCAACAGCGCCATGTGCAAGACGGTCAAGTCCGAGCAGAGCGGCTCGTCGGCGGCCTCCGGCGCCATTGAGAAGGCCATGACGTCGGGCAACTTCGCGGCGGCCAAGGCGGCCATGCTCAAGGCCTACAGCGGCGACTTCAACCAGGTACAGAAGGCCCTGGCGGTCATCAAGGGCGCCCCGGCCAACGTGCAGGCCGCGTTCAAGGACCTCCTGGCGTTCGTCAAGCAGTTCAGGGCTGCAATCCAGAACTCGACGAGCGTGACCAGCCTTCTGGCTTCCTTCGAGACGCTGGGCAAGAACCCGAAGCTGGCAACAGACGGCGCGACCATCTCCAACTGGTACACGTCGGTCTGCGGCGGAACCTCGGTGACGCCTTCGACGGTGGCCTCTCCGTAGGCCACACCGCTGGAGCATGGCCCGGGGCTGGCTGCAGCACTTGCGCGAGAGCGCCATCTTCAAGGTCGAGGGCCTCGACGCCGCCCAGCTGCGCTGGAAGCCGACCCCAACCTCCAATTCGCTCGGGGTCATTGTGGTCCACCTCGGGTACAGCAAGCGCCTCTGGCTCCGGGCGATCGGCGCCGATGAGCTGATGGACATGGCCTGGCGGGCCCACATGTTCGACCTCCCCGAGCGTGGGATGTCGATCAAGCTGTGGCGTTCTACCGGGAGGAGAGTGCACCGTGGGGACGCCGTCCTTGATCAGATCGCCTCGCTGGATCTGCCCTCCCAGGGCACCTTCCGCCCGACGACCTTCCGCTGGGTTGTAGTCCACCTGATTGAGGAGACGCCTCGCCACGTCGGGCACATGGACATCACCCGAGAGCTTCTCGACGGGAGCCTGGGCCGCTGAGCTCTCCGCTGTGGCCCTTCTCAGGCCCCTGACCACCACTTGACCACTTCCGCGTGCGATTCTGGTAGGTGACACAGCAGGTACCGTGCAGGAAAGGTTGTGTGGTCCCGTCGGCCGATTCGGGACCGCATAATTGGCGGAGTTCAAGTTCGGGGCGTGGGAGGTCGAATTACGGCCATGGACGTGCAAGCCGACGAGACAGGGTTCAGGCCTGATCCGTCCGCCACCGCCGTCGTCGAACGTCCGGTGACAGGCAGCCAGGGACAGCTGTTCGAAGACGCCCATCCCACCTACGCCGACACGGACAAGATCCCGGCGGTCGGCCGCCGCGTCGCGGCACCCGGCCCAGCCCGTTGGCTCCGGGTCCTGGTGGTCCTGGTCGCGCTGGTGGTGGTGGCGGCCGGAGCAGCACTCGCACTGGTGAAGGCCGGCGTGATCGACAAGAGCGGGAACGCCAACCCGGGCGCGACGCAAGCGACAAAACACGACACTTCGCCCGGCACGTCCACGGTGCCCCTCGTGACCCCGGTTTCCAGCGGGAGCGGCACCGGGACCTACCGGATCGATATTGCCGCCTACACCGTGACCGTGACCACGTCGACCGGGCGCTCCTGGGTCAGCATCGGGGCGGCCGGGAAGAGCCCGAGCTTCGCTGGTGTCCTGAACCCCGACAGTTCCCAGAAGGAGATCCTGCTCGGCCCCTCCCAAGTGGACATCGGAGCGGGCGGCACCAAGGTGATCGTGACATCGGGAAAACGGACCTTCGCGTTGACGCCGGTCTCGGCGCCGTTCAGCTACCAGTTCATCATTAAGAGCTGACACGACCCACCGGGCGTCGGCGCAAACGCAACTGACGCCCAAATCACCTCCCCACCCCCCAGGAGACGACTTCAGGAACGCAGGCAGCGCGTCGATTCCTCAGCCGTGCGCACCGAACCGATTCCTGCCACCCGACGCGTCCTCGACAGCTTCACCGCGGCGGCCCGCCGAGGCCTGGGCGCACTCGCCATCCTCGCTCTCGGGATGGGCATCGGAAGCGCTGCCATGGCCGGCGCCGGCACCGCTGGTGCGACGACGCAGAGCGGCGGCTCGTCCACCGGCATCCCGTCCGACAACTATTGGCTGGCCGACGCCCAAGGCGCTGTGTGGAACTTCGGCGACGCCGGCGCCTTTGGTTCGGCGGCGGGACTGCCCCTCAACCACCCGATCGTCACCATGACGGCCACCAAGGACCAGCAGGGCTACTGGTTGGTCGCTTCCGACGGGGGCATCTTCTCCTTCGGCGACGCCGCCTTCTACGGCTCGACCGGGTCCATCGCCCTGAACAAACCCATCGTGGGCATGACGGCCACCCCCGACGGCAAGGGCTACTGGATGGTGGCGTCCGACGGGGGCATCTTCAACTTCGGCGATGCCGTCTTCGCCGGCTCCGCCGCTGGTGGGCCCGGTCTCGACCCGGCGGAACGGGTGGTCTCCAGCGCGACCGGCCACGGCTACTGGGTGGAGGAGCAGAACGGCACAGCCTCTGCTTTCGGCGACGCCGTCGGCGTTCCCCCGACCGAGGCACTGATGTTCTCACCGACCACCCCGGGAGACAGGGCGGTCCTGTTCGCCTTCGCCCAGCTCGGCAAGCCCTACATCTGGGGTGGGAACGGACCGGTGGGGTACGACTGCTCAGGCCTCGCCCTGGCCGCGTGGGAGAGCGCCGGCGTGGGCTTCGCCCGCGTGTCCGACGACCAGTACCACACAGCGGGGCAGCCGGTCGCGTTGAGTTCGCTGGCGGCCGGGGACCTCGTGTTCTGGGGTACCAGCCAGACCGACTGGACCACGGTGTACCACACCGCCATCTACGTGGGCGGTGATCAGATTGTGGAAGCGACGGGCGACCATGTGCAGCTGAACTCGCTCGGCCAGTGGGGCGCGGGCGATCTCATGCCCAACGGCCGCCATCCCTAGCCTCACGCCGACCGGTGCGGAGCCGGGGAAGCGGGCGATAGCGTACGGCTGGCCCCGCACCGAAGCGGGGTTTCACGCCCTGCGGGCGGAGGGAGTCGATGACACCAACACGCGCGAATGCGATGGACCACGTGGTGCTGGTGCTTTTCGAGAACCGATCGTTCGACAATCTGCTCGGACGCCTCTACGGGCCGGGCGACGTCGAGACGTTCGAAGGGGTCATCGGCAAGGACCTCAGCAACCCCGTTCCGCCCTGGGCCGAGCACGGCGCGGAAGGCGGGATCGTCCCCTACGGGGTCTCCGACAACATGGACTCGCCGGATCCCGACCCGGGCGAGGAGTACCAGCACACCAACACGCAGCTGTTCAATGTGCTCGACGAGGCGAACCGCTTCAAGGACGCCGGCGCCATGGTGGCGCCCCACAACGCACCGCCGGCGGGCACCGAGTCGACGATGGAGGGCTTCGTCGCCGACTACATCAGCTTCCTCACCTTCGAGTTGGGCCGGCAACCCACCTACGAGGAATACAGCCAGATCATGACGGGCTACACACCGGAGCAGGTCCCGGTGATCAGCGCGCTGGCGCGAGGCTTCGGGGTGTTCGACCACTGGTTCAGCGAGGTCCCCTCGCAGACCTTGGCCAACCGCTCTTTCTGGACGGCCGGGACCTCGTCGGGCTTCGTGGTGAACCGGCCCGTCACCAACTTCATGCGTCACAACACGGCAGAGACGATCTTCAACCGTCTCGAGCGCTGTGGAAAGACCTGGAAGGTCTACGTGCTCGAGCCCGACCCGATCTCCTTCACCGGTTTCATCCACATGGAGCGCCTGCGGGACCGCTTCGCCACCAACTTCGTGCCGTTCGCCGAGTTCGAGGCCGATGCCGCCGCGGGCACGTTGCCCGACTTCTGCCTGATTGAGCCCAACCTGCTGGCCGGTCACGGCGACTACCACCCGGCATTCGGCCGTGCGCTGATCACGGGCGTCGATGTGGAGATCGATTCGCCCTCGTCCATCCTCGCCGGTGAGGACTTCCTGGCGCGGATTTACGACGCTGTGCGTTCCGCCGCGTCAGAAACCGGGTCCAACGCCTTCAACACCTTGCTGTTCGTAGGCTTCGACGAGCCGGGAGGTACCTACGATCATGTCCCTCCAGGGACAGTGCCTGCCCCTGACCCCGAGACGTCACAGCAACAGTTCGGGTTCGCCTTCGATCGCTCGGGCTATCGGGTGCCGGCGGTGATCGTCTCGCCGTGGGTGCCCGCAGGCTCCGTCTTCACCGACGAGTACCGCCACACCTCGTTGATGGCGACGTTGCGCGAGGAGTGGCACCTGGGTGAGCCGTTCACCGCCCGCGAGGCCGCCGCACGCACCTTCGGGCGGCTCCTCAGTCTCGAGACCCCTCGGCCTCCCGAGACCTGGCCCGATATGGAGCCCCTCCCGGTGCCGCCCTTCCAGGCGGAACAGGTGAGCAGCCTGCGGGCGCTCGGTACGCTCGGCCGCCACATGTGCCACGGGCTCTACGAGCACGCCCGCCACGACCACAACCTCCCTGACCCCCCAGCCACCGATCCCAAGGTCTCGCCCGCGCTGGCCATCGACTTTGCCGTCCACCTCGGTGCCCGGCTGTTCCCACGGCTCGCAACCCGTCGCCCTTCTCCCTGACACCGCGCCGGCAGGATCGCATGATTCTGTCTGCATTGGCGGGTGCTGCCACTGACGCACAGCTGTCACCCAGGGAACGAACCCAGAGAGCTCCCACGTAAAGATCGCACCGTCCGTTGTCGATACATGAGCAATGGGGTCGAGCAAAGGAGTGGTCTCTCCGGTGTGGCCGTCGAGGGTCGCGAGCGTGCAGCGAAAAGGAGCCGAACCGGAACAGGGCTTCACGCTGGTCGAGCTCCTGATCGTCATCGTCGTCCTGGGCGTGCTGGCCGGGATCGTCGTCTTCGCCCTGGGGGGAGTCAACGCCCAGGCCGCGGTGGCGGCCTGCAACGCAGACGCCACGAGCGTCGAAACCGCCGTGACCGCCTACAACACCGAGAATCCCAACGGGACGGCGACCGCTGCGCTGCTGACGAATACGCCGCCGGTGACCGGAGCGGTGACGTATCTGCACTCCATGCCGTCGAGCCCCGACTACGCCATCACGCTGGTCAACGGGGTCGTCATGATTGCGGCGCCGGCCTCGGCCACCCCGGTGGCCTACGGCACCACGGGTGCCTGCAGCGGCGCGGGGACAGGAGGAGGCGGCGGCTCGCCGGCAGACGTGCAGGCACCGACCACAACCAGCACCACGGCCGCACCTGCGACAACCACGACCACAGCGCCTCCCGCGACGACCACAACCACGGCACCTCCCGCCACCACGACCACCGTGCCCGTTTCGAACGGTGTGACCGCGACACCGTCCACGAACACGTACGGCGGGTACGGCGGTCAGGACATCATCACCTTGAGCAATACGAAGGCGATCACCGCCCTGACCATCACCATCAACGTGGCGCAGACGACCGGCGTGACACCCAACGGCGGGTACAACAGCTTCCCGGGAGGAATCTCGACCACCACCTATGGCACCGGGAGCGGCAGCGGAACGCTCACGTCCACGTACGTGCTGAATTCGGGTCAGAGCATTCCGGTCGGCAACCCGAGCGGCTCGTTTGCGGCCCAATATGCCGGCACCGGGGCAGTCAGGGTCCAGACCGGCGACACCTGGACCGTCGTCAGCACCTCGAACGGTGTGACGTCGACCCTGAGCGGCCACTTCTAGCGCCGGCCTCACTGCGCACCGGGAGGGTCTACAGCGCGACGACGGCTTTCACCGGACCATGCCCTGCCCAAGCAGCACATCGATCTCCGCCGCCGTGTAGCCCAACTCGAACAACACCTGTTCGGTGTGCTCACCGAGCCGCGGTGGCGGCCGCGAGGACACCGGACGGACGCCGTCGAGGTTGAGCGGCGTGCCGACCACGCGCAGGTCCTCGATGTCGGGGTGTGGGAGCGGCACGAGCATGCCGAGAGCCGCCAGTTGGTCGTCCTCGACGAAATCCGCAACTGAGCGTACCGGGGTGCACGGGACCGACCGGGCCCGCAGGAGACCGTGCCACTCCGTCGCCGGCCTCTCGAGAAAGCGGGCCTGCAGCAGGTCGTGCAGTGCGGCCCGATTGGCCACCCGGTCGGCGTTCTGGCGGTAGGACGGATCCGCCGCCAGGTCGGGGAACCCAAGCGCGTCACACAACCGGGCGAACAGATCGTCGTTCGCTGCGGTGACCATCAGGTCGCTGTCGGAAGTGGCGAAGACCTCGTAGGGCGCCAGGAAGGGCGCGCCGCTGCCATGGCGCTGCGGCTCCTCCCCTGAACCGAGGTAGCCGGCGATCAGGTACGACAACCACCAGGCTGCGGTCTCGTAGAGACTGACCTCGACCAGGCCGCCCTCGTCGGTCTCGCCCCGCGTGCGGAGCGCCGCCTGAATGCCCACCGAGGCCCACAAGGCCGTCCCGAGATCCATGGCGGCGATGGGGAGCCGGGCCGGTGGCCCCTCCGGGTACCCGGTCAGCGACATGATGCCGCTCTCGGCCTGCAGAATGGGGTCGTACCCGGGCCAGTCGCGCTTGGGCCCTCGCGAGCCGTAGGCGGTGATGGAGCAATAGATCAGCCGGGGATTGTCGCGGCGCAGTGTCTCTTCGTCGAGGCCCCGCTTCTCCAGCGAGCCGGGACGAAAGCTCGAGATGACGACGTCAGCCTTGGCCGCCAGTCGCCGCACGATGCTCCTGCCGTCCTCACTGTCGAGATCGACGGCAATGCTGCGCTTGCCCCTGTTGGCAGCCAAGAAGGTCGCGCTGAGCCCGTTCCACTCCGGCGGACGCCACTGTCGGGTGTCGTCACCCCCGGTGAGCGATTCGACCTTGACCACATCGGCGCCGAGGTCCCCCAACAACATGGAGCAGTACGGCCCGGCGAAATTCCGGGTCAGGTCGAGAACGGAGATCCCGGCGAGAGCTTCAGAAGGTGCAGGCATCAGAGGGCGGCGTCAGATTCAACCGCTGCATCTCTCCATACGGGACGACAGCGACGACCTGGGAAGGCGTGTGCACTATCCGTAGGGATTGGCGGGCGATGCCCGGAAGGGTACATGACCTGGGCCGTAGGCACGCAGCTCAGAAGTTCCACGGCGGGAAAGCTTCCTCATGGGAAAGCCAGTCCGTGCCGACAAAAGAACAACTCACACGTCGGTGAGGGACTGGGGAGGTCGCCAGGGAAAGGGGCGAGAAGACTGTGCAGAGGCGGCTCCGAGAGATGCTGGCGCTTTCGGCCAGCTTGGTTCTGATCGCCTGTGGCTTCACCACGCTGGCTTGGTCACCGCCGGCCTCCGCCGCCATCACGGTCACTCCCGCGCCCAATCCGTCACTGCCCGCGAGCTGTGGCATCAGTCTCGCCCTCGATTTCGACCTCTCCAACTCCATCACTTCGTCCGAATTCACCCAGATGCGCCAGGCCTCCATCAACTTGGTGACCTCGCTCCAGGGCACCCCGTCGCAGGTAGGCGTCTACTCCTACGCCACGTTCGCCCCCGCCACGAACGGGACGGGCGGCACCGCCAACCACCCGACCATTCCCGGCACCCAGCCTGCAGCCAACTTCGCCCTGCCGGCGACCCCCATCGCCACTCCGGGTGGAGCCACCACGGTCACGCGGCGCATCGCCGGGCTGACCCGGGTGGCATCAGCCTCAGGGGGGACGAATTGGGACCAGGGACTGTCCCAGTTGGTCAAAGCCGGTCAGCCGCACTACAACGCCGTGCTCTTCATCACCGACGGAGACCCCACGACCTGGGGGCCCAACAACAACGGCAGCGGGACCTCGACCGACGACACCACGGTCAACGCCGCCATCACATCGGCGAACGCCGTCAAAGCGGCCGGCACCCGCGTCATCGCCGTTGGGGTCTCCAACACCACCGGCCCCGCCGTGCAGCGCCTCCAATACATCTCCGGGCCGACTCGGGACTCCGACTACTTCGTCACCAACTGGGATGCCCTGCAGGAGACGCTCGTTTCCATCGCCACTGCGGCGTGTCAAGGGACGATCACCGTGGTCAAGCAGATCCACAACCTGGACGGAACGACCAGTCCGGGGGCGGGCTGGACCTTTTCGGCCTCGAGCACCCGAGGCCCCGTGACCCCGCCATCGGGCGCCACCTCGAGCAACGGAACGGTGAACTTCGCCGTTCCCGACAACAGCACCGCTACTCTGTCCGAGACCCAACAGAGCGGGTACCAGCTGGTCCAACAGAACGGATCGAACGCGGTCTGTACCTCGGGGGGCAACCCCATTTCCTCGACCAACGTCGGTGCGACCGGGTTCAGCGTGCCCATCGGATCGCGCCAGATCCTGAGCTGCACCGTGGGGAATGCCCTCATCCCGGCCACGTTGACCCTGCACAAGACCGTCGACAACACCTTCGGCGGTGATGCAGACCCGGTCGACTGGAACCTGCAGGCCGCCGGTCCCCAGACGATCTCGGGACCCAGCCGCTCCGCTGCGGTGACGGGGGCCAAGGTTGCGCCGGGCACCTACCTCCTGTCCGAGCTCGACGGCCCGGACGGCTACAGCGCGTCGGCCTGGTCGTGCACCGGTGCGAGCGTCAGTGGCAACTCGGTAACCCTGGTGGCCGGCGCCACGGCCAGCTGCGGGATCACGAACACCGAGCTGGGCCAGCCCGTCCTCACCCAGGACAAGACGGTCAGCGCCGCCACGGCCCACGAGGGCGACACCCTGATCTACACCATGACGACGGGCAACACCGGCACCGCCGACGCCACCGGCGTGAGGGCGACCGAGACCCTGCCCGCCGGCGTCACGTTCGTCTCCGCCACAGCATCGACGGGAACGTTCGACTCGACGAGTGGCGTGTGGACCCTGGGGACGGTTGCCGTGGGGGCCACCGAGACCCTGACGGTGACCGCCACAGTCAACGCGGGCACCGAGGGGTCCACTCTGATCGATCGCTTCGCAGTGAGCCCGCCACCAGGCGTCGGCCCACCCGAGGTCGAGAACCCGTGCGCCGATGACGCCGCACAATCGTGCGCCAGCACAGACATTCTGCCACCCCCCGGGTCGCCCGAGCTCATTCAGTCCAAGAACGTGGACCAGACCACGGCGGTGCCCGGCGACACCCTCACCTACACCATGGGGGTGGCCGACGACGGGACAGCGGACGCCACCGGCGTCACCGCGACCGACACCCTTCCCGCCGGCGTCACCTTCGTGGCGGCGGACGCCCATGGCGCGGGAACCTACGACTCCTCGACGGGCGTCTGGACCATCGGGACCGTGCCCAGCGACGGCTCGGTGACCTTGACGATCACGGCAACCGTGAACACAGGGACGGCGGCCACCACGCAGGTCAACCGGTTCATCATCACCTCCACCGGCATTCCGGTTGTCGTGCTCGACGCCTGTGCGGACGTGCCCACCGAATCGTGCGCCGCCACCAGCATTCCGGGTGTGCCCCAGCTGGTCCAGAACAAGACCGTCGATCAGACCAGCGCGGCGGTCGGAGCGACCTTGACCTACACCATGACCCTCGCCAACACCGGGACCGGCGACGCGACAAGTGTCGTGGCCCAGGACTCGCTGCCGGCGGGCGCCAGCTTCGTCAGCGCGAACACCAACGGGATCGGCACCTTCGACGCCACGACCGGCGCCTGGAACATTGGGTCGATCGCCGTCGGCGCAACGGCGACACTCACGGTGACGGCCACCATCGAACCCCAGGCCGCCGCTTCGACGCTCGTGAACGCCTTCCAGGTCGTCGAGCCGCCCGACCCGCCCCCGCTAGTCGTGGACAATCCCTGCCCGAGTCCCAATGAGGAGTCCTCGTGCGCCACCACCACGGTGCCGGGCATACCTCAGCTCACCCAGTCCAAGGCTGTGGACGCCGCCACGGCAGTCATCGGCCAGACACTCACCTACTCCATGTCGGTAGGCAACACCGGCTCGGCCGACGCGACCGGGGTCAGCGCTCAGGACCTGCTGCCGTCGGGGGTCACCTTCGTGACCGCCGACACAGGAGGCATCGGCTCCTACTCGCCGGCATCCGGCGTCTGGACTATCGGCACAGTGGCCCAGGGAGCGCTCGACACGCTCACCCTCACCGTCACCGTCAACCCCGGGACCGACACCACGACGCAGATCAACCGGTTCACCGTGACCTCTGCGCCCGGAGATCCCGCTCCGCTGGTGGAACAACCCTGTGCGGACAACCTCGCCCAGTCGTGCGCGACGACCTGGATTCCCGGGACTCCGCAACTCGTGGTCGGCAAGACGGTCAATTCGAAGAGCGCAGGAATCGGCGCCAGCCTGAACTACACCATCACAGTGGCCAACACCGGCACCGGGGATGCCACCGACGTCGAGGTTCAGGAACTCCCTCCAGCAGCCCTGGCATTGATGGCGGCGAACACCAACGGTTCGGGCACATTCGATCTCGTCACCTTGCTCTGGAGCGTGCCCCTCGTGTCACCTGGGACGACTGCGACCCTCACGCTGGTTGGCATGGTCCGGCCCGGTGCAACCGGCACACTGACGAACCGGATCAGCGTGACGGCACCCCCCGGGGCCGGTCCGACCGTCGTGACAGATCCCTGCACCGACAGCCCGGGTCAGGCCTGTGCCTCGACATCGATCACCACGGCCGCCGGCGGGACCTTGGCCTCCACCGGCATCAACGTGCCCGGGCTCGTCTCCAGTGCTGCCTTGTTCCTCGCCCTCGGCACGCTCGCTCTGGTCCTGCCACGCCGTCGGGGTCGAACCGGTGTCGGGGGATAAACCGTTAACTCGGTAGAAGGCAGTGCCCTGTCCGGAACAGCTATTCCGCGGCCGTATCAAATCTTCCAGCCGCTCATCACCGGAACGAATCCGCCAACGAACTCATGACGGCGAGTGTGGCCTCATTCGAAGTCATGACTCCCTGCAGTTGCACGCCGGCCACTGACCGTCCGGCAGTCCCAGATGCAGAGGTGCAAGCCGTGCCAAACGTGCAACGTCTGCAATCCCCCCGCGCCGCGCTCCCCGCATTCTGTGACACCGACCATGTTTGGAGGGCATAGAGGGGGGTAAGGCCTTTGGAGTCGAAAAGGCAAACCTCTCGCAAGGGGGGGACGCAAAGTCACGGAGCTCTCTGAGTTGGCCGGGCCGCCGAACTGACGCCCCCGTGTGGCGTATTCCCCAGCGACCGAGACTTCAGGCGCGAAAGGACACCCACCGTGGGCAAGATCTGCGAACTCGAGGCCAAGAATCCAGCGCGATCCCGCAGGAGCGCGAGTCCGGTCCTGCTTGTCCTCGGTGTGTTCGCTGCGTTTTGCGGCGCACTGGTCCTTTCGGCGCTGTTCGCTCACCCCGCTGGCGCGTCCACACTGCCCGGACCAGGCGGAACTCCCCCAGTAGCCGCGATTTCGAATGTCGTGCCGCCTGCGGTCTCAGCGCTTCCCGCTGCTAGTGACTCAGACGCTCAGGCCAGCGTTGCCGCTGCCGCCACTCCCGTGAATTCATTGACGGCAGTAGTGCCTGTGACGACGTTGACTCACCTCGTCGAGCCGATTGCGCAAAGCCTCGGATCCACCATTGACTCGGCCGTAAGGCCACCGGCCGCAGCGCCGACCGTTGTGTCGAGAACAGCGCTCCAACTCGCTGCGGCGGCTGCAGCGTCCCACGCGGCACCAGCCACGCGCCTCCTTCGGACCAAGAGCGACACGTCAGGGAACCTCCCAATGGTCAGTCTCGTTCCCTCATCCCCGACCCCGATTTCTCCCCCCAGCCTCCCGTATCAGAAACTCATTCTCGCGTTGGGCGGATCGTCCACAAGCGATTCATCGTCATCCTCCTCAGGAAGCAGTGCTCTGTCAGTCGTTCCTGCATCGGGACAGCTGCCGCCTGCCCAAATGGTCTCTGGAATAGCACCCGAGCAGAGCGCCCTTCCGCGATTTCTTTTCGATGAGAGGTCTTCGCCTCCTGGTTAGCCGTCTTGTTCCAACTTGCGCGACGTGAGTCGCACGAACACAAGAACAACAAACCAGTCACGTAATCGAAAGGAACCACAATGCGTATCTTCTTCAAACGCGCGTGCGTAACCACGTTGGTTGCCGCAGGTGCCGGCCTCACAGGATTCTTCATCGCCTCGGCCGTCCCGGCAGCTTCCGGCATCGCACTCGCATCGAGCACGAGCCATGTTCAGGGTGGGTGCTCCGGCGCTCCCGAGGCCACGGCAACCCCAACCGGAGCCTCGAAGGGCATCTCCGCCACCACGCCAGCTGGCACGGTGTCTGACGGGACCACCGGGACCACCGGGACCACCGGGACCACCGGGACCACCGGGACCACCGGGACCACCGGGACCACCGGGACCACCGGGACCACCGGGACCACCGGGACCG
>Ga0302202_10005165_pt1 | contig 13422 bp, 11 predicted proteins | sample II_Bog_N3_3_FD_194579 | JGI IMG/M metagenome (GOLD analysis project Ga0302202, IMG submission 194579) | Peat permafrost microbial communities from Stordalen Mire near Abisko, Sweden - II_Bog_N3_3 | ecosystem: Environmental > Terrestrial > Soil > Wetlands > Peat | place: Sweden: Abisko...
TCTCCGAAGGCAAGGAAGTGAAGGAATTCGACGGCGAGAAATACCTGATGGAGCGCGGGCTGTTCGGCGATCTCGCCATCGTCCACGCCTGGAAGGGCGATACCGCCGGCAACCTAGTCTACCGCAAGACCGCGCGCAATTTTAACCCGATGATGGCGAGCGCCGCGAAGATCACCGTGGCCGAGGTCGAGCATCTCTTGCCCGCCGGGCAGATCGATCCCGACCACATCCACACCCCCGGTATTTTCGTCAAGCGCATCATCCAGGTCGGAACCGGCAACAAACGCATCGAGCAGCGCACCACCCGCAAACGCGAGGCGGCCGCCGCCGCCGGAGAGGAAGTCTGATGGCCTGGACCCGCGACCAAATGGCTGCCCGCGCCGCGAAGGAATTGCGCGACGGGTTTTACGTCAATCTCGGCATCGGCATTCCGACGCTGGTCTCCAACTACATCCCCGACGGCGTCGACGTGGTGCTGCAGAGCGAGAACGGCATGCTCGGCATGGGACCGTTCCCCTATGAGGGCGAGGAAGACCCGGACCTGATCAACGCGGGCAAGCAGACCGTCACCGAACTGCCCTCGACCAGCTATTTTTCATCGGCCGATTCCTTCGGCATGGTGCGCGGCGGGCATATCGACCTGTCGATCCTCGGCGCGATGCAGGTGGCGCAGAACGGCGACCTCGCCAACTGGATGATCCCCGGCAAGATGGTCAAGGGCATGGGCGGCGCGATGGACCTCGTCGCCGGCGTCAAGCGCGTCGTGGTGGTGATGGAGCATTCCGCCAAGGACGGCGCCAAGCTGTTGAAGAGCTGCAACCTGCCGCTGACCGGCGAGCGGGTGGTCGACATGGTGGTGACCGATCTGGCGGTCTTCACCATCGACAAGCACGGCAAGGACGGCATGGCCCTGATCGAACTCGCCGACGGCGTCACGCTCGACGAGGTCAAGGCCAAGACCGAAGCCGAATTCCGGGTCGCGCTGACGAACGTGTGAGGGCGATCGGTGGTCATCGTCGTCCCGGCGAAAGCCGGGACCCATGATCGTTGACACCGTCATTGCGAGCGAAGCGAAGCAATCCATAGCGCAGCGTTGTAGGGTGGGCAAAACGAAGCGTGCCCACCATCTTGCACCGTGAACGATCATGGTGGTCACGGCGCGAAATGCGCCTTTGCCCACCCTACGAAGTCACGAAACTGCAACCCTTGTGGCCCGGATGGAGCCAACGGGGCGCGCATTCGCGCGACCCGTTGGCTCCATCCGGGCTACTTCATTTCACCCCTCGGAGGTCGCGACCTCTTCCAGGCCGCGGTTGCGCGGCTCGACGCCCCAGGCCCACACCACCGCGATCTGCACCAGCACCAGGCCGATCATCAGCCAGAGCACGCCGGGCAAGCCGTAGCCTGTCATCAGGCCACCGACGATGAACGGCGACACCACGGTGGCGCCGCGGCCGAGCGTGTTGCAGATGCCGTTGGCGCGCAGGCGGATCTCGGTCGGGAACAGTTCGGGCGTATAGACCCCGAACAGGATCGCGGTCTGCACATAGATCGCGACGATCAGCACGAAGCCGACCGAGAGCACGATCGCCGGATCGGACGCCGCGTCGAAGCGGGCATAGATGTAGCCGGCGACGATGGTCACCACCGAGGCGCCGATGATGCTCCAGCGCCGCCCGACCGCGTCGGACAGATGCGCGCCCAGCGCGCAGCCGACCAATGAGGCGATCGACAGCACCAGCGTATAGGCCAGCGAATTGGTGATGGTCAGCCCCTGGCGCAGGAAGAATTGCGGCAGGAACAGCACGAAGCCGAAGATCAAGGTGTTGACCGTGATCAGCACCCAGGAGCCCACGATCATGCGTTGCAGCAGCGGCGGCTTCAGCATGTCGGCGGCCTTGACCTGGGCGACCGGCGCCGGCACCACCACCGGCGGCAGCGGTTTGCCGCCGGTGGATTCGGTTTCGATCGATTGCATCAGCGCTTCGGCTTCCGCGTTACGGCCTTGCGACTCGAGCCAGCGCGGCGACTCCGGCAGATTCTTGCGCAGGTACCAGACGATCAGCGAGCCGACACCGGCCAGCAGGAACATCGGACGCCAGCCGAAGGCGGGGATGACGAGATAGCCGAGCAGCGCGGTCACCGGGAATCCGGCCACCACCAGAAACACCATCATCGACAGCCAGCGCCCGCGCGTCTTCGGCGGCACGAATTCGGTCAGGGTCGAATAGCCGACCACGATCTCGGCGCCGAGGCCGAGGCCCTGCACGAAGCGGCAGGCGATCAGCTGGTTGATGTCCTGCGCGAACGCCGCGGCCAGCGACGCCAGCCCGAAAATCAGAAGATTGATCTGGTAGGTGAAGCGCCGCCCCATTTTGTCGCCGACGAAGCCGGTGATCAGCGCGCCGAGCGTCATGCCGACGAAGGTCAGCGAGATGAATTGCAGGTTCTGCGGAATGGTCGAGAACTTGCTCTGGATCGCCGAGGCCAGCACGCCGCCGGCGACATAGAGATCGTAACCGTCGAAGAACATGCCGGCGCCGACCAGCCAGAAGATGCGGTAGTGAAACGACGAGATCGGAAGCCGGTCGAGACGCGCGCCGGCGTTTACTGCGAGAGCCATGTCAAAATCCCCCCTTTGTCATTCGAATGCGGCGCGTCTTCTGTCGGACGCGGTGTGGCCGCTGGTTGTCGGTTCAGTTCAGGCGGCGCTGGGTCGCCGTGTCGCGGTACCAGTCGAACGGTTGGTCGTGTGTCGCGACCATCACGCTCTTGGTGTTGAAGTGATCGTCAAAACTCTCGCTGCCGAATTCGCGCCCGACGCCGGAATCGCCGACGCCGCCCCAGGGCGAGGCCGGGTCGAGGCGGTGATGGTCGTTGATCCAGACGATGCCGGCCCTGACGCCGGCGGCGACGCGATGGGCACGGCCGATGTCGCGGGTGCGGATCGCGGCCGCGAGGCCAAACGGTGAATCGTTGGCGAGCCGCAGCGCATCCTGCTCGTCCTTGAACGGCGTCACCGAGGTGAAGGGGCCGAACACTTCCTCCTGGAAGATGCGCATGTTGGAGGCGACATCGGCGAACACGGTCGGCTCGACGAAATAGCCGTTGTCATGACCGGGCACCTTGGCGGCGCCGCCGCCGGCCACCAGCCGCGCGCCTTCCTCGCGGCCGGTGCGGCAATAGGACAGCACGCGGTCGCGCTGCCGCGCCGAGATCACCGGCCCGAGCTGGGTCGCGGGATCGAAGGGATCGCCGATGCGGATCGCCCTGGTCTTGGCCTGCAGCTTCTCGACGAACTCGTCATAGATCGCGTCCTGCACCAGATGGCGCGAGGCGCAGACGCAGGTCTGGCCGGCGCCGATGAAGGCGCCGAACGCGGCATAGTTCACCGCCTGGTCGACGTCGAAGTCGGAAAACACCATCACGGGCGTCTTGCCGCCGAGCTCCATGGTCTGGTGCGCGAACACTTTCGCCGCAGCCGAGCCGGCGATGCGGCCGGCCTCGGTGCCACCGGTCAGCACCAGCTTGTTGATGTCGCCATGTTCGGCCAGCAGCTTTCCCGTGGTCTGGCCGAGGCCGAGCACGACATTGAAGACGCCGGGCGGCAATCCCGCCTCGGAAAAGATCTGCGCCAGTTTCAGGGTCGTCAGCGGCGTGTATTCCGACGGCTTGACCACGGTGACGCAGCCGCTGGCCAGCACCGCGGCGAGCGACTTGCACATGATCATCAAAGGATGGTTGAACGGCGTGCAGTTGGCGACGATGCCGATCGGGGTGCGCAGGGTATAATTGAGATAGGAGCCCTCGACCGGGATCACCGCATCGCGCCGCGACAGCGCAAGGCCCGCGAAATAGCGAAAGAAGTCCGGCAGCCGCGACAGCTGGGCGCGGGTCTCGTTGAGCGGCCGGCCGTTGTTCAGCGTCTCCAGCCGATACAGGGATTCCAGATTGGCCTCGAACGCGTCCGCCAGCCGATTGACCAGCCGGGCGCGGGCGCGGATGTCCATGCCGCCCCAGGCGCGGCCCTCGAACGCCGCGCGCGCGCTCTTCATGGCGCGGTCGACGTCTTCGGCGCCTGAATTCGGAATCCGCGCGATCACCTCGCCGGTGGCGGGATTGCGGACATCGAGCATCTCGCCACTGCCGGCCTCGATCTCGCGGCCGTCGACGAAATTGCCGTGGATCTCGACCCCGGCGGTGGTGGGCTTGGCGGGAATGTTCACAGGTCTCTTCCTTCGACGACGACGGCGTTGCGCTTGAGTGCCGGCAGCACGCGTTTTTCGGTTTGGCCGATATGCGCCTTGATGATGCGCGCGGCGGTGCGCGCCTCGCGGCGCTGCATCGCCTCGATCAGCGCGACGTGTTCGGCCACCAGCTGCGCCGGATCGTGTCCCCTGACATTGGCGACGCTGACGCGCACCAGCCGGTCGGCCTGCCCGATCAGGTCGCACAACGCGGCCGCCATGCGGCGGTTGCCGGAGGCATGCGCCAGCGCGCAATGGAAGGCGCGGTTGTAGGCGATGAAGTCCTCGTGACCGCCGGCGAACTGCCTGAATTCGTCAAGCGCCCTCAACACGTCGTCGGTCGCGTTCTCGATCGCCTCGGTGACGCAGGCCGGCTCCAGCGCGAAGCGGAACCGCAGGAGGTCGCGGGCGTCCGCCAGCGAGATCGGATTGACCCGGTAACCCTGGCGCGGCTGCACCGTGACGAGATGCTCGCGCTCCAGCCGCAGCAGCGCCTCGCGCACCGGCTGCCGGCTCACCGCATAGCGCTCGGCGAGTTCCTGCTCGCGCATATCATCGCCGGGCGCCAAGCGGCATGTCAGAATATCAGTCCGCAGGCTTTCATAGACATTATCCCGCAAAAGCATCGATATTTTCCTTGATGATGGGCTCTATCTTGCAGCCGTGAAATATCACGTCAAGGGATAAGGGTTGAAAATCCCGGATTTTGATCTATCAAGAGAGCTCCCGACCCAGGCCGGCTTCCGACGCCGCCGCCTGGCAACGAGCAAGCAAACGAGGCTGCCATGGATCGACTTTTCGCCAACGGCACGGTCAATGCCGCGCAGTCCGGCCTGGGGGCCGGCAAAGGCCCGGCACTTCTGCTGTTTCATTCGTTGCTGTCGGACCGGGCGAGCTTCGACGCCATCGTTCCCGAATTGGCGCGGACGTTCCGGGTGATCGTGCCGGAGCTGCCGGGTTTTGGCGGCTCGAAAGCCGTCGGCGGTGGTCTTGCCGCGATCGCCGACCGGATGGCGGAAGCGGTGAAGGACGCGGCCGGCAGCGATGAGGCGATCGTGCTCGGCAATGGTTATGGTGGCTTCGTCGCGTTGCAGATGGCGATTCGCCATCCCGGCATCGCCAGCCGGCTCGTGCTGGCCGATTGCGGGGCGGCATTTTCGGAAGAGGGGCGGCAGGCCTTCCGCAACATGGCGGCGGCGTCGAAAGCCAAGGGGCTGGCGGCCATCACCGAGGTGGCGATGCGGCGGCTGTTCGCGCCGGAATTCCAGGCGCAGCATCCGGATTTGATGGGCGACCGCCGCGAGGCGTTCCTGAACACCGATCCGGAGGTCTTTCAGGCCGCCTGCGCGGCGCTGGCCGAGCTCGACCTCCGGCCGCAGCTGCCTGGGGTCAAGGTGCCCGTGCTGGTGCTGGTCGGCGAACATGACGAGGCGACGCCGCCGCCGATGTCGCGCGAACTGGCGGCGCTGCTGCCGGATGCCCGCCTGAAGATCCTTGCCGGTTGCGCGCATGTCCCGCAGCTGCAGGCGCCGCAGTCGTTCCTGGAGGCGGTCGGCGATTTCATGCCGCAACCCTCCGCGGCGAACTGAGGCTTACCTGATCGAGCGGTCGCGCCAGGCGCGGCCGGCGGGGCCTATAGCAGCCGGATCGCGAGCCAGACCGCGGCCCACAGGATCAGCGACAGCGCCAGAATCGAGACGGCGACGGCGGCCAGCGCCCAGATACCGGGACGGGTTGCCGACGGCGATCCGCCACCGCCGGACGGAAAACCGTCATGGTGCGGAACCTGTCCGCGGATTCCGAAAATCCAGAGAAGTGCTTCCAGGACGAACAGGCCCATAGGCTCGGCTCCAACTTGCGTTTTGCAACCATGGTCCGGAAACCGGGCCGGCGCCTTGCGCGAGCGCAAACCTGGCCCGGGCTACGTAGTTGCCCGGAGCCGGATTCGGCGTCTGCTTTGCGCGAACGCAAAGTCACAGCCCGGTTTTGCGGTAAAACTCCGGAAATTGGGGAGGTGCCCCGAGACCGGTTCGATCCTTCGGGGGCGAGTTGTGCGATGAATTTAGAGTTTGCGGCCCATGCCGTGCAGGAACGGCTGCCGAGCTATACGAGCGATCCGGCCGTCCCGCATTTGACGCCCGCCATCGGGTCCGACAGCTACGCCGAATGGTTGAAGGCCATTCCGCAGCACGCCACGGCGTCGCTCTATCTGCACGTCCCGTTCTGCCGGTCGCTGTGCTGGTATTGCGGTTGCCACACCGCCATCGCCAATCGCGACCAGCCGATCGCCGTTTATGAATCGGCGCTGCGCTGCGAAATCGATCTGGTGTCGAACCAGATCGCCCGCCGCCTCAAGGTCGACCACATCCGCTTCGGCGGCGGAACGCCGACGATCATGGCGCCGGAGAGTTTTGCCGATCTGATCGGAGCGATCAGGCAGGCCTTCTTTGTGCTTCCCGCGGCCGAAATTGCCGTCGACACCGACCCGCGCACGCTGGCCCCCGCGATGATCGAGGCGCTCGCCCTTGGCGGGGTGAACCGGGCGAGCCTCGGCGTCCAGAGCTTCGATCCCGTCGTCCAGCACGCCATCAACCGGGCGCAGAGTTTCGAGCAGACCGCCGCCGCGGCCACGGGCCTGCGGCGCGCCGGCATCGCCGGCATCACCCTCGACCTGCTCTACGGTCTGCCGCACCAGACGATCGCGTCCTGCCTCGATACCGTCAGACGCTGCGTCGAGCTTCGTCCCGACCGCTTCGCCGTGTTCGGCTACGCGCATGTCCCGGCATTGAGGAGACATCAGCGCATGATCGGCGAGGGCTGGCTTCCCGACAGCCTGGAGAGGCTCGACCAGTCGGACGCGATCGCCAACGCGCTGACGGAAGCCGGTTATGTGCGGATCGGGCCCGACCATTTCGCGCTTCCGGGCGATGCGATGGCCGTGGCGCTGCGGCAAGGAAGCCTGCGGCGGAACTTGAAGGGTTATACGGCGGACGCCGGCAACATCGTGCTCGGCTTCGGCGCCAGCGCCATCGGACAGCTGCCGCAAGGCTATGTGCAGAACGCGGTTCACACCGGCGCCTATTCGGAATCCATCGCCAGCGGCAGACTGGCGACGGCGAAGGGTTGCGACCTGACCGACGGCGTCATCGACATCGACGACGCTGCGCCGACCCTGGCAGACAATCCGCCCTTTCTCGTTCGCAGCGCCAAGTCGCTCGTCGACGCGCCTGTGGATTGGTCGACGCGGCTGCGAAGCCGGGCGGGTTTAGCTCCTTTTCGTTTCGATTGAATCGAAACGGGGCTCTGCATCTCGATTCTGACGGGTTTTCTTAATGCGCTTTAGCGTCGCGCCCTTCGCAGAAGCCGTCATGTCCGGCGATACCGAGGAATGGCGAAGCATGCGTGAAGTTTGCGCCGTCACAAACAGGGCCCGCGCCGTCGGCGTTATTGTTGGTAGACTGCGATTGCGCCGCCCGATCAAGCCAGAGTTTGCGCTGGCACAACATGGACGCGCGGATCATGACGCTGGCGGTGATGAGCCGCGCCACGCTCGGGCATACCGGCCAGGAGCTCACCGCGTCGGCGGCGATACAGGCGATCCATGCGGCGATCGTCGTCGCGGCGCTGGCGCGGATTTGTGCGGTGATCGAGCCGGCCCGCAGCGAGCCGCTGCTACATCTGGCGGCGTTCGCATGGGCCGCCGCATTCTTCGGATTCGCCGCCGCGTTCGGACCGCTGCTGGTCGGCAGTCGCCGCCGCAAGTCGAGCTGAGCAAACACATTGCCGGTTTGCTATCCCTGAATGATCGTCACGCGCGAACGGAATGGGTCCCGGCGAGAGAAAGTGACGTTAAGGTTTTCGGGCCGGTAACCTTTACAGCGCATTAAGCGCAATGACCTCGTAGCAAGCCAACGGCGCTATTGGAGGCGGCAACGGAGCAATTTCAGCTCTGGCGTGACTGTTTTGAACCCGTTCTCGCAATCCGTCTCGGTTAGTGCGCTGATAACTAAACAAACAGCGGTTGGTCGAAATCCGCGCCTCGGAGTTTTTTCGCTCTTTCCGATTCAACCATCGTTAAGTTCCGCTGGCGTTAGGTGCAGGGGTCAAAGAATTGGCATCCAACTCTAGAAGGAAATAACATGTCCGGCATTGTTCTCTCCGCATCGGTTCGCCAGAACCTGCTCTCGCTGCAGTCGACCGCTTCGTTGCTCGCGACGACCCAGAATGACCTCGCCACCGGCAACAAGGTCAACTCGGCTCTCGACAACCCGACCAACTATTTCACCGCGCAGTCGCTCAACAACCGCGCCAGCGACATCAACAACCTTCTGGATGGTATCGGCAACGGCGTGCAGGTGCTGCAGGCCGCCAACACCGGTCTGACGTCATTGCAGTCGCTGGTCGCCAGCGCGCAGTCGATCGCCAACCAGGCGCTGCAGACCACCGTCGGCTATTCGACCCTGTCGCACGTCTCCACCACGATCGCCGGCGCGACGTCGTCGAACCTGCTGGGCACGACCACCTTCAACAGCACCACCGCAAGCAGCAACATCCTCTATACGGGCACTGCGGGCGGCGCGACCGCCGCATCGGGAACCACGACGCTCGGTAGCGCCACGGCTGCCGTGACCGGCTCGGCTGTGACCGACAATACCGCCAGCCCGGCGCTTTCGATCTCCGCTGGCACCTTCATCGAAGGCGCGTCCGGCGCGCTGTCGACGGCGGCGACCACGAAGTTCGCCGATGGCGATGTCTTCACCATCAACGGCAAGACCGTCACCATCAAGGCCGCGGCGACCCCGACGGCCGCCAACCTGACCAACGGCTCCGGCGTGTCCGGTAACGTGGTCACCGACGGTTCCGGCAACTCGACCGTCTACCTCAACGCCGCCACCACCGTCGGCGACGTGCTGACCGCGTTCGACCTCGCCAGCGGCGTGAAGACGGCGGCGATTGCCTCCGGCGCGGCTACCCTGACGACCGTGGGCACGGCCTCCTCGATCACCGGCGGCGCAATCTCGCTGCAGAGCACGACGGGCCAGGATCTCACCGTCACCGGCAAGGCCGACGACCTGAAGGCGCTCGGCCTGACCACGGCCACCGGTTCCGGCAATGCCACGGTGCAGGCGTTCCGCGCCACCGCCTCCGGCAGCCTCGGTTCGCTGATCCAGGCCGGCTCGACGCTGAACGTCGACGGCCATGTCATCACCTTCGCGGATGCGACGGTACCTGCGGCCGCCAAGGTTGCTTCCGGCTCCGGCGTCAGCGGCAACGTGGTCACCGATGGCAGCGGCAACTCCACCGTCTATCTGCAGGGCGGCACAGTCGCCGACGTGCTCAAGGCGATCGACCTGGCGACCGGCGTCCAGACCGCCAGCAATTCCGGCGGCACGGCCACCCTCACCACCGCGACCGGCCAGACCGCCTCGTCGATCAGCACCGCCGGCGCGCTGAAGATCAGCACCGGCACCAACGCCGATCTCGCCATCTCCGGCACCGGCAACGCCCTGACCTCGCTCGGTCTCGCCGGCAACACCGGCACCGCGACGGCCTTCACCGCCGCCCGCACCGCCGGCGTCGGCGGCATCAGCGGCAAGACCCTGAGCTTCTCCTCCTTCAACGGCGGCGCCGCGGTCAATGTCACCTTCGGCACCGGCACCGGCCAGGTCCAGACCCTGAACCAGCTCAACGCGGCGCTGCAGGCCAACAACCTCAATGCCACCGTCGATGCCAACGGCGTCCTGACCATCTCGGCCGCGAACAACTACGCGTCCTCCACGATCGGGTCGGCCTCGGCCGGCGGCGTCATCGGCGGCACGCTGCCCAACTCGCTCACCTTCTCGACCGCTTCGGCGCCTATCGCCGACACGGCCGCCCAGGCGACCCGCGCCAATCTGGTGACGCAGTACAACAACGTCCTGCAGCAGATCGACACCACCGCCCAGGACTCCTCGTTCAACGGCGTCAACCTGTTGAACGGCGACCAGCTCAAGCTGGTGTTCAACGAGACCGGCAAGTCGACCCTGAACATCACCGGCGTCACCTTCAACTCGGCCGGCCTCGGCCTGTCGAGCCTGTCGCAGGGCACCGACTTCATCGACAACTCCTCCACCAACAACGTGCTGACGAGCCTGACCGCGGCCTCTACCTCGCTGCGTTCGGAAGCTTCGAGCCTCGGTTCGAACCTCTCGATCGTGCAGATCCGTCAGGACTTCTCGAAGAACCTGATCAACGTGCTGCAGACCGGTTCGTCGAACCTGACGCTGGCCGATACCAACCAGGAAGCGGCCAACAGCCAGGCGCTGTCGACCCGCCAGTCGATCGCGGTCTCCGCGCTGTCGCTGGCCAACCAGTCGCAGCAGAGCGTGCTGCAGCTGCTCCGCTAAGGCGGCCGCGCGACCAACAATCGAGGCGGCGGGGAACCCTCCGCCGCCTCTTTTTGAATGGTTGAGGCGAGTTGGGAACGCCTGAACCAATGCGCGGCCGAAATCGCGGCCGTGGGAAATGGGGAATAGCGATGGCTCTCAGGTTCGATTTGGGCCCATTCGACGAGCTTCACATCGGTAGCTGCGTGATCAAGAACTCGCATGAACGGGCGCTGTTCGTCATCGAGGGGAACATGCCGATCCTGCGCGCAAAGGACGTGATCTCGCCGGCCTTGGCCGTGAGCTGCCTCGAAAAGCTATACTGCTGCGTTCAGCGGATGTATCTGGAGCAAGCCCATGAAGAACTCCAGGGGGAATATCTGGCTTTGGCGGCCGGCGCGCTCAAGGAAGATCCGACGTTGTATGCAGAATTGCTTGCGGCGGATCAGCTGATTGCCGGGCGCCAGTATTTCAAGGCCCTCAAAGGCCTCAGAAAGCTGAACCGGGAAGAACTCTTTGGCGCACAGAGGGGCGCTTCGGAGAAATACGTACCTCGCTACGGTGGTTGGAAACGCTAGAACGCGGCCAGGCCGTCGTCGGTTCTGGCGATCGTCCGCGCCCCACGCATCTGCGCCTGGCGCGCTTACCCTCAGGCCCCCGCCGTCTCCTTCGAAAAGGCCGCTTCGATCAGCGTGCCGACACTTTCGTCAGGCCGTCGATAAGTCGAACGCCTGCCAACGATATCCTTCAGCAAGCGCTATACCCTCGCCATTTCTCCAGCCGACGCCGACAGTGGCTTGCGCGGCGGGCGAACGGGCTTGCGCGAGGCGGCGCGTCCGGTTACGGAAATCGAATACCGCCCTTACCAGCCGCATCGAATCCGGCGTGAGCGCGGACAGAGAATCGGGCCCCGCGTTTCGCCGCCACTCGCCGACGGCCGAGATGAGGTGAGGGACGCCCCACCGTACCTGTTCCCGTTCGGGCATCGCGGCGAGCCCTTTCAGCTTGCGGGTCACGCGCCGGGTGATCTGGTCGACCTGCGCCAGACGCTGACCGGGCGGGGCATTGAGCGCCCATAACGGGGTGTGCTCGGTCCAGCGCAGCAGCGTGCGCCAGTAGCTGGGGAGCATGACGAAGAAACTGCCGATGCCGATATAGTCCTCGAGCGTGATCACCTTGTGCGTGAAATGGCCCGGCAGGAACAGGGTCTGGCCGTCGGCGACGACGAACCATCGTGAACCCGGGACGGCAAGAAACGCGGAGATGTTGAAGGCCGCCTGGTCCCGGTCGGTTCCGGAGCGCTCGACGTCTTCGAGGTTGCGCGCGATGCCTTCGAACGTATCCCATACCAGCCAGAGCTTTTTCCCGACGAAGCAATGATTGCTGCCGTCGGGAACGTCGCTGTGGGAGTCGGTGAACACGCCGGCGGAGCTCACGACCATCGTCAGCATTTCCTCGGCTCCGACCGGATCCCTGGCGCCGGCCAGCAGGTTGAAATCGCTCAGCTCCGAACAGTCGATGCTCTTGAACAGCTTCGATCCGCGAATGTGCAGGTCGGTGATGTTGACGAGTCCGCGGTCGCCGCTCCAGCGCCGCAGCAACTCGTCGACCCGGAGGCTTTGCCGTCGCTCGCCGTCGCGGCCCTGACGCACTCGAAATGTCTGGCGCTTGCGAAATCCCGAGCGAAGGCTTTGGAAAACCGCCTGGCGCCGTCCGAGTTCCTGTTCGCCCTTGACCGGCACCGGAACGTCGGTGAACACCACCAGCTTTCCGGCGGCCATCGCCGAGAACAGGGCCTCGCGGGAAAATGCGACGGGGTGAATCTGTCGCCGGGCCATTTCCGCGTGGTGTTTCGGTGCGAGCTTCAGCGTTGGATCGATTCGCCGAGCCTGCGTGAAGATATCTATCGACTGCGTGTCCATGCCAGCGCTCCGATCCCGGATGGCGGCCTCAAGGCGTCGACCCTCCGGCTCCGGAATTTATAGCGTGTATCGGCACTAAAGAGCAACGGAAAGTTGTTGGTGTCGCGGGCGCTGCCTCAGGCCCGCGCCGTCTCCTTCGAAAACACCACTTCGATCAGCGTGCCCGAGTGCGCGCCGGTCTTGATGTGGAATTGCGCGCGGTTGGCCTCGACCAGCGCCTTGGTCAGGGACAGGCTGACACCCGAACCGTCGGAGGCCTGATCCGACGGGGCCTGGGTGCGGAACGGCTCCATGGCGGCGGCGACCTCGTTGTCGTTGAGCCCGTGGCCGGTGTCGCGGACCCGCAGCACCACCTCGCCGAAATCCGACAGCGCGGTGGAGACGATGACCTGGCCGCCGGCATTGGCGAGATGGATCGAATTGCCGATCAGGTTCAACGTGATCTGGCGCAGCGCGCGGGCATCGGCCACCACCGGCGGAAGCGCATGCGCCAGCGAGGTGCGGATGATGATGCGCTCGCGGTTGGCCTGCGGCTGCATCACCGCGACGCATTGCTCGACCAGGTCGTTGAGGTTCTGGTTGGCGAAAGCCAGGTCGAGCTTGCCGGTTTCGATCCTCGAGAGGTCGAGCAGGTCGTTGATGATGGCGACCACCCGCTCGCCGGAGGCGCGGATGTCCTTCATGTATTCGACGTAGCGCTCGTTGCCGAGCGCGCCGAAGCGTTCGCCGATCATCACCTCGGCGAAGCCGATGATGGCATTGAGCGGGGTGCGGACCTCGTGGCTGATCCGCGCCAGCAGGTCGGCCTTGGCGTTGGCGGCCCGATCGGCCAGCCGCCGCGCCTGCTGCAACTCGGTTTCGCTCTTCCTGGTCTGCGACAGGTCGCGG
>Ga0302202_10005178_pt1 | contig 13403 bp, 9 predicted proteins | sample II_Bog_N3_3_FD_194579 | JGI IMG/M metagenome (GOLD analysis project Ga0302202, IMG submission 194579) | Peat permafrost microbial communities from Stordalen Mire near Abisko, Sweden - II_Bog_N3_3 | ecosystem: Environmental > Terrestrial > Soil > Wetlands > Peat | place: Sweden: Abisko, Stordalen...
AGGGACGGGCGCCGACTACGGCAGCCGGTAGGCGCGCAGCAGATCCTGGCTCGACACCGCGATGGGAGCAGTGAGGACCCTGCCGGCGCGGACCACGAAGAGTAGGGTCGACCCGGCTGGGACCTCGTCCGCGGGGTTGAAGACTCCGATGTCACCGGGTTGGGCGCCGGCGAGCTGGGACTCCTGGGTCACCACGTCCACGCGGTTCCGCTCGACCCAGGTCCGCTGGGGCGGTGGCGCCTCGACGGCGAATTGGAGCTGAATCAGCGCCTGGTTGAGGGCGACCGATAGGTAGAGTTCGTGGCCACCTTTCCGGGCCACTTCGAAGGCGTCGAGAATGCCGGTGGTCTCGCCCGCCTGGAAGGCACTGTTGGCGCGAGCCGGGTAATCGATGAAGTAGTCGGCAAAGTAAGGGACCGCACCCGCCAGAGTTCCCAGGATCACCAGTGCGGCCACGATCCGAGGTCGCAGCAGCCATCGCCAACCGGCGGCCATCGCACGTGCCGCCGCCTGCCCTGCCGTCGTGGCCCAGGCTGTCCCCTCGATCATGAAGACGGCGTAGAACGGGATCAGGCCGGCGCCGCGGAGCGCATGGGGAGCCGAAAGGGTGAGCGCGGCGGGGATGGGTGCGAGCAGCGCCCCGACGAGGACGAAGCGCGCGAAGGGCTCGCGCCGGCGGCGCAGGAGCTGCCAGATGCCGAGGAGGATCAGGGGCACCGCGATCGGGGGCAGGACCCCTCCGAATCCCGTGGTCTGGCGAAGGACGCCGTCTCCCTGGAAAATGAGGAACTGCGGGGTCACATAGGTCACGTAGTTGTGCAAGAACTGGCCGGCGGCCGCGAGCAGGGTGGGGTGGAAGGCGAAGAGGCCCACCTCTCCGTAGCGAGCGGTGAGTGCCCCGGGGTTCTTCAGCATCCAGGCGCCCATCAGCAACCCGGCCGCCAGCAGGGGGAGGAGCAGGGCTCGGAGAGCGCGCCCGCCGCTGCGACGGAAGCTCGCCAGCGCGGCCAGGGCCACCAGGGGGATGAGGAGCCGAGCGATCGAGTAGGTGAAGAGGCCGACGCCCAGGGACGCCCCGGCTCCCCACCACCACCCACGACCGCCCTGGCGCGCTTCCGCCAAGCACCAGCAGACGAGGGTGACGCAGAGGACCATCTGGATGTTCCCCTCCATCGTGGTGTGGCTCATCAGGAACACCCACGGCTCCACCCCGATCAGGAGCATCGTCACGAGACTGACGAGGCGCGACCCGGTGAGCACCCAGGCCAGCCGGGCCGCGACCAGGAAGATGGCGATGCCACAGAGCACCGAGGGGAGCCGCACCGTCGCCGAGGTCAGAGGAAGAAAGAGCGTGAGGGGAGCCACCATGTAGGTGGCAATCGGACCCTTGAAGTCCCCGAAGTCCGGAAAGAACAGGGGGAGATGGTTGCCGTACTGATCCACCCCGAAGTGGGCGATGGTCCAGGCGTTGTAGCCGATGCTCGCCTCGTCGTTGTACAGGCCCGGCGGATCACTGCCCAGGCGGACCAGATAGAGGGCGGCCAGGACGGCGGCGACGCCCACGAAGGTCCAGAGCACGGGGCTGTGCAGGCGATGCCAGGGCCTCACGCGGGTGAGACTGCCGCACAGACGGGTCCAACAGCAGCGCGTTGCTCGATCGTCACCGCCATGTCGCCGCCTCCGGCTACGCTGCACTCGATGCCAGCCGCAACTGCACGAGGTCCTCGGCTCCCCAGTGTCAGCGCGGTGCTCCCCGCCTACAACGAGGAGGCGGTGATCGCGGAGACCCTTCGACGAACCCACGCGGCACTCGCCGGCCTGGGCCTCTCCACCTTCGAGGTCATCGTCGTCGACGATGGCAGCGGCGACTCCACGCGGAGCCGCTGCGAAGAGATGGCGTCCGAGTTGTCCGGCGTCCGGGTGCTGGCGCACCCGGTCAACCGCGGCTATGGTGCCGCCCTCCGCACCGGCTTCGAGGCGGCGCGTTGCGACGCCATCTTCCTGATGGACAGCGACGGCCAGTTCGACCCCGCCGACATCCGGCTGCTGCTGTCCGCTTGGAGCCCAACGGCCGTGGTGTGCGGCTGCCGTGCCGAGCGGAGTGATCCCCTCTTCCGCCGGCTCAACAACCGCGCCTTCTTCGGAATCGTCTCCATCGCCTTCGGGCCCACCGCCCGGGACGTCAACTGCGGATTCAAGCTCTTCCCCCGCGCTCTCGGACGGGGGCTGGGCGCCGAGGGCGCGCTGATCTGCACGGAGCTCCTGCTCAGGGCCCGAGCTCAGGGCCTGCGCATCATCGACGTCCCGGTACCCCACTACCCTCGGCTGACGGGAATTCCGACCGGGGCGCGCCCCGGCGTCATCCTGCGCGCGTTCGGGGAGCTGTGGCGGCTTCGCCGCCGGCTTCACCGCGCACACTCGGCGGCCCGCCGATCGCAAGCGGGCGGCGAGGTCGCTCCCCCCGCCGCGGCGCACCCGGGCAGGGTCTCGTAGGATCGGCTCCGCACCAGGGGGCCGCGCTGCGCCGGCCACCGTGACGCAAGGACGCCCCGCAGAGAGCCTCGGCCCGGCGGCAGCGACCACGCAATGTCCGCGTGATGTCCGTATTCCGCGGATAGCCTGATCACCGTCGCTCCGGGAGGGCTGGGGGCCTGCGGGGAGGAGGCGCGAGGGAGGAGGACGGGTCGTGGCCGAGATCGATTTCGCCGATGGTTTCGATACCTCGGAGCCGCTGGCGTGGGGGCTCACGCCGATCCAGCTGGGCACCGTGGCGGCGGGCGCCGTCTTCGCCTACCTCGCTCTCCAGTGCCCCCTCCCCCGCCTCGTGGCCGTCCCGCTCGCGCTCGTCGCGGCGAGCGCCGGGTTGACCCTGGGGCTGGCACGGCGCGAGGGTCGGACGCTGATCTCCTGGGCCGCCGCGGCGGCGCGCTTCTGGGCCCGACCACGTCGTGGTCTTCTCGTCGTGGTCCAGGCTCCCGACCCGCCGGGCCCGGAGGGGACACCTCGCTCCGCCTGCCGGCAAGTGCCGCTGATCCTCGACCGCGAGGACCGACTCCGGCCCTCCCCCGCCCGGCTGCGGTGGGACAGCGGAGACGAGGTGGAGACGTCCCGCCGCGTGCCCTTCGTGCTCCTCCCAGAGCCGGTCACCCCGTCGGGGGAGCGCGAATCCGAGGTGGTCCCCGCCGGGAATCGTCCCCTCCCGATCCTGGGTGTCGCCGACGCGCCGCTGCTCGAGGTGCCGGTCCGAGGTCTCGGAGCGGGGGCGGCGAGCGGGACCGGGTCGTCGAGCGGCGCGGACCCGGGGTGGGTGGGGATGGGCCATCGGGCGCCCCGAGCCACCCGCCGTCTCACCTTCTTCTCGCTGAGCGGCGGCTCCGGGCGGACGACCCTGGCCGTCGAGGTGGCGGGGCTCCTGGCGGGCCAGTCCGGCCGGGGGAACGCCTGGGGGATGTTGGTCCCGCCCCGCGTCGCCCTGGTCGACCTCGACCTGACCAGCCCTCGCGCCGCCATCCGTCTCGGGGTCCCCGCTCCCACCGAGTGGGGCCTGGAGGAGGCCGGTCCCGTGGAACCGAAGGTCACGAGCCTCCTGTCCGTCCACCGGAGTGGTCTGCTGCTGCTCCCCGGACCCGCCCGGTTGCTCCCGGCCGGCTGCTCCGACCAGTCGGACGTCGTCCACCGTCTGTCCGCCGCCGTCGACGACCTGGAGAGGCGGGGCTGCGACACCATCGTTCTGGACATCGCCGGCGATCTCAGCGCCCTCACCCAGTGGGCGCTGCGGAGCGCGCACGACATCTTCGTGGTCGTCACTCCAACCGCGGGTGGGGTGCACGACGCCTACCGGAGCACCGAGGCACTGCGCCGGCTCGGCCTGCGCCGCCAGCTCCGCTACGTGGTCAACCGGGCCTGCGGCGTGCCCACGCTGGACGAGGCGATGCTCGACCTCGGTGGTGCGGTGGTGGCGGAGATCCCCGACGACCCCGACCTCGAACGCGCCGAGATGGACCACCGCCTGGTCGGCCTGGAGGGCGGTGGAGCGACCGCGGCGGCCCTGCGAGCCCTGGCGGCGACCGTCGACGCGCGGTTCCTCGCCTCCCGCAACTCGGCCCCGGCACCCGCCTCTCGGCGACTTCTCCGGCACCGGGCCGGCTAGCGCCACCTTGCCACGACCCCGAACCGTCGCCGCGGGGCTGCACGTCCGCATCGACGGCGATCGGGTGGTCACCCCGGACGGCCTCCTGTTGGGGGTGCTCCTCTGCGACGAGGTGGACCTCCTCGCCTTCGAGCCGTGGCGCCGGGAGGCGGCCGTCGATGCCCTGGAGCGGCTGCTGCGCAGTCTCTCCGCCGAGCTGGTCCTGACCGTGCACACGCGCCGCCATCGCGTGGCCACGGGGCGGCCCGAAGGGGAGGCCGGTGCTCTGACCAGCGCGCTCGACCTCCACTGGCGGGAGCGGCTGGCCGCGACCCCGACGCTTCACCGCCGGGTGGCGGCTTCGATCCGCCACCGTGATCTCGCCGGCCTGGAACGGGAGCTGGGCTCCGTGAGCACCAGCCTGGCCGCGGCCGGTATCCCGGCCCGGCGGCTCGCGGGAGCCGACCTGCGCGAGCATCTTCGTGACGCCGGTCTGGACCTGACCCGCCTCGCCTGGGCTGATCAGCCCCAGCAGGCCCTGGTCGGCAAACGCCTGGCGCGGGTGGCCGTCCTCGACCGCCTCCCCGGCGGCCCCGTCAACGCCGGCTGGCTGGCGGCGCTCATCCGCGCCCCGGTGGAATGCGACATCGCCGTCCACCTCGCGCCGACCTCGGGACGGCTGGCGACGGGAATGCTCAGCCGCCGGATGCGCAATCTCGGCGCGCACCAGCTCCTGGAGGCCGATCGCGGACTGGTGCCCGACGCCGCCGTCGAGACCGGCCTCGAGGCCGCGCGCCGCCTGCGCGATCGGCTGGCGCGCAACACCGGACGCCCGCTCCACCTCTGGCTCACCGCGGTGGCTCTGGGGGACGATGCCGCGAGCCTGGAAACAGCCTGGGGCCATCTGCGCGGCGGCTTCGGCGCCAGCCTCGGGGGGTACCGCCCCGGCCATTTCGAGCACCTGGGCGGAGTCCTCGCCGCCGGGGGTCTCGGGCCGCCGCCCGGCCCCGGCAAGCTGGTCGACTCCCACGCCGCCGCCAGCTGCGCCCCCTGGCTGCAGGCCTGCATCGACGACCCGGACGGCTACCGGATCGGGCGGATGGCCGACAGCGGCCTCCCGGTGAGCGTCGATCCCTTCGTCCAGGCCCACCACGCCAACGCCAACATCGGGATCTTCGCCGCCTCTGGGCAGGGCAAGAGCTTCCTGATCGGCGGGTTGCTGATCGAAGCCCACCGCCACGGGGTGGAGGCCATCGTGGTCGACCCCGAGGGCGAGTACCGAGGGCTGGTCGAGCGTCTCGGCGGGGTGTGGCTCGACCTCGTCACCGAGGCGGCGATCAACCCCTTTGACCTGGGGGAGGACGACGACGCGGCGGCGGTGGTCGTCGACGTCTGCGCGATGCTCTGCGAGGGGATGAGTGAGCTCGAACGGGCTGCCGTCGAAGCCGCGGCGCGCTCGGCTCAGGCCGCCGCCCGCGGTGCCGGTGAGCGCGCCCGGTTGCGGCAGTGCCTCGACGAATTGGACCGAAGTGCACCCCGGGTGTCCCGCGTTCTGCGGCGCTTCCTGGATGGCGGGCTGGCCGGTTTCCTCGATCGCCCCACCGCGGCGGCGTGGACCGGCCCGCTGGTTGGCGTGGGACATCGCGAGGTCCGGGAGGAGCTGATCCCGGTCACCACGCTCCTGCTGGGCCGGCTGCTCTGGGAGCTGGTCCGGCGGGCGCCCCGACGCCGCCACATCATCCTTGACGAGGCGGGGATGCTCACCGCGCACCCCGCCCTGCGCCGGCTTCTCTCCCAGCTCGCACGGCGCTCCCGGAAGCACGGCAGCTCCCTGGTGGTGGCCACCCAGAACGTCCAGGACCTGCTCGGCAGCGAGGAGGGGACGGTGGTCGCCAGCAACTGCTCGGTGGTGCTCTGTGGAGGCCACCGCGCCGTCGAGGTCGCGGCCATGGACCGTGCCTTCGGTCTCACCGAAGACCAGCGGCGCCGGCTCGAACGGGCCCCCCGCGGCGAGTTCCTCCTGGTATCCGGCGCCCGGAGGGGAATGGTCCAGGTCGACCTCCCGGAGGTCTATCGCGCCATGATCTGTGGGTGAGCACGAGACCCTCGGCGACGACGCAGGATGGCCAGGAGCCGCCAGAAGACCCCTTGACACCGGGGAGAGACAGTACCAAGATGTGGGGGCTCCAGCCCGGGCGGACCCCAACATGTGGGATACTGTGGGGGACAGAGTACTCGGTGTGGCCGGGTCCGCCCGCCTGGAGCCGTCCCTCGTGGACGTGGGTTCCATCGCCGCGCCAGACAACTCAGCAAAGAGGAACACGCAGTGAGCACTTCCGCTTCCCCACCGCCGTCGGACCCAGCCGCGGCTCCGGCCGCGATGGGCGGTGAGAGCCGGCACGGCTCCCCCCGCAACGGCAACGGGAAGGTGGAGGTGAGCACCAGCGGCCTGCACATCGAACGCCGCTTCACCACGGCCGGGATCCACCCCTTTGACGAGGTGCGCTGGGAGCAGCGCACGGCCAGCATCGCCAACGAGAAGGGGGAGCTGGTCTTCGAGCAGAAGGACTGCGAGGTGCCCGCCTTCTGGTCGCAGATGGCGACCAACGTGGTGGTCTCCAAGTACTTCCGCGGCCCGCTGGGGACGCCGCGGCGAGAGGTGAGCGTCCGCCAGATGATCTCCCGGGTGGTCGACACCATCACCGGCTGGGGGCGCGAGGGCGCCTACTTCGCGACCGAGGCCGACGCCGAGGCCTACTCCGACGAGCTGTGCCACCTCATCCTCCACCAGAAGATGAGCTTCAACAGCCCGGTGTGGTTCAACCTCGGGGTTCCCGGCAGGACCCCCCAGGCCTCGGCGTGCTTTATCCAAAGTGTCGACGACTCCATGGAGTCCATCCTCAATCTGGCCAAGAGCGAGGGGATGCTCTTCAAGGGGGGCAGCGGCACCGGTTCCAACCTCTCCGCCATCCGCTCCTCCCAGGAGCAGCTGGCCGGCGGTGGCACGGCGAGCGGCCCGGTCTCGTTCATGAAGGGCTTCGATGCCTTCGCAGGGGTGATCAAGTCCGGCGGGACCACCCGCCGCGCGGCCAAGATGGTCATCCTCAACGCCGACCACCCCGACGTCGAGAGCTTCATCACCTGCAAGGTGACCGAGGAGCGCAAAGCGTGGGCTCTGATCGACGCGGGCTATGACGGTGCCTTCACCGGGGAGGCCTACGGCTCCGTCTTCTTCCAGAACTCCAACAACTCGGTGCGGGTCACCGACGAGTTCATGCGGGCGGTCGACGAGGATAGCGACTGGCATCTCCGGGCGATCACGGACCCGAGCCGCATCCTCAAGACGGTCAAGGCGCGCGCGCTGCTCCGCCTCATGGCCGAGTCGGCCTGGCAGTGCGGCGACCCCGGGATCCAGTTCGACACCACCATCAACGACTGGCACACGTCGTCGAACAGCGGGCGGATCAACGCCAGCAATCCGTGCTCTGAATACATGTTTCTCGACGACTCGGCGTGCAACCTGGCGTCGATCAACGTGCTCCGCTTCCTCAACGAGGACGGCAGCTTCGCCATCGACGACTACCGCCACGCGGTCCAGCTGACCATCACGGCACAGGAGATCGTCGTCAGCCCGGCCAGCTATCCCACCGAAAAGATCGGGAAGAACAGCGAGGCGTTCCGGCCGCTCGGGCTCGGCTACGCCAACCTGGGCGCTCTGCTGATGGCCAAGGGCATCCCCTACGACTCCCCGAAGGGCCGCGATCTGGCCGCCTGCCTCACCGCCATCCTCACCGGCGAGGGGTACGCCCAGTCGGCCCGGATCGCCCGCGAGGTGGGCCCCTTTGATGGCTATGCCGTCAACCGCCAGCCGATGCTCCGGGTCATCGCCAAGCACCGCGAGGCCGCCTACGCCATCCCCTCCTCCACCGTCGACGCCGACCTGCTCGCGGCCGCGCGGTCCACCTGGGACGAGGCTCACGAGCTGGGCGCGCGCCACGGCTACCGCAACGCCCAGATCTCTGTCATCGCGCCGACCGGCACGATCAGCTTCATGCTCGACTGCGACACCACCGGTGTCGAGCCGGACATCGCCCTGGTCAAGTACAAGAAGCTGGTCGGCGGCGGCATGCTCAAGATCGTCAACAACACCGTCCCGGCCGCCCTCAAACACCTCGGTTACAGCGAGGGCGAGGTGGCCGACATCGTGGCGTTCATCGATGCCAATGACACCATCGAGGGTGCGCCCAAGCTGCGCGACGACGACCTCCCGGTCTTCGACTGCGCCTTCATCCCGCGCAACGGCAAGCGGTCGATCACGTGGCAGGGCCACGTCCGGATGATGGCGGCGGTCCAGCCGTTCGTCTCCGGAGCCATCTCCAAGACCGTCAACATGCCCAACGAGTCCACCGTCGAGGACGTCGAGAAGGCCTACATCGACGGCTGGCGGATGCAGCTCAAAGCACTCGCCATCTACCGCGACGGCAGCAAGCGCTCCCAACCGCTCGCCACCTCGATGGACAAGACGACCGGCGAGAAGGTGCGGATCGTGGAGCGGCCGCTGCGGCGCAAGCTCCCCGCCGAGCGCCAGGCGCTGACCCACCGCTTCGAGGTGGGTGGCCACGAGGGCTACATCACGGTCGGCCTTTACGAGGACGGCACCCCCGGCGAGATCTTCGTGAAGATGGCCAAGGAGGGGTCGACAGTCTCCGGGCTCACCGACTCCTTCGCGATCGCGGTCAGCTTCGCGCTCCAGTACGGGGTCCCCCTCGACTTCCTGGTCAACAAGTTTGCCCACATGCGCTTCGAACCGCAGGGCTTCACCCGCAACCCGGAGATCCCGATCGCCAAGTCGATCGTCGACTACATCTTCCGGTGGCTGGGCTCGCGTTTCCTGAGCGTGGAGAAGCAGACCGAGATCGGCATCATCCGGCGCGATGCCGAGGACATGGAGCCCCCCCCTCCGGTCGAGGGTTCGGCCAACGCCGCCCAGGTCCTCATGTCGCTCGGCCTCGATCCGATAACACCGACCAGCACCTTCCAGAATCAGGCGGATGCGCCATCCTGCAGCGAGTGCGGCTCCCTGATGGTCCGCTCCGGTGCCTGCTACAAGTGCCACAACTGCGGGGCGACATCCGGCTGCAGCTGAGCTGAGCTGATGACGAGATGACCCTGCCCGTGCTCCCCGCCTCGCCCCCGCGGGGAGCGGCGGAGCCCGGTACCGGACCGCGCGTCGAGGCCGTGGAGCTGCTCCGAATCGCCATCCCCCTGGTGGCGCCCTTCCGCACCTCGTTCGGCGTCCAGACCGACCGTGACGTCCTCATCGTCCACCTCCTCGGAGAGGACGGCGAGGGTTGGGGCGAGTGCGTCGCCATGGGCGAGCCGGGCTACTCGTCCGAGTACACCGAGGCGGCCGAGCAGATGATCGGGCAGCACCTCCTGCCCCGGTTGCTGGCCCGAGACCGCGTCACCGCCGCCGAGCTGGGAGGCGTGCTCGAATCGGTCCGGGGCCACCGGATGGCCAAGGCCGCCCTGGAGATGGCCTGGCTGGACCTGGAGCTGCGGGTGGCGCGGAGGTCGCTGGCCGAGTACCTCGGAGCGGTGCGCACCGAGGTGGACTGCGGCGTCTCGGTCGGCATCACCGACACCACCGAGGAGCTGCTCGAGACGGTCGCCGGCTACGTGGACGAGGGGTACCGCCGCATCAAGCTCAAGATCGAGCCCGGCCTCGACATCGACCGGGTGCGCGCGGTGCGGGAGCGGTTCGGGCCCGCGATGCTGCTCCAGGTCGACGCCAACGCGGCGTACACCCTGGAGGATGCGGAGCACCTCGCCCGGCTGGATGAATTCGGCCTGGTGCTGATCGAGCAGCCCCTGCCGGAGGAGCAGCTTCTTGGGCATGCCAAGCTGGCGCGACGATTGGTGACGCCGATCTGCCTCGACGAGTCGATCCTCTCGGCGACGGTCGCCGCGGAGGCGATCGAGATGGGGGCATGCAGCATCGTCAACATCAAGCCCGGTCGGGTTGGCGGCTACCTGGAGGCGAAGCGCATCCACGACGTCTGTGCGGCGCTCGGGGCTCCGGTCTGGTGTGGCGGCATGCTGGAGACCGGGATCGGCAGGGCCGCCAACCTGGCTCTGGCAGCGTTGCCCGATTTCACGCTTCCCGGCGACACCTCGGCGTCCGACCGCTACTTCCACGAGGACATCACGGCGCCCTTTGTCCTGCACGACGGCCGGCTGCGGGTGCCAACCGGACCTGGGCTGGGTGTCGAGGTGCGGCGGGACGTCATCGACCGCCTGACCACCCGGCGCCGAGTGGTGCGACCGGGATGACGGAGCCAGAGGCGGGAGCGGCCAACCTGGCGCTCTCGGCGGCGATGCGTGCCGGCGTGACCGTCGATGAGGTTCACGAGATCGACGAGCTCGTCGAGCTCAACCGGGTCGTCGACACCGTCTGGCACCGGGAGGGCGACGCCGTCGCGATGGAGATGCTCCGGGCGCTCGCCCACAGCGGCAACTGCATCCTGGCCGCCCGGTCGGGGACCGAGATGGTGGGTGCCACCGTCTCCTTCCGGGGCGTCCACCAGGGCCGGCCCACCCTCCACTCGCACATCACCGGTATCGTCCCCGGCTCCCAGCTGCGCGGGGTCGGTCTGGCCCTCAAGCTCCGTCAGCGCGCCTGGGCCCTGGCCAACGCGATCGAATCCGTGACCTGGACCTTCGATCCGCTGGTCGCCCGCAACGCCCATTTCAACCTGACCAAGCTCGGAGCCGAGGCCGCCGAGTACCTCGTCAACTTTTACGGCACGCTCCACGACGGTCCCAACGGCGGGGATGCCACGGATCGACTCCTGGCGGTCTGGAGCCTGGCCAGCCCGCGGGTCGCGAGGGCGCTCTCAGGGCGGACGCCGGCCCCGCCGGTAGAGTTCCTGCTCCGGGAGGGCGCCCCCGTGGTCCTCGACATGGGGGCCGGCGGTGACCCCCTGCTCGCCGGTCTCGCTGCGTGGGCCGGCACGACCGCGGCCCGTGCGGACCGGGCGCTCGCGCGCATCCCCGACGACATCCTCGCGGTGCGGAGCCGCGACCGCCGGCAGGCCGACGCGTGGCGAGGCGCACTCCGCGAGGTCATGACCACTCTTTTCGCGCAGGGTCTGCGGCCGGTGGGCGCCTTCGCGCCGGGGTGGTACGTCTTCGGCCCCGACGGATCGGATTGGCCGGCGTGACCCCGACCCCGGCGGCGACGCCGGCTCGCGCGCTGCTCGAGGGTCTGCGCCGCCGTCAGGCGGAGATGGTCGACTGCCTGGAGACGCTGGTCCACCGTGAGTCGCCGAGCGGCGATCCCGAGCTGCTCGGCGCCGCGCTGGACACCGTCGACGGCATGCTGGCGCGCCTCGCCAGGAGCGGCGGCCGGCGGGTCGAGAGGGGCGGCGGCGTTCACCTCGTCTGGGAGACGGGGCGGCCGCGGGCCCTCCTCCTCTGCCACGTCGACACCGTCTGGCCCCGTGGCACGCTGGCACGCTGGCCGTTCAGCGCCGACGGCGGGAGGGCCACGGGCCCCGGGGTCGTGGACATGAAGGCGGGGATCGTCCAGGCGCTCTTTGCCCTCTCCGCGCTCGGCACGCCCGAGGGCGTGCGGCTGCTTGTCACCACCGACGAGGAGGTGGGATCGCCAAGCTCCCGTGCGCTCATCGAGGAGTCCGCGGCGGGGCTCGAGGCGGTGCTGGTCCTGGAGGCCTCGTATGAGGGCGCACTCAAGGTCGCTCGCAAGGGGACGGCTCAGTACACCGTCCAGATCAGGGGGCGGGCCTGGCACGCGTCAGAGCCCGGCCGGGGGGCCAACGCGACCCTGGAGATGGCACGGCAGATGCAGGACGTCGCCGCCCTCGCCGACACCCGGCTGGGGACGACCGCCACCCCGACCCTGGCGGTGGCGGGTACGACCGCGAACACGGTGCCCGCGCATGCGGAGTTCCGGGTCGATTCGCGCGCCGCATCGACGGCCGAGCTGGAGCGGATCGAGAGGGCGATGCGCGGGCTCCGGCCGCACCTCGACGGGACGGAGATCACCGTGCTGGGCGGGATCGACCGCGCGCCGATGTCCCGCGAGATCTCGCGCGGGCTGTTCGAGAAAGCTCAGGCCGTGGCGGTGACCCTCGGGCTGCCTCCTCTTCGGGGGGTGCTCGCACCGGGTGGCTCGGACGGCCAGTTCACCGCCGCCATGGGCACCCCCACTCTCGACGGCCTCGGCGCCGTCGGGGGCCATGCCCACGCCGAGGGGGAGTGGGTCGAGATCGAGAGGATGCCGGAGCGGGCCGCGCTGGTCGCCGCCCTGCTCCAGGACGTCCTCCTGAGCCCCAGAGGATCCGCGTAGGGGGGGTCCCTCAGACCTGGGCTACGGGGCCGCCGGCGAGTACTCCTCCAGCTCCGTCAGGTACCGGGCCCGCTCCGCGTCGCTGAGGAAGGCGGCTCGGAACGAATTCCCCGCCAGCTGGAGGAGCTGGGCGTCGTCGATGCCGAGATGGCGCTGGATGAGCCGGTAGTTGTCGTCGATGTAGCCGCCGAAGTAGGCGGGGTCGTCGGAGTTGACCGTGACCAGCAGCCCAGCTTTGATCATCGCGGGAAGGGGGTGATCCTCCATGCGACCGACCGCCCCCAGGCGCAGGTTGGAGAGCGGGCAGACGGTCAGCGGCACCTGCTCGTCGCGCAAGCGCGCCACCAGCGCCGGGTCCTCCAGGCAGCGGTTCCCGTGGTCGATGCGGGCGACTCGCAGCAGGTCGAGCGCCTCCCAGATGTAGCCGGAGGGTCCCTCCTCGCCGGCGTGAGCGACACAGCGGAAGCCCTCCTCCCGCGCGCGATCAAAGAGCTCGACAAACTCCGATGGAGGGTGGCCCACCTCTGCGGAGTCGAGCCCCACCGCGATGATGCGATCCCGGTATGGCAGAGCGGACTCCAGAGTCTCCATGGCCGACGCCAGGCTCCGATCCCGGAGGAAGCACATGATCAGCCGGCTGGTGATGCCGTATCGCTCCTCGCTGCGGGCGAGCACCGACCAGAGGCCGTCGACGACCGTCGCCATCGGCACGCCGCGCACGATGTGCGCCTGCGGATCGAAGAAGATCTCGGCGTGGCGGACGCCCTGCTCCCGGGCACGGCCCAGGTAGCCGCCGGCCAGATCCGCAAAGTCCTCCTCGGTGCGGAGCACCGCCATGGTCTCGTAGTACACGTCGAGGAAGGACTGGAGGTTGTGGAACCGGTATCGAGCGCGCAGCGCCGC
>Ga0302202_10005182_pt1 | contig 13394 bp, 9 predicted proteins | sample II_Bog_N3_3_FD_194579 | JGI IMG/M metagenome (GOLD analysis project Ga0302202, IMG submission 194579) | Peat permafrost microbial communities from Stordalen Mire near Abisko, Sweden - II_Bog_N3_3 | ecosystem: Environmental > Terrestrial > Soil > Wetlands > Peat | place: Sweden: Abisko, Stordalen...
TGGGGCAGAGTGGCTACGCCTTGATCGATGTCGTCACGCTTTTCTGCCCAGCTCGCGGTGACAATCTTGTACTTCGGGGTGTCCAACACCTTCGCGAGATCCGAAGGAGTGTAGTGATCCATGTCGAGGTATGTCTTGGTATCGGTGCCCCAAGTGTGTTCGGCAACGAGCAGGAGCCGCCGAAGCAGCGCCAGATCGCCTGCATCTCCGGCGTGCCATTGCCCTTGCCGGATCCACTCGCCGCGGAGGCGGGAAACTTCACGGAACCTTGCCACTTTGATGGGATCGCTGGGCACTCCGTAGATCCACGTATCGCCGATCTCCTGACGCACAACCGGGAGCTTTTCGCGGAACGGATAAACGGCGTTGGCAACCTCGGTCAGGGTCGATGCTTTGACCTCCGCGCCGGGAAAACGCCGGCGCAGATCCTGGTAGATGCCTCGGATTTGCTCCATCGAGTGCGGGCCCTCATTGTCGCTGCGCATTTCGATGGCGACGGCGAGCCCGGAGCCGGGGATCTCGACGACTCCGCCATACTCCTTGCGATGGTACATGACGACGATCGAGTCGCCGTTGGGTTCCTGCCACCGGAACAGGTCGGGTACGTCAGGCGGAGTGCTCGCGGAGTTGATGCCAATATCGAGGAGCTTGATGCCATTTTCAGCCAGCGGGGGCACGATGGACCGCGTATGGCCGGGCACGTCGGTCATCTTCGCGCCAGTGGTCGTGCGGCCGAAGCGGCGGTCCAGTGAACGCGAGAAGCCCAGCCCGCCCACGACCATCGACCGGTCGAGCACTTCGGTTTGCCAGGTGAAGGGCAGAGCGTGCCAGGCGAGGTCACCGGCGGCGATGGCGGCTTCGGTCCGCCGGCGCTGTTCCGGTGACGCCTGTTCGAGGTATTCCCAAAGCAGCCAGGAGCCGGTAGTCCAGACGTAGCGGTCGGATCCCGCATGGCGTATGGCCTCGGCGCGCTCGATGGCATTCGGGAAATGCTCGTCGAAATACCGGCGCATGACCGCTGCCTGGGTGTTCGTGAAGCCAACGTCGAGGTGGCACTTGAAGACGACGAGGACACGCGAGACGTTGGGCTGAGCAGCGGGAAGGACGGCGGGCGTACAGATCAGACTGGTGACAAAGTGACGACGGTTCATGGGTGGCCTGCGGATAAGCGTATCGCAACACAAGACAATCGGTAAGCACAACGTGGGTAGCGGGGCGCGCTGCTCTTTCCGAGGCACTGTGCGCTGAATGCGGGTAGACTCGCCTTATGCGCTGGATTCCCGCTCTTGCATTGCTTGCCGTCACCGTCCACGCCGCGGTGGTGACGAAGGATGTCGAATATGTCCGGCGCGGCGACCGGCCGCTGCTGCTCGATGCTTCCGTCCCGGACGGCCCGGGCCCGTTTGCGGCCGTCATTCTTGTCCATGGCGGAGGCTTCGCCGGCGGCAACAAGAACATGTACATCACGCCGATTTTCGCGCCATTGACCGACGCGCATTTCGCCTGGTTCACCATCGACTACCGGCTGGCGCCCGCCGCGCAGTTGCCGGCGCCAGTCGATGACATTCTCAGCGCGCTCGAGTGGGTCCGCCGGCATGCTGCCCAGTACAAGGTCGATCCTAAACGGATTGCATTGCTGGGCGAATCGGCCGGTGCATACCTGGTGGACTATGCCGCGATTGTCGCTCCAAAAGAGATTGCGCCCGCGGCTGTCGTGTCGTTCTATGGGCCTCACGACCTGCTGTACGAGCACTCCGGAGAGACGGTCAACTCGGGAGTGGCGGGCCTGACGGGCGTTCATAAGCTGGACGCGGACGGGGAGAAGAGGCTGCGTGCCGTTTCCCCTTACTACCTGGTTCGCGAAGGCCTGCCGCCGTTCCTGCTGGTCCATGGCGACAAGGATCAAATGGTTCCCTACGAACAATCGCCGCGGTTTTGCAAGGCGCTCCAGACGCGGGGCGGCGAGTGCGAACTATTCACTGTCGTTGGTGGAATACACGGGATGGGCGTGTGGGAGCAACATAGCGACCAGTGGGCTTACAAGGCTAAGGTCGTTGAGTGGCTGCGGCAGAAACTGCGCTAAGCGGGAGCGTCGCCCGATCGCGCTTACCCACAGCCTGCACAGAGCCGCAAATGTCGAAGAGCGGCAACGCGCCATGTCCACCGCTCCCTGACGGTCGCGGCTCCGGCATTGACCGCTCTCTTCGTTCGCGGTTCGGTGCTGGGGGGTGAACGGTCCGCCGGTCGTGGGGAGATCTGTGCTGATCACTGGTCCCGCCGCGGGTGATCAGAGTCGAGGAAAACGAATGCTGTCGATGCAGGAGTAGAATTGCGTCAAATGAAACGTCTCTTACGCGTGCTGAGTTGTCTTGTGCTGGCTGCCTGCTTCGCGTGGGCCTCCCAGGCTGCGATCACCTTTTCCCAATCGTCGCCCTCCGTGGAGGCTTACGACTACGTGGAGATCACCATACACACCGACTCGCCCGGCGTCCAGAATCCTTTCACCGAAGCCGCGGTGACAGGCTCGTTCGGCAAGGCCGGTTCCAGCGAGCGGTTGAACGTCGACGGGTTCTGCGATTCCAGCGACGGGACCACGTTCCGCATCCGCTTCATGCCAGCCTCGGCCGGAGCTTACACGTACTCCGTCGTTTACAACGCGCACGGCACGCAGAAGAGCTATGACGGGAAATTTCAAGCGGTCGACGGCCACCGGCGCGGGCCGATCCGCGTGGACCCAAAATACCGCTGGCACTTCGTCTGGGAAGGGACCGGCGAGCACTACTTCTTCAACGGCACGACGGCTTTCTTTCTCGCAGGCTGGCGGGACGACCGCGTCATCAACTTCAGCCTGGAGCGTTTGCATCGCTTGAAGATCAACCGCGTGCGCGTGTTGGTGGGAGGCCGCGTTTCCACCATGTACGGCGAGCCCGTGATGAACAGCGACGAGTTCAGCGTTTACTTGAGCCCGTGGCCGGCCGTGAAGGCCGACGACTTCAACCATCCCGGTTTCGACTACTCCCGGTTCAGAGTCGAGCACTGGCAGAAATACGAGCGCATGCTGCGGTTCGCGCGCGATCGGGACATGATCGTTTCCGTCATCTTCGACATCGGTGATGGCGTGGTTCACACTGTGCCCGGCAGTGACGACGAGCGCCGCTACATCCGTTATGCGGCGGCGCGCCTGGCTGCGTTCTCGAATGTCACTTGGGACCTCGGGGACGATCTGGACTCGTTCCGCGACGACAAGTGGGCGCATGAGACGGGAACTCTGCTGGAGGGTTGGGATCCGTACAAGCATCTCGCGACGACGCATCCGGTCCATCGCGAGCATCAGGACCGCGCGTCCGATTGGTTCGGGTTCACGTCCATCCAGGATTGGTCGCGGCGTCAACACGCTCTGATGCTGGAGGAACGTCAAATCCAGATCAAGACGGGCCGCATTATTCCGCAAACGAATGAGGAATACGGCTACGAGGACCACTACCCGAGGTGGGCTCCGGAACCTCCGGGCGACTCGGCGGAAACGCTGCGCAGAACGGCGTGGGAAATCGCCATGGCGGGCGCATACGGCACGGCGGGAGAAACCGCGCGGCGCGGGACCAACATCTGGCCCGACACGGGCGGCGGATGGATGAACGGCCGCAGCGACGATACCACGACGATGCTGAACGGCTACGCGCACATGGTGGAATTCTTCACGAGCTTCGAGTGGTGGAAGACGGAGCCGCACGATGAACTGATCAACAACGGGGCGTACTGCGTGGCCGAGCCGGGCGCAATCTATGCGGTCTACCTGCCCAAAGGCGGCAAAGTCGCCGTGGATCTGAAGCCCGGCCGGTATCGGGCGGAATGGTTCAGCGCGATGACGGGCGAGATCGTGCCGATCGGAACCGTGGACGGTCCCGCGTGGACATCACCCGCCGCACCGGATGGGAACGACTGGGCGCTGCTGCTGCGCAAGTGAGCATGCCCCCTGGGATCGCCGATCTCCAGATCGGCTCCGATCACCCGCGTGTGCGGCGACTCCCATGCACATTCGCGTGCCCGGAGGCCGGCCTGCAGTTGCCGGCGGTCGAAGTGTGAGCCAGACCGAGCCGATCTGGAGATCGGCGGTCCCAGGGGCCGACCTTCTATCCAACACCCCAGGGGCTGCGCATGGCGCGGCGCATCATCATGCGGGCCATCTCGTTGCCGATGACGGTTTCCTTTGCCGGGTCCCAGCGAACGGGCGCGCCGGTACGGATGCAGAGGTCGGAAAGCTGGCTGATCAGGTCGGAGCGGAAGGCGCTCTCGATGCCATCCACCGTCTGCGACCCGGTGCGGATAGCGCGAACCCAATCCTGGTGGTGGGCGGCGGTCAGCGTCTGCTGGAAACCCTTGGGCAGGCCCTCGGGAATGGTGGCGAGGGCCGAGTCGTGGAGATGGACCTCGTTTGGTCCAATCACCGAACCCATGAGCGATTCGGGGCTCGTCAGAACTCTGCCGTAGTTGACGATCACCCAGCCTTCGGTACCGACGAAGACCGCGCCGTTGGGCATCTTGGCAGCGTCGGGGCCGGTCATGCTCCACTCGACCGCGGGATGCGGCGCGTCAGCTATGCCGTGATAGGTATTCGAATCCATGAAGTCCAGCACCAGGCCATCGGCCCAGGTGCAGCGGACGTTCCACTGAATCGCGGTATCGAAGAATCCCTCGGTGGGGAACTGGCCGGAGCCTTCGTAAAGCACGGGCGGCTCCGTGCGACCGGTGGCGTCGGCCCAACGCTGCATCTGGTCGAGCGGATGAGCGGCCCAGTTGGCGATGTTGCCCAGGGTGTAGTCCGAGAGATTGAAGATCGACCGTGGATCGTCGGTGAGGCAGCGGCCGGCGCTGAACGGCCGGACCGGCGCGGGCCCGAGCCAGCGGTCGTAGTCGAAGCCCGCCGGAATCGGAATCACCGGGACCGCTGAGCCGCCCGAGACCGAGGGCGGCCCCACGACGTAGATCTTTCGCACCTTGCCGATGCGGCCGTTGACGACCAACTCGATGCCCTTGCGGGTCTCGTTGTTGGAACGAAGCTCAGCTCCGTATTGGAAGATCTTCTTGTATTTGCGGGCGGCGTTGCGCGCGGCCAGGTCCTGCTCGACACTGACGCCGAGGGGCTTTTCGCAATGCACGTGTTTGCCGGCGGCCAGCGAGGGAAGCAGCATGGAGACGTGCCAGTGATCGGGCGCGGCGATGTAGACGCCGTCGATGTCTTGTTGGGCCAGCAACTCGTGGAAATCGGCGTACATGCGGATGCCGCGCCGCTGGACGCCCGGGCGCTGCTCCGCGTACTGCTGCTCCAGGATCGCCTTCGCGCTGAGCCGGCGGCTCTCCTGCGCGTCGCAGAGGGCGACGATTTCGACGTTGTCGAACGACGGGTATTGCCTGGTTTCAAACAGCGCGCGTCCGCCCGAACCAATGATGGCCACCGTCACGCGGTCGCTGGCCGCCGTGCCGCCTCGGCCTAGCGCGCTGGCAGAGACGATGGCGGGCGCGGCCAGCGCCGCGCTGGCGGAGGCGTTCAAGAATTGTCTGCGGGTTGAGGCGGGAAGTTTTGGCATGCGCGGTCTCCTGGACTGATCGGACCAGTTTCCTGTACTGGCTTGGCTGAGAGTATATCGCCGCAACGACCACGCCGGCGCGACTGAGCAGCAGTGAGCTGCCGGCTATCCGGGCACTCGGCGGGCGCCAGTCGAACGCGGCTTGTAACGGCTACTTCACCGGCGCAAGAATCATCTTTGCCAGCCCGCAGGCATCCCGGACTCGCACTCCACAGGAGCGGAAATTCAGGCTCTTGTCCATGCAGACGCGCACTTCGCGCAGGTACCTGTCGTCGCAATACAGTGCGAAGTTTTCACTTTTCAGCCCCGGGTTGGCGTCTATGAGGCCTTGCCGGAACTCCTTCACGGGCACAACCAGTGCAGTCTTGGGACCTTGGTACTTCGCGGGGATCTTCACTTTTTGCCACGCAGTCCGGGTCAGCTTGAAGAACTCGGCTGGCGGCAACCCGCTGCACGTCCCGTGCGCGCCCCACTCGTGGACGATCAACTGGTGGCTGGGCATGATGTCGAGCACCGATTTTTCTGCCTGAGGATCCAAAGCCTTCGCTGGCGTACAGGTGCGCGGGTTCATGCCTCGTTGATTCTCCGGCCACAAGCCGTGCACGACGAAGCCGAAATGCCGGCCCGGCGCGCATTGCGGGTCGCTTGGGTCGTCGCCCATCTCCATGCAGTATTGGGGCGACCACGACAGGCTGAGCAGGTAGTAGTCGAATTGCCCGGGAGTGGACGGAGGCGCGTCGCGCCTCTGCGCGAGAGCAGGCAGCAGGAATGCCGCAAAAAGAAACAGGCCGGCCGTCAGAGTTCGCATGCTTAGTTCCCTATCGTAGCTGTCTTCGCGGCGCTTCGAAACTCTCCACTGCTTCCGGTTGGAGCGGGCTTGCGCCTGTGGCGCGCGCAATGTCGGGCGGCGCTCCAGAGCCGCCCGGGGCCAGACCCCGCAAGTTTGTCCGGAGCGGGCTCTGGAGAGCCCGCGCGGCGCTGGAGCGCTGCCCCACAACTCTCAGCGGCCTTCGCCAATGCGGTGCAACTTCATGAGGTTCGTCGTGCCCGGCCGGCCGATCGGCTGCCCGGCGACGAAGACCACGCTATCTCGCGGCTTGACGTAGCCCCGCTCCAGCATCGTGCGGTCCATCTGCGCCATCATCTCGTCGGTGGACGCGGTCTCTTTCGCCACCACCGCCTGCACCCCGTAAACGATGCTGAGGACTCGCGCGACGTTCTCGCTGGCGGTGAAGACGAAGATCGGCACGGGTGGGCGGAACTTCGAGACCAGCCGCGCGCTCGACCCGCTGGCGCTGAAGACCACGATTGCCGTAGCCTGCGACATACGCGCGGCACGGTAGGCGCTGTCGGCGACGATTTCGGCGTGCGTGACGTAGTCGCGATTCAGCAACTCGCGGAAGCCATGGCGGCGCACGGACTCGTCGGCCTGCGCCGCCGTGCGCACCATCATCTTCACCGTCTCAACCGGGAATTTGCCCACCGAGGTTTCGGCGGAGAGCATCACCGCGTCGGTGCCGTCGTAAATGGCGTTGGCGACATCGCTGACTTCGGCGCGCGTGGGGAACGGGTTCTCGATCATCGATTCCATCATCTGCGTGGCCGTGATCACGAACTTGCCCGCGCGGCGGGCCTTCTCGATGATCGACTTCTGAATGAAGGGCACCTTCTCCATCGGCATCTCGACGCCGAGATCGCCACGCGCCACCATCACGCCGTCGCTCTCCTGCAGAATCTCGCCAATCGTGTCGACCGCTTCGGGCTTTTCGATCTTGGCGATGATCGGAATGTTGGCGCCCTTTTCTTCGAGGAACAGGCGCAGCACGTCGCTCGGCCGGCGGACGAAGCTCATCGCCACCATGTCAATGCCCTTGCGGAGACCTGACTGCAGGTCGGCCATGTCCTTGCGCGTCAGCGATGGCGTGCTCAATTGAGCGCCCGGCAGGTTGATGCCCTTGTTGTCCTTGATGAGGCCGCCCGTGACGACGGTACAGCGTGCGCGCACGCCGTCGGCGTCGAGAACGCGCAGTTCCAGGCTCCCGTCCGCCAGCAGAACCCTGTCGCCCGGCTTCAGATCCCTGGCGAAGTCGGCGTAGGTTGTCGAGGCGATGGTCTCGTTTCCAAGAACGTCTTCCACCGTGATGGTGAAGTCGGAACCTGGCGTGAGCGTGGCCTGACCGTCCTGGAACTTGCCCAGACGGATCTTCGGCCCTTGCAGATCCAGAAGGATTCCGATGTGCAATCCGCGCTGTTGGGATTCGCTCCGGATGGTATCGATCCAGCCCTCTCTCACCTCCGCCGAGCCATGTGAGGCGTTCAGCCGGAAGACGTTCACGCCGGCGTCGATCAGCAGGCCGATCATCCTGGCATCGCTGCAGGCTGGCCCGACAGTGGCAACGATTTTTGTGTTTGTCATGCGCGGGGAAAGAGAGTGCGTTACGATGGCCTACACTGCCATTATGCCCCTCTATCAGGCTGTAATCCTCGCGTTGGTTCAAGGGTTCACCGAATTCCTGCCAATCAGCAGTTCTGGACATCTCGCTCTCGCGCCCTGGCTTTTGGGCTGGAAAGACCCGGGGCTCACATTCGATATCGCCCTCCATCTGGGAACGCTGGTGGCGATTATTATTTACTTCTTCAAAGACTGGGTCCAGGTGCTGGGTCAGGGATTCGGTTTGAATGCCGGTTCGGATCCCGAATTAAAAGTCAATCGCAATCTGCTTTGGCTGATGGCCGTTGCGACGGTGCCCGCCGGCATCGCCGGCCTGGCTTTGCATAAGGCGGCGGACACCACTCTGCGCGAACCTCCGGTGGGCATGTATGTGATTGGCGGCATGCTGATCGGAGTCGGCCTGTTGATGTGGTGGGCCGAACGTGCAGGCAAGCAGGACAAGGACATTGGCAAGCTCGGCCTGTGGGACGCTCTCCTGGTCGGTTGCGCCCAAGCTGTTGCCGTCATTCCGGGTACGTCGAGGAGCGGCATCACCATCACTGCGGGGCTGTTCCGCGGATTCAGCAGGGGAGCCGCGGCCCGCTTCTCCTTCCTGCTGTCCACGCCGACCATCGCCGCGGCCGCCGCAAAGGCCGCTTGGGATTTGCACAAAGCGGGCGGGATCGCGCCCGACATGCGAATGCCGTTCGTGGTCGGCATCATTGTCAGCGGATTGAGCGGAACCGTCGTTGTCGCGTTCCTCATGCGGTTCCTCCGCCTGCACTCGATGATGGTTTTTGTCTGGTATCGCTTAGCCCTTGGTATACTGATAATCGCTCTGGCTCTTGCTGGCCGGTAATTCCGGCATGAAATTGGTATCTTTCGCCCAGATTCCGCGCGTTCGGGAGCTGATGGGGATTTTGTGCCTTGTCGCGTTCCTGGCGGTTGTACTCTCGCTGGCTACCTTCGATCCGGCCGATCCTTCCTGGAATACGGCGTCTCCTTCCGATCCGCCACACAACGCGATCGGCCGTGTCGGCGCCTCCGTGGCGGACCTGGGCTACCAGAGCCTGGGCCTCTCCGTCTGGCTTCTGCCGGTCGTGTTGCTGGTTGCCGGGTGGCGGTCCTTGAAGCTTCGCCCGATAGGCCCTCCAATTTCCCGCGGAGTCGGTTACGCGCTGGCCGCGGTTTCGGTGAGCGGCTTCTTTGCTCTCGCCGGTCCGCATGTCGACTGGCACGGCTCCTTTGAAATCGGTGGAATGGCGGGTCTGCTCATCGCCACCACGTTGACCCGCTACCTGAACCCGGCAGGCACACTCATCCTGCTGGGCACCTTCCTGCTGCTCGCGCTGTATCTCATTTCGTCCTTCACGCTGCATGGGCTCTTCCCCAATCTTGGAGCGACGCTCGCTTCGTACCTTCCGACTCGCCGCCGCCGCCGCGCGGAGTCAGGATCGGGAGCTGCCGGCGATGAGCACGCCATCGTCTCCGCTTCATCGGCTTGGGTTTCCGCAGCTTCTGCCTCCGATGACCCGCGCAGAAGCAGGCGCTCTTCCGAACCCTTCCCCGAGTCCGAAATGGCGCAGGAGCCCATTTCGGCAGGCTTGCCCCCTGGACTCGAAAGCGATCTCGCAGCCTATGCCGAAGACGACTTCAGCGGGGACTATGCACCCGCGGGCGTCACCGGGGACGCCGCCTCGCATGCCTCGTTTCCTGCCAATCGCTGGGAGCCCAGGTCATCCGATCCCGCGCCAGCCGCCAACGATGCTCCCCCGTGGGAAGAAGACATCCCGATCCGCAGCATTGTGGACGAAGAACCGCCGCGCGAATTCGAGCCCAGGCGTTCGACGCCCAGGCCGGAGACAATCCGGTCGGCCGCCTGGGAACTGCCTTCGACGATGCTGCTCAACCAGCCGTCGGACCGTGAGGCGTACGACAGCGCCGAGCTCAAAGAAGTCGCCGTTCGCATCAAGGCGAAGCTGGAGGAATTCAATGTTCTTGGCAACGTTGCGCAGATCAACCCCGGTCCGGTGGTCACCACCTTCGAGTTCAAACCCGATGCGGGAGTGAAAATCGCCAGAATCACCACGCTCAGCGAGGATCTCTGCCTGGGCCTGCAGGCCGAGTCAATCCTCATCGAGCGCATTCCCGGCAAGCCGACGGTCGGCATCGAAGTGCCCAACAAACGGCGGGAGATGATCAGTCTCCGCCAGATACTCGAATCCGACGAGTTCCACGACGCGCCGGCGCGGCTCACCTTCGCGCTCGGCAAGGACATCAGCGGGCGCATCCGCGTCAGCGAACTCGAAAAGATGCCCCACCTGCTGATTGCGGGCTCCACGGGTTCGGGCAAGAGCGTGATGTTGAATACGCTCATCATGTCGGTGCTTTACAAGTCCACGCCCGACGAGGTCCGCATGATTCTCGTCGATCCGAAGCGCGTCGAACTCGGCATCTACGATGGCATTCCGCATTTGCTCACGCCGGTCATCACCGAACCTAAGAAGGCCGTGAACGCCTTGCGTAACGGCGTTCTCGAGATGGAGCGCCGCCTGAAACTGCTGGCGAGCTATGGCGTCCGGAACATCGACCAGTTCAACAAGAAGATCCAGCAATTGAAGGGCAAGCCGCTCTCGCTATTCCCCGATTCGGAGACGGAGCAAACCGAGCCGGTCGAGCCGGAGAAGCCGCTGCCCTTCATCCTCATCGTCATCGACGAGTTGGCGGACCTGATGATGCTGGAGCGCGCCGGCGTCGAGGAGTCCGTCATCCGCCTGGCCCAGATGGCGCGCGCCGTGGGCATGCACATCGTGCTGGCCACGCAGCGGCCTTCCGTGGACGTCATCACCGGCCTGATCAAAGCGAACTTTCCCGCACGCATCAGTTTCCGCGTCGCCACACGCGTCGATTCGCGTACGGTGCTCGACGTGATGGGTGCGGAGCACCTGCTCGGCAAAGGCGACATGCTGTTCCTGCCGCCCGGCTCCTCGCGCCTGGTGCGCGTGCACGGGGCTTTTGTCACCGAGACGGAAATCGCCGCTGTCGTCGATTTCTGGAAGCGGCAGTCGACTCCCGAATACGATCAGACGTTCCTGCTTGCTCCGCCCACCGACGATGAGGATGAGCCAGATGAATTGGCGGGTGACGAGGACCCGCTCTACCGCGACGCCGTGGGCGTAGTTTGCGAGATGGGCAAGGCCTCCACGTCGATCCTCCAGCGGCGCCTGCGCCTGGGTTACGGACGCGCGGCGCGCATCCTGGACCAGATGCAGCACGAAGGCATCATCGGTCCACCCGACGGCTCCAGGCCTAGAGACATCTTCCGCCGGCCCGATTGGCTGGACGCCCCCGGCGACTGAGTTCCTGCAGCCTCGCGGCTGTATTCGCATGCCCGGGGGGCCCACCTGAGCCGGGCCCCCCGGTCTTTTCTTCCGGCGTTTTTCGCGATGTTATGACGGTTTCGCCCGTCTGTCATTCCCACTAAACATTGCTGCGGGATGTTGTTGTAGACGCGCACCGTGCGGTCGTTTTCCCGATGCCTCGCTTCCCGCTCCTGACTCCAGCCGTTCCGCCGCCAGCGGAGGGCATGCCGCTGCTGAGCGTTCTTCGTAGGGCCGGCGAGCATCCAGTCGAGATCCTGGTCCGCCGCTGGAGTTGGGAATCGGCGGTGTTCAGCTCGTTCTTCCGGGGCCTGATCTTCTTCACGGTGAACTTGAAAGCGGGCTGGCGCGTCCGCGCCGCCATGATGGTCCGCTGAAACAGAAACCCGGCGCCGGGCAGGAGTGGAAACGGCGCGCCGCTCTGCCTGGGCCGCCATTGCTTCCGAGTGCCTGATGCTCTACCTTGAAATGCATGACTGGCGCTCGGGCCCCAAGCTGAGTTCCCGGATTCGCCCCGACTTCCTTTCCACGGCCGGTAACCGGCTGGGCCAGGAGATGAGAGGATCCGTATGAGCAATCGAATCTGGGCACGCCGGGAGTGGCTGAGTCTTCTTACCAAATCGTTGTTTCTGGCGCCGCTGCGCGCCGCGCCATTTGCCAGCTTTGGTGGTGGAGAACGCGCGTCCCAGCGCTACTTCCGCGCTGACGCGGTCATCATGCTCTTTTCTTTACCCATCTTCTCGAAAGCTGGCGTTGGCAGCGGCTTCGCCTTCGTGGAGGATTTGGAAGGCTCCAATTCCCGCACGCGCCGGCTTGGCTTCGGCGCCGGATCGTGGCCCGACAAGGCGGCGGGGCTCAACCGGCTCGGCTATATTCATGAGACCGTCGTAGAATCTTCCGGCAATCTGGCCGAAGCGGAGTACTTCGGCTTTATGAGCACCTCCCAGGAAGAGCGTCTGGAGGAGGCCCGTGCAGCACTCAACCAGAAGCAACAGGAGGCACTCTTCTCCGCCGTGCGGGGCGAAACGAGCCGTGGCGCCTATTCGGCGCGGTTTACCCGGTTTCTCTCGCGCGATGCCGTCAACTGGAGGTTCTGGCGCAAGGTGGCGGCCGCGGCTGAGAAGTCATTTGACGGTGATTGTCTTTCACGTCGCGAGGAGCGCGGATCCCCGGGCAAACCCGAGACCGTCATCCCCACGCTTCTGTATTCGCTGCTGCGCGTCCGCGAAAGCGGCTTCGCGCCGGTACGGACGACGTTCATTTACGGCGGCGTTCAGCGTTCGCTCGAAACCAGCTCAGCGCCAGACGCCAGGATGGGCGAAAAGCTCCGCGAACGCGGCATCGTTACGAACGCGAAGTCCGTCGTTCACATGACAGGCACCATCCGCAATCTGAAGCTCGGCACCAAGACGCATTTCAGCGTCTGGTGGGATCGCGATTCGGATTCCGCGTTGCCGGTGCGCATTGAACTCGAACCGAAGATTTTTCTCCGGCTGGCCTTCGAGGCGGATCGTGAGCCACAGCCCAAAGCGTAGACGCGGCCAGACGCCGTCTGCCTGAGTGGAACTCGCATCGCTCTTTCCACGGAAAAGGGGCCGTTCCCACATGGGAAGCGGCCCCTTGATCTCCCACCATGGAGATTCTTTTTAGGCGTAGCTCGCAACGGCGCCGCGATTGCGTTCGGCGCGCTCGGCTTCGGCCTTCTCGTTGTAGCCGCTTGCCCGGTGCGCGGCCAGCGGCTCTTCGGCCAGACCCTTGGACTTGCGCCACTCGCGGAGCAACGGGCGCACATCGGTGAAGAAGGCCTCGCGCAGGCATTCCTCGGCGTCGATCAGGTTGCCCTTGGCCTGCTCGGCGACCAGCTTCTCACGATCGACCAACGTCGCTTTCAGATACATCTCCTGCGCCGTGCAGGCCGTCTGGATCATCTCCTCAACCTTGTTCTTCAGGTTGTGGCTCTGGTCCACCATATAAGCGATGTCCGCCTTCTTGCCCTGT
>Ga0302202_10005193_pt1 | contig 13376 bp, 12 predicted proteins | sample II_Bog_N3_3_FD_194579 | JGI IMG/M metagenome (GOLD analysis project Ga0302202, IMG submission 194579) | Peat permafrost microbial communities from Stordalen Mire near Abisko, Sweden - II_Bog_N3_3 | ecosystem: Environmental > Terrestrial > Soil > Wetlands > Peat | place: Sweden: Abisko...
ATTGGCTAGCTACCCGGCCTGACCCCAGTCCGCCTGTCCATCTCGTGTCCGGGTGGAAAGTACTGGCGTTCACCCTGATTGCCCTGGCGTTGATGTATACCGGCTTTGCCTGGGACCTGGCGGTGCGACGTGCAGAGGTGCTGGAGATTTTCAAAATTCCGAAACCATAGGGCCGTTGCCCTTTTTGGATGTGCCGCTGACAATGTTGCGCGAGGGCTCCTTACAGAGCAGGGGTATTGAGCATCACGGCGACATCGGCTCAATACTGTGGACGTGCAAGGCTCGCCGGCCTTGTGGTAGCGGCAACCGGCAAGAGTGGTTGGCTCCCGACCCCTTTCTCGCGGTGACACCGGAAGGTGCTAAGCGAAGCGCTGCGACTACCAGTCCTCAAACCTTTCTCGAAACAGAAGAAATAGCCCGCAGAAAGATCTCATGTTTCCTACGTGTTTCAGGCGTGGGAGAATATTGCGTGCGCAAAAGGTGAACGCTAGAGTCTGGCTGTCGCTGCCAATTCAGCGATACGGGTTTTGCAGCCCGGAATAGCAAAGGCGCACAGCGCCGCGAAAGCGGTTTTTGTGCTCGCTTCATGGCGGGCTGTGCGCAGGAGGCTTCGGCCTGCCGGTTCCTTTGCTCCGGTCTGCAAACCTGTGTACGGCTCGCCACCTTTCGTTTTGCAGCGTGGATGACGAGCTCCTTACCTAGCAAAGGAGTTTCACCATGACCAAGAAAATCACTCCCGATCCACCGAGCATTCGCAACGCTTCCAGCATGGCGGACAGAGATATGTACCTCCGTAAAGTCTCTGATGAGCCTTCAAGTGAGTCTGAGCCGGCACCGGCAAATACGCCCCGGTTGCTCGATACCCTCGCGTTCACCTGCTCCAAACCCGTCATCCCCGAAGCCCCGTACAAGCCGACGCTGTTTGCCATCCAACCGGGCGTCAATGCCCTGGATGCGCTGACCTACGTTTCGAATCTGCTCGAAACGGCGGAGCTCAATGGCGACGAAGTCAGCCTGCATATCAACCCCGTCGAGCGGGCGTTGTTCTGGGGCATGTTGCATTCGGTGGAAGTAGCGCGTGCGGTGGTGGATGCGTTGCTGGAGGGTTCGCGAGCACCTGATTCTGTGTCACCGTCATTCGACTGAAACCGACAAGTGAAAACGAAAAAAGCCCGCCAAAGGCGGGCTTTCAACACTTTCGTATGTTCCCAGCGAAATCAATGCTTACAGCATTTTAGCCTTGTCCGGGGGGCATTATTCTATCTCATCGCTTTCGGCATCCTGGCGCACGGCGGCCAGTTGTCTCAGTAACTCCGGCAATGCAGATTGCACGGTGTCCCACACTACATCGAGGTTGATGTCGAAGTAACCGTGGGCAATGCGGTTGCGCATACCGCGCATGCTGCGCCACGGTACTTGCATGTGAGCCTGGGTAAACTCGGAGTAGTCGTCCATCACTTTCGTCGCCGCTTCACCGATGATGATTAGGCTCATGATGACAGCCTGCTGGGTACGCTTGTCCTCCAGGAAGTCATCCTTGGCCAGCCCTTCCACGAAGCTGCACGCATCGACCGCAGCCTGCTGCATGTGGTCGAGGTAATCGGGCAGGCGGTTCTCGCTCATACGGGCTGCGCTTCCGCGAGAACCTTGGCACGGAACTTTGGCGGTAGATCGGGAGGGGTCAACAGATCGACGTGGATACCCAGTAACGACTCCAGCTCATCTTGCAGGCCGCCCAGATCGAACATCGTCGTGCCGGGCAGCGCGTCGACCAGTAGATCGAGATCGCTACCGTCCCCGTCAGTACCGTGCAGCACTGAGCCAAAGACGCGCGGGTTCGCCGCGTGAAAGCGACTTGTCGCTTCGCGTACTGCGCCTCGATTCATGTCGAGTACAACAGACGGTCGCATGATCATTCTTCCTTATCGAAACTCGTGAAGAGGGTATGCAATCAAGAATGGAGTTTCAAGAACTGTATTCGGGGGCAAAAACGAAAAAAGCCCACCAAAGGCGGGCTTTCAACACTTTCGTATGTCCACCCGGCGAAATCAATGCTTACAGCATTTGAGCCCTGTCCGGGTGGCTAATGGAGCAAATCCTATGGATAAGCGACGGCCCCGTCAACGGTAAAAAGCGCTGACGTAGCAATGGCAATGTCACATTCACCACCGCTATCGCTGGCAAGCCAGCTCCCACAAAATCGGTGTTTCATCGCGAAATCTCGCCGAGAACCTAACCCGGTGGCTTGCCGGGACGCCGCATCGTAGCAATGGTGTTCTTTTGGGCGGCGCAAGACTCAAGGGCCCCTTCGCGGGCAAGCCCTGCTCCTACAGTTTTGTGTCATGTACAAAATTGCGGCACGACGATGCACTGTAGGAGCAGGGCTTGCCCGCGAAGCTTTTGGCGATCTCACGGGCGCCTTCGCTGCGACGGGGTGTGCCGACAAGCCAAGGTCCACGACGGATCGTGTTCAGTCTGCCGGCCGGGGCTAGCGCCGTGCCGCCAGATACGCGTTGTAATCCGGCACCCGATACTCATGCGCCTGTTCCATCATCGGGCTGCTGAGCAGGTAATCGGCGGTGCACTCATTACAGGCCACGGGAATATTCCACACCGCCGCGACCCGCAGCAACGCCTTGATATCCGGGTCGTGGGGCTGCGGCTCGAACGGATCCCAGAAGAACACCAGCATGTCCACCCGCTGCTCGGCAATGCGGGCACCCAGTTGCTGGTCGCCGCCCAACGGGCCGCTGATCATGCTTTCCACCGCCAACCCCAGGCGCTTGTTCAGCAACAACCCCGTGGTGCCCGTGGCCACCAGTTCATGCTGGGCCAGACGGTCTTTCTGGCGCTCGGCCCAGTCCAGCAAGAACACTTTGCAATGGTCATGGGCCACCAGGGCGATACGCTTGCGCGCCGCCATGGTGGCCTGGGTAAAGCTGATCCCTATCATCGGTTCCTGCTCCACACCTGTTCCTCGTTCCCCATGACGCGCTTATTCTGCGTTGCACAGCGCCAGGCAGTTATCCAGCATGCGGTTGGAGAAACCCCACTCGTTGTCGTACCAGGCCAGGACCTTGACCAGCTTGCCGCTGGCCTTGGTGTGGTTGGCGTCGAAGATCGACGACAGCGGGTTGTGGTTGAAGTCGCTGGAAACCAGCGGCAGGGTGTTGTAACCCAGGATCTTCGAATGCTGGCTGGCTTCCTTGAGCAGGGCGTTGACTTCTTCAGCCGTGGCCTCGCGCTTGAGTTGCACGGTCAGGTCCACCAGGGACACGTTGATCACCGGTACACGCACGGACATGCCGGTCAGCTTGCCCGCCAGTTCCGGCAGTACCAGGCCTACCGCTTCGGCGGCGCCGGTCTTGCTCGGGATCATGTTCTGGGTCGCCGAACGCGCGCGGTACGGGTCGGTGTGGTAGACGTCGGTCAGGTTCTGGTCGTTGGTGTAGGCGTGGATAGTGGTCATCAGGCCACTTTCGATACCCAGCTCGCGGTGCAGCACCTGGGCCACCGGGGCCAGGCAGTTGGTGGTGCACGACGCGTTGGAAATGATCTGGTGCGATTGGCGCAGGATGTCATGGTTGACCCCGTACACCACGGTGGCATCGGCGCCTTTGGCCGGTGCGGAAATAATCACTTTGCGGGCGCCGGCAGTCAGGTGCGCGGCGGCCTTGGCACGGTCGGTGAACAGACCGGTGCATTCAAAAACCACGTCGATCTTCTCGGCGGCCCAGGGCAGTTCGGCCGGATTGCGGATCGCGCTGACCGAGATACGGTCACCGTTGACGGTCAGGCTTTCATTGTCATGTTCTACGCTGGCATCGAAGGTGCCGTGAACCGTGTCGTACTTGAGCAGGTGAGCATTGATGGCGCTGTCGCCCAGGTCGTTGATGGCGACGACCTGCAGGTCCTGGCGGTAACCTTGGGTATAGAGTGCACGCAGGACGTTGCGGCCGATGCGGCCAAAACCGTTGATTGCGATTCGTAGAGTCATTTAGGGAAGCGCCTGTCATAGTTTTGTTGTTGGAATTACAAGATTATTCGCATAAAAATAGAAAACAAGCCTTTTTAGTGGCAATATTTTGTTTTATCTACAACGAGTGACCTGAATCAACAGGTCCAGATGATTGAAAAGCCCCGTCGCACGAGGCTTTCGGTCAGCTTGGAACCACAGGTCGCCACATCCGTTAGCCTGGAGTTCTACACATGCATCCCCGCGTCCTTGAGGTCACCGAACGGCTCGTCACCCGCAGCCACGCCACTCGCCAGGCGTATCTGGCACTGATTCGCGGTGCCGCCAGTGACGGCCCGATGCGCGGCAAGCTGCAATGCGCGAACTTCGCCCACGGCGTGGCCGGCTGTGGCACCGACGACAAGCAGAACCTGCGCATGATGAATGCCGCCAACGTGGCGATCGTTTCTTCCTATAACGACATGCTCTCCGCCCACCAGCCTTACGAAACCTATCCGCAACAGATCAAGCAGGCCCTGCGCGAGATCGGTTCGGTCGGCCAGTTCGCCGGTGGCGTGCCGGCCATGTGCGATGGCGTGACCCAGGGCGAGCCGGGCATGGAGCTGGGTATCGCCAGCCGCGAAGTGATCGCACTGTCCACCGCCGTGGCCCTGTCCCACAACATGTTCGACGCGGCGATGATGCTCGGCATCTGCGACAAGATCGTGCCCGGCCTGTTGATGGGCGCCTTGCGCTTCGGTCACCTGCCGACCATCTTCGTGCCCGGCGGGCCGATGGTCTCGGGGATTTCCAACAAGGAAAAAGCCGACGTGCGCCAGCGTTATGCCGAAGGCAAGGCCAGCCGCGAGGAGCTGCTGGAGTCGGAGATGAAGTCCTACCACAGCCCCGGCACCTGCACCTTCTACGGCACCGCCAACACCAACCAGTTGCTGATGGAAGTCATGGGCCTGCACTTGCCGGGCTCGTCCTTCGTCAACCCGAATACCCCGCTGCGCGATGCCCTGACCCGCGAAGCGGCGCACCAGATCACCCGCCTGACCAAACAGAGCGGCAGCTTCATGCCCCTGGGTGAGATTGTAGACGAGCGTTCGCTGGTCAACTCCATCGTCGCCCTGCACGCCACCGGCGGTTCCACCAACCACACCCTGCACATGCCGGCGATTGCCCAGGCGGCCGGTATCCAACTGACCTGGCAGGACATGGCCGACCTCTCCGAGGTAGTACCGACCCTGTCCCACGTCTATCCGAACGGCAAGGCCGATATCAACCACTTCCAGGCGGCGGGCGGCATGGCCTTCCTGATCCGCGAACTGCTGGAAGCCGGCCTGTTGCACGAAGACGTGAATACCGTCGCCGGCCACGGCCTGAGCCGCTACACCCAGGAGCCGTTCCTGCAGGATGGCGAACTGGTATGGCGCGACGGCCCGATCGAAAGCCTTGATGAAACCATCCTGCGTCCGGTGGCCCGTGCCTTCTCCCCTGAAGGTGGCCTGCGGGTGATGGAAGGCAACCTCGGCCGTGGTGTGATGAAAGTTTCCGCCGTGGCCCTGGAGCACCAGATCGTCGAAGCACCGGCGGTGGTGTTCGAGGACCAGCAGGACCTGGCCGATGCGTTCAAGGCCGGTTTGCTGGAGAAGGATTTCGTCGCGGTGATGCGCTTCCAGGGGCCGCGTTCCAACGGCATGCCGGAACTGCACAAGATGACGCCGTTCCTCGGTGTGTTGCAGGACCGGGGCTTCAAGGTCGCGCTGGTCACCGACGGACGGATGTCCGGGGCCTCGGGCAAGATCCCGGCGGCCATCCATGTCTGCCCCGAAGCCCATGTGGGTGGGGCGCTGGCGCGGGTCCGCGATGGCGACGTGATTCGCGTGGACGGGGTCAAGGGCACCTTGCGGGTGCTGGTGGACGACGCCGAATTCGCCGCGCGCACGCCTGCGGTCGGTTTGTTGGGTAATAATATCGGCTGCGGCCGTGAACTCTTCGGCTTCATGCGCATGGCCTTCAGCTCGGCAGAGCAGGGCGCCAGCGCGTTCACTTCGGCCCTGGAGCACCTTGAATGAAGTTGGCGTTGGTAGGGGACATTGGCGGGACCAATGCGCGGTTTGCGTTGTGGAAGGACAATGCCCTGGATGAAGTGAAGGTCCTGGCGACCGTCGATCACAGCAGTCCCGAGGAGGCCATCAAGGTCTACCTCGACGGCCTGGGCCTGGCGTTGGGATCGGTCGGCGCGGTGTGCCTGTCGGTGGCTGGTCCGGTGGGCGGCGACGAATTTCGTTTCACCAATAACCACTGGCGGCTGAGCCGCCGGGCGTTCTGCGAAACCTTGCAGGTCGATGAGTTGTTGCTGGTCAACGACTTTTCCGCCATGGCCCTGGGCATGACCCGGCTGGAGCCAGGGGACTACCGCGTGGTCTGCGAAGGCACGCCGGAGCCGTTGCGTCCGGCGGTGGTGATCGGTCCTGGCACCGGGCTGGGTGTGGGCACCTTGTTGCACCTGGGCGAGCAGCATTTCATGGCCTTGCCGGGGGAAGGTGGACATGTCGACCTGCCCCTGAGCAGCCCGCGCGAGACCCAGCTCTGGCAGCATATCCACAGTGAAATCGGCCATGTCAGCGCCGAGACGGCGTTGAGCGGCGGCGGCTTGCCACGGGTGTACCGGGCGATCTGCGCGGTGGACGGGCATGTGCCGGTGCTGGAAACCCCGGAGTCGATCACCGCTGCGGGTCTGGCGGGTGATCCGATTGCCCGGGAAGTGCTGGAGCAGTTCAGTTGCTGGCTGGGTCGGGTGGCCGGCAACAACGTCCTGACCACGGGCGGACGCGGTGGGGTGTATATCGTCGGTGGGGTGATTCCACGGTTTGCCGACTTTTTCATCAATAGCGGCTTTGCCCGGAGCTTTGCTGACAAAGGCTGCATGAGCGATTACTTCAAGGGGATCCCGGTGTGGCTGGTGACGGCCCCGTATTCCGGTCTGATCGGCGCGGGGGTGGCGTTGCAGCAGGCTTTCGCGCACTGATCCCGCTACGTGGCGCGTTCTTCGCGGGCTTGCCCGCGAAAGCGCCAGTCTAGACAACACGTGCTTCACGGCTTAATCGATTAAGGCATAATCCGCATTTCAGTCCTCCCCACAACAACAAGGACGATTTCCGTGAGCGTATTCAGTAAGTCCATTCTCCTGGTCGACGACGACCAGGAAATCCGTGAATTGCTGGACACCTACCTCAGCCGTGCCGGTTTCCAGGTGCGCACCGTCGGCGATGGCGCCGGCTTTCGCCAGGCCCTCAACGATGCCCACAGCGATCTGGTGATCCTCGACGTCATGCTCCCCGACGAAGACGGCTTCAGCCTCTGCCGCTGGGTCCGCCAGCATCCGCGCCAGGCCCAGGTGCCGATCATCATGCTCACCGCCAGCTCCGACGAGACCGACCGGGTCATCGGCCTGGAACTGGGCGCCGACGACTACCTGGGCAAACCCTTCAGCCCACGGGAACTGCAAGCGCGGATCAAGGCCCTGTTGCGCCGTGCGCAGTTCGGTCAGGAGCGCAACGGCAGCGAGGTGCTGGCCTTTGACGACTGGCGCCTGGACACGGTCAGTCACCGGCTGTTCCACACCGACGGCGAAGAAGTGATTCTCTCCGGTGCCGACTTCGCCCTGCTCAAGCTGTTTCTCGATCACCCCCAGGAAATCCTCGACCGCGACACCATCGGCAATGCCACCCGTGGGCGTGACCTGATGCCCCTGGATCGGATCGTCGACATGGCGGTCAGCCGCCTGCGCCAACGCCTGCGCGACACCGACAAGCCGCCGCGACTGATTCGCACCGTGCGCGGCAGCGGCTATCAGCTGGCGGCCAACGTCACCGCGGCCAATGCTCTCTGAGCTGCGCCGGCGCCTGCCGGTTCCGCGCTCGCTGCTGGGGCGCATGCTGTTGCTGACCCTGCTGGCGGTGTTGATCGCCCAGACGCTGTCCAGCGTGATCTGGCTCTCGCAGTTGCGCGCGACGCAGCTCGAAGGCCTGGTCACCAGTGCCCGCAGCCTGGCCCACTCGATGACCGCCAGTGTCAGTTACCTGCGCTCGCTGCCGCTGGCCTATCGCCCGCTGGTGCTCGATCAATTGCGCAGCATGGGCGGTACGCGTTTTGTCGTGACCCTCAATGACAAACCCCTGGATATGCGCTTGCTGCCGGCCACGCCGCGCAAGACTGCGGTGCTCGACGCCGTGCACGAGGTGCTGCGCCAGGCACTGGGCAACGAGGTGGATATCTCGGTGCAATTTGTCAGCCCCGACGACCTGCGGATCTTCAACGGCGGCCTCAAGCTCGACGAGTTGCCGCGTTCCTGGGCCCACTACGCGTTGACCCTGGAACCGGTCAATCCGCCGGTGCTGGTGACGCAGATCCAGATGTCCCCCGGCGAATGGCTGTACATCGCCTCCCTGCTGCCTGAGCCTTACACCAGCCTGGAAGAGGAAGGCCTGCCGTCCCAGCAGGTGTGGTTTATCGTCCTCACCAGCGGCTTTCTGCTGTTGTTCATCGGCCTGCTGGTGCACTGGCAGAGCCGTCCCCTCAAGCGCCTGGCGCGGGCCGCGCGGGACATGTCCCTGGGGGATGCGCAGGTGCGGCCGGTGGCCGAGGGCGGTGGCAGCGAAGTGGTGGAGGTGGGCCGGGCGTTCAACGCCATGCGTGAGCGCATCAGCCGTTACCTGACCGAACGCAGCCAGTTGTTCAGCGCCATCTCCCACGATCTGCGCACCCCCATCACCCGCCTGCGCCTGCGGGTCGAGCTGCTGGAGGACGAGAAACTGCAGTACAAGTTCGGTCGCGACCTCGACGAGCTGGAGATGCTGGTCAAGGGTGCGCTGCAATGCGTGAAGGACACCGATATCCACGAGAACATCGAGCCGGTGGACCTCAACCACGCCCTCGATTGCCTGATCGAACCCTACCTGCCGCCCAACGGCAACGGTCGGGTCTCGCTGGACGGTCGCGCCCACGCGGCCTTTCCCGGCAAGCCGCTGGCGCTGCGACGGTGCATGGGCAACCTGATCGACAACGCCCTCAAGTACGGTGACAAGGCCCACCTGTACATCGAAGACGACGACGAGGCCTTTGTGCTGCACGTCGACGACGAGGGGCCGGGCGTGCCCGAGCAGCGCCTGGAGCAGGTCTTCGAACCGCATTTTCGCTTGTCCGGCCAGCAGCAGGGCTACGGCCTCGGGCTGGGCATCGCGCGTAATATCGCCCACAGCCACGGCGGCGAAGTGAGCTTGCAGAACCTGCGTGACGGCGGGCTGCGGGTTACTTTGTACTTGCCGCGAAATGCCGACTGATCGACAGGAACGCCTGTTCCGCACTGATGTTCAGCGCCGGTTCGAGCGGGTCTGGCGGGAGCATGTCGGCTGAGGCCCGAACCTCCCGCGGTCGCGCCATGGCCGCGCGGATACGGTGTTCGCGCACGCGGCTGTTGCTCTGGCTGAAGTAGCGCTGCAAGGCTTCCATCGCCTGCTCATAGGGCTCGTTGCATAACGCCAACTGCCGTTCACGCTCACGCAGCGCCAGGCGCTTGGCCTGTTCTTCGCCGTGGCGGCGCACACTGAAACTGCGACTCAGGCAGTAACCATGAATCCGCGTGCTGGCCCGCCAATAGCCGGTGTTGTTGGTCTCGACCCGGATCACCCCGGGATGCCCGCTGGTGTTGTGGGGCATCAGGCGCTGGCGCTCTTCATAGCTTTGCGAAGGCTGCATTTTCAGCACCAGGGCGTTGCGGTAGGACTCGGCCATGCACCGAGCCGGCTCCTCGCCACCACACTCGGCGAAGCTGAAGACACCGCCCAGTTGGGCACCGCCACGCACGACCTCAACCTTCCAGGCACACAGGCCTTGGCCGTTGTAGACCGGGAAAATGCAGCATTGGCGGGGGTTGCGCAGGTGAGGGGCTGCCATGGATCACACCTCCTTGGGGCGCTGGACCGGCGCACCTGAAATGAAGAAGTGCAGCAGATTCGCCGAAGTAAAGGAGTGCTTCAATGTGGGAAAAGACGTTAGGGATCACTCCTACATTGGAAAGGGAAACGGCTTATTCAGCAGTTTTCCTACTTTGCAGAGCCTCGGACTGAAGGGCGTTGCCCGGATGTATTTGTCACTGAGTGGTGACATTTGCGCGGGGCTTCGTGACCTGGCAGCGAAGGACGGCTGGCTAGAATCGCCGCATAAGCGTTTCGCTCCTAACAACAAGAAAGGTACTCCGATGGACACCCTTGAACTGCCGTTCAGCAGTTGGCTCAATGCCCCGGCTCATCGTGCCTGGTTGCTGGCCGAAGGCCGGCGGCTGCTGGCGTTTGCCAAGGCCTCGCGCCTGGCCGAAGGTTTCGGCAATCTCGACGAGCGCGGGCAGCTGGCGGACGACGCCATGGCCGAAACCATGAACACCGCGCGCATGACCCACAGTTTCGCCATGGCCCATATCCAGGGGATTCCCGGTTGCCTGGGACTGGTCGACCATGGTGTCGCCGCCCTCTGGGGGCCACTGCGCGATGCCGTTCACGGTGGTTGGTACGCGGTCCCCGATCACCGCGATGGCAACAGCGGCAAGGCCGCCTACCTGCACGCCTTTGTCGCCCTGGCCGCGAGTTCCGCGGTGGTTGCCGGCAGCGCCGATGCCCCGCGCCTGCTGGCCGAAGCGATCCGTGTGCTCGAGACACATTTCTGGAGCGAGGAGGAGGGCACCCTGCGCGAGTCCTTCGTCCGCGATTGGCAGCAGGAAGAAGCCTATCGCGGCGCCAACAGCAATATGCACGGCACCGAGGCCTTCCTCGCCCTGGCGGATGTCACCGGTGACAGTCGCTGGCTGGATCGTGCGCTGCGTATCGTCGAACGGGTGATCCACGATCACGCTGCCGCCAACGATTTCATGGTCATCGAGCACTTCGATCGCCAGTGGCAACCCCTGCGCGAGTACAACCATGACAACCCGGCGGACGGCTTTCGCCCCTATGGCACCACGCCCGGCCACGGCTTCGAATGGGCACGGCTGGTCCTGCACCTGGAGGCCGCGCGCCGCCAGGCCGGTCTGTTCACCCCCGACTGGTTGCTGGATGACGCCCGCGGTTTGTTCGACAGCGCCTGCCGTCACGGCTGGCACGCTGATGGCACGCCGGGCATCGTCTACACGCTGGACTGGGACAACCGCCCGGTGGTTCGCCAGCGCCTGCACTGGACCCATGCCGAAGCCAGCGCTACCGCCGCTGCCTTGCTCCGGCGCACCGGCGAGGCGCAGTACGAAACCTGGTATCGACGCTTCTGGGATTTTATCGAGGTGCACTTCATCGACCTGGAACTGGGCAGCTGGCATCACGAACTGGATGAGCACAATCGGCTCGATGCCAAGATCTGGGGCGGCAAACCCGACCTCTATCACGCCTTTCAAGCGGTGCTGCTTCCGGGCCTGCCACTCGCCCCGAGCCTCGCGAGCGCTCTGGCCCGGTAATCTTCGGCTGATAACGGCAACGAAAATCATGTAACCATACAGTGACATTTGCACGTCCCTTCGTTACCTGCGAGGGGCCTTGCCTTGACTAGAATCCCATGCAGCGCAAGCACCAGACTTGCATGCATAACAACAAGAAAGGTACTACAGATGAATTCGATTTCCCGCCTCGCCGCCGTCGTTTCTCTCGCCTCGTTGTTTCCCCTAAGTGCTCTTGCCGCCGACTCGAAAGGGTCCGTGGAAGTTGTCCATTGGTGGACTTCCGGTGGTGAAAAAGCCGCGGTCGATGTCCTCAAGGCTCAAGTAGAAAAAGACGGTTTTACCTGGAAAGACGGCGCAGTCGCCGGCGGCGGCGGTGCCACCGCCATGACCGTGCTGAAAAGCCGTGCCGTAGCCGGCAACCCACCGGCCATGGCGCAGATCAAGGGGCCGGACATCCAGGAGTGGGCGTCTACCGGGCTGCTCGATACTGACGTCCTGAAGACCACTGCCAAAGAAGAGAAGTGGGACAGCCTGCTCGACAAGAAAGTCTCCGATACCGTGAAGTACAACGGTGATTACGTGGCCGTGCCGGTGAACATTCACCGCGTCAACTGGCTGTGGATCAACCCGGAAGTCTTCAAGAAAGCCGGTATCGAAAAAGCACCGACCACCCTCCAGGAATTCTACGCTGCCGGTGACAAGCTCAAGGCCGCAGGCTTCATTGCGCTCGCCCACGGCGGTCAGCCTTGGCAGGACAGCACCGTGTTTGAAGCGGTGGTGTTGTCGGTCATGGGTGTTGATGGCTACAAGAAAGCCCTGGTCGACCTGGATAACGCCACGCTGACCGGTCCTGAAATGGTCAAGGCGCTGACCGAGCTGAAGAAAGTCGCGACCTATATGGACGTCGACGGCAAGGGCCAGGACTGGAACCTGGAAGCGGCCAAGGTCATCAACGGCAAGGCCGGCATGCAGATCATGGGTGACTGGGCCAAGAGCGAGTGGACGGCGGCCAAGAAGGTCGCTGGCAAGGACTATGAATGTGTAGCCTTCCCAGGCACTGAAAAAGCCTTCACCTACAACATCGACTCCCTGGCGGTGTTCAAGCAGAAAGACAAAGGCACCGCGGCGGGCCAGCAGGACATCGCCAAGGTCGTCCTGGGTGAGAACTTCCAGAAAGTCTTCAGCATCAACAAGGGCTCGATCCCGGTTCGTAACGACATGCTGAGCGACATGGGCAAGTACGGTTTCGACTCCTGTGCCCAGACGGCTGCGAAGGACTTCCTGGCAGATGCCAAGACCGGCGGCCTGCAACCGAGCATGGCGCACAACATGGCGACCACGCTGGCCGTGCAGGGGGCGTTCTTTGATGTCGTGACCAACTACATCAACGACCCGAAAGCCGATCCAGCCGATGCCGCCAAGAAACTTGGCGCGGCGGTCAAGTCCGCCAAGTAGTTTCAGCACCGCAGGCTCCCTCGTAGGAGCCGGCTTGCTGGCGATTTCGATCTGACAGTCAACATCGTCGTTGGATGAGCAATCGCAATCGCCAGCAAGCAGGCTCCTACAGAGGATCTGCATGTAGTCCCTTTTCCCCTGTAGTGGATTTCCCCATGAGTTCTGTTGCTGTGTTCAGCAAAGCCTCGCCGTTCGATGCATTGCAGCGCTGGCTACCCAAACTGGTGCTGGCGCCCAGCATGTTCATCGTCCTGGTGGGCTTCTATGGCTACATCCTGTGGACGTTTGTACTGTCGTTCACCAACTCGACTTTCCTGCCGACCTACAAATGGGTCGGCCTGGCGCAATACGCACGGTTGTTCGACAACGACCGCTGGTGGGTGGCGAGCAAGAACCTGGCGCTGTTCGGCGGCTTGTTCATCGGCATCACCCTGGTGATCGGCGTGCTGCTGGCGGTGTTCCTCGACCAGCGCATCC
>Ga0302202_10005195_pt1 | contig 13373 bp, 15 predicted proteins | sample II_Bog_N3_3_FD_194579 | JGI IMG/M metagenome (GOLD analysis project Ga0302202, IMG submission 194579) | Peat permafrost microbial communities from Stordalen Mire near Abisko, Sweden - II_Bog_N3_3 | ecosystem: Environmental > Terrestrial > Soil > Wetlands > Peat | place: Sweden: Abisko...
AAATCAGCCCCCGGTTCCCGACGACGGCGTGCCATCACGTTCATCCCCCCAGACCAATCGCGGCCGCGGGCGGGGCTCCAGCGGAACCCGCTCGTAAAGCGATCCAAGGCTGATCGACAACCCGAGGTTCGGCATTTCAATCACCTGATCCAGTTGGCGGAGCCACTGGCTCTGCCAACCGCCAGCCGCGTCCCGGGACCAAAACCCGATCTCGATACGGGTCGGGTCAACCACGACAATGTAGTCGATGCTCGCCATGGACTGGTATTCACCCAACTTGAACAGCCGGTCCACGTGTTCAATCGATTCCGAAAGCACTTCGACGACCAACCGTGGACGGTCTGTAATCAAGGCCTCTTCGTCGAACGGCGGACACAACACGCTCACGTCCGGCCGGCGAATCCGCCCCATCGGGGTCAGAATGCCAACGTCATCGGTGAAGACATCGCACGGGTTGTTGGCGGCCCGAAGCTGGTTGCCGATGATCCGGAGGGCATTCGCCGTGACCCGGTCATGGCGAAGCTTTGCGCCGGCCATTGCCATGGGCATGCCGTCCACAAACTCATAGAGCTGGTCCTGTCCGGATTGCCAGGCCAGGAACTCCTCGACGGTCATCGCCCCGCTCGCCCCTACCGTCGGCACGGTAGCACACAGTCCGCACAATATGGACCACCCCCACCATCCCCCCTATCATCCCGCCCCACAGGGGGACCCCATGGCACGCGACAAAATCCGTATCGGCTGCGGCGCCGGGTTCGCCGACGACCGCATCCCGCCCGGCGTGGACATCGTCGAGCGCGGCGACCTCGACTACCTCGCCATGGAGTGCCTGGCCGAACGCACCATCGCCCGCGAGACCCTCGACCGCGCCAAGGACCCCACCAAAGGCTACACCCCGGTCCTGCTGGAGCGCATGGAAGCCATCATGCCCCCCGCGCTGCAACGCGGCGTGAAGATCGTCACCAACATGGGCGCCGCCAACCCGATGGGCGCCGCGCGCGTCCTGCGCCAGCACGCCCCCGACTGGGGCTGCCCCGCTTACACCTGCGCCGTCGTCCAGGGCGACGAGGTCACCGCGCTCATGCGCGCCCACCCCGAACTGACGCTGATGGAGGACGGCACACCGCTGGAATCGTTGCTGCCGCGCATGGCCTCCGCCAACGCCTATCTCGGCGCCGACGTGGTCGCCCAAGGCTTTGCCACCGGCGCCGAACTGGTCATCACCGGACGGGTGGCCGATCCCGCCTTGTTCCTCGGGCCGATGCTGCACGCCTTCGGCTGGTCCTACGACGACTATCCGAAGCTCGCCAACGGCACCCTCGCCGGCCATCTGCTGGAGTGTTCCGGTCAGCTCACCGGCGGCTGCTTCGCCGATCCCGGCAAGAAAGAGGTCGAGGACCTCGCCGGTCTCGGCTATCCGCTGGCCGATGTCTGGGCGGACGGGCGGGTCGAGGTGTCGAAAACCCCCGGCTCCGGCGGGCGGCTGGACGTCGCCACCTGCACCGAACAACTGCTGTACGAAATGCACGACCCGTCGGCCTACATCACGCCCGACTGCGTGCTGGACGCCTCGGGGGTGACCTTCCGCGAGGTCGAAAAGGACCGCGTCGCCCTGAACGGCGCGCGCGGCAAGCCCCGCACCGCCACCTACAAAGTCGTGGTCGGCTATTTCGACGGCTACATGGGCTCCGGCGAAATGGGCTTCGCCGGCATCAACGCCGTCGCCCGCGCGCGCCTGGGGATCGCGGTGGTGCAGGAACGCCTCCGCCGCCGCGGCCTGACCTACGCGGAAATGCGCATCGACCTGATCGGCATGAACTCGCTGCACGCCAACGACTCCAACCAATGCCCCGAACCCTACGAGGTCCGCCTGCGCATCGCCGCCCGCACCCCCGACAAGAAAGCCGCCGAGGCGGTGGGCGCGGAAGTCCGCAGCCTGCACATGCAAGGCCCGACCGGCGCCGGCGGCGGCATTAACTTCGGCGCCCGCCAGATCCTCGCGGTGAAGTCCGTCCTGATCCCGCGCGACTGGGTGACGCCGGAAATCGTGCTGGAGCGCGCGCCATGAGCGTCCGGGTTTACGACCTCGCCCACGCCCGGGCGGGGGACAAGGGCAACACGTCGAACATCTCGGTCACCGCCTACAGCGAGGAAGGCTGGGCGGTGATCCAGCGCGAACTGACGCCGGAGCGGGTGTTGGCGCATTTCCGTCACCTGACCGCGGGCCCCGTGCGGCGCTACGAACTGCCCCAACTGCGGGCCCTGAATTTCGTGATCGAGAACGCGCTGGGCGGCGGCGTCACCCGATCCCTGGCGATCGACCCGCACGGCAAGAGCCTGAGCGCGCTGATGCTGACGATCACCTTGCCCGGCCACAACGAGGGCGAGCGCGCCTGAGCCAGCCCTGGTTGCCGCAAACGCGTCTCGGCGGTAGCTTGCCGGTCAATCTTCCCGAGGAGGTCCTCCGTGCTCAAGCTGGGATACAAAGCGTCCGCCGAGCAGTTCGCGCCGCGGCCGTTGCTGGATTTTTCGGTGCTGGCGGAGCAGGCGGGTTTTGACTCCGTCTTCATCAGCGACCATTTCCAGCCGTGGAAACACACCGACGGCCACGCGCCCTCGGCTTTGGCCTGGCTCGGCGCGCTGGGGGCGAGCACGTCGCGCATCGTCATGGGCACCAGCGTGCTGACGCCGACCTTCCGCTATCACCCCTCGATCGTGGCACAGGTTTTCGGCACATTGGGGTCGATGTTCCCGGGGCGGGTGATCCTGGGTGTCGGCACCGGTGAGGGGCTGAACGAGGTCCCCGCCATGAAGATCAAGTGGCCGGAGACGAAGGAACGCTTCGCTCGCCTGCGTGAGGCGCTGACGTTGATCCGTAAGCTGTGGGCGGAGGAACGGGTCAGCTTCGAGGGCGAATATTACCGCACCGAAAACGCCACGATCTACGACAAGCCGGCGCAACCCGTGCCGATCTACGTCGCCGGCGCCGGCCCCGCGGTCGCAAAATATGCCGGCCGGATGGCGGACGGTTTCATCTGCACCTCCGGCAAGGCCTGGAAGCTCTATACCGAAACGCTGCTGCCGAACGTGGAGGAGGGGCTGAAACTGTCCAGCCGCCCGAAGCCGGATTACGACCGCATGATCGAGATGAAGGTGTCGTTCGACACCGACCGCGAGCGCGCCTTGCAGGACACGCGGCACTGGGCGGCGCTGGCGCTGACGCCGGAGGAAAAGGCCAACACCGAAGACCCGCGGGAGATGGAACGCCTCTCCGCCGCCCTGCCGGTGGAGCGTGCCGCCAGCCGCTGGATTGTTTCCACTGATCCCGACGAGCATATCGAGAAGATCAAACCCTATATCGACATGGGCTTCCGCCATCTGGTCTTCCACGCGCCGGGCCCTGACCAGGCGCGTTTCCTGAAGCTCTACGGCGAGCAGGTCCTCCCCAAACTCCGCGCTCGGTTCGACTGAGGATGGATTTTCCAACAATTCTCCCCCTCCCCTTGAGGGAGGGGGCCGGGGGGAGGGGGCGGTTGGCGTTTGGCCCATACGCCGGAGCCTCCCCCCAACCCCCTCCCTCAAGGGGAGGGGGAGTCGCGTGGGGCCTCCCACCGCCGATGACCCCACGCCTGGACATCTTCGCCATCCCCGGCCTGCCGATGGTCCGCGAGGGCGACGACCTCGCCGCCCTGATCGCTGCCGGCCTGGACCACACCAGCGAAACCCTGCGCGACCACGACGTAATTGTGATCGCGCAGAAAATCGTCTCCAAAGCCGAGGGCCGCAGCGTCGATCTGGCCACCGTCCACCCCTCAAACCAGGCAGTCGCGCTGGCCGCGGAGGTCGGCAAGGACCCACGGATCGTCGAGGTCGTGCTGTCGGAGTCGAAACGCGTGGTGCGCAGCCGGCCGAACCTGATGATCATGCAGCACCGGCTGGGTTTCGTGATGGCGAACGCCGGCGTGGACCAATCGAACGTCGCGCCCGACGACGGCATCCATCGCGCGCTGCTGCTGCCGCTGGACCCGGACGGGACGGCGGAACGCATCCGCGGCACCCTGGCGGACCGCTTCGCCGCGCGGATCGGCGTGGTGATCAGCGACAGTTTCGGCCGCCCCTGGCGCCGCGGCACCGCCGGTGTGGCAATCGGCGCCGCCGGCCTGCCGTCCTTCATCGACCTGCGCGGCAAGCCCGATCTGTTCGGCCGCATCCTGGAAGTCAGCATTGTCGGCTTCGCCGATGAGATCGCCGCCGCCGCCTCCCTGCTGCAAGGCCAGGCCGCCGAGGGCCAGCCCGTCATCGTCGTGCGCGGCCTGCGCTGGACCGCCCCCGATGCCCCCGTCGCCGACCTGGTGCGCCCGCCGGAAGAGGACCTGTTCCAGTGATCATTGCCCTCTCCGGTGGGGTCGGGGGCGCCAAGCTGGCCCTCGGCCTGTCGCGCATCCTGCCCCCCGCGGACCTGCTGGTCGTCGTCAACACCGGCGACGATTTCGAACATCTCGGTTTGTCGATTTCTCCCGACATCGACACGGTGACCTACACGCTGGCCGGCCTCGCCAACCGCGAAGTGGGCTGGGGCCGCCACGACGAGACCTGGTCCTTCATGGAAACCATGGAGGCGCTGGGCGGCGAGACCTGGTTCCGCCTGGGTGACCGCGACGTGGCGCTACATGTCGAGCGCACCCGCCGGCTGCGCGCCGGCGAGTCCCTGTCGGCGGTGACCGACGATCTGTGCCGCCGCCTGGGAGTCGGGCCGCGCGTGCTGCCCATGAGCGACGATCCCGTGCGCACCCGCCTGCTGACGGATGACGGCTGGATCGACTTCCAGGACTATTTCGTCCATCGCCGCTGCGAGCCGGTGGTGAAGGAACTCGACTTCCACGGCGCCGCCGACGCGCGCGCGCATCCGGATTTCATCGCCGCTCTGGCCAGTCCGGCCCTGCAGGCAGTGGTGATCTGCCCATCCAACCCCTTCATCAGTGTCGAACCCATTCTGGCGATCCCCGGCGTCCGCGCCGCGTTGGCAGGCTGCAAGGCGCCGGTCATCGCGGTGTCGCCGATCATCGCCGGGCGCGCCGTCAAGGGACCCACCGCGAAGATGATGACGGAACTCGGGCTGGACCCGACCGCCGGGACCGTCGCGCAGCGCTACGCCGACCTGCTGGACGGGTATGTGATCGACCATGCGGATATGGCCGAGGTCGTCTCGATCGACGCCCGCGTCACCCTGGCGCAGACCCTGATGACCACGATCGAGGACCGGGAGGCACTGGCGAAAACCGTGCTCGACGCGGCGGCCGTGCTGCGGCGGCGCAAGTGAGGCGCTTCGCATGACCGACGTCTGGGCGGCCGTCCCGGTCAAGGAGTTCACCGGCGCGAAGCAGCGCCTGTCCGCCATGCTGTCGCCGGCGCTGCGGGAAATCCTGGCCGCGACGATGCTGGAGGACGTGCTGTCGGCTCTGTCCGGCGCCACGCGGCTGGCCGGCATCCTGGTCAACACCGCCGATCCGCGCGCCGCCGACCTGGCCCGCCGTTATGGCGCTCGCGTCGTCACCGAAGGCGCCCGCGACGGCCACACCGGCGCGGTTCTCGGCATGGCGCGCGTGCTGGCCGCCGAGGGCCGCGGGGCGCTGCTGACCGTACCCGGCGACATCCCGCGGGTGACGGCGGCGGAGATCGATACGGTGGTGTCGTCCTGCCCGGACGCGCCGTCCTTCACCATCGTGCCGGCGCACGACGAGCTCGGATCGAACGCGATCCTGTGCGCGCCGCCTTTGGTGATGCCCTTGCGGTTCGGTGACGACAGCTACTTCCCGCATCTGGCCACCGCGCGACGGCTCGGGATGGAGCCGGCCATCGTGCGGCTGCCGGGGATCGGTTTGGACATCGACCACCCGGCCGATTTGCGGGCCCTGCTGCGTGCGAAGCCGCGGGTGCCGACGCGGACTTTGGCGTTGCTGGAAGGGTTGGGGCTGTAGGATTTTGTCTCGAAAAACCGTGCTCCGGCCCCCAAGGATTGCGTTCGGTTCGTGACCGGCAGCTTCGGTACGCCGGGTGGGTTTTTTTGAAGCAGGGTCAACGCGGGATTTGGATCGCGGGGTCTGTCGCGGCGCCGGAGAAGAACCGGAGATGGAACGCATTATTAATGCGAAATCAAATTCATGCCTCTTGCTTGCCTGCCACAGTCGGAAACCGCGTACGACTGCGCCCTGCTTCCGTCGGGAACGCGGTTCATCAGCAAGGTTCTGCTTGCCTTGGAACGCACTGCTGCCATCCGCGGGTCACAACGTCTCCTGCTCGAGGGCGACAAGCCCGTGCGGCTTGGCAGCCGCGCGTTCGATATCCTGATCGCTTTAATCGAACGCGCCGGTGAGGTGGTCAGCACGACCCGCGCCATCACGCCGGGTATTACCGCGCACTGTTCGAGCGCGCTGAACGGGAAGTACCGGCGCGGCTGGCTGGCGAATGGCTGGCCGATTACGCCGGGGAAATCGACAATCTGCGCGCGGCGCTCGACTGGGCATTTTCGCCGTGCGCCGTCGCGCTGACCGTGGCAGCGATCCCGCTCTGGTTGCGATTGCCAATGGTCGACGAATGCCGCAGCCGCGTCGAACAGGCGTTCACCTCGCCCGCACACGAGGCGCCAATCGATGCCCGCGGCGCGATGAAGCGGCAAGCCGCGCTGGGCACGTCGCTGCTGTTTACCAAAGGTGCAATCCCCGCGGCCAGGCAGGCCTCTACCGCGGCGCTCGGCCTCGCCGAATCGCTGGGTGACATCGAACACCAGTCGAAAGCGTTGTGGGAGCTTTGGGTTCACCACACGAACACGGGCGAGCATGCCGCTGCGCTCGCCGTGACCCAAAGATTTTACATCCTCGCGCTGCGGCATGCCGACCCGGCCACCCTGCCGATCGCGGATCGAATGAAGGGGATGTCGTATCATTACCTGGGCGATCAAACGAACGCCCGGCGACACATCGAGCGGATGCCGAGCGCCGATGTCGGTCCGCAACGGCCCTCCCCGCTCATCCGGTTCTGGTTCGATCAAAAGGTCGCAGGCCGCGTCGCGCTGGCGCGGATTCTCTGGCTCCGGGGTTTCGCCGACCAGGCGTGGCGCACTGTGCAGAGCGCCGTTGGCGATGCGGAGGCGCTCGCCGACCCGGCAACGCCGTGTTACGCCTTATCCCATGGCGGCTGCCTGGTCGCGCTATGGGTGGGAAATCTGGCCGCGGCAGAACGTTACGCTGAAATGCTGCTCGATCAGTCGAGGAAGCACGGCTTTGCGGTCTGGAATGATTTCGCCTCTCGCCTGAAGGGCGTTGTACTCGTCAGGACCGGCGATCTCGACGGCGGGTCGCCACTCCTGCGCGCCGGCCTTGACGACATCACCGAAGCTAACGCCGGCCTCTGGTTCCTGACCGGGCTTAGTCAAATGGCAGAAGCCCTGGGCCAGGCGGGGCGGGTTGCCGACGGGTTGGCAACGGTCGGGCGCGGCATCGACCGGTCCGAAAGCCTCTGGCACGCACCCGAGTTACCGCGTATCAAAGGCGAGCTTCTTTTGTTGCAGGGCACCACTGGAACCAAGGAAGCGGCGGAGGATCTGTTTCGGCAGGCGCTCGATGGCGCGCGCGAGCATGGCGCCCTGTCCTGGGAGTTGCGCGCGGCGACGAGCCTTGCGCGCTTGCTGCGCAATCAAGGCCGGCCCGCCGACGCCGCCTTGCGCCTTCAGCCGATCTTCGATCGTTTCACCGAGGGTTTCAGTACTGCCGATCTTATCGCGGCGAAACAGCGACTGGACAACCTCGGCGCTGCTGGACGTCGCTGAGATCTGCTCCCGTAAGCGGGCAATCGCCGAGGTCGCGGGGCAATCTTATGCCAGGGGCCGAAGTATCCGATTCTTGCTGCGCGCCCCCGTCATGGCCCTGTGCCCGCGATCTAGGTCACTTCGGTACTGCAACAGGATGGCCGGCACAGGTGTCGCCTCCGTCAGTTTGATTCCGAGCGCATGGGTCCCGGCACCTCGGAATCGCGACGGCGTAATTCAGTGCAGGACTTTCGGGGCGGACTCTACGGGTCGAGCGCCATTGCCGTCGGGATAAGTGCCAGGCGGGAGAACAATTTGTTCTGGACTGGCACTCCTTTACAGTCATAGCTGACCATGACGGTAGCGGGACGAGTCTGCAGCCACGGCGAAAGCGCGCTACATCGCTCTCGCCTGCCGGCGCTTTGCGACGAAGGCACCCATCAACCGCTTCGTCTCCTCCGTTCCATGTGCGGCCGCGACGGCACGAATACCCGCCTGCACCGCATCGTCGATCGACATTCGTTCCCAATCCCGGATCAGCGCCTTCTGGGCTCGGATGGCCTTTGGTCCGGCGGACAGGATCGCGGTGACCCAGTCCTCCACCGCCGCATCCAACGCCGCCGCCGGCACGATCCGTTCGACAAGGTGACAATCGGCCGCTTCCCTGGCATCGATGTGTCGGCCGGTGAACACGAGTTCGCGGGTCTTGCCCCAGCCGATCAGTTGCGGCAGCAGACAGGCCTGCATGCCGGATGGCAGGCCGAACAGCACCTCCGGCATGCCGAATTTCGCGGTCTCCGATGCGACACGCATGTCGCAGGACGCCGCGATTTCCAGCCCGGCGCCAAAACAATAGCCGTTGATCCGAGCAATGACGGGCACAGGCGCCTGGCGGATCGCATCGCAGGCGCGGTGTGTCAGGTTCGGTCCTTCCGATGCGTCATGCGCCACGAAGGTCGCCATTTCGGTGACGTTCGCGCCGCCGATGAACGACCGGTCGCCGGCCCCGGTCAGCACCATCACTCGCAGCCGCGGATCGGCGGAGGCGCTTTCGATCGCCTCCGCCAATTCGCGTTTGCCCGCATTCCCCAGCGCATTGCGCTGTTCCGCGTTGTTGACGGTGACGCGCGCGATGGTCCCGGCCTCGCCGCGGTCTTCAACCGCGACCAGGATCAGGCTCATTTGCGTCGCCGCAGCACGGCATCACGCACCAGCGGCATGCGGTCGTTGCCGAAATACATGTCGTCGCCGCCGACAAACATGGTGGGGGAGCCGAAGCCGCCGCGATCGATCAATTCCTGTGTCGTTGCGCGCAGCTTGTCTTTGATGTCGGGCTGATTGATCGCCGCGAAAAACGCCACCGGATCGACCCCGGCCTTGCCGCAGATGTCTGTCAGCACATCATCCTTGGAGATGTCCTTGTCATCACCCCAATAGGCATCGAACGTTGCCAGTGCAAACGGCACGAGCTTATCGGTCCCCTCCAGCCAGATGCAGCCACGCATTGCTTTCACGCTGTTCACCGGGAAGACGGACGGGCGATAATGCATGCGGATGCCGAGATAACGGGCCCAGTCCTGCTGGTCCTTTTTGTTATACGCCTGCTTCGCCGGAACCGGCGGACGCTCGCGCGCGTTATGCACCGTGGGGTTGACCGCGTTGAAGACGCCGCCGACGAGGTGCGGACGCCAGGCGACGGTGACGTTCAACTCCTTCTGCAATTCAAGCAGGCTATGGAACGCGAAATACGTCCACGGACTGGAGCAGTCGAAGAAACACTCAATCTCTGCCATCATCGCCTCCCGTTACGCCACCGCTACCGGACGCGCCCGCTGATTATACAACATCTTTGCTCGGCGTTCCTGTTCCTCGGCTGGCAACTTGGATGCGTCTTCGGACAGATTGGCCCCCACCGCCAGCCCGCGCTGCACGGCCGGACGCGCGCCCAGTTCGTCAAACCAGCGCTTAAAGTAGGGGAATTCCTCGATGTCCTGGCCTTGTGCTTTCCAGTTCACGGTCCATGGATAGCTGATCATGTCGGCAATGGAGTATTCGTCGCCGGCGAGATACTTGCTGACATACAGCCGGTTGTTCAGCACCCCGTACAAACGGTTCACCTCATCGGTAAAGCGCCGCACGGCATAAGTCTGGTCGCCCTGCTTGTCGCCCAGCCGGCGGAAATGCCCGCATTCCCCGGACTTCGGCCCCTGGTTGGCCATCTGCCAGATCAGCCATTGCGTGACGGCGTATTTGCCGCGCAGGTCCTGCGGGTAGAATTTTCCCACTTTCTCGGCCAGGTACAGCATGATCGCGCCGGATTCGAAGATCGCAATCGGTTCACCGCCACCGGCCGGCGCGGTATCGACCATGGTCGGCATGCGGTGGTTCGGATTCATCTTCAGGAATTCGGGCGTGAACTGGTCGCCGCGTCCGATATTGCAGGGAATGATGTTGTAGGGAATGCCGGCCTCTTCGAGCAGGATCGTAACTTTCTTCCCGTTCGGCGTCGGCCAGTAGTGCAGGTCGATCATGGTGGAGCCTTTCCTGGTTGTCCTCGGACGGCAGACTAGCGCATCGCCGCCAATCCGGCCACACTACCCCCCAACCCTCTGGACCGGATACCACGCGTGACCGATGATATCGTACTTGTGCATAGCTCCGACCTGCATGTTGACAACGACCCGCACCAGGGCCCCTACGGCTGCGACGGCACCACCGGCCTGCGCGTCGTGCTGGACGCCGCCAAGGCGCACCAGGCGGACTTCGTGCTGCTGGTCGGCGACGTGTTCGACAACAACCGCCAGCCGCCCTTCATCCTGGAGCGGTCGCGGGAACTGCTGGCCGATGCCGGCCGCCCGGTGCTGATCCTGCCCGGCAACCACGACCCGGTGACGCCGGACTCGGTCTATCTGCGCGGCGGCATCGCCGATATTCCGCACGTCCATATCATCGGCGTGACCCATCAGCACACCGTCCACTTCGCCGACCACGATCTGGAGTTCTGGGGCCACGCGCATGTGGACTACAGCAACATGGTGCCGTTGCGCGACCCGAAAGCCCGCAGCAGCCGCTGGCAGATCGTTCTGGCGCACGGCCATTACGAGGCCGACGGCGTGCCGCCGCTGCGCCCATCCTGGCTGATCAGCGATTCCGAAATCGATGCCACCGGCGCCGATTACGTGGCCCTCGGGCACTGGAACCGCGCGGCGCAAGTTGGAACCGGAACGGTGCCGGCCTATTACTCCGGCTCACCCGATCTGGCAAAAACGGTGAATGTGGTGCGGCTGTCGGGCAACGGGACGGTTACCGTGACGCGCGAGCCGATTACCTGGTGAAAGACGAGCCTGCGTCGAGACGCCATTGCACCGGTCCGTTGACGAATCGGCTTCACTCGCCCGCGATCAAACATGCGTGACCGGAATCGACGCTATCATGCAGCGATCGGATATTCGACGGTGTTGGTCGTCGGCTTCCGCCCTCATCTTTGGAGCGTATTGCGAAAACGCCGAGCGGCCGCCGGCGCCAGCCGCGTGCGTCGGAGCATGCCTGGGTCACAGGGCTGATCTGAATCAATGCCGTATGCTCTGGCGCATCCCAACGTTCCCCCGTGACGGAGTAAGAGCCATGACCGATGCCACCGGCGTACGCACTTACAAGATTTTATTTCGAAATGGTGCCACGATTGAATTCCACGCCGCATGGGATCATCTCCTCGGAGGCGGTTACGGCCCAGGAGATCTGATCTCCCACTGGGAAAACTGCAAAGCCAATGGCGTGGTCCCCAAGCCCGTGTCAGCCTACCGTTTGCCGAACGCAAACGAAGGTGGCCCCAACCGCGTCGCCGCCGTAACGCTCGAAGTGGACATCACCGAAATCGTCGCCATCACGCAAATCCATTTGGTCCTTTAGCCGGATCCAAAGAGATTGCACCCTGGTCGTGCCACGGACACGCCCGCCTTTTTCCATGCCGCAATCCCGCCGTAACGATGCCAGCCGGCGCTCGGGAAGCAGCTGCCGGTCATTCCCCTCGGCGCCTGAACGACACGGGCAGGGCCGCTATGGCGCGGCAGGGCCGGCTGTGGCTATGCTGCCCCGATCAAACCGGGCCAACCGGAGAACCAGAGGAAACCGCAGCCATGATCCGTCTTCCGCGTCGCCGCCTGATCCAGGGCCTGGGCGTTGCCGCCCTGCCAATGCCCGCCATCGCGCAGAACGCCCCCATCCGAGCGGGCTGGATTGCGGCGGTGACGGGGGCTTTTGCGACCAATGCCCAGGCGCAGAACTGGGGATTTCACACCATGGTGGACGACATCAACGCGGCGGGCGGCATCGACGGCCGCAAGATCGAGGTCGTCATGCGCGATTCCGCCGGCGATCCGTCCAAGGCCGTCAGCTTCGCCAAGGAGCTGGTGTACAGCGAGAAAGTCGATGTGGTCTGCGGCCCGATCAACAGCGGCGAGGTGCTGCCGACCCTCGGCGTGATCTCCGGCGGCAAGACCTTGCAAATGGTCGGGGGCACGGTCGATGAGCTGATCGATCCGGTGAAGTATCCGCTGGTGTTCCGCAATTTAAATACCAACACGCAATATATCAAGATCGCGACGGATTTCTGCCTGCGCTACCTGAAGCGGAACAAAGTCGCGATCATCGACGACAACACCGGCTACGGTGTGATTGCCATGCAGGTGCTGACGAAGCAGCTTGCGGAGAAGGGTTTGAAGCCGGCTTTCACCGTCACCGTCGATCCGAACAAGACCGATGTCACCGACGAAATCCTCAAGGCGCGCGATTCCGGTGCGGACGTGATCCAGACCTGGACCAACGCCACCGGCTTCATGGGCCGGGTGCTGAATGCGCGCGGGGAGCAGAACTGGGACGTACCGATCGTCGGCAATCCCAGCATGTTCCAGGACCAGGTCGGCGCGTTGCTGAGCAAGCCGGCTTACTGGGAAAATGCCTTCGCCGCGGGCTACGCCAACAGCGTGGCCGATGCCAATGGAAAGTTGCCGCCGACCACACAGGCTTTCCTCGACAAGCACAAGGAAGCCGCGGCGCCCTATATCAAGATTGCCGTCTTTGCCATCGCCCAGGGGGCCACGGCGATCACGATTCCGGCCGCGGGTTGGAAGAAAGCTGGCACGACGGAGCCGTTCGCAGTGAAGGCCGCTTTGGAATCGATCCCGGTGATCGATACGCCTTATGGGCCGTTTTCCTACTCGCCGACCGATCATAACGGCTTCCGCGATGACGGCATGGCGATCCTGGTCGCCAATTCACGCAAGCCGGACGGCAGTCTGACGGCGATTCGGTTCTAGAATATTTGCCGCATGACCGCAAAGTCGTCCCCCGTTCGTCATGACCGGCACAGGGCCGGCCATGACGGTGGGCCGGTGCTCGCCTGGGACAGATCCTTCTTCCGCCACCCGCTTATCCTGACGCGCACGCGGATTAGCCCGACCATGACGAATTCGAGACGGCTTTCCAGTCACGTTCAAAACGAACTAAGGCGACGCGCAACAAGAAGCGAGCCGGGGATGACACGGACGTCGATGGGTCCCGGCGGGCGCTG